>Ga0074045_10003108_pt1 | contig 15041 bp, 19 predicted proteins | sample BogForMeECP23OM2_FD_94442 | JGI IMG/M metagenome (GOLD analysis project Ga0074045, IMG submission 94442) | Bog forest soil microbial communities from Calvert Island, British Columbia, Canada - Bog Forest MetaG ECP23OM2 | ecosystem: Environmental > Terrestrial > Soil > Wetlands ...
ATTCCGCACCCTCTCTTTTGACCGGCAATCAAATCAAAATCCCTGCGAGTTTCAACTTGTCACAACATTGGGCGCCCCTACGCGTCGCAATCCCTTTTTCATAAGGTCATCTTTGTTTCCATGCACAGGTAATGGGGAGCAATAATCCAATAGCAGTCGCAATCCCTTTTTCATAAGGTCATCTTTGTTTCGGCTGCGACTGGCGGAAAATGGTGGAGGCGGAAATCGTCGCAATCCCTTTTTCATAAGGTCATCTTTGTTTCAGGGATAAAATGATAGTCCGGAGAATTGATGAGAGCAGTCGCAATCCCTTTTTCATAAGGTCATCTTTGTTTCTGCACCCTGCTCAAAAAGCCTTTCATCTTGAATGGTTAGCGCATCGTCTGCGCAAACTTTCACGTGCTCTCTGATCAACCTATTATCACCTCCCTTCAATCAATAAAAACCGCTGCTCCCTCGGGGAGTCGATCCCCGCACCCCATGGCGATCACCAAAGCATCAGAAGGCAGCGGATATATTCTCACATCGTCTGCATTATGTTTGATGATGCAGGACAGTTTCACCTTAACATCGGCAAGTTCCTGCCAGTTCAAATAGCAGTAAAACACCGAATACTGCAGATGGATGCCTCTGCCTTTCATAAAACGCAACACCCTGCCGAGTCTTTTCGGCTTCGCAATATCATAACAGACAAGGTAGTGGGCTTTCATATCCTTAGTGCTTCAGTTCATTAATACGGCGTCGCACCGAGAGTGTCGATGCGCCGTGCCGGCGAGGCGCACTACTGAGGCGTACCGTTGCGTACGGCGAAGGAGCGCAACAAACCTGGAGCGGATGCAGCGGCGCCCGAATGCAACCGTATCAATGGATTGAAGCACTTAGCTCCCGCATCAATTCAAAAGCTTCGTCCATAACCGTGCCGATAAGATTTGACAGTTGGACCCGCCTGTTCTCAAATCTGTGAATAATCTTTCGCATTCCAGGCTCGGTGGCTCTCCAGCCGTTATTCCGTTTTTCCATTAAGACGGCTTGCCTGTCGGCCCGAAAGAACTGGACCGCCTGCATATCGCTTTCCGCACCGACAATGTAGCAGATGTCCAGCACAAAACCAAAGTTGTGTCTTCTGTGAATGACCCCTGTGTGCGGATCGAGGTCAGCTTTCAGTATATGTTCCATTATAAGACCTCGGAAAAGGCTGTTTATAATGCCGGTAATCACCGACCATTTGTCTTTTGATTTCGGCTTTAGCCCGGCAAGTACCTGCTGATAGTTGCCCTCGCCTATGCCAAAGGTCAATTGTCCGGACAAAGAGCGGTCAAGCCTCTGAAGCATGGCCGTCTGAAGCACCGCACGCTTGGCCTGAGCCCATTTCTCATAGCGGCTTGCGTTTTCTTCGCTCTCAAGGAACACTTTCTGTTCTTCATAGTGTCTCGGCAACCGATGGTTGTACGGTATGGCCATCGCTGTTTCTTCAGCGCTGTTGTCCATAAAAACCACAGGGATGTCGTTCTCCGTAAACAGGGTTATGGCCCCGGCATCGAGTTTGACATTGCCCATGACCACGACTCTGCTCAGTAAGCGGGCCGGAACACGGCGACCGGCGGTCTCCCTGGCGGTTATCCAGACCGAAGGACCGTCCCTCTTTACGTACATATCCCCGGCGCTCTCATTCAGGTATAGGGTCCTGCCCATCCATGATCCTCCGCGCAAGAGTTCTCGTTTCCGTCGTCCAAAGATAACGCTTCTCCTTTGCCCACTCTTCGTATGCCGGATAAAATCTCTTCCTGGCCTCCTTCTTGAGATAGCAGCCGGGTTTCTCGTCGTCTTCAGCAAAATCTCTGTCACTGAAGGTACGGTCCCTGAACAACTCCCACACAAAACGGTCAACACCAGTGCGGTAAGGCTCCACAAGGTCGCAGGCGAGTGATTCCCGCCCGTAGTCGAAGGAGTGAAGAAAGCCGATGACCGGATCCAGCCCTATAGACTCAATCTCCCTGACAATTTCAAAGTGCAGCAGCGTGTAGCACAGTGAGAGCAAAGCATTTACGGGATCCCGGGGTGGTCGCCGGGTACGCCTCTCGAAGCTGAGAGAGCCGGGAAAGAGCCCTGTATATGCGGAAAAGTAAGCAGCAGACGCTCCGCCTTCGGTCCCCATCAAACTGTTTCCCTTTAGTGTCTCCTTCCCCAAGGTCTCCAGAACGCTGTCCAGTACCTGAAGCGCCGTGGTCAAAGAAAGCCTGAGGTCCGGTCTGCGATCCCTGGCTTCATTGAGAAAGTCTCTCTGACTTTGCACCTTCCGGGCAACCAGTTCCTGCGCCACGTCACCGGCAAACCCGGAGAGTGATTTCTCATACTGCCTCACCCTCAAGGCGCCGTTATGGTGTAATCTGCCATGAAGCATCCCCCGGAAAGCCAACCGTTTGCCGGAAAGGAAGACGACACTTGCCCCCTGCTCAGCAAGACGGTGGAGCACGGGCGTCTCCAGCAGGACATGCCCAACGATTACCACACGTTTGAGGGGATTAAGAGGGACCACTCCCTGCCTTTCTCCCTGAGCGTATACTGTGAGGGCATTGCCGTCAAGCTTGATATGCATGTCCTTTCTGTCCAGGATAAGAGTACCCATGCGTCCTCCGGGAATTAAGATATTCGCCGCAGATCACCCGATATAGAAATAATCGGTATCTTTTGGCTGTACCGCAATGCCGAGGACATGGGTACTGCTTCTGCCGTCTATTCGAAAGATGTGGACCCGATCCTCGGAAGCCAAAATCAGCCTGTTGAGCATAGACATCACCGCCCGGAGTTCACCGTCGGACAGAAAGCATTCATATACCGACTTCTGCCCTCCGGTGCTGTAACCCTTCAACAAGGTGCGGACCCTGTTGAGCCGCCTGTCATCGGTGACGTCGTATGCTATCAGGTAGAGTGTCCTTCCCATAAGAAAAGGATAAATCGGATTGGGACCCGATGTCACGAAAAGAAACATTGCAGAAATATTTCCGACGTTGTCAAAGAGCGGCTTATAATTTCCCGGTGACGATTGCGAGTGAAATATTATTCAAATAATCCCTGATTTCCGCGCTCGGAACGGGAGTTGTCCACTTGATCTCGGTATCCAGCAGGCTGTAATCGTACTCCGAGAGAATTTTGGCAATGTATAAGGGGGCGAGGCCGGCGGCCTTGCTGTTTGCATCAAGCAACGCCTGTTTAAGGCTTAACCCGTCCCTGAGGAGAAAGTAAATATCGGCCATGTCCTTGGGCATGCCGCGATCCACGACGGCTGTAACCTTATTGGCGAGAATGTTTTCCTTTGAATCAATAATCCCGAGGACAGGGTGGAGGACCTTTGCTCCGATGTGGGACGGCACATCATTGACAAGCTCTATTTTGAGCTGCCTGTCAGCAACGAATATGCGGCAAAAATACTCGCCCTTGTAGTCAACCTCAACATCAGGGAAAATATTCTGCAATTTTCCTATCTGAGTTTCTGCCAGCATCTGAAAATTTGAGAGGTAATTTACAAAATAGTCCAAATCATCAGAGAAACGGTGATTGTAATATCCTCTTGAAAGTGTTGTACCGCCCGTGAGGTAAAAGGGAGAGCCCCTGAATACCTCTATAGCCCTGTCCTGAATGGGATAGAGCATTTTATTGTAATACGCTGCATGCAAAGTCCATTCCCTCTCTGAGAGGCTTGAATCTTACTTTTCCCCTTGCGTTCTCATTCCAGAAATAACAGAGACGTTGGGGATCAATTACCTCAACAATCTTAAACCAGTTGACGCTCTCAAGCAGTCGGGCAACACAGAAGGCCTGATCAGGCCATTTTCTCACTAGTCTGCCTTCAAGAATTGCGAGAAAATCCTCCGGAGTGAGGGTCAAATCCCACAGGCACTGTTTCAGTATGCTTTTTTGTTCGTCTGTAAGTTCACGATCTTCCATGCTTTAATTATACCTTAATCAGGGCTGTGGTCGAAGATCACCACGTCGCCGGTCACGGGGCTTCTGTATATCAGCTTTCGCGCTTTGCCATGTAGTGCATGGGCGATCTTGAGATATAGCCATACCGGGCCTGCGCCGGTAAGAATGACATCATTCCCCTCTCCCGCACTCTCCCGTGCCCTCTGTACATACTCGTTGAGGTCGGGAAGTTTAGCGGGACTATCGGAGGGGTAGAGTGAGGCGATGTCAATAAGTGTCTCTTTCATATCCTACCTCAATCCTATTATCTTTTCTTTTATAAACATTCCGACATTGTCAATTTTATCAGGCGGGATAATTTTGGTTTTGCAATGCTCTGCCCTCTGCAGAATATCTTCCCGGATAGTTCCATTATCTGAAAGAATACTCCTCGCCGTGATGATCATAAATCCGTCAACCTTTAATCCAAAGTCCTGTTGAAGGGCACTTATTTTGTATAGGAAATCCTGATACTTCTCATCTCTGTCTGGCTGTAAACTTTTGCATTCAACGATATAAAGAGCATTGTCTTTTGTAAACATTACATCAAACTCATTAGCAACTCCTTTAGGGCTTATGAGTTCGATCCCTGTTACACAATCATCAACCGGCAAACCTGATATTTCATTGAAGCAATAGTCGGACAACCAGTCGCCTGTTAAAAATCTTATCGTCTTTTTGGGAAGTGTTATTTCAATTTTCCCACTGAACATTCCAAGCCGCTTTAAAAACTCTTTTTCTTCTTCCCGTTTAAGGGAATAGTCCATCTTTAGTGGGAAATTATTCTTACTTTTAGTTCTAGGTTCCTTCAAATGCTTATAAAATTCAAATAGAACATCTTCTATTGCCTTATAGTTCTGTGCCATCCATTTGCAGAGGTCTTTTTTGGATGCAGCGCCGGATTTCAATTGCTCAATATTCCCTGGATTTTTTACCTGTACGCCATATGCGGTAACATATGCCTCCACAGATAGTTTAAGATCATAAGCGAGTGGAGTTCTGCAACTCTCGTCTTTAGGAAAAACTATACTGTACTCATTATAGCTGTTTATAGTCTATTGTATCAGAATGCCTCCGCTGCTGAGCTTTTCTCTCATCTTCTTCGCTTTTTCCGGCATGGCGTTATAAAAGAACTCCATCTGCGCCTCAAGCCACTGCAGTTTGAGGGAAACCGGTTTTTGCCTGTATTCTGCAATGTCCTCTTAGGTTCTGTAATACAAGAGCGGCTCTGCGCCGGTCTCTGCCGGGCTTTCATCAGACATCTTTCCACTCATCTGATAATGTTTGCAGGTATTTCGACACTGCTGCTTTAAACCGCGAATATACCGCATCAATATTTTCCATTCCTTCTTTCATTCGGCTCCAATCCAATTGAAAGCTATATCCATGGTATACAACATGCCGGAATTGCCGATAGGGGGCTATGGCCAATGCCAACGATCCTTCAAACAGAACCGGCAAGTGACTGCGGGAAGGTTCACAAAAACTTTTAAATAAGTCAATATGCCACGTATCTCCGGCAGGCAAAGGTACATCATTGAACCGACTGATACGCTTCAGAATATTTTCTATCCCTCCGTAAAATTGGGCTATGAAAGCAGCGGCAGCCGTTTTTTCACGCACAGTAGGTTCTCTGCCTGAGACATCGCCGCACAATTTTGCAAGCTCCTTTAGAACCGCATCGATCAGTTCGAGTTCAATGACTACTTCTTTGCGCAGATCATCTGCTGTCATATCAAAACCTTGCCTTTTGTTTCGATATACTTAGTGAAGGGCGTTGGCGGACTCAATGGAACAATATCCAACAATGCCCCCAACTCGTCTTCGAGCCTTGCAGCAAACTCAAAGAGCTTCCAGCCTGGAACTCCGTCACAGGCAATATCAATGTCCCTGGCCTCTTCCGGTTTTTCAGCAGCACTCCCAAAAAGAATCAAGCGAGTTGCGCCGTAAGCCTTTGCAAGGGCAATGATCTTATCTATTTGCGCCTTATAAACCGCCATGTTCTCACCTTTTGATCCTGTTCAATTCTATTTTAGTAAAAAAGATGCCGCAGCGCACATCCTACCTCAAGGACCGTCGGCGAAGGGGCGCAAGCCAGCCAGCTTCATTATTGAACACGCGCCATTGCTATTGCCTTTTCGGTCGCATCTATGACTGCTTTGTATCTTACTATCTTCTCACGCAATTCATCTATGGATGCGACATATTCAGCGCCGTGGTTAGAGAGAACAATAACCTTTTGACCGCTGTCATCCAAAGCTACCCATCCCTTATCGTCCATCTCCCATCCTGCCCACATGACCGGAAACTCATGTATCTTTTTCATTTCCTGTCACCGAGAATCGACTTGAGCTTCTTCACCTTCTCAATCTGTTTCTTGCTCCCCCCATCCCACTTCCCGGTTTTTATATAGTATTGTTTGATACTCTCTGCGAGCTTTTCCTTGTATGGGTCTGACAGTGAGTCAAGTTTGTTAAAGCATTCGACAACCTGCTGTTCCGTTACGTCCACAAGTTCAGGTATGCGGACAAGCCGCTCCTCCTCAGACAAAGATTCCCACTCTTCCTTCCGCCTTCGGGCTTCTTCCTCACGCCTGAGATTCTCCTCTTCAATCTTACGCAGACGTGTCTCTTCAGCTTCCCTTCGGGCTGCGTCTTCTTCAGCCTTCAGCCTAACTTCCGCCCGTCTCGCGCCCGTCTCTCTGGCCCGTTCATTGCGCAGTTCATCACAGCATGTATTCACGCCGTCGTCAACCGACAGCATCTCCAGTATGGCCCAGCCGAAAGGCATCCCTATGTCGGCCTTCTTGTCCTCGGCCGCCAACCAGATCGTAGTGGCGTGATCAGCATCTTTAAATGTATTGTTTTGTTGTTTGATCTTAATTTTTCTTACTCCGTCCAAAGTGTGAGCTTCCGCACCGCCGTGCCTCCCAAGTCGAACAAGAAAGGCTGTTTTTTCTTTGATAGCATTGGTGTATTTACCAATGTGGCCGCTTAATTCATTTGAGAAACCGTCGGCTTCAATTTCGTCCATGACCTTCTTGTCTTCTTTATATCGATCTATACAAAAAATGTTCAGACAGAGCAATAAATCCTTGATTGGCGGAAGAGCCTTAACCTTAGCGCCCTTTGGTGGCTGATTGAGAGAAAGGATGCCTTCGAATGCGGAATCGTTGGCAATAGTTTCTAAAACCTGAAATGGCCCTTTGCCTTCCCCGCCTTTTTTCCGAACATTTACAGCGTAAAGCAAGCGAGTTGTCGGTGGCTTGACCGGCAACAAATCTGGAACTTTCAGCAGCCTGAACGGGTCATCTTGAAACGAACCGTCAAGAAGATCGGCTTCAGATCTGAAATTATTGCTGCCCTTATTCAAGGCATTAAGATATGCAGTACGGATAGCGCCCTTTATGGAACTGCCGGGGATATAGGGGAATCCGCCATGGGGGTTATAGGCTGTGCGCTCAAGGGTAAATTGAGTGATAACCGCATCTTTTTTGTAAAAAGACATTTCCATAACAGTTTTGTAATGTTCCAACAGCCCCCTCGCCATATCCACCGACGATAGAGGCGGGACCTTTGCCTCTGAAGCAAGCCGTCCGACGTTCTTTATGATCGCAAGCAAATTGTCTTCGCCGCAAACTTTTTCGAGTGATTTTCTTCCTGCATCATCCAGCGAGTCGATCAGATCAAGCGGATCGAAGACATAAAGTTTGCCCGCACCCGAATCTACTCGGAATGATGTCGGCTCATAGACCTCCCCGCACCCGATGTGAATCGGTGACATAACATGCAGTCTTATTTTTACAGAGCTTGTCATATCGTCACCTCCATCCGAAAGGGTATGTAGAGCGAATATGCCTGAACCACAGAACGAGAATCGGCGATTGAGACACCACTAACTGAACTGCCGATATAAGGAAGAACAGGCAAGTCAACGTTAGACACATACACAGCGCCACTGTCAGCCATCCTTACCGGAGCCTTGAAGGGATTACGACTCCCCGCTAGTCCCCCCCCGTGTCGTCCGTAGCGGATAACGGGAGTAAAAAAAATATCATGCCATACTGTATTGCCAGGGAGTGAAGGGCTGAGAGTGTAACAAGCGTTTGCATTGGCATGGCTCCCAAAATTCACTTCGCGGAAGCCAGCAACCTCAAAGCGTCCCAGTCCGGTGGATGCATCTCGTCCATATCCGGTTGCGCCGATTCTTTTAAGGCCTTCCAGAATAGATTCAGCAGAAATTCGTCCATTGTCTATACCAGCGAAGACCGAAAGTGAGGATCCAAGAGCATAAATATCCTGCACAACATTGAATGGTGCGAAATCGCCTTCGCCGGTTGTACCGGTAAACCTGTTGATTTTATTCCTTGGCTGAGAGAACGAAACCAAATATTTGGACGCCTTGCTATTAAGCGTGGAGAGTTTGAACAGGTATTCGTCTGTTACAAACATAGCATCGTTAAACCCATCCGCAAGAAACAGTTCGTCAAGCAGCATCCATTTTCTTTTTTTAAGCTCTTTGCGCTTCTCGATCATCTCAGCAGGGTCGCCGGAAGGGTTATCAAACAGAAGAGAAAGTGGCATGTCCGGCCGCCTGAATGCATAGCACACAGAGCCGCCGGAATCTATGCGCGGGTATGCACTGGACAGTATGACGAATGGATTAAGCCTGTAATCCGAAAGCAGATCATCAAGCGTGCTGTCCCCAAGCGCTGGGTCGTAGCATAGCTGCCAGCAGAGATGCCCGAACAATGTATCTCCAACCAGCGGTGTCCCGAATCCTGAAAGAGGATTTATCTTGAATTCATAGATTTTCACACTCGCCCTCCATCACAACTAAAACACAACATGCTTGTCGAATTTCTCCTGCCACGTTTCCCCGTCCAGGCTCAAGCTCATAAACTTAACCCGTCCGTACCCCCGGCTTCCGCTTCCGCCGAGGGCATCGAGTTCCAGGAGTTTGAGTCCATCCATCAGATACTTTTCAAAAATCTCCACGTCCCCATCCTTGAGAATCCGACAGGTAAGCATAAAAGAAAAAACCGTGCCTTCAAGTACTCTCTCTGTTTGACGTAAAGACCCACCTTTTGCAGTTCCTGTAATCCTGTCTATCGCAGTTTCAGCCTTCTCCTCGGTCAGTTGATACCTCCGATCACCAGCTGTCTTCTTCCATGCCTCGTCAAGGTAACAGTCGCTGAACAACAGCCGTGTCGGGCCGATGCTGCCGGTTTCATCTGCTTCAGCCCCACTCGATCCGAAAAGCTTGAGGATAGCCAAACAATGATCCTTAAGCTCGCTGTACTCCGGTACCTTATTAAGAGTACTGTTGTTTACAATGCCTCCACCGGCATATGGCACAAGCCCGCACTTGAGCTCCAACAGAGACCTGATCTTACCCTTTAAGGACGATCCGGGGATATATGGATCATTGGTATGTGGATGCTTGATAACGGGGGTGTCCATTCCTCCGATGTGCATCTCGGTGTTGCCAGCGCCGATGTGAAGCCCGCTTTTCAGGATGATCTTGCCTGAAATTGTCTTTATCGCCTTTAATCTGAGATCTATAGTCATTTCATTCCCTCCATAAATTAATTATTCTTCGGATGAAGAAACCTGTAATATCCTATAAACGCCTCAAAAAATGACTTAAAGGCATCGAAATCGTCTCTTGTCTCTACATGCGAGACGCAGCCTTTAATCATCTCCACAAATTTTTCTGATACATGCTCACGCCCCTTCGCGTAGGCCACCTTAGCATTCAGCATTTTTATGTATGGCAGATGCTTTTCGAAAGCATTATCTGCTTCGTTACCCTTCAAGAGGGAATCGAAACGCAGCACTTCATCATAAAATCTTCGCAGTTGCGTCGGCTTGTTATTTTGCGGCTCATTACGCTTATCGCGTTTTGCATCCTTGAAAACCGCATCCGCCCATTCCTCGGCCTGTTTATCCATCAATGTCGCCTTAAGTATTCCTTTTTGTTTGTCTTCCCAAAATTCTATCTTTCCATATTCCCCTCCTTTATCTCCTGTTCTCATACATGACCCGCCAGAGCGGTAGCTTGAGCGTTGAGCCATAGACCCTTATCCATCCAGAGGCAACGCTAATGTCCTCGCGCTTTTCAGCAGACTTGATGTTCCTAACAAGCGTGTACCGGAACATAGGCTCCCACAATGCACTTGCAACATCGGCAAGTCTGATTCCAGATGATTTAAGGGTCTTTTTTTTGCTTTCCATCTCCTGAAACATGCCAAACCGGTAAAGCATCCCAGTGGACATGCCATCATTTAGCCATAATTCAATTTTTTTCCGAATATCTTCCAGCTTGTCGAACTCCTCCCATGTAACGGTTTCGCCGAACATTGTCAGCCGGTTTCGCCCGCTGTTTTTCGAGGACTCAAGCGCCTCCTCCGCAGATTCAGCGATAATGCCAAGCGGCTCTCCAGGCTTGTGCAGACCGATCCCTGCCGAGATGGTTATATCAGGATTGCCGCAGATGTATTCACTGAATCGCTGCTTTATGAATGCGGCAAAATCAGCTACACGGTTCCAGGGCCCGATCAAGAACAGATCGTCGCCGCCAACGAATACTGTATAAATATTTGAAAATTCAGGCATGGTCTCAAGACAATGCGGCACATACATTGCAAAAAATGCGTTCATCTGTCGGCTCATAGTTGCAAGCCTTGAAAGAGACATTAGCTTTGGGTCCAACCCTACGGCGAATATAAGTCCGAGGTTGTCTACGTCAGCCTTCAGCACTCCGAGTGCCTCGATTCCACGATATTTCGACTTTGACCCGCCACTTTCGTCCGGCAGTTTAGCGCTCGCCGCAAGATGATGAAACGTTTTGGGATCCCCAGTCACGATCTGGTCGATCATCTCCTCCTTACGTCTGTCAGTCTTCCGGCCTTCTATAAAACGATCATCATTTGCGTCATTTTCAGAATAGACCGGCACATAACCGCCTATTTCCTTTCGTGTTATCACCACTCCTTTTTCCTTACTGCCCTCGCCACGCTCTATTTGCCAATACCGTAGCAGCGTTCCGTTTCGCGCATTGTCCTTCATGAGCCCGGTCGTAAAACCAATCTGGTAGCGGCCGAATATCGGCTCCATGAGACAGTCGTTAAGCACGGCATCTGTCGTGGTCACAGCCAGCCTGACACTGCCTGCACCTTCCTCCGACTCATATTTATCCTTCCTGACGATGTTTCTTCCGATAAAAATATGATCCCGGCAGCTGGCGCAAGAATCATCGGACGCCCACTCTTTATGCATCGCGCCCGCCACGGAAGGCCGTTTACCGCAGAACGGGCAGAGAGACGGCTTAAGCGTATTATCAAATGAGGTCAGGTATCCTGGAACAGCGCCGCCGTGTTGTTTCATATCGATCCGTCCGAATTTCCTGCGGTCCAGCAACTCGCCAAGTCTTAACCGCAGACCCGCGAAGTTACCGCAAACAAAATCATCGGGTGACGCCTCGATCAGTGATACCCCGAAGGTATTTTCTCCGTAAAACCTTTCGACAAGCCAATCGTTGATCCTTTTTTCAGCTGAGGCCACTGCCGCTCTAGCATCAGCCGTGTTATGACAGATGAGTGTGAATTTGCCGGCCGCATTCAACACCACGGAGGTATGCGGAAGACCAAGTTCCTGACACAGTTCATGTGCCGCAAGCTCGGAAAATAGTGAGACCATGAATGATCGGCCCCGCAGGGTCTTGGCTCGGCCTTTGGCTGATTCGCCGCCCTCGCTGAATATGAAATCCTGTATGCCGTAAAAGTCTGCGCTTACAAGAAGAAATTTCCTTGTTGACCAATCTTCGCTCACTGCATCGACAGAAAGCGATCCGGTAGCGTCATGAAATCTATAGAGGGCAACAGCAAGCGCTGCTGTGGCACGGAGATGGTCATAAAGGGAAACGTCCGTCCGTGCATCCCCTACCGTTACAGCAGGGATGTGCGCCGTGAAATCTCGCAGCAGGCTGTCGAAGTGCTCATACCATAGCACGATATTTTCCTCTTTGTGGGCCAGTCGTTTAACATTTTCCATGAATTCCAGAAAAAGATTCTTGTATTCCTCCTCCGCCGTCTGTCCTGCGGCGGAGTCACTGAGCACCGGGAAAATGCTTTGTGGTGAAAGAGCCTTTAGCGGGTATCTCCATCTGCCACGACCGTTTTCCGGCTGTTCCTTTTTGCTTATGCGTATATGCTCGAACATGGTCATGAGTCGCGTTTTTTTATAATCCGGAATGTCAATCTTTTCGTTGTAGCCTTCAAACTCCTGGCGGTCGAAACCGCTGGATACTCGGTCTGCCACAGCAATGATCCGCTGCATCGGCGTATCGGGTCTATGATGTCCGGCAGCCAGGTTCACAAATGCATCACCCATTCCCCATGCGGCTTTGGTAAGTGCTGTCGGCAGGAATCCGTCAAAATAATCAATGAAGGATGCCGTATAAGCGGCATGTCTGTGAGTGTGCCTGTTTTGCGCTTTGATGTACGGTTGGTAAAGATGTTGGTTGCTGTTTAATACGTCATATGGCACATCCATGCCGGCCCGTTCTGCAAACTTCCCGATATCGTGCATCAAGCCTGCAAGGGCAATCTTCAATACCGTTTCTTCAACCATTTCTCACCTCTTTTCCCTCCTCCCTCCTGTTATCGTAATGCATTCATCACAAAACCAATATCTTCCGCAAGATTGCTCTTGCCGCGTCTGTATCGGCGGCAAGGAGTACTCCAAGTTTTTTTATGGCAAAAGGTTTTTCAACCGTGGCAACCTTTGAAAGTCTGATATATGACTCTGCCAAAAGGCCGCTTTCTCTCCATGCGACTATTTTATGGAAGCCTCAGTGCGGTATCCCTGCGTAGTAATTCTCGCAACAACAATATCATCATCGCCCCCATCATAAAGAACAAGAACAGGTCTTTTAGATATGCCCTGCATATCCGTATGAGGGAATCCTATGAGAATAATGTCTCCGAAACTATAGGCTGTCATATATTGCATCCTTCTCGGAATAGCCCGCTATGAACTGACTCATAGCAAATTTATTCCACTGAGCTTCTTCGTCATTCAGCAAAAGCATGACCCGAACTTTTGAATCAGGTTTCAGCCTGACCTTTAATTCTTCGGGGATTGATAGATGCCCGTCCTGTAAAACTTCTGCATAGTATTCGAATGCCTGCATATCCGTTCCCTCCTTATCTCGTGTTATAGATTATTTGCCACAACGGTATTTTCAATTATTTTCCCCGGGGTTATCCGATCCGTATCTTCCCCTTCTCCACCCGTACCCCGTGCCTCGTGTTCGCATACATTTTGTGTGATGTAGCAACCGAATAATATGCGGCCTGTGCCTCATCGTCCAATTGGCTGACAAACGCCCTTTTTATCTTGCTTATGGCCTGCCGTATCGTCTCCATTGACAGCCCGTCACTGTTCTTATGCAGCAGATCGCTGACCTTCGAGGGGGAAATGATCATATAATCTTTCGCCATCTCCTCAAGGGCCGTTTTGGTTGTCAACTCTATCATCTGCGGGAAACAGTCGGCGCAGTCCAGACAATAAGGCCTTTCAAGATATTTGCACCGTTGCAGTTTGTATTTCAGGTACGCAACGTAGAGCGCGAGATGCAGCGGCTGAAGTCTGACTGCTTTCCTCCCAATATATACCGTCCCCACAGACAGAGAGACTCTCAATTCCGGCTGCACGGTCGCGATATCGATTTCCCGCTGCCCCTCTTCCACCAGATCCCGGAAACCCGCTCCATCCAGAGAAAGCTTGTCTCTTAGGCGGATAAAAGGAAGCTCCGCAAGAACGATCTCCGCATCGCCGGTGTCAAGCCTCTTGCCGTTATGCTCGATAACGGTGTTCACCTTCGGTTTGTAAAAGAAATACGGATTCGACTCAAAGGCAGGAGAGACGAGCACATGGTAGAGTTTGTCCCACGGCCTTCCGAAGAGTTGCAGGGCCGCTCCAAGATAGAAGGACATCGTCTTTCTGCCACCGGCAAGAGAGCAGTGAAGTCGCACCCCCGGGTCCGCACTCTTTTCCCTGATAAAAGAGGTGATGCAGTCGCCCATAAGTTCGTTCTCAAAGGCGCTCCGTATATCAGCGAGTGGCACATCCGAAAGGCCTGCCGGAACTATAAAAGAGCTGTCCTTCAGCATAACCGGAGGCAATCCATAGTTCTCCGCAAGCTCTTTCAGAATATCCTTTCCCATCAATGTATCCTCGGCTATGCGCTTCCCGGCTGTTGTGGTGATGATGTAAAGCTCATCAGGATACACTTGCGGCTCTTTCCCGCAGAGGGCGCAGATGGTCTCGGTAATCACCTGAGGCGTTGTCCCGGCGATAAAGACGAAAAGCTCTCTGAATTTTTTCTGTGCCATAAGTGACTCTACCATGCTCCTGCCAAGCGTGTGAAACAAAACAATGTTTCCGCAATATTTCTATCTCAGCTCATACTTGCCCAGGCCAAAGCTCGTTCCCTTTCCCACATGCAGAATTTCACCAGCTCTCAGAAGCGGCATAAAATGGGAAAGCGGCCCTTTAAAGGTAATGCTGCCGACAAGGCCGCCCATTTTCATCTTTTCACCCTGCCGCGATGAATACCGTTCCCAATCATACCAGTTCAGGTCATGCTTGGCCACATTCACTTCTCCCGCCTCTTTGATGATTCCCCTGAAATTCCAGCCTGACGAATCACCGCCGCAGTGAAAATAGTATAGAAGTGACATTCTCCTGATAAGCTGCCTTATAAGAATATGAAATTCGATTTCAGGGGCCAAACTCATGTTGTATTTGATACGGCAGGGGGTTTTAAAGGTAAGTGTCGCAGACTCGACGTCTTTATCCGCAAACTCAGGGGATAGATTGGACAGAGGAATCAAATCTTCATCAAATGCACCGATGGTTTTGGCCTCCGCTGTGTAAATGATTTTCCCGCCTGCCGTGACGCTCTTCAGGGTGAAACGGCCCTTACCCCTGCCAAGGCCTATCCTGCCAAGTTCATCAAAGGTATAAATGAAATAGGGGAGATAGTCGACTGCCTTGCCGATAAGAACAAGA
>Ga0074045_10003110_pt1 | contig 15038 bp, 12 predicted proteins | sample BogForMeECP23OM2_FD_94442 | JGI IMG/M metagenome (GOLD analysis project Ga0074045, IMG submission 94442) | Bog forest soil microbial communities from Calvert Island, British Columbia, Canada - Bog Forest MetaG ECP23OM2 | ecosystem: Environmental > Terrestrial > Soil > Wetlands ...
AACCAGGGTATCATCGGTGAAGGCGTTGATCTAAACCTCATCCATACGAGGGATCTACGCCGCTCTACACTGCTATTCCATATAACCCAGCGTTTGCTCTACACTAAATGGCGAGACCCAGGCGAGGAAGCCAAGCTCCACCTGTTCGGGCAACTTAAACGGATTACCAAACAATGGCTTGATGAATGCTTAGTCTGCAAAGGAGGGACATATCCGGCTCAGCTCATGTACCAGGAACTGGCAGACATAGCCTGCGAACGCATTACTGCAGGCATTACCCGCGCGGAAATCGGCAAGCGGCCCATCAAGGCGGTGCTTGATGCTTACAACCCTTCTGGTTCCACCATCTATGTGAATTTTAATACCTCAAAAACGAATCGCTGGGAGACTGACGCGCGACGCTGTCACATCAATTGGGTTATTCTTGATAGCGACTGGGAAGCCGAATTTTGTCGAGTCGCAGAGTCCCATCCCAGGGTCAAAGCATACGTAAAGAACCACAACCTTGGGCTGGAAGTCCCATACCGTTATGGATCCGAGACTCGCCGATACATACCTGACTTTATTGTTCTGGTAGATGACGGCCACGGTGAGGACGATCTTCTGCATCTGATCGTCGAGATCAAAGGCTACCGGCGCGAGGATGCAAAAGAAAAGAAAACCACTATGGATACCTACTGGGTGCCGGGTGTAAACAACCTGGGCAGTTACGGACGATGGGCTTTTGCTGAGTTCACCGAGGTCTACCAGATCGAGGCGGATTTCAAAGACAGGGTAGAAGCCGAATTCAACAAAATGATAGAAGAAATAAAGAGGCATTAAGGGAAGCACGCTTATGGATTTTGAACAATTACTTCAACGTTTTGTCAGTGCCGGCGAGTACCTGCAAGAGCGTGCCGTTGTTGCCGTGAACCGTGCAGCAACAGTACGGAATTGGTGCTTCGGTGTATTTATTGTTGAGTATGAGCAAAATGGTGAAGACCGGGCAAAGTATGGCGAGCGGCTGATCGAGCAACTTTCCGCATCCCTGACAGAACGAGGTCTGAAAGGGGTTTCTGTTACTGCTCTCAAACTCTGTCGCCAGTTTTATCTCGCCTACCCTGAGATTGGTCAGACGCTGACTGACCAATTTGAAGTGAATCTGCGCAAAACCATTCCTGATACGGCTTTTCGTGTGAAATTGCCAATTGGTCAGACACTGTCTGACCAATTGATTGTCTCTGAGGAGCAGCTTGATAAGCACCGGAAACGGCTGATATCGACACTCTCATTCAGCCATTTTGTGGAAATCATCCAACTCGATGATCCTCTCAAACGTCTTTTCTATGAAGTTGAATGCATCAACGGCAACTGGTCTGTCAGGGATCTCAAGCGCCAGATCGGTAGTCTGCTGTACGAGCGCACGGGCCTGTCACGGGATAAGGAACTCCTGATTAGGCTTGTTAATGAACAGACAACCCCTGTCTCTCCCCGGCATATCATCAGGGACCCGTATATCTTCGAGTTCCTCGGTCTCTCACCACACGATGTGCTATTGGAAAAGGGGCTTGAAAATGCACTGCTTGACCATCTGCAGCACTTTCTGCTTGAACTTGGGAAAGGGTTCTGTTTCGAGTCCCGGCAAAGGCGGATAACCGTAGACAATGAGCATTTTTTTGTTGATCTGGTTTTTTATCATCGTCTTCTGAAATGTCATATTTTGATTGAACTGAAGGCCGAAAAATTCAAACATTCCCATGTCGGCCAACTCAATTACTATCTCAACTATTTCAAAAAATACGAAATGGCCGAAGGGGACAATCCGCCCGTCGGCATTTTGCTCTGTACTGCCAGGGATGCCGAGCATGTGGAGTTTGCCACAGCCGGCCTGGACAATCAGGTGTTTGTGTCCAAGTATAAACTGGCCCTGCCGACCGAGGAAGAACTGAAACGGTTTATTCAGAAAGAATTGAAAGAGAGTGAAGGATAAAATATATGGCAAAAAAAACAAATAAACTAAACAAGCTAACAGTCGAAACCCTCAAGCACGATGAGGCAACACGCAAGAATATCCCCACCGCCGAGCATCAGTCTGTTATGCACGATGCGGAGAAAAGCCCCATCCGCGTGGCATATGAGCGGCGCAACCGGGATCTCGACCCTCAATTAGTCTGGCGCGGCAAGGATGAGCAGGACTGGTCTGATCTCGTGGTCCATGCACCACCGCTCTACATACAAGAGAAGGTGCAACCCAAGGTACTTATCGATGACCTGCTGAGTCGCAGCCAGGCCGATGCGAAAGCGGGTGCGCCCCAAGTCGATCTCTTTGCCGATTTCAATGGACTGCCAAGCGAAGGTGCAAAGACTGAGTTCTATCAGCACGACGCCCACTGGGCAAACCGCATGATCCTCGGCGACAGTCTGCAGGTGATGGCATCACTGGCTGAGCGCGAAGGGTTGCTTGGTAAAGTGCAGATGATTTATTTCGATCCGCCGTATGGCATTAAATTCAACTCAAACTTTCAGTGGTCAACAACTGATAGGGCAGGGAAGGCGGAAGGAACTGAACGCATCACTCGCGAACCGGAACAGGTAAAGGCGTTTCGGGACACTTGGCGGGATGGCATTCATTCATATTTAACGTATCTAAGGGATCGATTGACGGTTGCAAGGGATTTGCTGACCAACAGCGGTTCAATCTTTGTGCAAATTGGCGATGAGAATGTGCACCGAGTACGCGCTGTAATGGATGAGGTTTTCGGTGAGCAGAATTTTTGTGCACTTTTACCATTTCAGAAGACTTCTGGCGGCTCGGTATCGTTCATTAGTGCCGACCTTGATTATCTGCTTTGGTATGGCAAAAATCGTGACGTTGTTAAGTACAGACCTGTTAAAGTTCCGAAAGATTTTTCTAACCTAAAGAGCTATAAATACGCAACCACTGATCTTTTTTCAGAAGTGCGAGCACTTACGGCTGAGGAGAAAAATGATCATACACTTGTGCCGTCAGACGAGACTGTTTTGCAGATCAGTTTTATAGGATCGCAAGATCCCGGACGAGACGAGGATCGAATATATATGTTTCAAAACAAAAAATATGATATCGGAGCTAATCGCCACTGGAAGACTTCCAATCCGGAAGGCATGGATCGACTAGCAAAAGCATCTCGAATCTATCCGTTAGGAGCACAACTTAACTACAAGAGACTGGCCAACGATATGAGCCATGTTGACATAGGCGTTTTGTGGAATGACGTTGGAAGTGCTGGGTTCAGCAATTCTGACCCAAAGGTCTACGTGGTTCAGACGGATACAAATGTTATTGCTCGATGTGTCAGAATGACCACCGATCCCGGCGACCTTGTTCTCGACCCCACCTGCGGTTCAGGAACGACTGCTTACGTTGCTGAACAGTGGGGCCGTCGCTGGATTACAATTGACACTTCGCGCGTGGCACTAGCGCTGGCCCGTGCCCGCATCATGGGTGCACGCTACCAATACTATCTGCTGGCCGACTCCCTGGAAGGTCAAATAAAGGAAGCTGAAGTCACTCGCATCGCTTCGTCAAGCAAACCTACGCATGGCGACATCCGTCAAGGATTTGTCTATGAGAGGGTTCCGCACATCACCCTCAAATCAATCGCCAACAATATGGAGATTGACGTGATATGGGAAAAGCATCAGGAAACGCTGGAATCGTTGCGGGAGCAGATTAACAAAGCACTGGGGAAGAAATGGGAAGAATGGGAAATTCCCCGCGATGCAGAGGGGAAATGGCCTGAGAAGGCGAAAAAACTGCATGCCCAGTGGTGGGAGCAACGCATTGCAAGGCAGAAGGAAATAGACTCTTCCATCGCCGCTAAAGCTGAATTTGAATACCTTTACGACAAACCGTATGACGACAAGAAGAAAGTCCGGGTGGCCGGGCCGTTTACAGTGGAGAGCCTGTCGCCTCACCGCGTGCTGGCAGTGGGTGCTGATGACGAATTGATCGACATGGTGTCGGAATCAAAGGATGGCTATGGCAAGGAAAGGGATTTTGTCCAGATGATCCTGGAAAATCTCAAGACAGCCGGTGTGCAGCAGGCGCATAAGGAAGACAAGATCACCTTCACATCCCTCGCCCCCTGGCCGGGCGATCTGGTCTGCGCCGAAGGGCGATACATAAAAAGTGACGATGGAGCGAGCTCTGAAAAGCGTGCCGCCATCTTTATCGGCCCCGAATTCGGCACTGTCTCCCGCCCAGATCTGGTAGCCGCAGCCCGCGAGGCTGGTGACGGAGGGTTCGATGTGCTGATCGCCTGCGCCTTCAACTACGACGCCCACTCCTCTGAATTCGACAAGCTTGGTCGCATCCCAGTGCTAAAGGCCCGCATGAACGCAGACCTGCACATGGCTGACGATCTCAAAAACACCGGCAAAGGAAACCTGTTCGTCATCTTCGGTGAGCCTGATATAGATATTCTGGCTGCAGAAGACGGGCAGATTAAGGTGAAGGTCAACGGTGTGGATGTCTTTCACCCCAACACCGGCGAGGTCCGCAGCGACGGCGCTGAGGGTATCGCCTGCTGGTTTATCGACACCGACTACAACGAAGAGAGCTTCTTCGTCCGCCACGCTTACTTCCTTGGTGCCAACGACCCTTACAAGGCACTCAAGACGACACTCAAGGCCGAGATAAACGAAGATGCCTGGGCGACATTGAACAGCGATACCTCCCGGCCGTTTGATAAACCGAAGTCCGGGCGTATCGCGGTGAAGGTCATCAACCACCTCGGGGATGAGGTAATGAAAGTATTTAGAGTGCATGGATGAGTCTGAGATACGAATGATGGCTATTTATCTCAATGCATTTCCACTAAAACTTCCAGACAAAGAATTGAGCGCATGCGTTATTCCTTTTACACAGGAACTGCTGAATACACTTCGCACCGAGTATCAAAGCACTCATGTCTTCCGAAGGCAGGGCGATAGCATCCTGATTTTCTCTCAGGATGGGCAATATCCTGTTACAGGGAAGACTGAAACGATAAACCTGAAAGATAGCTTCGGTGCTTCCTGCTTTCTTGTCAAGGTTGGTCTGATACGCTATCTAACTGGCCTCAAGCGCCGACCAATCGGTTTTAACCCAATTGAACTGCTAAGCACAAAACCGGAAGACAACCTCCTTGCCACTGTAATAAAGGAGGCATTTCCGTTTCAAATCTACGTCAAGTACACGCTCGATACGCGGATCATCCGGGGAAAGCCCTGCCTAATTATTGACTGTTCAACCCGAAGAACGGTTAGCGAAAATTGCCTTTACTTCCTATCAAAGGGTTTTGACCTGAAGGATCGTTGTGTGGTCGCGGAACAGGAGGATGGTTTCAGAAAACTCCTCGGGTACATAACGGAAATAGATGGCGAGTCGCTTCATGTCGTGCTGCCGGATGGACGAACTGAAGCAATTCAAGGCAAAGATGCCTATCTGGAGGCTAGCAGGAAGAATTTCGATGACTATGTTTCGCAGATGTATGGTAGACAGAAGGACGCGATCACTGAAAAACTTAGGGAGACCGTTTCGTCCTTCAATAGAGGCGAGAACAAAAAGTCCCGCATCGATGCGTTAAAAAAATATTTCCAGTCCAAGGGCATTGTTCTTATTGACGGCACCCGCATTGAAATCGAAGATGCGGAAAATATACAAAACGAGTGCGGGCAAATGGACAAACCCGTCTTTGTCTTCAATGACAACGGCGAAGCAAACTGGGCGGAAAAGGGGCTCTCCCAATACGGTCCTTACACAAAGCGCACTTTTGACAGAAACGATCCGTCGATCTGCGTGATCTGTGCGCAACACGATAAGGGGCGTGTCGAACAGTTTGTCAGAAAACTCCTGAAAGGAATTTCCGGGAGCAAGTATTTCAGCAACGGGCTTGAAGGCAAGTTCAGCATTGGAACAAGCCGCATTGAGGTTTTCGCCACTGGGACGGATGATGTCAACGGGTACAAGATCGCGATAGAAACTGCGCTCCGAAAAAAAACCGACGATGGTGGCCGCTGGGATCTTGCGCTGGTCCAAGTGAGACAATCCTTCAAGACACTGGATGTGAGGGCCAACCCTTACTACTGGGGGAAAAGCCTGTTCTTTCTTCATCAGGTTCCCGTCCAGGATTTCACAATTGAACTGCTTACTCAGTCCGATTATTCTCTGGGGTATTCCCTGAACAACATGGCACTTGCCTGCTACGCAAAGATGGGAGGCGTACCCTGGCTGCTCAAATCATCTCCAACCCTGTCCCATGAACTCGTTGTCGGGATCGGCAGCGCCAATGTCGGACATGGACGCGGAGTTGGCAACCAGAGGATCATGGGGATCACCACCGTTTTTTCAGGTGATGGCAGTTATATCGTTTCGAATACATCAAAGGCGGTCGTGCCCAATGAGTATTGTGATGCGTTGACTTCTGTGCTCAGTGACACAATTCAAAAGATACAAAAACGTATGAACTGGCAGAAGGGAGATACCATACGTCTCATCTTTCATGCGTCGGTGAAGAAGTTCAATAAGGAAGAAATCCGCGCTGTCCGGGCTGTCATCGACAAATACCAAGATTACCAGGTCGAATATGCCTTCCTGAAAATCTCGGAGGATCACGGGTTGCACCTGTTCGACTCTTCTACAGAAGGAGTGCAGAAAGGGAAACTGGCCCCGCCGAGGGGAAAAACCTTCAAGATTTCCAAGGATGAGATGCTTGTTTACCTTATTGGCCAACGTGAGCTGAGACAGGAAACGGACGGGCACCCGCGTGGCATAATACTGAGTGTTCACAAGGACTCTACCTTTAAAGATGTAAAGTACTTGAGCTCCCAACTCTACAGCTTTGCCTCGCACTCCTGGCGCAGCTATTTCCCAAATCCCATGCCAGTCACGATCAGTTACTCAGACCTGATTGCTAGGCATCTTGGCTGGTTAAATCAGCTTCCCGGCTGGAATGATTCGATCATGGTCGGGAAGATAGGGCAATCGCAATGGTTTCTATAGAAAAGGAAAACGCTTTTCAACTTCGGGATTACCTTCACAAGAAAGTCTTGGACAGCGCAAGCAATGATCCCTTCAAATCATGCTTTCTGTCGTTTCTCGGACTGGCGCAGTCGTCGTCATTCGACGTTGCAACCATGTCGTTATACCAGAAGTGTGCGATTGCTGGGCTGCATGGTCTACACGAGCGTGTTTCTACCCAGGACCTATCCCGGCTTCTTGGCCAGGCTGCAAAAATAGACTCCACGCCACGACCTTGGGTGTCCGATGTGTTTGGTGTCATGGCCGTGAAATGGTTTGTTGAAGAATCGGATGATGAGAATTTGCGGCGCCAGTTCAATTCTTGGAGCGGAGGGTTTCTGCCCGAACAGGTGAAAAGCGGCAGACTCAATGTTTATGAGAAGGATGTCGCAGGATACATCGCAGATTACGAAGAGACGATATTCTCATCCGCATGCATTCCACTTTTCTTGCACTATCATGAGATACAGCGAATCACTGATCACAAGGTGAGACAGTCCCTTATCGGCAAATTCATGGGGGAGTTCAGGGAGCAGGCGTCTGTCGATTCCCCAACAGCACTTCTCTGCCTGATGATTTACGTCTTTGATAAGGTTAGCCAGGATGTCGCGCTGGTTCCTCCGAATGGCTTGAAGGTCAATGATCTTCTCAGTTTCTTGGAACGCATACCGGCAGGCTTGAAGAGATGGACGTGGGAGGAGGCTGGCCGCACTAAGAACGCTTCTCCCGTCAAATGGCCAGTCGAGAATGAATATCACGTCCAGAACCTTTTGTATGTGCTCTTGGCTCCGATATTCGAGGATATCTCGGATGAGGTCTATCTCCAGCCTGTTGGTCAGAAGACCCCGCGTATCGATCTTTATCTACCACCCATGCACACGATTATTGAGGTGAAATACCGTAAAGATGCAAAAAAATCCTTTCAAGCACTGATTGGCGAGGTTGCGGAAGATGTTTCGCTCTATCGTTGCGACCCAAAGTACAAGGATGCACGGATAGTCAGTTTTCTGTGGGACCAAACCCGCTCTACGCAAGAGCACACCAAATTCAGGGAAGGCATATTGAAAATCCAGGGGATAGACGGCTGCGTCGTTGTCAGTTCTCCGTCGATGATGGATAGTATTTCCCAAATATAGAGGCTCTATGAACTTTAGAATCGCTGACACCTTTACCGACAGCCTCGCCAAACTGACCGGCGAAGAGCAGAAGGCCGTTAAGACAACTGCCTTTGACCTGCAATTAAACCCAACTAATCCGGGCATGCAGTTCCACAAACTCGATAAAGCCAAAGACAAAAACTTCTGGTCGGTGCGGGTCAGCAGTGAACTCAGGATAATTGTCCATAAGACCAGCGAAAGTCTCCTCCTTTGCTATGTGGATCACCACGACCCCGCTTATCGTTGGGCTGAAAAACGTAAACTGGAAATACACCCCAAGACCGGCGCTGCACAATTAGTGGAGATTCGGGAGACTGTGCAGGAAATCATCATTCCCAAATACGTGGAGGCGGTACAACCGACCCGTCAAAGGCTGCCTTTGTTTGCGAATGTTTCTGAAGACGTATTGCTCGGTTATGGTGTGCCTGAAGAATGGATCGATGATGTACGAAAGGCCGATGAGGATTCTTTATTGGCTTTGGCGGATCATCTGCCTGGCGAGGCTGCCGAGGCATTGCTCGATCTGGCCACGGGTGCCACGCCGCAAATGCCGCAACCCGTGGTAGCCGGTGCCGGCCCCTTTGATCACCCTGACGCACAGCGTCGTTTCCGAACAATGAACAACGTGGAAGAATTGGAACGGGCCCTCGAGTACCCGTGGGAGAAGTGGACCGTCTTTCTCCATCCGGCACAGCGGCAACTAGTTGAACGAGATTACAGCGGTCCTGCACGGGTTTCCGGATCTGCGGGTACGGGTAAAACAATTGTCGCACTCCACCGCGCTGTCTTCCTTACGCGCTCCAACCCGGATGCTCGCATACTTCTTACGACTTTTTCCGATACACTGGCAAGCGCTCTACGTACGAAACTGAAGCGATTAATCGGTAATGAACCACGTCTTGGCGACAGACTGGAAGTGCATGCCATGAATTCAATTGGCCGGAGGCTCTATGAGTTGAATTTTGGCAGACCTCAGATTGCATCGCGGGAGGTGATACGGCGGCTTCTCGAACAAGCTTCCGGCAATATCGAAGGACATAAATTCAGTCTGCGCTTTCTCCTGACCGAGTGGGAACAGGTAGTCGATGCGTGGCAGTTGGAGACGTGGGAAGCGTATCGTGACGTCACCAGGCTGGGCCGAAAAACCAGATTGCCGGAACTGCAACGTGTTAAACTGTGGGCGATTTTCGATAAGGTCCATTCCGGCCTGAAGGCACAACATCTGGTCACCTATCCAGGAATATTCAGCCGACTGGCATCTCAGGTTGGAGAAAGCAAGCACCCGCCCTTTGACTATACCGTTGTGGATGAGGCACAGGATGTGAGTGTGTCACAGTTGCGATTCCTTTCCTCGCTCGGGGGATACCACCCGAACAGACTTTTTTTTGCCGGCGATCTTGGACAACGGATTTTTCAGCGGCCCTTTTCATGGAAGTCGCTTGGAGTTGATGTTCGTGGACGTTCGTTAACACTGAGAATAAACTACCGGACATCACACCAGATCAGAAAGCAGGCCGATAGGCTATTAGGCCCGGAACTTTCGGATGTTGACGGCAATACTGAAGATCGGCGTGGAACCATTTCGGTATTCAACGGTCCGGAACCGGTCATCGCGGTATTGGACACGCCGGAAAAAGAAATAGATGCAGTAGGCCAGTGGCTTACAGCCCGGATGAACGAAGTAATCAAGCCCCACGAGATCGGTGTATTTGTACGCTCGGGAACCGAACTGGATCGGGCTGTCAAGGCTGTCGAGAAGTCTGGAATTCCGCATAAGATTCTTGATGAGAACGTTGAGACGACAGTCGGTCACGTGTCCATAAGCACCATGCATCTTGCCAAAGGACTGGAGTTTCGTGCCGTTGTCGTGATGGCCTGTGATGATGAGATCATTCCCCTTCAGGAACGAATCGAAACAGTTGCTGACGACTCGGACCTTCAGGAGGTCTACGACACAGAACGTCAATTGTTGTATGTCGCCTGCACACGTGCGAGAGACCATCTGCTCGTGACGAGCGGCGATGCACCTTCAGAATTTTTAGATGATTTAAAAATGTGATTGGGGGTAGCAGTGACCGGGCAAGTGGTGATCTTTGCGCAGGAAAGAAAAGATGAAATTCTTGCTTTTTCGGAAAGGATAGCATCCCCTGAAAGTGCTTATCGGAAAAAGGTGCTTTCTTGTGAAAAATTCTGCTAAGCCGGCATTTTGGTGATAGACACTATCACAAAGAAAAACTGGAAATTGCCGGTAAAAAAAGCGTTGCCTAATACAAGTGACTATATATTTTTTGATGACTCATATGTCTCCAGATATTTTTTGATCGCCCTTCTAATTAAAAAAGAAGCATTTACCCCTTCTTTTTCCGCTATTGTTTTCAGTGCCTCATATTCAGGAACGTCTAAAAAAAGAGAGACTAATTTCCTTTTTCCGTCCTTTTCCGGTAGCTGTCCCTGTTTCCTTTTCATGATTTCACCCTTTCAACTGCCATCCTGACGACTATAGGTATCCCTATAGTCGTCAGGGGATAGTTCATTACAGTATTTTTTCAGCAGTATATCTGATTTGTTCCAAAAGAATCCTTGCCTGTTCTTCCAGGAGCAGTTTTGCAACGACAACTATCACTACTTCAGCGAATTCTATATAGTATTTTTTCATATTTACTTTCTCCTTATGCGTAGCATATATATAGTATATATATGTTATATGGACGTGTCAAGTTTCTTTTCATTCATTATTCCAACCCAATAAACTCTATTTATCATCCCTCACTGATTTATGGAAGTGGAGAAGTAATACGTATATAGCTTCTATTGGAAGGGATATTAAATTTGCACAAGGAGAAACTATGCAATTACGAGCAGGAAAAATCCTGATTGAAGAAGGGCGTGACGGGAAAGCCCTGGTCACATTGGGTAATATTGAGCGGCATACTGTTGTTTACGACCCAATTATCTCGGAAGTAGGGAACATATGGGGAGTTCGGCAGCAAATTATTATAAGCGGCGTCAGGTTCGAGGGGGTTGCTGTTCACATGACTGTCTCGTCGACTTTGATGAGGTGCGGCATTTTATTTTAAAGATGAAGAGAAGGAGTCAGATAATGAATAAAGTTGACCTGCCACTCTTGTATTACGTCTCACTTAGTGGTATAGTGAAATGAGGGTATTCAAAAACAAATGGTTCACCCGTTGGGCGCGCAAGGAGTCTGTTTCAGACAACATTTTATTTGAGGCAGCGCAGGAAATTGTTGCAGGGAAAGTTGAAGCCGACTTGGGTGGGAGCCTGTTTAAGAAACGGCTACCGCGCTCGGGTGGTGGAAAACGTGGAGGATACCGCATAATGAGCAAAATTCTGGACATAGCAAATGAAATGGCGCACGATCTTTTTAAGGCCGGGGTTATGGATGAAATCACCATGCGTGAAATAAAAGCTCTTTGTCTGCCCCCCCAACGCTCTTACAAGCCTAAAGATATCCGGCGTATCAGAGATGCTAACCATGTCAGTCAGGCCGCGTTTGCGGCTATGCTCGGGATTGGCAAAACAACGGTACAACAATGGGAGCAGGGGCAAAAGACCCCGAGCGGCCCAGCAAGACGACTACTTGATCTTGTTGACCGAAAAGGGCTTGCAGTTCTCGGTTAAATAATACTGTAAACATAGAAAATGCCTCTAACTGCAAACAGGTTAGGGGTATTTTTTTGGCTCTATTTCAAGGGATAACTATTGTATGTTTTGCTCGGCAGGCAAATATATTGAAGAGCCGCTAACCGATGGATACAAATTCAAGAGGGAATTTATTCACTGGAACAAAAAAATCTTACTGGGAATTTGCTTCATATCTGCCGGCATTATTCAAAATCTTCAAAATAGTGTAAATTATTATAGTGGAAGGAAAAGTGAAATGAATGTAGATCTTGCTACTTGGGCCCATCTGGAGGAACTGACCTGGCTGCACGTGTTGTTTGCCCTTGCTGTGCTAGGCGCTGCGAGGCTTCTGTCCTTAGGGCTTCGGGGCTTGCTTCGTCGTGTCGCAGAAAGCGCGTCTCCGCACCGGCGGCTATCCATACTGCGTGCGCTGCCTATCACCCGGCTTCTAATCGGAGTCGCGGCTCTGATCCTCATAGTACCGATTTTTATCGAACCCACTTTCCGCAATATCGTTGCATTGGCTGCGACAGTGGGTCTGGCGCTTGCCTTTGCACTCAAGGACTACGGAAGCAGCATAGTTGCCGGACTCGTGACCGTGCTGGAGAACGTCTATCAGCCGGGGGATTGGATTGAGCTGGGCGGAATCTACGGGGAGGTCAAGTCGATCGAACTGCGAGCTACGCGTATCGTAACAGCCGACGATACAGAGGTGATCGTCCCCCACTCACAGATCTGGTCGGGTAGCATCGCCAACGCCACCAGCGGCCATCGAAGCTTGTTGTGTGTCGCAGAGTTCTACCTGCATCCCGACCATGACGCAGTCGGAGCACGGGCGGAGCTGGCTAAGATTGCCGAGACCAGTTCCTATTGGAAGTCAGGCACACCTGTTTCTGTGATCATCATGGAAAAACCTTGGGGAACAAAATACCGGCTGAAGGCTTACGTGAAGGAAAGTCGTGACCAGTTTCACTTCATCACCGATTTGACGGTCCGAGGCAAAGAAGCCCTCCGGGCAATCGGCGTCCGATTTGCGCAGTCTCCCTACACGACCGCGGAGCCAGGCTGATACGTCTTGACCTCTCCGCGTTGCATCACGCAGGCAGCGCGAAAAGCTCATCGAGTTCCGGGATGGTTTCGCCGTGATCAAGCCGATCTGCAATAGCACGTAATGCCAAAGCTTCAACTTTGGCAATGGCCTCTTCTCGCGTCTTTCCATAGATCAGTACCCCGGATAGTTCGGAAACCTCGGCAATCCAGCGCCCGTCTTCTTCCTTCTCGATTTCTATTTTCATTTTACACTCCTTTCTTATCTATCAACAATATTATATCGTATGGGCGCAGAATTAAAAAAGGCTGTTGTTGATGTAATGAAAACGAATCCCTCAGCTCATCAACAAGTGATTACGGATAGCCTTTTAAAAGGCCCACTCGTTCAGTACGCGCCAGCAAACCGAATACCGGCGCTGGTTAGGGTGAGTTAGAAATCAAATAGTACAGGTCGTAATTATTCGCTAACATTCTCGGTGTAAGTGGAGCCTGAAAAATCATCTCGGCTTTGTCTTCTTCGCCAAAGCAGTTATCTTCTTTTTTCCTTTCTCCGGCTTTCCTGCCCCCTTTGTTGTCGGCGCGGTCTTGGCCAGTGACTCCTTTGTTCTCTTTGGGCCTTGCTTACGCGAAGTTTTTTTAATCGGGGATTCGCCTTTAGCGGAGGATGCAGTCTTCTTCTTGCTGTTTCGAGGCGAAACCGGAACAGTACCCTTCAATGATACCGAAGAAGTAGTCCCTAAATCATGTTCGAGTTCTATGCCGAAGGTGCGGGACAAATCAGTTTCCTCAATAATCCTGGAGCTTTTCTTTGACGCTCTGGCCAGCAGTTTTTGCTTGTGGTCTGTGATAGCCTGTCCTATTAGATCGCCCATTTCCACATTCCGCATCCTGAAAAACAACTCCGGGCTCTCATCGAGCCGAGCCCCGATGCCGTAAAAAGTGGCCGCAACGTGCTTGCACATACCGGCCCAGTCCGGGCAGGAGCAACTGAATTTAATCTCTTTCGGAGATGGGAACAAGCCTGAATCCGCATGAGTAAAAATCTCTCCTATAGTCTTGGGAAAACTCCCATTAAGGAGTTCCTGCAGAGATTCGAGCATGCCCTGGCATTGATCGAGGATTGTCTGCCAAATGTCTTTCTTTAGAGTTTTTATGTTTATGACCACAGAATAAGGGTTTGCCTGAGATCCCTGAACAATGGCCCGGGCCTCTCCGGGGTCGATCTGGAGGTCAAGTACCGCGCCGTGGCGGACATAGCTACGGCCCCTGCCTATGCGGTTATGGTAATCGGCGTACCGCTCAAGATTGAGGTTCCAAGCCTTGCCCCACCAGGTGCGGGCGATCGCCGAGCCCTGCAGAATCACCGGCTTCAGGTGCGGGTTCTTTTTGGACAACTGCTTAAGTTTCTTCTCTGCCTTTGCCTTCTTCTCAGCTACGGACACATATCGAGGGAAACCCCAATAAGACATTGTTATACTCCTTACAAATTGTAACGATTCACATCTATCTCGCGCGCAAAGTGCGCAAAGAAATAAACAGCGCTATTTTATCACAGAGTCAGACAGATAAGGAAAAGAGCTCGATCAGTTCATCATTATTCATCTCCGTTATCCAGTCTTCTCCAGCTGATTGAATAACTTCCTGGGCCAGTTTTATCTTGCCTTCTATCATTTTGTCGATCTTTTCTTCAATCGTCCCCTCTGTGAGAAATTTGTGGACGACAACGCCTTTTTTCTGGCCTATCCTGAAGGCCCGGTCGGTCGCCTGATTTTCTACCGCCGGGTTCCACCAGCGGTCGAAGTGTATAACATGATTGGCAGCCGTAAGGTTCAGGCCCACTCCCCCAGCCTTTAATGAGAGGACCATAAAAGGGACATAAGAGGCGCTCTGGAATTTATCTATCAGGCCCTTTCTCCTCGACACGGCGGTGCCGCCGTGCAGTAAGAGGCCTTCCCTTCTGAACACGCTGTCAAGGAACGCCTTGAGGGGTTCGGTTATTTCCCTGAACTGAGTGAAGACCAGAACCTTTTCCCTCTTTTCAAGGATGGTTTCGCAGATCTCTCTGAGGCGGGTGAACTTGCCGCTTTCTTCTTCATCGTATCCGCCTGTTCCGAGGTACTGGTCAGGATGGTTGCAGAGCTGTTTGAATTTCATGAGAGAGGAGA
>Ga0074045_10003111_pt1 | contig 15032 bp, 12 predicted proteins | sample BogForMeECP23OM2_FD_94442 | JGI IMG/M metagenome (GOLD analysis project Ga0074045, IMG submission 94442) | Bog forest soil microbial communities from Calvert Island, British Columbia, Canada - Bog Forest MetaG ECP23OM2 | ecosystem: Environmental > Terrestrial > Soil > Wetlands ...
CTAGCACTGACTAGGGAACCGGCGACATACTGGGAATTGCTCTATTCCGAAAGAAGGTTTATGGAGGAAAATCCTTCGAAAATGGGGGATCTCCTCCTACCTTCCCGGAGCGCGTGGGGCGGAGTACTGCTGCTTCGCTAGCGATTTATTTGTAAGCGGCAACCGCTTTCCTGAAATGGGACTGCCGGCGCTTTAGGAATTCCATACACTCGGCCAGGCCTTCCCCTGTTTTGGCAGACAACTTGAAAATTTCCATTCCGGGGCGCACCGCTTGAACGTTTGACTCCGCGCCGCTCACGTCAAATTCCACTGTGCGGGCCAAGTCCCATTTTGGGATGACGGCCACGTCCGCGCTGTTGAATATCGTAGGATATTTGAGGGGCTTGTCCTCGCCTTCGGTGACAGAAAGCAGGACGAACCGCTCCCCTACTCCGATTGGCGCAGCGAGAAATCGTCGGAGCAGGCGTTTATGGATGCGTTGGCCGAGGCCTCTGCGAGAAGATTACTTTGCACTGCAAAGTAATTTGTAGTACCGTGGCCAGCAGAGGCCCTGATGAAGCGCTTCCTCATAGCGTGGTTGCGTGCCTCGGCGACTATGGCCATACCCGTCGCTTGTTTTGTACTGGTGTCTGTCGATGTCTGAGAAGCGGCTGGCTCGTCAAATCATCAAAAGCTTCCGAGTCTTGGCGATGCTGTTTGTTCTGGGGCTCGCCGCACTGTTGGGATCGCTCTGGCTCGAGCGCAGGACGGAGATCACACTCCCGGCACCCACAGGATCATTTGCCGTTGGCCGGGTGATCTACGATTGGAAAGACGACACTGCACTGGATCTGTTGGCGCCGGTGCCCGGAGCGAATCGCGAACTGCTTGTCTGGATCTGGTACCCGACGGCGACGGGGCCACCGCAGGAAGTGGACGCATACGTGCCTGCTCCGATGCGCGCCGCGGCGGGACCCGCTAGCGGTCTGATGAGATTAGTGACGAGAGATTTGTCGAGGGTTCACGCGCATAGCAGTTCGAACCCTGAACTATCACCGCAACAGCAAGCTTTCCCTGTGGTGATCATGCGGTCCGGGGCTTCGCTTGAAGTTTGGAACTACTCAACGCTCGCCGAAGATTTGGCCAGTCACGGTTACATTGTCGTGGGCTTCGACGCGCCTTACCGGACCTTCGCGGTTGTGTTTCCGGACGGGCGGGTGAGGAGAAGGACGCCGGACAATAATCCGGATCATTGTCTTGAGAAAGCAGTCCAGGGGCGAGAGCGCTGTGCGATGCGGCTTCTGACTGCCTGGACTGCAGACACGGCGTTCGTCCTAAATCGCTTGGAGCAACTGAACAGGTCAGATGCAACTGGTAAGTTCACAGGACGAATCGACCTGAAGCGGGTAGGAATATTTGGTCACTCGTTCGGTGGAGCTGCGGCCGCATTGTTTTGCCAGGAAGATTCCAGATGCAAGGCCGGCGTTGATGTTGACGGTGCTCCTCACGGCAGTGTTATTCAATCCGGGATTGATCGGCCTTTCCTGTTCCTTCTGAGCGATCACAGCCGGGAGCCAGAGCCCGAAGTCCGTCAGGTCAAGGCCGACATTCGTTCGATCTACGATCATCTGCCGGAGGGTGGCAGGGAGCTCCTAGAGATTCGTGGAGCAAACCATTTTCTGTTTAGCGACGACGGAGCCTTATTGAAAAGCCACATCGTGATGCGCACGCTCCGAATGGTAGGCGTTGTTGGCATTGACGGGCGTCGTCAACTTGCTGTGACGCGCTATTGCTTAAGCAGCTTTTTCGACGCGTTCCTCAAAGGCGCGGATACCTCGCAACTCAAGACTTCATCTCCGCTTTTCCCAGAGCTCCAAGCGCTCGAATAGAAACATTTCTTTCAGCGGCGGCCGCATCCCGAGAACTGGGGGTCCCTCAGCGGAAATGTGGCTGTACTCGTTTCGCGGGAATAAACTTTTGCAGCTCTCAAAGGGTTTGGAGTAGACATGGATACTCAAGGCACGCTGGCCAAATTCTGGAAGATTGATGACCTCATGAACTGGTTCCATAGGGTTAACGGGACTGACTTTCGGGATCACACGAAAGAGCTTGTTTTGTTGTTAACGGCCGATCAACTTCCAGCCTCACCAGGTAATTTGAACAGGGCCACAACTTCTAGGTTTCCCGACTCGTTGGCCAGTTGTCGAAACGGCGTTCCGTTGCTATCTCTGCCCTGGCGAAGCGCAGGAAAGCGTTGCAAAAATCTCCCCACCCACCGGGTATCTCCTGGTGTGTAAGCCAACCGGTAACTTGGCTCCCAGTTTTTTGGCCTTACTAATTGCTACGTAAATAAGTTGGCCTCTAGCCATGAAAACACGCTATGGGCATGCAACCCGTCGGTAGGCAGGATCAGATAATATAAGGCACCAACGCGGCCACCTTCCGGGAGTAGTCTCCATAGGCTTCGCCAAATTGCGCACGCATCCATTTCTCCTCAAGCCGCAGTTTGAACCAAAGAGCGGCGAGAACCAGGGCAACAGCAACTATCCCGCGCCATTCCCCTCGGGCCACAGCGGAACCAATAAATCCGAGCAGAAGCCCCGTGTAGATGGGGTGGCGAACCACAGCATAGGGGCCACTGGTGATGAGTTCGTGGCCTTCCTTCACCGTGACGGCTTGGCTCCAATTTTTCCCGAGGTGACGACGCGCCCAGACAGAAAAAAGTAAACCTGCTGCTGTAATCGCCGCACCGCTCCAGAAACACCAGGCGCCAATCGGAAGAAATCTCTTGTTTAGCAATGGCAGCGGAACGCTTCGAACCGAGAGAAGTACTGCCGCGCAGACAATGGCAACCAGACGCGCGAACCGCGAGGCCGCCGACTCGCTGCGCTCAGTTGCCTTGACATCACGCGACATCGCCCACCAATAGGCCGAATAACCAAGCCACATCGCCGGGAAAAGATAGTCATGAAAGAATGCCATGAATATTCTCGTCATTTTTCAAGTTCACTCCGCGGCGCGAGCCACAGAGAAGACCATACCAGTTAGGAGATAATCCAGGAGTGACCACGGACACATAATGGGGCAACGAACGTTTTGAGCGATTGTTCAGAAGAAGCTGTTTGCGCGGTGTGTCGTTGAGTGTTGTTCTCTAGAAATTGGAACGGATGGATGCAAACTATTCCGGCCAGTAAGAGTTTGCAAGATTAATTACTTGGGGATTCGAAGCTTCAGATGCTCTAGCGCAATGTCATCCAGATTGCGCTGTGGGACAATCAGCACATCATAACAGAGTGCGCACTTGGTACGAGGAAAGGCCCGACGACCACGGGCCTTTCTTCATTTAAATCGACCGACGTTTTGGTTTATCTCGAAAGTATTAATGCTTTGATAATAGAACAAGGAAGTAAGAGCCATGATTTCGCGGCTAGGCAAAGGTTTCCTTACGGGACAGATCAGCGAAGATACCAAATTCGACAAAAGCGATTTCTGCAACATCGTCCCTCGTTTCACGCCAGAAAACCGGAAAGCGAATCAGGCGATGGTGGATCTGCTTGGCAGAGTTGCCGAACAGAAGAAAGCGACACCTGCTCAGATCGCACTCGCTTGGCTGCTTGCGCAGAAACCGTGGATCGGGCCGATCCCGGGCACAACCAAGCGGCATCGGCTCGAAGAAAACATCGGAGCCGCTGACATCGAACTTTCGGACGACGATCTGCGCGAACTGGAGACCGCAGCCTCAAAGCTCGCAGTGCAAGGCGCTCGGTATCCCGAGGAGCTGCAAAAAATGGTGGGGCGCTGAACCTTGTATAAAGCTCGGTGCACTCTTTGCCATCCCCTGGTTGCTAATCCATTGGCAGCCCAACTGTATTAACATGCACTCGGAGTTGCTGTTCTCGGTTGTTCTTTGTGGCAAGAGGACAAGGGTAAGGAGAATGATCATGAAGTGCAAAATGACGGGAGCGGCGGGATTGGCTGGGGCGTTTGTTGCGGGCATGGTGGTGGCGACGGCGTTGGGTGGGGGGATGGCTGCGGCGGGGGCGAAGACGCGGGGGGCGGCGGTGCAGGGGCAGCAGGTTACCCTGCAGAGGGTCATCAGCCCGACGGTGACCGACGAGGACATTGCTTTGCTGCGGCAAGATGTACGGGCAAAGAAAATGCAGGTGATTGGGCAGAATATGTCGCTGTCGGATACGGAAGCGGAGAAGTTCTGGCCCATCTACAAACACTATGCGGACGACTTGCATGAAGTGAACAACTCGAAGTATGCCCTGTTGAAGCAGTACGCGGAGACCTGGGCAACGATGACGGACCAGGATGCGATGATTTATGTGCGGCACTGGATGGAGGTGGATGCTGAGGCGCAGGCCTTGCGGCTGAAATATGTGCCGGCGGTGACCCAGGCGTTGCCAGGGAAGAAGGCCGCGACGTTTTTTCAATTGGATCGCAGGCTATCCATGATAGTCGATTTGCAATTGTTTTCGCAGATTCCGTTGGCACATGTGACGGAGTAGGAGAGAAGAGATAAACCGAAATCGAAGACTGAGTTCGATTGTTTGCTATCGGGTTGACTTTCCGCACCACGACAAGTGGTGCGACCTGTTGATTTTCACTTCGCTTTCATCTCTAGATAACAATGGCAACGTATGGTTTCGATGGCTGGGTGTGCGTCAGCAAGCTTGGGAATTGTTTGTCGCTGGTCCGAATAATTGGGCTCGATCACTTTGGGAGCGTAAGTGCGGTTACTGTGGCTAGGATTTCTGGGCGCGGCAACAGTTTCAATCATTGCAATTTCCGCGTTTGGGCAAGAGCTTGGACGTGAGATCTGCCCTCGGCCGGGCGTAGGCAGCATCGTTCCCGAACCCAAGGACCTTCGCAGCCATGATGGCACGCTTAAGGTCGAACTGATCTATCGGAGTTTTAATGACGCCCAAGGCCACGCACGATATTGCTACGTGGACACGGATGGCAGCGAGGCACCTACGCTCCGCGTGAGCCCCGGAGATTGGCTCGTCCTATCTTTTAAGAACGAAGCTGGCCTGATGACGCCTTCGACTGCGCAGACAAAGCAGGCGGCTCCTTCCATGCATTCGGGGAAAAGTATGCCGATTGGCGCAGGCCACGTAAAGGGGACGCTGCCAAGCAATGCGTGTGCTGGTGCGCCGATGCAGTCAGCTTCCACCAACCTTCACTTTCATGGGCTTACAGTTCCTTCCGCCTGCCACCAGGACGATGTTCTTCACACCTTGATCCAACCCGGAGACGGACCTTTCGAATATCGTTTCCAAGTTCCGCAAGATGAGCCGCCTGGCTTGTATTGGTATCATCCGCATGTGCATGGCTCGACAAAGGCACAAGTGCTCGGAGGTGCGTCCGGAGCGCTGATTGTTGAAGGAATTGAACGGGCGCAACCAGATCTGGCCGGTTTACCCGAACGCGTGCTTGTCATACGCGATCAGGATTTGCTCTACCCCAGCGCATCGCCATCGACAAACGCGAGCGGGGAGTTTCCTCCGGTCGTGCTTGACCGTGATGGCGACGTCATAAACACGGGAACGGGGACCGGCAAACCTGCGGAAGACCTGTCCCTCAATTTTGTTCCGGTGCCGTATCCCGACTACCCACCTGCGATCATCACCATGAAACCCGCTGAACGGCAGCTTTGGCGAGTGTTAAATGCCTCGTCGATCACCTACCTGAATCTTCAAGTGCTTTTCAACGGCCTGGCCCAAGCTGTAGCCGTTGTGGCACTCGACGGAGTCCCCATCAGCGAAAACGGACTGCCCGGAAACCGCATGATCTGGCAGAACCACCTCGGAGTTCCCCCAGGCGGACGGACCGAATTCGTGCTGCAGGCTCCGCCCGCGGGCACGCGGGCAAGCTTAGTCACGCGCAGCGTGAACACCGGTTCGGGCGGCGAGAATGATCCTACTCGGCCGATCGCGACCATTCTAGCGAGGTCCGATGCGCCCGAGCCCCGCTCGAAACTTTCGGAGTCGCCCGTGCCACTTCTGCCTCCCCGAACGCCCTGGATTGGCAAGGTCACTCCGGTTCGGACTCGCAAGCTTTATTTCTCCGAGACACCGCAAGACCCCCGCGATCCCAACAGCCCAATTACGTTCTATCTGACGGTTGAGGGCCAAGAACGCAAGCCATTCGATCCCAATTCGGAGATCCCGGACATCGTGACCCATCAGGGAGACGTGGAAGACTGGATCATCGAGAATCGCACGGTGGAGCTGCATGCATTCCACATCCATCAGGTCCACTTTATGCTTCTTGAATGGTTTGGACTGCCGGTCAATGAACCGTTTCTGCGCGATACGGTGAACGTTCCGTTCTGGAATGGGAAGAATCCCGTATACCCCCGGGTCAAGTTGCGCATGGACTTCCGCGATCCGAACTCGATCGGACTGTTTCCCTATCATTGTCACCTTCTCGAGCATGAAGACGCCGGAATGATGGGCCTGATTCGCGTGGAACCTCCAGTGTCGGCACAATGAGCTTTGCGGCAGTCCGCTCGTGAACCACTTTTCATCCCTGGGTCATCATCCAATAACAACGAAAGCGTATCCACGTCATACCGCGCTTGGTTCCAGCCGCCACTCGTAGCGCTGCGAGGCGCACGGTCTCACGAGTTGGGGCAGTGTCGAGCGTTCGAAGTCAACTTCAATAAGGAGATTTCATGATCCGGAAGAATCTACGCTGGGTAGCGGCGACTCTGCTCGCCGCAAATTTGGCCACGGTGACGCCTGGCCCTGTATTCGCAAACAGCACTGGAGGCACGACCACACCAATCAAGCACGTTGTCGTTATTTTCCAGGAAAACGTCTCGTTCGATCATTACTTTGGTACCTACCCGAAGGCCACCAATCCGAGCGAAGAGGTCGAGTTCCGCGCGAAGTCGCAAACGCCAAGCGTGAATGGATTGACGCAGGGCCTGCTGGACCACAACCTCAATCAGGACAAGAGCGCCTTCATTTATCAACCAGTACGCCTCGATCCCAGCCAGAACTACACGTGCGATCAGAATCATGACTACACACCTGAGCAACAGGCTTTCGACAGCGGATTGATGGACAAATTTCCTGAGTTCACCGCAACCATATGTCCCGCGTCCACCTATTCGGACGTTTCGGGTTTGGGTGCTGGGATCGTGATGGGTTATTACGACGGAAACACGGTGACGGGCTTGTGGAATTACGCCCAGAATTTTGCGCTGAACGACAATTTCTTTGGCACCAACTTCGGGCCGTCGACGCCCGGAGCCCTCAACGTTATTTCCGGAATGACTGGTAATGCCGACCCAAGCGTAAGTGCGATCGCAATTGCGGACGGCGATGTGGTCGCCAACTCGGTGATTGGGGATCCCGATCCGTTCTACGACGATTGCAGCGGTAACGAGCGAGCTGGAATGCTCAGCACAAACCAAAACATTGGAACTTTGTTGAGCGCCAAAGGCATCACATGGGCATGGTTTCAAGGCGGCTTCACGCCTTCGAGCGCGTATGTGCCTGCCAAAGGCAATGTCGCCGCGGTTCCTGCAACATGCGCAACCAAGACGAACCGCCTTGACGGTACGCCCGAAACGGCCTACAGCCCTCACCACAACCCATTTCAATACTACGCAGCTACTTCCAATCCGCATCATCTACCCCCGGCCTCAATGGCCGAAATTGGAAACGCTGGCCCAGCCAACCACCTGTACGACCTGAGCTATTTCCAGGCGTCGGCATTGGCCAATGGTCTCCCGGCGGTTACCTATCTCAAGGCGAACCGCGCCCAAGACGGTCATCCGGGCAATTCGTCGCCTCTTGATGAGCAGGTCTTTCTCGTCAACACGATTAATTTTCTGCAATCCCTTCCGGAATGGGACGAGACAGCAGTCATTATCACTTGGGATGATTCCGACGGCTGGTACGACCATGTAATGCCGCCCATCGTCAATCAGTCGACCAGCACGGCAGACGCGCTGACGGCTCCTGGGGCATGCGGCAACGGCTCTGGCGCACTTGCCGCTCTGCAGGCTCGTTGCGGGTACGGACCGCGGATTCCGATGCTGGTGATATCCCCCTACGCGAAAAAGAACTTCGTGGACCATAGCCTAACCGACCAGAGTTCGATTGTGCGGTTCATCGAAGAGAATTGGGAACTGCCGCAGATCGGAAATGGCTCGTTTGACGAGGTTGCCGGCTCGATCGAAAACATGTTCAACTTCAAACAAAAGCGGACTGACAATGTAATCCTCAACCCTTCGACTGGTCAGATCGTGTTTTGATCACGGAGCAAATGACTCTCAAAATCTAAGAAGGTCGTACTGGCTCGTTCTGCTCGCAGGGCGAGCCAGTACTTTTTACAAGTTGTAAGCGGTCTTGTCGATCGCGGCAGGACGCTCACCCCACGTGAAGGTGTGCCTGCAAGAGAAAACCAAAGACTGAAATAGGTAAGAAGACATGGACGACGGCCGGCTCATTCGAGATGCGTCGTTACTCAGGACTTTGAAAATCGGCGGGTATTAGACCAAGCGTTTGTGGTGTCAGGGCATCTGAGCGCCTTGGGTGTCCACGTAGAGTGCATAGAGTGATTGACTGGCGGCCATGAAAAGGCGGTTCTTTTTGGTGCCGCCAAAACAGAGGTTGGCGCAAGTTTCCGGAAGATGAATTTTTCCGATCAACGTGCCGTCGGGGGCGAACACGTGCACACCGTTATACTCTTCGCCCACCCAACCCGCTGCGGCCCAGACGTTGCCATCCACATCGCAACGGATGCCATCGGACGAGCCCGGTGACATGTTCACAAATATGCGGCCATTCTTGAGGCGCACCCTATCCTCGACGTCGTAGACTCGAATAGGGTGCGGATCGCCGGGGTGTTTTGGAACGCCTGTATCCACGATGTAGAGTTTTTTCTCGTCGGGAGAGAAACAGAGGCCGTTGGGCTTATCCATGTCGCTGGCAACAACAGTCACTTCGGCTGTATTGGGGTCGAGGCGATATACGTTAGCGGGCAGTTCGAAGGGAGCGATGTGGCCCTCGTAGTTGGACATGATGCCGTAGCCAGGATCGCTAAACCAGATGGAACCGTCGGAATGGACCACCAGGTCGTTTGGGGCATTGAGCTTTTTGTCTTGGAAGCGGTCGATGAGGACAGTGATCGTGCCATCGTATTCGGTTCGCGTTAGGCGGCGCGAGTCGTGCTCGCAAGTAAGCAACCTTCCTCGCCGATCGCGATAGTTGCCATTGCTGTAATTCGAGGGGTCGCGAAAAACGCTAACCTCCCCGGTGTCCTCAAGCCAGCGTAGGATGCGATTGTTGGGGATGTCGCTAAAGAGGAGAAAACGTCCGTCGGCAAACCACACAGGCCCTTCGGCCCAACGCGTGCCAGTGTACAGATGCTCGACTGCGGCGTTGCCGACTCTGTATTTAGCGAAGCGCGGATCGATTATCTGCACTGCTGGATCGGGATAGAGGACGGGGTTCTTCCGTTCTTGCTCCTCGGCAAGCGCCAGAGGGTTAAGCGCCAAAGCTGTTGCCGCGCCGGCGGTAACGTTCATGAAGGTGCGTCTTTTCATTGGATTCCTTGCTCGGAAGATTCGCGTTTTATTGGGGTCCAAGTGTTTGCTTTGCCAATTCAGTACGGAACTCTTGCTCCTTCTGAGCTACGAAGTTTTTGTAGCCGCTGGGATCGATGAACGGGTTCGCGCCCCCATCTTTCATGAGCGGATATTTTTCTTCTAACCCGAAATAGCCGCCGTGGGCGCCGAGAAAAATATCGCATGGCAGTGTCTTCAAAACGCTCCACATGCGCTCGTAGTCTTCGGCGATCTGCGGATAATTTTTGTTGTGCACGAGCTTGTAACCTGAGTTGACATTAGGACTGCCAATGATCACCACATTGTAGGTTTTACCGCCCTCGGTTATCTTCATGGTCCACGTGGTGCAGCCTTTTGTGTGCCCTGGAGTAAGGTGCGCAACGAGCACCACATCGCCAAGCCTCACTTCGTCGTCATCGTGCAACACGCGATCGACTTTGGTTGGTGGATAAAGAAAACCAGGACTGTTGCCATACTGAAAATCGAGCTTGCCGCCGGATTCGACCACCGGTACGTCGGCGTCCATTACCATGTAACTCGCTCCGGTCATCTCCTTGATCTTGGCGCTGCCGGCATCGTGATCCCAATGCGCGTGACTGATTAGCAGAATCTTTGTGTCCTTGAACTTGAAGCCGAGTTTCTCGATACTTGCTTCAATCATGGGGACATTGGCTTGCAAATCGCTGTTGATCAGAATGTTCCCTTCTGGTGTGGTGACTAGATAATTGGCCAGCCCCTTACTCCCCACGTAGTACAGGTTGCCAGCGATGTGAAACGGGGGGAACGGCTCGGTCCATTCGGGGTTGGCCTGGGCGAAGACACTTCCGGTACCGGCCAGAACGAAGATGAATACGCAAGAAACGATTTGGACGATTTGTCGCATGGCGAAGTATAAGCCAAATCATCGACACGAAACGAATATGACAATTGTGCACGGATCGTTGGCTATCCGCGAGTAATTGTCGGACCACGTGCGAACCACAACGCTTTCAAGGGGCTAAAGACGAAACCGTATACGATGAGCGGCGCCGGAGGAGTGAAGGAAATGAGCGCGTACTTCCTGCCGAAGGTGCAAGGGGTGGGGCAGGCACATCCCGTGCTGCACCAGGTACCCGTTGTATCGGCGGTGGGCACGGACCTGGATCTGCATTATGGAAATCTCGGTCGCTGCCCGGTGACAAACTCACAACTCATCTTAAGTGAGTTTCTGTCCGGCTCGCGGCTCGGACCGCCCATTTTTGCTCATCGATTTGGAGAATTGGGACATCGTCTGCCGAAGGACCAGAACCCAGTGCGAGAGTAATAAAAGTCGTCGCATTGGCAAAATGTTAGCCACGATTACCAACCCATTTGGCCCATCCGCTTAAGGATAATCGCGCTGTAGTTATTCATGCGTTCGGGTCGTCGCTTCAAGGGAGCCGGTAGAATTGCAGCGAGCCGTGCCGCCTGTTGCCGACCGATATTCCGGGCTGGGATTTCGTCGTAGTAACGACACGCCGACTCTGCACCATAAATACCAGGACCCCATTCAACCACGTTGAGGTATATCTCCAGAATGCGCTGTTTGCCGAGGACGAACTCGGCCACCGGGACCAGCGTGACCTCTGCACCCTTGCGGAGGATAGAGCGACCCGTTCCGAAGAATAGGTTTTTTATGAGTTGCTGCGTAATGGTGGAAGCTCCGCGAGTACGATCGCCCTCCAAATCGTCTTCGGCAGCGATTTGGATCTCGTGCCAATCGAATCCATGGTGCTGGTAGAACTGCGCGTCCTCTGCGGCGATTGCAGCGTGCTGGAGATCGGTTGAGATTTCGCTGAGCGGAATGAAATTATAATGTTCGCGATACGGCGTGTGGTCAATCCACGCCTGCAAGCGGCGCTGGATGTGCACCGCGGTTGTCGGTGGGTCAATCCACCGGGCGGCCACAAGGATCAGCGCGGCAAGCGACCAAAGAAGCACGACGCCGATGACAAGCCATCGAATAAAGGACCGGAAGAAGCTCGTCCGAGGCGGGATCTTGGTGTGGGTGTTCGGCATTGCAGTCAATCTCAGAATAATAGCCTGCGCTGGGTTACCGCTACTGGATGATCTTGTGCGCGCGAACACAGAGTGCTGCGGAAACTGCATCTAACCGCAGGCCTATGCTACGCGTCTGCTAGGCTCCTGGATTATTCTCGTGAGGCAGCACGCTCGGCGGTCGTTCGCTGGGCAAAGAACGGGAGGAAAAAATGAACCATGACGCGAGGCTGATGTCCGGCATTCTTCTAATTACCGTGCCGACGATTCAATACGGTGGCTACTTCTTGCTCAGGCTGTTCAGCGGGCAGATGCCAGGGATGAAATCTTCACCGCTACAGACCAGTTTCTTTCGGGCCGGCCATGCACATGCGGGCGTACTAGTGATTCTCTCCCTGATCTGCCAGATATTTGTGGAACACGCAACGCTGGGGCCCCAGCTCGCGTGGCTGGTGCGAATCGGTGTTCCGTTGGCCGCCATTCTGATCCCGCTGGGATTCTTTCTTTCGGTGGCGTTTACGCCGGATCGCCCGAATCAATGGATTCGATCGTTGTATGCTGGAGCGCTGGTGCTTGCGATCAGCGTTGTCGTGCTGGGAGTTGGCTTGATGCGGACATAAGCCGAGGCTGGAACCCCTGGTTGCCGGCAAACGACTACACAGGAGCTAGCCGGGTGCCCCGTTCCTGGGAGATACGCGCCGCTAGGTTGAAGCCGGATTATAGTCGTGGGAGATCCAGCAGTTCCACATCCGAGCGCTGCTGCACCCGTTCGAGGACGATTTCACGCCCATCTGAGGAAACGTCGAAGTCGTCGATGTCGAAGTCGGGAGCGAGGTTGGTTAATTGCCGCTCGGCACCAGTCTCCAGGTCGATGAGCCAGAGATTCTTATGTTGGATGTCTCCTCGCAGGAGCACGAGTGCTCGTCCTCCGCGTAGGAAGGCTAGGTGTCGAGTCCCACGAGTCAGGGTCAGGGCCGGCAGGGGATGCGCAGCGGCCTCGGGCGTAACGGCTTTCACCGAATGCGTGGTGCCGATTTCTGGGCCCGAGTAGACGACGAAGCGACCGTCAGGTGCCCATACGGGGTCAACTGAGTACTCCTGGACAAAAAGAGAGGGGGAGCGACCGTCGACCGGCACGCGGAACAGGTGTGGGACACCGTGATCGTCCGCCGCCGATGTGACTGACTGACCATCGGGCGTCCATGCTGGAGCACCTTGCAAGTCAAGCGAATCGGCCACAATCCGCGCGTTCGTGCCATCGGCCTGCATAACGTACAAAAGCTTCTTCCCGTGTTGCCGGACCGAGAATGCGATGTTGCGCCCATTGGATGAGATTGCCGGGCCGCCAACGATTTGCGCGCCCGGGCCACTCCACAATTCAGTTTGAGTTCCGTTGGCAAGTTTCCAGATGCTCTCGCTTGTTCCTGTCGCAGAAACATATAGAAGAAAATTTGAACCCAGTCGTGGGGAGAACTCCGAACTGGTCGTCAACGGGATTCGAGCGGGCGCGGACACCTCGGCACGCGAATCAGCGGTCTGCAAGTGCCAGAGTGTTCTCTTGGGACTTGCGAGCGTGGCAGCCAGACGGTGGCCGTCAGCGCTCGCCGCCAAAGAGGTATATCGCTCAAGGCCAGCGCTCAGCTTATGGGGAATACGGCGCTCGACGTCCACACTGTAGAGCCACGGCCCCGAACCATCAGGATCGCTAGCGAGGTACATCAGGGTCCGCCGATCCAGCAGGACAGGATGAGTCACACGCCCATTGTGTGAGGTGATCCGTTCAGGAGTCCCGCCGGTTGGAGAGATGCGCCAGATGTCCAATTTATCTGGCAGGGAACCCTGGACGAAGTAGATGAACGCTCTGTCAGGAGCCCACAACGGAAAGTGACTGTGGAGCCCGGCAGGCGCAGTGAAAATAGGCTGTGCATTTAATCGCCGGCTACCATCTGACACAAACAGTGGGTCTCCTGGTCCGGGCGTGTGGTATACGAGCTGCGAACCGTCCTGCGACCAGTCGAACTCGGCCACGCCTTCAAGGTATGGCTTCAGCTGTCCGCCCAGAGTTGGCACCGCCCAGATACTGATGTCGGCGCCGGTCGCGGCATCTTGCTTGCGAACCCAAAAAGTAACAAGAGAGCCATCCGGCGAGAACCCTATCGTTCGAACATCTGGATTAACGAGTGACGCGGCGGTCCCGTGGGTCAAGTTGTGAAACTGTCCGGAACCAACCTGGGTAACCCAGACGTCCATTTGTCCCTCGCGGTCCGACAGAAACGCCACGAACTGTCCGTCGCGCGACACGGCGGCGTCCTCGGCCACTCCATCGAAATCCGTTACAGTCTGAAATCGCGCGTCGGCGATGGGGTTCCGCCAGAAGTACTCCGTCTTTTGAAACCAGAGAATTGCGGCAATCACCAGCGCGGCTAGCATCGCTGTCAGCGGCAAGACAAACTTCCGTGGCGTAAGAGAGGTCCACGTTGCCGAGCGCGGCGGTGCATGGCGATTGGGTGAGCGGACACTCGTGTGACCCGAATCTGAATCTCGCCTCATCCGTTTCAGTTCGGCGCGCATGTCCGAGGCGTGTTGATAACGCAACTCCCTGCCTTTCTCCAGTGCCCGGTTGATGACGTGCTCCAGTTCGGCCGGGAGATCAGGATTTAATCGCACTGGAACCACCGGTGCACGGTTTAGAATCCCATCGAAAATCACTCCCGAGCTGTCGCCACGAAAAGGCAATACACCCGTCGCCATTTCGTATAAAACCACCCCGAACGAGAATAAATCCGTGCGTGTATCTAACTCCCCGCCCCGCACCTGCTCCGGTGACATGTAAGCGACTGTGCCGAGGGTCGAGCCCGGGCTGGTCAGATGCTCCGCACTCACACCCTCGGTCATTTCACCTGTATCCGTCGTTCCGGTAGAGCCAGCTCCCGTAAACTTGACCTTCGCCAGACCGAAATCGAGAATTTTCGCGTGTCCACGCTCGGTTACAAAAATGTTGGCCGGTTTGATGTCGCGGTGGATGATTCCTTTTGCGTGAGCCGCGTCCAGGGCGTCAGCAATTTCAATCGCCAAAGGGAGTAGGACACCGGTCTCAATGGGCTTTCCGTTGATGCGATGCTTCAGCGTCATGCCGTCCAAATACTCCATGACGATAAAGGCCTGCCCATTCACTTCGTCAATTTCGTGGATGGTGCAGATGTTGGCGTGATTCAATGCTGATGCGGCTTTGGCTTCGCGCTGAAAACGAGCGAGTGCCTGAGGGTCTCGGGCTACATTATCGGGAAGAAACTTAAGGGCGACAAAGCGATTGAGTTTGACGTCCTCCGCCTTATAGACCACACCCATACCGCCGCCGCCTAGTTTTTCAAGAATGCGGTAATGTGAAATCGTGCTGCCGATTATGGAGGAAGAATCGGTCACTGGAGGTGCATCTTACGACAGC
>Ga0074045_10003112_pt1 | contig 15027 bp, 11 predicted proteins | sample BogForMeECP23OM2_FD_94442 | JGI IMG/M metagenome (GOLD analysis project Ga0074045, IMG submission 94442) | Bog forest soil microbial communities from Calvert Island, British Columbia, Canada - Bog Forest MetaG ECP23OM2 | ecosystem: Environmental > Terrestrial > Soil > Wetlands ...
CGTAGATCGAGTACATTGGCCATGGTTTACTTTGCCGCCGCCTCGGCCGCAGGCACTGTCTTCGCAGCAGTCGTCGGTGGCGCTTCTGTTTTTGTGTCCGCGGACTTTGCCGCTGCCAACTCCTTCTGGCTGGCTTCCTTCTTGTCCTTCAGCTCCGCCAGAAACGGTCCCTTGTAGTTGTTGATGGCGTCGGTCAGCCGCTTCCGGATGTCGTCGTCCAGCGCCTTCTTGGTGGCGATGTCGGTCAGAATTGCGGGCGCGGAGTTTTCCAGATAGGGATAGAAGCCGTCCTCGAAGGCGCGCAGATCAGCCACCTCGACGTCGTCCAGCAGGCCGTTGACTCCGGCAAACAGAATCACTACCTGCTTCTCCACCGTGAGCGGCTGGAACTGCGGCTGCTTCAGCAACTCGGTGAGCCGCGCGCCGCGGTTCAACTGCTGTAGCGTGACCTTGTCCAGGTCCGAGCCGAACTGCGAGAACGCGGCCAGCTCGCGGTACTGCGCCAGGTCCAGCTTCAGCGTCGAACCCACCTGCTTGGTCGCCTTGATCGCCGCGGCAAAGCCCACGCGCGAGACCGAGAGGCCGACGTTGACCGCGGGCCGCACGCCGGAGTTGAACAGGTCGGTCTCAAGGAAGATCTGCCCGTCGGTAATCGAAATCACATTGGTCGGAATGTACGCCGACACGTCGCCGGCCTGCGTCTCGATGATCGGCAGCGCGGTCAGGCTGCCGCCGCCCAGCTTGTCGGAGAGCTTCGAAGCGCGCTCCAGCAGGCGCGAGTGCAGGTAGAAGACATCGCCCGGATAGGCCTCGCGACCGGGCGGACGGCGCAGCAGCAGCGAGATCTCGCGATAGCTCACCGCGTGCTTGGAGAGGTCGTCGTAGATCACCAGCGCGTGGCGTTTCGAGTCGCGGAAGTACTCGCCCATGGCGCACGCCGCGAACGGAGCAATGTATTGCATCGGCGCCGGCTCGGACGCGGTCGCCGCCACGACGATGGTGTACGTCATCGCGCCGTGCTCTTGCAGCGTCTTGACGATCTGCGCCACCGACGAGCGCTTCTGTCCGATGGCGCAGTAGATGCAGATCAGGTCCTTCCCCGCCGAGTTGATGATGGTGTCCAGAGCGATGGCCGTTTTGCCCGTCTGCCGGTCGCCGATCAGCAGCTCGCGCTGGCCGCGCCCAATGGGGATCATCGTGTCAATCGCCTTGATGCCGGTGTACATCGCCTCGCGCACGCCCTGGCGACTGATGACGCCCGGCGCAAGCCGCTCCACCGGCAGCGAGTGTGCGGTGACGATCTCCCCCATGTCGTCGATCGGTTCGCCCAGCGCATTCACCACGCGCCCGACCATTCCCTCGCCCACCGGCACGGACATGATGGTGCCCGTGCGCTTCACCTCGTCGCCCTCTTTGATCAGCGTGTAGTCGCCCAGCAGAACCGCGCCCACCTCGGACTCATCCAGGTTCATCGCCAGACCGGCCACGCCGTGGGGGAACTCGATCAGCTCGCCCGCCATCACCTTGTCCAGCCCATGCACGCGCGCAATGCCGTCGCCCAGCGAGATCACCGTGCCGACCTCATCCACCTGGATGCGCTGCTCGTAGTTCTCAATCTGCTGGCGGAGCAGCGTGGTTATCTCGTCCGCGTTGATCTTTGCCATGTCTTCCCTACCCTCAATCCGGCCCTGAGTCTCAGTCCTGAATCCCTTCTCAAATCCTGCGTCTCAAATCCCGTAACCCTATGCGTTCACCAGCCTCTGCTTGAGCTGCTGCAACTGGCCGCGCACCGATCCGTCATAGACGGTCGATCCGATCTCTACTACCGCGCCGCCCAGCAGCGCGGTGTCTTCCGCGTAACGGGCGTGAATGCGCTCCCCGGCCAGCTTCGCGATCTGTGCCTCCAGTTGCGCGCGGTCCTCCTCGTTCAGCGGACGCGCGCTGGTGATCCGCGCCTCGGTTGCGCCCGCGTGCTCGTCCACCACCTGCTTGTACTCGGTCAGAATCTCGTCCAGCTCTGTTAGTCGCTGGTGCTCCACAATCACCGCAATAAAGTTGCGCACCTGGGGAAACATCGCAATGCGACGCGCGATTTCATCTAGCACCTTCAGCTTGCCTGCCATCTCAATCGAGGGGTTTTGCAGTATCTCGCGCAGCTCATTGCTGCCGGCCAGGGTCTGGGCGAAGTCGCTCATCTGCTGCTGGGCCGCATTCGCATCCAGCCGCGCCGACTCCGCAACCTCGGCGAATGCGCGCGCATATCGTGGAGCAGAGCTGGCCACTAGTTCTGTCCCTTCTTCGGATCGTCGCCCGTCAGCCGCTGCGCGAAGCCCTGCACCAGCAGCCGGTCGGTCTCCGCCGAGATCGCCAGCTTGTGCGCCGCCTGTTCGATCGCCAGAGCAGCCGCGTACTGCTGCAGTTGCTTCTGCGCGTGGCTGGTCGCCGACGCGATCTCCTGCTCCGTGGCCGCCAGAATCTTGACCTTCTCGTCCTCCACCGTGGCCTTGATGCGCTGCTCCGCCTTGGCCGCATCCTGCTCCGCCAGCGCACGCATCGCGGCGATCTCGCCGTCCAGCTTGCCCAGCCGCTCTTCCACGCCGCTCAACCGCTCGCGCGCCTCTTCGGTCGCCGTCCGCGCGTCCACCAGGTCCTTCTGGATTGTTGTATTCCGGTCGCGAATGGTCTTCGGCACAAACTTCACCACCAGCCACGCGACACCAATCGCGAGCAGCACAAAGTTCCCAACCACTGACAAAGTCGAGGCAAGGTTGGTGCCAATGCCCAACTTCTTGCCCAGCCAGACCACGGAGGGCGACTTGAGATACTCGTCGTTCTCGTTCTGCTCCTGCGGACTGCTCTTCTCCGGCGACTGCGCCTCCGGCGTGCTTGCGTTCCCCGCCGGCTTCTGCTGCGAAGCAGCCGCTGCCTGCGCCAGCACCGGCCGCAGTTGGAAACCCAGCACCAACGCCAGCGTCAACCCGCCCAGCACACTCCACCGCAACAAACGCTTCACTGCGCCGCCTCCGGTCGAGTCCCGGACGGCATCACTGCTCGCAGAACCAATTCGCTCAACTCCGCGCTCATCCCGTCAATCTGCAGTTGCGCGATGGCCACGCTCTGTTCGATCTCGCCCTTCGCCGCCTTCACCTTCTCCGCAGTCGCCGCGCGCGCATCCACCAAGGCCTGGTCTCGCTCCGCGCCCCACTGCTTCAGCTTCCCCTCGCGCTCAGCTAGAATCTCCGCCCGCGCCCTGCGAAGCCTGTCTTCACAGTCCGCTGTCTTGGCCTCGGCCGCCGAAATCGCGCCGCGAGCCTGCTCCACCGCTCCGCTTGTTCGCGCGCGCCGTTCGGCCAGCACGCGGTCCAGAGGACGCCGCACCAGCAAGCCATAGGCAACCACCAGGAGCAGGAACAGGACCATGGTCGGCACAGCGCCGAGCGCAAGTCCACCGAGTTGATTCAGTATTTCATCCATGATTGGAGCGGGCGTGGGGCTGCAAAACCCCTATAAAACGCAGGGCGAAACGCGGCCTTGCACACTTTGGGTACAGCTATTTTCTAACAAAGCGCGGAGGCGAGTGTCAAACCTCGCAGGAGCGATAATCGGGCGTTTCGGGCAGTATCCGCGCAAAACGCAGCGCGGGGTTCGCTCGAAAAAATAGCCTTTGACAATCGCGCAAAGAAGCCTAGACTTTAAATACCACCAAGACCCGATGTCCAGGGTCGTACAGGTCGCGTGCAAGGGGACACCACCTCCGCTCCCCGACAGGCGGCCTGTTCTGTTTAACCCAGCAAATCTCTCCATTGAGAATTGTCATTCTGAGCAAAGCACTCTCCCTCTAAGGATCTGTTTAATAATGCCAGGGGTAGATCCCGCAACGTGACCTCAGCGGCTGAAGCCGCGGTGCGAATGCAGCATTTACGGCACGGGTGAACCCGTGCCCTTAAGCAAAACCACAGCGATCTACTCGGCGTCAATCGGTGTTTACCTTTGCGCAATCATCCCTGCTCGCGAAAGCGCCGATAGCGCTCCAGCAGCGACGCCGGCCCGCGCGCCGTAAGCCGCACCAGATTTCCTTCAAAGCTCTTCTCGCGCACGAGCGCGCCCGCCTCCAGCGCGGCCAGCGCTGCCCCCTCCGACTGCGGCACGCGGAAGCTCGCCTCCACCAGCGGGTCTGCCACCAGGGCCGCGTCGATGGCCGCCAGCAGCTCATTCAACCCCATCTTCATCAACCCCGAGACAGGGACCGCGACTGGCGCGCCGCTAGTCTGAACTCTCGCGCCGACCGCAAGCCGCGCGCATTCCTCCGGCGGCAACAGGTCGATCTTGTTCATCACCTCGATGACCGGCTTGCCCTTCACATCCAGTTCGCCCAGGACCTTCTCCACCTGTAGCTTCTGCTCGTCGACCATCGCGCTGGAAGCGTCGCGCACATGCAGCAGCACCTCGGCCCGCTCCACCTCCTCCAGCGTGGCGCGGAAGCTGGTGACCAGCGTGTGCGGCAGATTGCGGATGAAGCCCACCGTGTCCGAGATCAGAATCCTGCGCCGGCTGGGCAGTTGCAACAGCTTCAGCTTGGGATCGAGCGTGGCAAACATCTTCGACGATTCCAGCACTCCGGCTTCGGTGAGCGCGTTGAAGAGCGTGCTCTTGCCCGCGTTGGTGTAGCCCACTAGAGCGACCACGGGCACCGGCACGGACTCGCGCCGCTGCCGCTGCTGCCGGCGAACCCGCCGCACCGACTCCAACTGCTCCTTCACGTGGTCGATGCGCAGGTTGATCTTGCGCCGGTCGGTCTCCAACTGCGTCTCGCCCGGTCCGCGCGTGCCGATGCCGCCGCCCAGTTGAGACATCGCCTTGCCCCGCCCGGCAAGCCGAGGCAGTTGGTACTCCAACTGCGCCAGCTCCACCTGCAACTGGCCCTCGCGCGTCCGCGCGTGGCGGGCAAAGATGTCCAGGATGAGCTGCGTCCGGTCGATCACGCGGCAGGGCAGCTTCTCCTCCAGATTGCGCAACTGCGAGGGCGTCAGATCGTGGTCGAAGAGCACCAGGTCCGCCCCGGTCGAAGCCACTACGCCCGCGATCTCCTCCAGCTTTCCCTGCCCCACCAGGGTTGCCGCATCCGGACGTGCGCGGCGCTGCACCAGGGTTGCCGCAATCTGCGCGCCCGCGCTGCGCGCCAACTCCTCGAACTCGGTAAGCAATGCGTCGAAGTCGAGGCCGCCAACCGCACCGCGACAGGTTTCCCCATCGGTCGCAGACGGAACCTCGTTTGCGGCGGAAGGCTCTTCGTCCACGTACGCCGCAACCGCAGCCGCATCCCGAGCCATACGCGCCGCCGCGGTCAATCTCCGCCGCTGCCCGGTAAACTCCACCGCGACCAGCACAGCGACATCGTGCCCCGCCGATGCGCGCCTCTTCGTCGCAGCAACGCGGGCCGCTGCCGCATGGTCCACAAGGCTCACCTGCGTCCTCCTGGCCATGTAGCGTCCAGTGGCGCCGGTTCCGGTCTGGTCGAGGCCAGCCTTGTCTTCATGGATGTGGCCTTCAGGTTTGGAATATCGATCGCCTGCTAGCCCGCCGCCTCGTCCAGCACAGCGCCCGCAGCCCCGACCGGCCCGTTCTGCGTACGCGGCTCCGGCTTACCCGCAGCCTGGCCGTCTGAGTGCGGGCCAACCCGCCCGCTCACCACGGTCGAGATCGCGTGCTTGAAGACCAACTGCTCCTGCGCGTTGTTCTCCAGCAGCACCGAGTACTTGTCGAAGGACCGGATCTTGCCGGTCAACTTCACGCCGCTCACCAGGTAGATGGTGATCGGACTCTTGTCTTTGCGGACCGTATTGAGAAATGTATCCTGAATATTCTGTGCCGGCTTTGATTCCATGATGCCGATCTCCTTGAGTTGGTTTCTCTTGCAAAAAAGTAATGTAAAAGGAGCGGAGCGCTCGATTGCTCCTCGCGGCGTTCAGTCCCCACAGCGGACTGCCCGCCAAATGCAACCACTAACAATTTCACAATACAGGCCTTAAGCGCGATTATCAACACCGGCGGCCCGCATCCTCCACGCAAGCAACAGCGTTCGGAGCATTGCGCCGCGCGGAGACCCCACCGCTGCCGTCCATTTTTACGTTAGACGCGTTGCCGAGGCAATGGATTAAGCCGTCCAGCGTTGTACCATGGCTTGCAGTGCCCAAACCCACTCCGCAACCCGTCCCCATGCTCGACTTCGCGCGCCAGTTCGCCCCGCTGCGGCAGGAGATCCTCGACGCCATCGCGACGGTCTGCGACTCGCACCACTTCATCCTCGGCCCGCAAGTCGCGGCCTTCGAGGAGGCCACAGCCTGCGCCGCGCGCTTCGCCATCGGCTGCGCCAGCGGCACAGACGCCCTCTGGCTGGCACTGGCCGCCGCCGGCATCGGCACAAATCCGGGTGCCCCATCCATCGCGGCGACCGGGGTCCCCGGCGAGCGATCTTTGCTCGCTGGGGTGGCAGAGCGATGGGTGGGATCAGACGCCGTCGTCACCACCCCCTTCAGCTTCTTCGCCACGGCCAGTTCGATCCTGCGCGCCGGTGCGCGGCCCGTCTTCGCGGACATCGACCCGCGCACCTTCAACCTCTCGCCGGATTCAGTCGCCGAGCTTCTGCGCGATCCTCATGGTCCCGCCGCAAATGCGAACGTCAAAGCCATCCTTCCCGTGCATCTCTACGGACAGTGCGCCGACTGGGACGCCTTCGCCGCCCTGCAGCGTGCCCACCCCGGTCTGCTGCTGATCGAAGACGCCGCCCAGGCCTTCGGAGCAACGTGGACTTCCGCAAGCCAGACTTTGTCCGGCCCACCCGCGCGTCCCGCCGGCTCGCTGGGCGACGCCGCGGCCTTCAGCTTCTACCCCACAAAGAACCTTGCCGCCATGGGAGACGCGGGTCTGGTCACCACCTCCAGCCTGGAGATCGACCGCCGCGCCCGCTCCCTGCGCGCCCACGGAATGTCCCGCCGCTACTTCCACGACGAGGTTGGCGGCAACTCGCGCCTCGACGAACTGCAGGCCGCCGTCCTCAACGTCAAGCTGCGCCACATCGCCGAGTGGAACCAGCAGCGACGCGAGCGCGCCGGCCGCTACGACCAGCTCTTCCGCGAGGCCGGCCTGGCCGTCGAATGGCCAGCCGCAAGCGAGACCACTCACGCCTGCAACGCAGTCTCCACTCAGGATGGAATCGTTCTGCCCTACACCGACCCGCGCGCCACGCCGGTCTTCCACCAGTACGTCATCCGGGCCCCGCGCCGCGACGCCCTGCGCGACCACCTCACCGCGCAGCAGATCGGCAGCGAGATCTACTACCCCGTCCCCATCCACCTGCAAGCCGCGCTCCGTGACCTCGGATACAAGCCCGGAGACTTCCCCCACGCCGAACGCGCCGCCGCCGAAGTCCTCGCCCTTCCCCTCTACCCCGAGCTGCGCGACGACGAACAGCAGACCGTAGTCGCCGCCATCCGCGCCTTCTACGCTTGACTTACCACTGACCACTTACCACTGTCCTACTTCTTCTTCGCCTTCTTGTCTTTCTTCTGCTCGGCCACAGGATGCGCCTCCGGCTCATCGTGGCTCCCCGCAGCCGCAACCCGCCGCACCAGGTTCCCCTCCAGCCGATAGGTCTTCTCGATCGTCCTCCCCGGCGTCACCATTCCGGTCGCAGCATCGGGAACCACCGGCCCAGCGTCGGCGGCCAGGACCTTGTAGCTGAACGTGGGCAGCGGAGTCTGTGCCGTCGCTGACTTGCCATACGGGTCCTTCGCCATCCGGACCGAGACCGGCAGATACCCCTCCATGTTCTTCTCGCGGAAGGCCGTCTCGTAGCGATGCATCTTCAGGTTCCAGGTAAAGACGCGCACCTGGTCGAAGTCGTACGGCAGCCCCGCCGTATACGGCCCCAGCACGGTCAGGTAGATGGGGATGTCCTTGTTCTCCTGCTCCGCGCCGTCGTCATGCACCGTGGTCAACATATACGCCCCCACGATCCTCTGCCCCTCCGCATAACGCGTCAGCGAGTCGGGCGCATCCACCTCCACATAATGGGAGAGTAGCCATCCCGATCGGCCCCTGGCATCGCGCGCCAGCCACCAGTCCTCCATCGCAACCGGGGGCGCGGCCTCAGCTCCCAGGGCATCCGCCGTTTTTACCGGGGCCGCGCCCGCGGTCACCGGCTTGGGCAGCGTCGCCCGCTCGAGCAGTTGCACCTTGTCGCCCTCCGCCAGCCGGTAGAAGACCTCCGTTGTCCGGCCCGGCCTCAGGTGCAGGTTCACCTCGTCGCGCACCACCGCCGAGGCCACCGCCGGATCGTTCTTGTGCGTCTGGGCCAGGGCCTTGAACTCGTCAAAAACCTCCTGCGTAGCCACCGCTTTCTCGTCGATCCAGCCCTGCTCCCCCTTCTCCGTCTGCACGCGGTAGAAGCGCCGTCCGTGCTCCAGCACCTCGAGCCGCTGGCCGTTCTCCACCGTCGCGGTGCGGTTGGAGACGGCAGCCACACGGTCGCGAAGATAGGTCTGCTTGGCCGTCACATACACCGATCCACCCGCCGGCCCCGGCCGCAGATGCGAGCACCCGCTCAACATCGCAACCCACAGCGCAGCCACGCAGAGGAACGCCCCGAAACCAGGCCATGTGGCGCAGCGAACCGGTCCCCGCAGGCGAAATCCAGGAACCGGCAGCACCCGGGAAAATGGCCGAAGAGAACGATTGGGAATCTTGTCCGGCACATTTTCCAGCATACAGGGCAAAATGCCCCTCCGCGGGCCCTTCTCCAGGCTGGAGTGGGGCAGCAGGCTGAAAATGGCATTTTCCCCAGAAAAATGCCCCCCCTACCAGTTTTTTGCCGTCCCGTCCAGGGCGAAATCGCCCTCTGTTGCCAGTTCGCATTCCATCTCTTAAATTAGAGTCTTGCGCGAAGTGCCCTCTTGCGCATACAGTTGCGTACGGAAACAAACTCAATACAGGAAACCACTTCAAGCGACACCCTGAATCCAACTCCGTCCATCGCGCAATCGGATCGGCCACATCACTCGTCAACTGGTAAGGAGGCCCACACAATGGCCAGTAAAGAAATCGAAATCCTCGACCCTGCGGCAACGGTCGATAAGCTCAACAGGATCGCGGCAGGTCGCGCACTGAATCGCAGGCACTTCATCACCGCCCTCGGGATGACTGGCGCAGCGGCAGGCGCAGGATTAATGTCGGGTTGCGCCACCACCAGTTCCGTGGCTGTCACCACCGCTGTTGGATCGGGCCAGATTGATATTCTCAACTTCGCCCTCAACCTCGAGTACCTGCAGGCCACCTTCTACGCCTACATCACCCAGGGTGCCGACCTGCCGTCCACTCTCACGGCCAACAGTGGAGCTATCACCGGCGCGCCCGCTCAGTTGGCCGTCACTGCGTCGATGACCCAGCAGACGATCGATCTGCTCAATGAGGTCTACTTCGACGAGGTGAACCATGTGAGCGGCCTGCGCAGTATCCTCGGCTCCGCAGCCATTCCCAGACCGGCGATCAATCTCGCCGCCTTCGGCGCGATCACCGCGACCAATGCCCTTTCGATTGCAAGGCTTCTGGAAGACATTGGAGTCACCGCATACGCAAGCGGCATCTCTGGGCTCACCAGCAGCAACGCCACCTATCTCGGGCAAATCCTCGGTGCTGAAAGCTTCCATTCCGGGGCGCTGCGCCTGATCAGCATCCAGAACCCCACCATCGCCGCCTACATAGCTGCCGCCGATGGCATGGACGTGCCGCCAGACGATCTGGGTACGGCAACCCTCGCAGCAGCGGGTCCAACCGCCAGCGGCGGATTCTACCCCACCTACGGTGGTGCGGCCGTACCCGGCACCACCGGCTCCGCCTTAACCGGCACCTTCATCGGAACCCCAGGCACCTGCGGCTCTAACGGCTTCGCCTACGCCCGTACCGTCGCGCAGGTCCTCACGCTTCTCTACGGCACAGCCACAGCGCTTGCAGCTTCCAACTCCTTCTCGGGCGGCTTCTTCCCCAACGGAGTGAACGGCAACCTCACAACCTCCTAAGACATGGAAGGACGCACTCGAACCTGAACTCGACACGGGCATCGCATTTCATCATGACCCAACCTCTTCGCACATATCGCAAGTCTACTGACAAGGAGGCCAACGAAATGGCCAGCAGCAATGACATCGAAGTCCTCGATCCCACGGCAACGGTCGAGAAGCTCAAGAACATCGTATCCAAAGTCGCCCTGAATCGCAGGCACTTCATGGCTGCCCTCGGAGTGGCGGGCATCGCTGCCGGCACGAGATTGGGATCCGGTCCGGTTGCACATGCTCAGCAACCCACACCCACCGGCTTTGCGCAGGCCGACGTGCTTAACTACCTGCTCAATATCAAGTACCTCAAGGCGACTTTCTATTCCTACGTCACGCAGGGCGTCGATCTTCCGAGCACGAGCTACGTCACCCTGAGCTCGGGCCAGGTCTACAACCAGCCCACCGCCAAGATAACCTTCACCGGCACCAACGCCGCGCAGATCACCGATATGTTCAACGAGATGTACTACGATGAGCTGAATCAACTGATCGACCTGCGCAATTTCCTCGGCGTCGCCGCCGCTCCCAGGGCGACCATGAACCTGCTGGGCAACTCCGTTCCCAGCCCCGCCGCCTACGCGACGCCTTCCGGCACAGTGATTACCACCGGGGCCCAGGCCATCGGCCAGGCCCGGATGTTGGAAGACGTCAGCGTCACAGCCTTCGCTGGCGCGCTCTCTTATCTCACCGGGACCAACCTCGCCATCGCCGCGCAGATCCTGGCCACCGACGGATGCCATGCAGCCGCGCTACGCCTGGCCAGCATCCAGACCGGCGCAGCGTATCAAGGGACGCTGTACCAGAGCACCTTCCAGATAGCAACCACCGCGCTCAGCCCCACTGTCTACGCGGTACTCCCCTCGTCGGCCGCCGTCGTAGGCGATATCATAACTGCCCCCGGTTTCATTCCACCGGGCGCGGTGATCACAGCGATTACCCCCAAAGCAAACGCCGTGCCCACGGGCATCGTCACCAGCGGCAGCAAGAGCATCACGGCGGTGTCGAGCACCTCCGGGATCTTGGTCGGACAACCCATCACTGGAACCGGCGTTCCGGCCCTCACGTACGTCGCGACGGTCGGCACCACGGCGCCCTACACCCTCACGATCTCGGCGGCCGTCACCGCCACCCCAGCAGCAGTCGCACCCACGGGCTACATCACCAACGGCACCAATTCCATCACGGGGGTGTCGAGCATCTCCGGATTGACGGTCGGGCAGCCCATCACGTTATCGTCAACGGCAGTCACCACTGGGCAAGTCATTGGAACCATCCCGGCCAACACAGTCATCTTGACGGCCAGCGGCACCACAATTACGATGGGGTCGACTACTGGATCGCCGGTAAACGCCACCGCTACGAGCCAAATCTCATTCATCGGCATCGTCACCAACGGCAGCACGACCATCACGCCGGTGTCGACCGTCGCCGGGCTGGCGACCGGGCAGCCCATCACCGCCGCCTCAGGCGACATCCCCACCGCTACCCCTACAACCATCACGACCATCGGCGCCAATATCACGATGTCGGCGAAGGCTACCGCCTCCAGCCCATTCTCAACCCAAACCTCATTCAACGGCATCGTCACCTCCGGCAGCGCGAACATCACTCTTGTGTCGAGCATCGCCGGATTGGCGGTCGGGCAGCCCCTTACCGGACCCGGCATCCCCGTAGGAACGACCATCAAGTCGGCCCCAAGCGGCACCACGGTCGTGATGTCGGCGAACGCCACCGCTAGCAGCACCGTCACACCCAGCGGCACCGTCACCTCCGGCAGCAAGATTATCACGAATGTAACAAGCCTCACCGGAGTGATTGTCGGGCAGCCCATCACCGGAGCCGGCATCCCCACCAGTCCCGCTACAACCATCTCGAGCATCGGCACTACGTCGCCCTACTCGATTACGATGTCGGCGGCCGCCACCGCCACCCCAGCACCGATCACATTCACAGGTATCACCACCACCGGCAGCCCCACAATCACGAATGTGTGGGGGGTGGGAGCATCTGGCACGGTGATCATGACCGGATTGTCGGCCGGCGGGGCGGTCAACCAGCCCCTCACCGGAGTCGGCATCCCCACGGGTGCGACCATCGCGTCGTGGGGCACCGTGTACCCCTACTCGATTACAATGAATCAGCCCGCCACCGCCACCCTAACACCAGTCTCATTCACAGCCGTCACCACCTCCGGCAGCCCCATCCTCACGGATGTAGCGAGCATCACCGGGTTGGCGGCCGGACAACCCATCACTGGAACCGGCATCCCTGCCAACACAGTGATTTCGTCGATTGTCAGCACGGCGCCCTACTCAATCACGATGGCGACGGCTACTGGAGCGGCGTCAAACGCCACCGTCACCGAACCCACGCTAACGACCATCACGACGGCTGAGTTCATCACCTTTCCCGCGCCAGAGGTCGTCACCACTCCCGCCCTGGAGATCGGCATCATCAGTGGAGGAGAGGTCCTGACCAGTCCCACGATAAGCACAGTGAACAGTCCCTCAACCGAGACCCTCACCATTGGACAAGGCAGCATCACCATCTCAGAAGCTGCCATTGCCACAGGGAGTGCCACAGCCACCATCGCCACGCCGGATCCCGACGAGGTCGTGCCAGTCGACCCCGGTACAGCGGCCCTCGCCGCGGCTGGCCCAGTGCTCGACACATCGAGCTCCCCGGCTGTGTATCAAGGGTTCTTCGCCACCGCCGGCGCAAAAAACGCCACCGGCGCCACACCCGCCGGCTTCGCCTACGCCCGCACCTTCTCGCAGGTTCTTTCAGTCCTCTATGGCAGTACCATTACAAGTCCACCCACCACCTACGGCGGCTTCTATCCGGAGAGCCTCAACGGCAATATCAACGCCAACGGCATGTAACCCATGCCGATCGCAAGTCTCCACGGAGTCATGCGGTCCAGCCCAAGCAAGACTGGAAAGGCCCACACCCCACTCAGAGGCGTGGGTCTTTTCCTTGCCTCAGTGGGTCATCGCCAGCGCAACCGGCCCCGTCGGGTCAGTCCCGGTCGGGCCCGACGTCGCAAAATCGAGCTTTCCCGCCGTCGCCGAGTCGTAGCTGTACATGGTCAGGTCGGGCGATCCGCCATTGGCCGCAGCCAGTAGATAATCGCCACTGCTGTCCACCGCCAGCGCCGTCACCGCGGTTCCGCTCTGATAGGGCGACCCGCTCAACACCGTCAAGGAACCGCCGCTGGCGATACTGAACCCGGAGATGGTGTTGCTTCCCCGGTTGGCCACATACACATCCGTGCCAGCGGCGTTGACCGCCACCGAGTAGGGCTGCGTTCCCGCAGTAAACGGCGATCCGCTCACCTGAGCCAGCGACCCGCCCGAACCAATCGTGTACGCCGCCAGGCCGCCTGCGGGTCCGCTCCTCGCAATGAAGAGAAGTGTGCTGTCCGGGCTCACCGCCAGAGCATTGTCGGTGTTGTTCGATGACGGTCCCAGCGAGAGCGATAGAGGGACAGACAGAGCGCCGGATGACGTATTGAAGGGATACACCACGTCGCCCGCCGTGCCCAGCGCAAGGAAGACATAGTCGCCATTCGGCGCAAACTTCACCGCATGCGCGACGGCCGTCGCACCCGACGGAACCGGATAGGTCGTCGGGGTGTCCTGCGTCAGCACTCCCGTACTGGGGTTGATCTGAAACTCATCCAATGAAATATTGTTCTGGTCCAGCGCAAACAGCCACTGTCCATCGGGCGAGATGTCCATCGACGCAACAGCAGCGTACCCCACGGCGGCGCCGCTGTTCAGCGCGCTCAGCACACCCGTACTGGAATCGATCGCAAACGCATAGATCGCCGTGTTGCCTCCGACAAACAAAATCGAGTTGGCGGGATTCACCGCCACCGCCGTCGGCGCAAACTGCAGCGAATACGGCGAGCCCGTCACCGTAGTCAGCGTCCCCGTGCCCACCGCAAATCCGCTCACCGTCACCGCCGTCCCGTTCGCAACATACACATAGTCATTCGTCGGAGTGGTACTACTGCCGTTCGTCGACCCCGGATAGACCCAGAACCCGGCGCATCCCGTCGTCCAACAGAGGGCCACCAGGCCCAACGCCGCCGCCACTCGCCGAAGCAAACCCATCATCGTTCCATTCCTCTCGCATTCCCCTTCATTTGACTCTACTCCCGTCCAAACAGCACCCGCCTCTGCCGCCAGAAAGCAACAAAAAGCGGCCCATCGCTGGACCGCTCTCTCCTTCCCTCTGAGATCAAGCGAGGTCGAAGCGATCGAGGTTCATCACCTTGCTCCAGGCTGCCACGAAGTCACGCACGAACGCCTGCTGCGAGTCGGCGCACGCAAAGACTTCCGCGAGGGCTCGGAGCTGGGAGTTTGAACCGAAGACGAGATCGACGACGGAGCCCGTCCATTTGGGCTTGCCAGTCGCCCGATCGCGCCCCTCCAACACGCCTTCCGATGTGGTGGACTTCTGCCACTTCGTCTTCATGTCGAGGAGATTCACGAAGAAATCATTGGTCAATGTTTCCGGCCGCTTCGTGAAAACGCCATGTTTGGACTGTCCGAAGTTTGCATTCAAGGCGCGCATGCCACCGATCAGGACCGTCATCTCGGGAGCGGTCAGCGTCAGCAGGTTCGCCCGGTCCACCAGCAGCTCAGCCGCGGATAGATCATGTCCCTTTCGCACATAGTTGCGGAATCCGTCTGCGGTCGGCTCCAGTACGGCAAATGAAGGCACATCGGTTTGCTCCTGCGACGCATCCGTGCGGCCTGGCGAGAAGGGGACCTTCACGTCGTGGCCGGCCTTCTTCGCAGCTTCCTCGACGGCTGCGCAGCCTCCCAGAACGATCAGGTCAGCAAGAGAGACCTTCTTCCCACCGGACTGCGCGCCGTTGAAATCCTTCTGGATTGCCTCAAGAGTCTTA
>Ga0074045_10003113_pt1 | contig 15025 bp, 8 predicted proteins | sample BogForMeECP23OM2_FD_94442 | JGI IMG/M metagenome (GOLD analysis project Ga0074045, IMG submission 94442) | Bog forest soil microbial communities from Calvert Island, British Columbia, Canada - Bog Forest MetaG ECP23OM2 | ecosystem: Environmental > Terrestrial > Soil > Wetlands ...
ATCAACATTTTCGAGCCCGGGAATCCGCGCTGCTCGGTGTGTGGACAGGAGTTTGGGAGCGAGGGATTTGCGAAGAGTTTGATCGAAGCCTTTGCTCTTCATGTTCGGCGCCGGCACACGCAGCATGATATGAGCCGAGGAGTTGTGCGTGGGTATGCCAGTCCAGTGGGTGCGAGGATCACCCGCGCCGGGACGCAGCAGCGATAGTTCCTGTGTAGATTTTCTGTTCAGCAATTCTCGCCTCCAGCCTCCTGGAGCAGTTAAAACTTGCCGGCCGGTTCTTTGACGTTCAGGATCTGGTTGGGTGCCACGTCTCGCAACTGCTGGACCGCGCCGGATGGCCATCGGATTTCGACCAGATCGACTGATGTGTCTGCCCCCAATCCAAAGTGAACCGGGCCCGCGCTCGACGAAGCATAACCGGCGGCCGTGGACTTGTGGTCATACTGGGTGCCGCTCCTGGTCACCACTCTGATGCGCGCTCCGATTCCATCGCGGTTGCTCTTCGTCCCCTGCAGCTTGATCTCGAGCCAATGATTGCTACCCGGGCTCTCATTCATCCAAATTTCCGCTGGAGCCTTCAGCGCACTTACAACCACATCGATACGCCCATCGCCGTTCAGATCACCGATGGCGGATCCACGGTGCCGGGCAGGAGGACGTGAAGTCAGTCCGGCTTCTGAGGTCAACGCGGCGAACTTGATGCCGCCCAAATTACGGAAGACCGTGTTCGGCTGCTCAACTCTGATGCGCGGCTCGGAAAGAAGCGACTGAACATGACCGCGTGAAACAAAGATGTCCTTCCAGCCGTCATTATCAAAGTCGGCAATCGTCGGAGAGTAGCCGCCCATCGGCAGGCTCAGCACGGTCATGCCACTTTGTTCCGTTACTTCAACGAAGGTTCCTTCGCCGGTGTTCCGATAGATCGGAAATGTTTCGTTGTCGAGGGCGACAATCACAATGTCGGGATAGCCATCGTTATCAAGGTCGCGGAAATCGACGCCCATGCCGGAGATAAATACGCCGTCTTCCCGCAAAGCTACATTGGCGTCGAACCCTACCTCCTCAAATGCGGCACTTTTATTTCGAAAGAGCCAATTGAATTCTTTATCGTTCGCAATGAAGACATCCATTTTTCCGTCCAGATCAAAATCTGCGGTCGCGCCTCCCATGCCTTTCCCAGGGTGAGCCCGCAGACCCCATTCCGCGGACGCATCCCTGAAAGTGCCGTCTCCGTTGTTGATGAAAAGCTGGTTGGGAGTTGGCTTGTACATCTTTGGATTGCAATAGTCGGGGTGGCCGTCGATCGGGCACGAGGGTTCGCGCTTGATATCCCACTTCATGTAATTGATGACCAGAAGATCCAGCAGTCCATCATTATTCACATCGACCCACACCGCGCCCACCGACCACAGCGGCCCATATTCAGGGTCAGGCTTATTCAGCCCGGCTTTGGCGGTTACATCCGTGAACGTACCGTCTCCGTTGTTGTGGTAGAGCGTGTTCTTGTACACACCGGCGACGAAGATATCTTCGTACCCATCGTTGTCATAGTCGGCAACCGCGACTCCGATGTCATAGCCACTGCCGGCCAGGCCCGCTTTCGCAGTGACGTCGGTGAAGTGCCCTTGGCCATCGTTCTCGAAAAGATGATTCGAGTATTTGGGAGACGACTTGCTAAGAGTGTTGATGTCGGCTCCATTGGTGAAAAATATGTCGAGCTTGCCATCGTTGTTGTAATCGAAAACGGCCACGCCTCCGGCCATGGTTTCCGGTGCGTGGCGTTCCGGAGTCTCGCAGCTGTCGAGTTCGAAAGCAATCGGCTGGTATGCGAACTGAATGGGACTGACGCCGGTTGAATGATTGGCAGGCAGGGTTCGTTGTGTTCCGGTCTTTGGACCTTTTGGAAGACTACGATTTTGGGCACACAACGGCGTTGATAACAATCCGGCGAAAATTGCGCACGCTACTCCCCAGTGTCTCCACTCCATATCGTCAAATTTGAATGGTGCAAGCAGCCGCACCGGGCGCGAATTCGAGAAACTTCAATGTTATGGATCTCTAGTCCGGCAGTATTCGTTTCCCTTTGATCTTAAATCCCGCTTCCACCTGCGGAGCAGCCGTTCCCGGCTGTCCACCTCCAACAGTGATGCGGTAGGCTCCGCTGGCAACAATTCGGTCTCCCTTGTCATTTACCTCGCTCAAGTCGCGTTCGTCCAGTACAAAGTGGACATGCTGAGTTTCGCCCGCGCCTACATGGATTCGCGTGAACCCGCGTAGGGCGCGCAGCGGAGCTGCTGGAGACGAAGGAAATCTCAGATAAAGCTCTACGACTTCATCGCCCTCTCTCTGGCTCCTGTTTCGCACGTCCGCGTCCACGCTCAGAGAATCACCCTCTTTTAGCGTGGCTCTGGAAAGCTTCAAATTGCTGTATTCAAATTTGGAATAACTGAGCCCATAGCCGAAGGGATAAAGCGGCTGGCCTTCAAAATAGCGGTAAGTGCGGTTCTTCATCGCGTAATCTTCAAAGGCCGGTAACTGATCGATGCCCTTGTAGAACGTCACCGCCAAACGCCCGGCCGGATTATTTGCGCCCGCCAGAGTTTGAGCGACCGCGGTGCCGCCTTCCTCACCGGAATACCACGCGTCGAGAATAGCGTTCGCATGCTCGCTCGCCCAATTCACAGAGAGCGCGCTGCCGTTCATGAGGACGACGACGAGCGGCTTGCCAGTGGTTTTCAAGGCCTCCAGAAGATACTCCTCTTCCTTGGGCAAATCGAGGCTGGTGCGGTCGCCGCCCACGAAACCCGGCACGTCCACTTTCATCTCCTCGCCCTCGAGTTGAGAGGTGATGCCCACCACGGCTACAACCACGTCAGCATTCTTGGCTACCGAGATTGCCATTGGAATGGGATCATCCAAGAGGTGAAGCCAGACCAACTTGAGGCCGGTGCCGCCTTGTCCGTATTCCAGCTTGATCGCGTAGCGACGTCCTTTTTCAAGGCGCAGCGTCGCATTCGTCGGCTTGGGATCGTGTAGTAGAAAGTCATCCACGATGAGCTTGCCGTCGAGCCAAAGACGGTTCATCGAGCCGACATCGCCGATTTCATAATCGCCCGATTCGTAGGGAGTCAGAAATCCCGTCCAGCGCACAGAAAAATCTACCATCCCCGGAGGAGCAGCAAGGGAAGACCGTTCGGGATGAAAGCGCTGCAGGTCGATCGCTCTATCCACACGGACCACTTGCGGAGTGCCCTCGAAGTTCGGGTTGGAAAAATATTCCCCAGTCAGTCCGGGCTGTCCGTCCGGTGTCGAGAGAGCGGTAGACGGAATAAGTTCCTCTTCCCTAAGAAAGTTCATGCCTGGAGTGTAGGCCACCTGGGCGGTAGTGAATTGCTGGCGAATGCCATCGAGCGCGGAGGTCGCGTGGGATGCCGTACCACTATAGTTGCCATGCAGGACGCGGGTGGATTCAGCGAGCGGGCCGACCACTGCAATGTTTCTGACATCCGGACCAAGAGGAAGAATGCCGTCATTCTTCAGGAGAACAATCGATTCCCGAGCCGCCCGCAGCGCGAGTGCGCGGTGAGGCTCGCTATCGATCTCGGAATCCGGAATGTTCGCATACGGCACCATCTCGGGAGGATCGAACATTCCGAGACGGAAACGAGCCGTAAATAGGCGTTTCAGCGAGACATCAATATCTTTTTCGCTGAGAAGGCCCTGCTTGACCGCGTCCACAAATTTTATGTAGTCGGAGTTGTCATTGGCCCGCGTAAAGAAATCGGCGCATTCATTGTCCATGCCGGTTTTCAGGGATACGGCTCCGGCCTCTGCGATGCTCTTAGTAAAGTGATGGCCGCTGAAAATATCAACGATGGCATCGCAATCGGATACGACGTAGCCGTTGAACTTCCAAGCGCCGCGAAGCTGATCTTGCAGCAGAAACTTGTTGGCGCAGGCCGGTTCGCCATTCACCCGGTTGTAGGCGCACATAATCGAAGCTGCCTTGCCCTCGGTAATGGCGGCGCGGAAGGCAGGGAGATAAGTGTCTTCTTCGTCGTGCTTCGACACTCTCACATCGATCGAGTGCCGCGACGGCTCTGGCCCGCTGTGCACGGCGTAATGCTTGGGGGTGGCAATCACTCGATAATACTTTGGGTCCTCTCCTTGCATTCCGGTCACGAAGGCGACTCCCATTCGCCCCGTGAGAAACGGATCTTCGCCGTAAGTTTCCTGACCGCGTCCCCAGCGTGGATCCCGGAAAATGTTGATGTTCGGCGACCAGAAGTCGAGTCCTTCCATGATGTCGCGATGCCCGGCGCGCACCGCCTGGTTATGCTTGGCGCGAGCTTCCGTACTGATGACCACTGCCATATCGTGGATCAAAGGAGAATCAAAGGTCGCAGCAAGCCCAATTGGTTCTGGAAAGACGGTAGCCGTTCCGGCGTTGGCAACTCCATGGAGAGCTTCACTCCACCAGTCGTACCCAGGCACTTGCAGCCGAGGGATAGCGCGGGCTTGGTTAATGAGTTGAGAAGCCTTCTCCTCGAGCGTCATTCGCGACACCAGATCGTCCACTCGTTGATTTAACGGGAGCGAAGGATCGAGGTAGGGGGTGCTTGCAGCGGGTGTGGTTTGCGCGACAGAACTGAATGCTGCTACAAAGAGGAAGGCGATCATCAACGTGAGCAAGCGAGCACGCCATTCAAGCATGAAGAGAATCTCCTTGCGAAATAATTGCCAGCATCTATTTCGGAACCAAGAGATTGGTTCGAAGCCGGGACGAAGTATAGCACCGTCAACGTACACGGAGCCTAAAGCCTGATCGTGGAGGTGGAATCACGATTGGTTTGTGGCGTTCGGTCTGCGATCAGCCGGCTCACTTAAGGGGCAGATGATCCGCGAAGCAGGCTAGAATGGAACGAAAGGGATGAGCGCGGCCAAGCACAAGAAAGACAGGCGCGGAATCCACCTGATTGCGGAACTGGCGAATGTTTCGATCGGGACGGTAGACCGTGCTTTGCACGGGCGAGCTGGAATTAACGAAGCCACCCGCCAGCGGATTCTGAAAATCGCCGAGCAGATCTCCTATACACCCAACCTGGCGGCACGCTCGTTGTCGGTTTCCAAAGCGAGCGCTCGCATTGGAGTTTGCATCCCACGAGAAATCCATTTTTTCTACGATCAATTATGGGGCGGCGTGCTGGATGAAGCTCGCAGTGTGGCACAGCACGGAATCCAGCTTGTATACCGGCCGGTTCAGACGTTGGGAGAGGCGGACACGGAAGCGTTCAAGGAGCTCATGCGGGAGGGCGTGAACGGAATCGTTCTCACGGCGGGAAATCCTCAGGCTCTCGCGCCTTTGATTGATGAAGCCGAAGGAAAAGGAATACCGGTGGTTTGCGTATCTACGGACTCTCCTGGGAGCCGACGGTCGAGCATCGTATGTGTCGAACCTCTGTTGAATGGACGCCTGGCGGGGGAACTGATGGGTAAGTTCGTATCTCCAGGTTCCAAAGTGGCCGTGATTGCTGGCATGTTGAGCGCCGAAGATCACCGGCAGAAGACCGCGGGTTTTTCCGACGCGTTTCCACGGAACTGCCCCGGAGGCGAAATCGTCAGCGTTATAGAAGGACACGAGGACGAGGATGAAAGTTTCCAGAAGACCTTTGATCTTCTGGGCCAGGTTCCAAATCTGGCCGGACTCTACGTGAATACGGTTAATTGCCTTCCCGTGTGCCGAGCCCTCGGAGCACGCGGCCTTGCCGGAAGAACCAAGCTGATAACAACGGATCTTTTCGCAGAGATGTCTCCCTACTTTGAGAAGGGGACCATCACGGCGTCTATTTATCAGCAGCCCCACCGGCAGGGTCAGATGGCAGTGCGGCTGATGGCAGACAATCTCACTGGCAGGGTGCCTTTCCCGCCAACCGTCCACCTTAGCCCCGGGGTTGTGATGTCATCCAACTTGCATCTTTTCCGGGAGATTCGGCTGGCCGGAGTGAAGTTCGACGACTCCGCCATCAGACCCCCGACTCGCGCCAAGGCTGCGAACAAGTCTCATTTCCGCGACAAGACTGAAGTAGTCGGCTGAGCCTCCAAATCAAGACATAAGTCCTACAGGAGCCTGTCAAAGTCTGGAGCTTCCTTGGCGGCGCCAGTTGCCTTTGTCGAAGCCGATTCAAGCTTTTGATGTCAGGGATTTAAGATTTTTCTTGACAAAGGTCGTCGAAAGAAGATAAAAGCTGCTCCGTGATCGTTAACGTTAACGCTTTGGGGCTTAACGCCAGAGGGATGTGGACTATGAACTCTCGATCGTCGCAATTCGCTAACAGCGTTGTTGTTGCCATGAAAGGCTGCAGCCGCAGTCTCGCGGTCCTTTGCGTCTTCCTGTTGGGCATGTCATTCCACGCCTTCGCCCAGGAAGCAACAATTCTTGGAACCGTTACCGATCCCTCAGGTTCTGTCGTGCCCAACGTGAAGATCAGGATCATCCACGTGGAAACGAACGAAGTTCGGAACGTGGTGACCAACGACGTAGGACAATATGTCGCCGCGGACCTGCCTGTTGGCCACTATAACGTCACCGCCCAAGCGTCGGGCTTCAAGATGGAGGACCACCACGACGTGGCGCTGAACGTTGCCGATCGTGCCCGTGTGGATTTTCAGATGCAGCTTGGCTCAACCACCGAAACCGTTAGCGTGGAAGCCAATGTGGTCAGGGTTCAAACCGACACTGGCGAGGTGAGTTCCGTAGTCACGGGCCAGCAGATCTCGCAGCTATCCACCAACGGCCGCAACGTATTCGCCCTAGAGGCGCTCACGCCAGGCGCCTCCAGCATACAAGCCGATTTTCAGGTCCCGACTTCCGCGGGTGGCGACTTCAATGTGAGTTTCAATGGTCAGCGCGTCAGCCACAATCTATGGGTTGTGGATGGCGGCGAGGCGGCGGATCGTGGGGGCGGCGGCGGGGCGGACGTTCTGCCTTCGGAAGATGCTATCGCCGAATTTCGCACCATGACCTCGAACTACAGCGCGGAATACGGCTTGTCTTCGGCAGGCACGATCAGCATGGTCATCAAGTCCGGCACAAAGCAGCTTCACGCGACTGCGTTCTATTTTGGACGCAACGACGCTCTGGACGCGCGCAACTATTTCAACCCCGCTCCCCAACCGGTTGCCGAATTGCGCTTTAACGACTGGGGTTTCAACGTCGGCGGACCGGTGAGCTTTCATCCTTCGAAATCCAATCCGAAGACGTTCTTCTTCTACAACATGGAGTGGCGGCGCTACATTCACGGTGGGTTGTTCAATCCGACGGTACCATTGGCGAGCGAATATCCGACAGCCAGCGGTGCCGTTATTGCGAGTGCCATTTCCGACCCTACCACTGCTCAGGTCGCATCTTCGATTCAGTTCGCCAACTGCCCCGGCGGTGTTGCTCCGGCAGGAGTCACGCCAGGGAAAGCGTTCCCAAACAATACCATTCCCGCCTGCATGATTAATTCGAACGCAACTGCGCTGCTAACGGCAGGAATCTTCCCTCTACCCACTTCAGGAAATCAGTTCATCGGAGGCGGCAATCAACCCACTTCCGGAAAGGAAGAGATTGCCCGAATCGACCATCAGTTTAGCGATAAGTTCTCCATCTTTGGGCACTGGATTTCCGACCAGGCCTCGCAAACCTATGGCACGACCCAGTGGAGCAGTGACAATGTGCCGACGATTGGCAACACGTTCGGCAACCCATCCTATAGCGCGGTGGTTCATGCCACGCATGCGATTCGGGCAAATCTGCTCAACGAAATTGCCTTCAACTACGACGGCAACCGCATCCACATCCTTCCCCTGGGTGTCTACAAGCAGCCTTCCGGCTTCACGGAGGGAGCGAACAAGATTTTCTCTGGAGAGAATGTTGACGACCGCATCCCGGATATCCATTTGGCTGGGACGACCGGCAGCTACTACACCGTCAATTGGCTGCCTTGGAACAATACTGCGGACGATTACCAGGTCCGCGATGATCTCTCCTGGGTAAGAGGAGCACATCAGCTCAAGTTTGGATTTGGCTGGGCGCTCTACAAGAAGGTGCAAGACTACTTTGCGGAAACCCAAGGTGGCTTCACTTTTAACGGCTCGTACTCCGGCAACGACTTTGCTGATTTCCTCCTTGGCTACGCCAACCAATACACTGAAAATGCGTATAAGGGTACCGGCGACTGGAAAGCGATTTCCCCGGATGCATATGTTCAGGACAACTGGCGCGCCACTCACCGGCTAACCCTGAATCTGGGCTTGCGTTGGGATGGAATTCCCCACACCTACGAATCCAACTCGAATCAAACCAACTTCTATCCCAACCAGTACAACTCGCACAATGCGCCTCTGTGGGCAAACTCTTCCGATACGCAGATTGCGCCCAACAGCCCGGGTTTGGGCACAAGCCCCGTAGCATCGCTGCAGGGTTATCAGTTCTACCTGAACGGGATGGGTCAGGGAGGCAAGAATGGATTTCCCAAGGGATTAGCCAACAATGAATGGTGGAACTTCGGGCCACGCCTGGGCTTTGCTTACGACCTGTTCGGCAATGGCAAGACCGTGATTCGCGGCGGGTACGGCCTGATGTACGAGCGCATTCAGGGCAATGACATGTACAACGGTGCCACCAACCCGCCGTTTGGATACTCCTTGGGCGTGAACAACGTTCTTTTCAGCAATCCACACCTCCTGTCCAGCGGAACCGGTTCCATTACGGTTCCAATCGTACCCGCCGGCGTCACCGGGATTAACCAAACCTATCCGGCGCCGAGGACCTCGTCCTACAGCGCTGGAGTTCAGCAGGCGGTCGGGAGCAGAGCTGTGTTCTCCGTGTCTTATGTCGGGAGCGTGGACAGGCACGAGAGCTACTGGCAGGAACTCGAACTGCCGGCGGCAAACCAATTGGCAAGTCTCCAGACCACAGGATTTGCAACCGACGGTGTGACTCCATTCAACGGACTGGTACCCTACCAAGGCTACAGTTCCATCAAGCAGGCCTTTGATGGTGCCAATTCCCACTATAATTCGCTGCAAACGGAACTTCGTGGGCGGGTGACTCGCGATCTGACTTTGCAAGCGGCTTACACGCTTTCTCGTGCAATCGACCCCAGCACCGGCCAAAATAGTGGCAATAACGGGTGGGATCTGTCTTGGGTAACCAATCCGTATCAGAGCTGGCGGTACGACGTGGGGCCTTCGCCGTTCGATCGGACGAACGTCTTCTTTGCTGACTTTGTTTACGACATTCCTCTCCTGAAGAACAGTTCCAACCGCTTCTTGAAGACGGCGGTAGGTGGCTGGCAGCTTTCTGGTGTCATTACTGCTGAGTCAGGTCCGCCCGAAAACCTCAGCATCAATGGGGAGAACGTTGACAGCATCTTTACCGGCGGGGATGTGAACAACCGGCCGAATCTCACCGGTGCGATCTCCTATCCCAAGACGCCAGTGGTCAGCAAAGGGGTTGTGAACGGAGTCCAGTGGGTCAATGCGGCTTCATTTTCGATGCCGGCGCCAGGGACTTGGGGGAACCTGGGATTCGACGGCATACGTGGGCCGGGCCGCGATAACTGGAACCTGTCGTTGTTCAAGAACTTCGTCATCAATGAAGCTCGCGGCTCCGCGTTTCAGTTCCGGGCTGAAAGCTTCAACACCTGGAACCACACGCAGCTAGGAGGATCCGGCCAGAATGGCGGTTTCAGTAACAATTATGCAGGTTGCGTCCCCGGGGCGGCCGGGTGCACCAGTAATTTCGGGCAGATAACGAGTGCCTTCGATCCGCGTGTGTTCCAACTGGGGGCAAAGCTGATCTTCTAGCAAAAGCTGTTGGTCATGCCCCGCTCGCAACCTGTGAGCGGGGATTTTTTCGCACAGATCGATTTTCGTGCGGCGCCGCTCGAGATTTCCGAAGGCTTATGATTAAGGGGTGCCGGACGCCAGATTGGAATAAGGAGCGAGGTCCCGCACGGACTACCGGCTTACCTTGCTGGGAGTTCGTAGCTCTTATGAAGAGTTCGAAATTGGAATGGCTCGTTATTCCGCGGCTTGCTTTTTTCGCCGCTCTCCCGATTTGTTTGTTGTCGATTCGCGCGAGTGCGCAGGCCGCTACTCCCTCTGCGGCAATTAATCTTCAACAGGAAGGAAAGTGGGTTGAGGCTGCCGAAGCCTGGCGCGCTGTTATCCGGAACAACCCCAAGGACGCTGGTGCCTATGCGAGCCTGGGAGTGGTTCTTTCTAAGGAACAGAAGTATTCGGAAGCGGCTTCGGCATATGAAACAGCGCTTTCCCTTAACCCGAAGTTGCCTGGCATAGAACTCAATCTAGGCTTGGCGGAGTTCAAGCAGGGGCGCTTCGATTCGGCGATTCCAACCTTCCACGCAGTCCTGGCAACCGACCCCCGCAATCAGCAGGCCTCTATGCTGCTGGGGCTTAGCTATTACGGCGCCAAGCGGTTTGCGGAAGCCGTGAAATATCTTGAACCCGCCTCGAAATCCGATCCTGCAAACGCCGAGTTGCACGAAGTATTGGCCCAGAGCTGTCTGTGGGCGAAAAAGTACTCGTGCGCATTGGAAGAATTCCATGAAATATTGAAACAGCAACCGAACTCGGCTGCCGCGCACATACTGACGGGAGAGGCCTTGGATGGCCTGCAAAGAACGCCAGAAGCCATCGCCGAGTTCCAGGAGGCGGCCCGAGTTTCACCCGAGGAGCCCAACGTGCATTTCGGCCTCGGCTACCTCTACTGGAAATCGCACCAATACGATGAAGCCCAGGGCGAGTTCGGGAAAGTGTTAGCCCTCGATCCTAACCATCCGCAAGCGCTCGCGTATTTAGGTGACATCGAGATGAAGAAAACGAATCTGGACGACGCCCTCATACTGCTGCGGAAGGCTGTCAGTGAAAAAAACGATGTACGCATTGCCTATATCGACATCGGTGCTGTCCTTGTTCAGCAGAAACAATACCCGCAGGCCGTCGCGGCGCTTCGGCGCGCGGTTGAATTGGACCCTGCACAGCCGGATGCTCATTACCGCTTGGGGCGAGCCTATCAGGCCATGGGAAAAGCAGAGGAATCGCAGAAGGAGTTTGCCAAGGTTCGTGAACTGCATGAGAAGTCCGATGACCCGCTGGCGTTGAAGATTTCCGCAAGTCCACCCCCGTTGACTCCTTAGGATCGGCATGATCGTTCGAGCCAACTCACTCGAGAGCGATTCGAAATCACTTGTGCACTGAGCTTAAGACGTTCGCCGAGGCGCGAATTTGAAGCAATAAAGTAAGCCGATCGCCAACAACACCGCGCCCCACCATACATTCGCATGCAAGTGGAAGAGAACCACGCCGGGATTCACAGGAGGATTCACCAGCTGGTAAACTCCCGCCGCCAGGATCAGCGCACCGTTCACCGCCAGCGAAATACCAATGAAAAACCAGATCGAAATCATCGTGTCAGCCTCCACCAACCTGAAAACCTCTACCAGAAAATTATGTTGAGAATCACGAAAACGATCGCGACCACACCAGCCCAGAAAAGAGGCTTCTGGTACAACGGCACGTCCCCAACGGCGGGGACTTCCGTCAACCCATATACGAGTCCACTCAATTGACTGTCTGACATAGGTTTTGTCGCAAGGCTGACCACCACGGTTACTACAACACAAGTGATGAACGACCACAGCGCTTGATACATATCCTGGGCGAGTCCTTTGGCGTGCGGGGAGAGCGCCACGTAGCGCAACGCTGTAGGATCCACTTTTACCCAGGTCCACATACTAATGGAACAAAGCGTTCCGCACAGTAATCCCCAGAATCCGCCAGAGCCGGTCGCCCGTTTCCACAGCATCCCGAGCACGACCGTACCGAAGAGAGGAGCAATAAAGAAGCTGAAGAGAGCCTGCACATAATCCATGATGCTGGCAAACTGCATCACGAGATACGCGGTGCCGACGCTGATCAGGACGCCGATTACCGTGGTCCATCGCCCCATGTTCACGTAATGGTGGTCGCTGGCCTTGCTGTTGATAAACGGACGGTAGATGTCATACGTCCAGACAGTGGTGAAGGCACTGACATTTCCCGCCATGCCCGACATAAAGCCGGCAATCAGGGCTGTAACTCCCAGGCCAAGCAGTCCTGGACCACAATAGCGCGCCAGCATGAGCGGAAGCACGTCATTATAGCTATGAGCTCCAGTAACGGCGGCCACAGACTCCGGAACCAGCTTTTCCGGCAACACGGCGAGGCCCAGCAGCCCGGGAAGGATTACGATGACCGGAACCAGCATCTTGAAGCCGGCGCCGATGATCGGTGCCATCTCCGCACTCCGAATATCCTTCGCGGCAAGAATGCGCTGGACGACGAGGAAGTCCGTAGTCCAGTAGCCCATCGAAATCACTACGGCGAGCCCGAACACGATGCCCGTCCAGTGGATCCCCATTGGGTTTGTGGTGAATGAGCCCAAACCAGACCAGAGGTGGACGTATTGCTCGGAAGCTCGGTGCGCAATTTGCAGCTTGAGATTCGTCCAACCTCCGGCTTCGTATAAGCCGAGGATCGGAATCAACAGCGCGCCCGCCCAGATGAGAAAGAACTGCAGCACCTCGTTGAAAATGGCCGAGCGCAGGCCGCCTAGAGTCACATAAATGGCCACGGTCAGCGATGAAACCCAGATACTGAAATTGATATCCCAACCGAGCACGATCTGCATGACTTTCGCCATGGCAAACATATTGACGCCGCTCATGAGCACGGTCATAAAGGCGAAGGAAACTGCGGAGAGGGCGCGGCTGGATTCGCCGAAACGCAGCTTCAAATATCCCGGCACTGAGTGGGTTTTCGAAATGTAGTAGAACGGCATCATGACCAATGCCAGAAACAGCATCGCGGGAATGGCACCGATCCAATACCAGTGTGTGGCGAGAATCCCGTACTGATAGGCGGAGCCAGCCCACCCCATCAATTCAAGCGCTCCAAGATTAGCTGAAAGAAAACTGAGACCCGCCACCCATGCCGTCATCTCGCGGCCGGCCATGAAAAAATCTTCACCCGTATTGGCCCGGCCCTTTAAGTACCAGCCGATGGCGAGGACAAGGGCAAAATAGAAAACCACAATGACGATATCGATAGGGGCGAGGCGCACTAACTGAGTGGGCACAGCGGCGGCCAGCAGTGGCGTCATTCGGTTATCTCACACCCAGCAGCAGGTCAACCGTGAGTTGATCCAGCCGCTCGTAGGGTAAACGCTTTTTTAGTATCGCGTCTTTGTCAAACACACTAGCCAGCAACTCGGAAGTGATCTTTTTCGAGTAATGGCCCAGAGACGCAGCACCGTTGCCGTTCTTCGAAATCTCAGCCACGATCGCCTGTATGTCTTTGTCGGCATTCCAATGCTTGGCCTTTTCTTTCAGGATCAAATACGTGCGCATGCAACCGCGAGCGAAGTCCTTCACCCCTTCATAGTCCTCGGTGCGGTAAGCGTGGGCATCGAAGTGACGAGAGCCGCTGTAGCCGACATCTTCGAGAAATTTGACCAGCCAAAATGCCGCCTTCAAGTTGGACGATCCAAAGCGTAGATCCTGGTCAAACCGACCGGGCATTTGGTCGTTCAGATCGATATGAAAAAGCTTTCCCGCTTCCCAAGCCTGTGCTACCGCATGCATGAAGTTGAGTCCCGCCATATGTTCATGGGCCATCTCAGGATTCACGCCAACCATTCCCGGATGATCGAGGGTAGGAATGAAGCCCAGGTATTGGCCGGTCGTGGCCATGTAGATATCGGCGCGGGGCTCGTTGGGCTTGGCTTCTAAAGCGAACTTCATGCCGTATCCCTGGTCGAGATTGTATTCGCAAAGGTAATTGACCGCTTCGCGCAATCGCTTGATCGCGTCATCGGCCCGACGACAGGCATCAGTCTCGACGCCTTCGCGGCCGCCCCATAATACGAAAACTTTCGCACCCAATTCCGCTCCAATATCCATTGCTCGCATTGTCTTCTGCAGAGCGTAGGCGCGTACTTCGGGATCGTTGGCGGTGAAAGCTCCATCGCGAAAGATGGGATGGAAGAACAGTGAAACTGTTGCCATCGGAACCACAATTCCGTTGGCGTCGCAGGCCTTCCTGAAGCAACGGACGAGGCAGTCACGTTCGGCGGGCTTTGCATCAATAGGAACGAGATCGTTGTCGTGCAAGTTGACGCCCCAGGCCCCCACCTCGGCCAGCAGAGAAACAATCTCGGTCGGAGAAATATGGGGTCGCACAAAATCCCCAAAGGCATCGCGTCCGCGGTTGCCGACCGTCCATAACCCAAAGGAAAACTTGTGTTCAGCACGAGGCAGGTAATCGTTCGTATCAGAATGATGATCGGTCATGAAAGTAGTCTCCATCTCTCAAGCATTATCACGTTAATTCATTATCGATTTCATCGCAGGATACATGCGGCGGTACATGGCGTATGCCCTTTCCAAAACCAGACAATGTTCGGAGTCCGGCGTGACATTCTCGGAGACCCGCACTACAGATTCGCAGGCTTCGTCAACGGAAGACCACATCTTCACTCCTACTCCCGCCAGGATTGCTGCGCCGTACGCAGCGCCTTCTTCCGCTTCGACTGTCTCGACCGGCTGTCCATAAATATCAGCCTGAATCTGTCGCCAAAGTGCCGATCTGGCGCCGCCGCCGCCGAGACGAACCGTCGTTACGGGCACTTCCATCTCCTGAAAGATGGTGAAGGTGTCGCGCAGGCTGAAAGCAACGCCTTCGAGGATCGCCCGAATCACGTGGGCTCGCGTGTGCGAAGCGGTCAGGCCAACCAGCATTCCACGGGCCGCAGGATCGAGGTAGGGAGTGCGCTCGCCCATCAGATAGGGAGCCCACAGCAGACCATCGCATCCGGGAGGAGCGCTGGCCGCTTCTTCGGTGAGGCTCTCATACGATTGACGCGGCTCGCCCGAGCCAAACTGATCGCGGAACCAACGCAACGAAAGGCCCGCAG
>Ga0074045_10003114_pt1 | contig 15025 bp, 15 predicted proteins | sample BogForMeECP23OM2_FD_94442 | JGI IMG/M metagenome (GOLD analysis project Ga0074045, IMG submission 94442) | Bog forest soil microbial communities from Calvert Island, British Columbia, Canada - Bog Forest MetaG ECP23OM2 | ecosystem: Environmental > Terrestrial > Soil > Wetlands ...
AGAAACTGAAGGAGAGAGGGGCCCATGGCATACAGCGAAAAAGTAGTCGATCATTACAATAATCCGCGGAACGTTGGCAGCCTTCCCAAGGAGGATCCCAATGTCGGGACCGGCCTGGTGGGCGCACCGGAATGCGGTGACGTAATGAAGCTGCAGATGAAGATCAATCCGGAGACTCGGGTCATTGAAGAAGCTAAGTTCAAGACCTTTGGCTGCGGGTCGGCCATCGCCAGCTCGTCCTTGGCAACCGAGTGGGTAAAGGGCAAGACTGTTGATGAGGCCCTGGCGATCAAGAACACGGATATCGTCCGCGAACTGTCGCTCCCGCCGGTTAAGATTCATTGCTCCGTGCTCGCCGAGGATGCCATCAAGGCAGCCATCGGCGATTGGAAGAAAAAGCACGGAGTCGAAGTTCCCGCGCACGAAAAGGCTTCGCACTAAGCGAAGCATCGCGCGGTGTTAGTGGCGTCTTCCGGCGGAAAATATCGGCCGTCGGAGGATGCTGTCCAACATTTTCGCTCCAGGATGTAGAGGATGTTTGCGATGACGACGGAAACCACAACTCAGGTCACGCAAAAGGCCGGCTTGGTGATTCACCTGACGGAGCGGGCAGCGAAGAAAATTATCGCATTGCTTGCCAAAGAGGGAGTCTCGCCGGAAACCGGCGGGCTGCGCGTTGGTGTGCAGGGCGGCGGCTGCTCCGGGCTTTCTTATGCCATGCGGCTGGATACCCAGGCACGGGACCGCGATAAGGTGTTCGAAGAGTTTGGTGCGCGCATTTTTGTGGATCCGAAGAGCCTGTTATACCTCAACGGCACGACGCTGGAGTACGAGGAAACGCTGATGCGACAAGGTTTTGTGTTCCAGAATCCCAATGCCGCGCGCAGTTGTGGCTGTGGGAGTTCATTTACGGCGTAGCGGTGGCATGGACTTCAGTCTGTGCCCTGACTGGTACTGACTCGGTCTGACGAGTGGTTGGCTACCGCAAGCGCCAGCCACTTTTTTTATGTTCGGAGGTAGTACGACAGAGCTTTTATGGCTAGTTCACTTCCCATCACGAATCCGCCGCTCGTTTGCTGGAATTGCCACGAGCGCACCGTCGGCACGCATTTCTGCCCCGGTTGCGGCAAAGTCCTGCAAGTTCCGGAGCATAGCGACTATTTTCTGATGTTCGAAATGCCGCGCAAGCTCTGGATTGAAATGGGCGCGCTGGAACAGAAATTTCTTCAGCTCAGTTGGAAGCTCCATCCGGACAACTTTGTGAATGCTACACCGGAAGAGCGGGAAATTTCGCTGAAGCGCAGCTCGGAATTGAATGATGCGTATCGCACTCTGCGCGATCCGGTCGCGCGCGTGGAATATTTGCTGGCGATCGAAGGGGCGCGCAAGGAAGGCCACAACAAGCAGCAAGCTCCACCGGAATTGCTCGAAGAAGTCTTCGAACTCAACGAATCGCTGGATGAACTTCGCGAAGCGAAGTCATCGGGCGGCGATACGGCGGCCCTGAAACACCGTTTGGATGCCGCGGAAAAGAATTTTGAGCAGAAATTGACCGAGGTTGATGGTCAGTTGCAGGGTGCCGCTCGGGAGTGGGACAAGGCCCTGGACGATCAAGCGGATGAGTCTGCCCGCAACAAGATCATGGGTAATTTGAACGACTTGCTCAACCGCCGCTCGTACATCCGGAACCTGGTAGTCAACGTACAAAAGGAACTGGTGGGAACGTGACCCGCGTCCCGTGTTTTGTGATCCGGGGATTCCGGAGAGAGTCATTAGTCGATGATTAAAGGCTTTCAAGACCTGGAAGTTTGGCGGAAGGCTCATAAGCTCGTGCTTGAAATCTATAAACTCACTAATATGTTTCCGCGGGGCGAGCAGTTTGGAATCGTGTCGCAGCTTCGAAGAGCCGCTTATTCCATTCCTGCCAACTTGGCAGAGGGTTATGGGCGGCGCTCCACGAAGGAGTTCCTGCAGTTTGTCGCAATTGCGAATGGTTCGGCGGAGGAATTGCGTTACTTTTTGATCTTGAGTAGGGACTCCTTGAGGCTCCGTGCAAGCGGAACTGCGAAGTCGCGCTCTTCGCGGGACACGGAACACGGGTCACGGGAAACGAACTCAGCTTCAGAGGCAAGAGACTGATGGGCAGAATCGTTGGTATCGATCTCGGAACAACCAACAGCCTGGTCGCTTACCTCGATGCGCAGACCGGTCAGCCGAAGTGTATCCCTGGGCCGGCCGACAGCACGCTGTGTCCTTCCGTAGTTAGCCTTGATCCCGACGGCAGTATCATTGTCGGCGAGCCGGCTCGCCGGCGCTTGCTTAGTCAGCCCGAGCGCACCATCTATTCCGTGAAGCGCCTGATGGGGCGCGGGCCTGCGGACGTGCAGAGCGAGTTGAAACTGTTTCCGTTTCGCATCGACCCTGCCAGTAATCATGTCATTCGCGTGAAGCTCGGCGATAGAGTTTTCACTCCGCCGGAAATTTCCTCGTTTATCCTTCGTGAACTCAAGAACTGGGCGCAGGCGTATTTCGGGGAAACTGTCGATCGCGCCGTGATTACTGTTCCCGCGTATTTTAATGATGCTCAGCGCCAGGCGACCAAGGATGCCGGTAAACTCGCGGGCCTGGAAGTGCTGCGCCTGGTGAATGAACCGACGGCCGCGGCCTTGGCATATGGCCTACATGAAAAGCAGCGCGGCAAAGTAGCTGTCTACGACCTTGGTGGCGGAACGTTTGATATATCGATTCTGAAGCTCATCTCCACCAGCGAAGGCGATATTTATCAGGTTCTTTCCACGAACGGTGACACGCACCTGGGCGGCGATGATATTGATAACCTGCTGCAGGCTTTCATCCACGAACAAATTCTCCAGACCGATAAGATAGATTTCTCTCCTCACGGCGAATTGGCCCAAGAACTTCGCAAGGAACTGATCGCGATCAAGCACAAGTTGTCCGAAGTGGATTCCGTTACGCTGCGCTTCCCGTTGCCGAATGGCAAGATCTTCGTTCATGAATTTACGCGCGGCGCTTTAGAATCGCTGATCCGCCCGGTAGTGGATCGCACCATGGTGCCGGTAGAGCACGCGCTCGCCGATGCGCACCTGAAGCCGACCGAAGTGGACGAGGTTGTTCTCGTCGGTGGCACCACGCGCACGCCGCTCATTCGTCGCACCGTGCAGGAATTCTTTGATCGCAAGCCGCACACCGAACTGAATCCAGACGAGGTCGTTGCCCTGGGCGCAGCCGTGCAGGCCAATATTCTCGAACATGGCGTACAGAACATGCTGCTTCTGGATGTGACTCCACTTTCTCTCGGCATCGAGACCTACGGTGGCGCGGTAGCCAAAGTCATTCCGCGCAATTCAACCATTCCCGCCAGCGCGCAGGAGTTATACACCACCGGCGTGGACAATCAGACCGGCATCGACATTCATGTGTTACAGGGAGAACGCGAGTTAGCCAAAGATTGCCGCTCGCTTGCCCGCTTTACGCTGCGGGTTCCGCCTGCGCCTGCGGGCCTGCCTCGCATTGAAGTGAAATTCATGATCGACGCGAATGGCATTCTGCAAGTCAGCGCCAAGGATATTCGCACCGGCATTGTGCACACCATTGAAGTCCAGCCGAGCTATGGCCTGAATGACAACGACATTGAGCGCATGCTGGAAGAATCCATCGAGTATGCGGAGCAGGATTTCGCCGAGCGTCAAGTAATTGAAGCGCGAACCGAGGCGGAATCCATTCTTACCGCAACCGCGAAAGCGCTGGCAAACCCGAACGCGTCAAATCTCTCTGCTCCGGAACGCGCCAAGATCGATGTGTCTGTCGCGGCGTTGAGAGCAGCAGCGCAGGGCACGGACTACAAAGAAATTCGGCGGCAGATTGACGATTTGAATCACGCCACGGAACATCTTGCCGAAGTGCTGATGAATTCGGCCTTGCAAACAGCGCTCGAAGGCAAGAAGTTGGCCGAGGTTTAGCGCCATGCGGAATGCCACTATCCATCGTCATTCCGAGCGCAGCGAGGAAGCTGCTTTGTGCAAGAACACAGAAAAAACAGATTCCTCGGGCAAAAACCGCCCTCGGAATGACTAGTTTGGGAGGGAGAAGCATATGGGGGGCAGCAATCCTTACATTGAAGAAGTGAAATATAAAAAGGCCGCACAGAAGTTCAAAGTCACCTTCCTGCCCAGCGGCAAAACGGTCGAGGTCGACCCCGAGAAGTTTCCCTATGGCCACAACGGCCTGCCCGGAAGCATCCTGGACATTTCCGAAGGCTTCAAGATGGGGCTGGACCACGCGTGCGGCGGCGTCTGCGCCTGCTCCACCTGCCACGTGATCGTCAAGGAAGGCCTGGAATCCTGCAACGAAGCGACCGATGCCGAACTCGACGAACTCGATGAAGCACCAGGCATCACACCGAAGTCACGGCTGGGCTGCCAGACGGTTCCCGATGGCACGACCGACATCGTGGTCGAGATTCCCGAATGGAATAAAAATTACGCGAAAGAACTGGACCACTGAGAGGCCGCGATGCCACCGACGTTCGATTGGGACAATCTCGACGACATCGCCATTGGCCTCACCGACAAATTTCCCGACGTGGATCCGCTGACCGTGCGCTTCACAGACATGCATAAGTGGATCACAGAGCTGCCAGGCTTCATAGGCGATCCGCAGAAGTCCAACGAGAGCAAACTTGAAGCCATCCAGATGGCGTGGCACGAGGAATGGGAAGATCGCCAGAAATAAGCACGGACGGCGCGAATGGCGCGTGACCAGCGAATCCCGTATAATTAAAAGCTTGTAGTTCCCGCCTGTGGCGCTATGGTGCAACGGTTAGCACGCGGCCCTTTCAAGGCCGAAATACGGGTTCGATTCCCGTTAGCGCTACCAACTTTCCTTTCCTTCAAAGATGTTATTCTTAAGGTTCAGGCCCTTGTGGGCCGGAGGACATGTCCATGGCTGATCTGCTTCGCTCCAATAATCCTGTTCTGAAAGAGAAGGCCTTCGCCGGTCAGGCTATAACCGGGGAGGCCATGACCATTCAGGGCACGGTGAACAAAACCGGCCTGTTGCTCTTTTTCGTTGTGGTCGCGGCGGCTTGGACTTGGGGACTAGCCCACTCCGAAACTCCAGAAGCGGCGTATCCGTGGATGATTGGCGGTGCCCTCGGCGGATTCGTCGTCGCTCTGGTGACCGTCTTCAAGAAAACCTGGGCGCCGATTAGTGCGCCGATTTACGCCTTACTGGAAGGACTTTTTCTCGGTGGCATTTCTGCCGTGCTTGAGCGTTCTTACCCCGGCATCGCCGTACAAGCCGTCAGCCTGACCTTCGGGGTGATGTTTGTGATGTTGCTGGCGTACAAGTTTGGGATCATTCGCGCCACTCGCGGATTCAAACTCGGCGTCATCGCGGCGACTGGCGGCATCGCGCTGGTGTACCTGGCGAATATGGTGATGAGCTTCTTCTTCCATACGCAAATGTCCTTCTTGTACAGCAGCTCGCCTCTGGGCATCGGCATTAGCCTATTTGTCGTGGTGATTGCCGCGCTGAACCTGATCATTGATTTCGACATGATCGAAAACGCCGCGCGCATGGGCGCACCAAAGTACATGGAATGGTACGGAGCATTTGGGCTGATGGTCACGCTCATTTGGCTCTATTTGGAAATCCTGCGCTTGCTGAGCAAAACGCGCCGCCGTTAACGAGGATTCACTATCGCCAAGCGGACCCAACAACGAATCTTCTCGAGCAGGTTTGTGCAAGCCCTCGGCTATGCCGCGCGATTGCACGCCAAGCAGTTTCGCAAGCGTACCAACCGGCCGTATATCGGCCACATCCTGAGCGTCGCTTCGATCGTGATCGAGTATGGCGGCGACGAAGAAATGGCCATTGCCGCATTGCTTCACGATGCGGTGGAAGATCAGGGTGGCATGCCGCGCCTTCGTGAAATTCAAAGAAAATTTGGCAAGCGCGTCGCGCATATCGTCGACGGCTGCACCGATTCCTATGTAACACCAAAGCCGCCATGGATGGAGCGAAAGCGTGCCTACGTCGCCCGCGTGGTAGGCGAACCAGAGGATGTACGCTTGGTTTCCGCGGCGGATAAGCTTTCCAACACACGGGAAGTCCTGCACGATTTTCGCGAGCAGGGCGCAAGTGTCTTTCAGCGATTTGAAGGCAAGCAGGAAGGCACGCTGTGGTATTACCGCGCGCTCGTTACTGAATTTCGCAAAGCGGGAAGGAATCCACTCGTTGCAGAGCTGGACCGCGTGGTGACCGAGCTCGAATCTCTCGCCGGCGGTGCGAAGTCTGCTAATATCTGACGCAGTCCCCGTTTTGGCCGTAAACACGCAACGCGCTACAATTCTCTTTCGCGCGCACCCTGCCAATGAGCTCATTCCAAAAACCGTCACACCGGTTGTTCACCGTCGGCCACTCAAATCAGGAAATGCCGGACCTTCTCGGTGTACTCATCCGCCACGAAATTCATATGGTTTGCGACGTGCGTAGCCGACCGGGCAGTTTCCGGTTCCCTCAATTCAACCGTGAGCCGCTGATGGCTCAACTGGCAACCGCCAGAATCATCTACCAGTTTTTCGGTGACCAGTTTGGCGGGCGTCCGCTAGATTCACGCTATTACCGCCCCGACGGCCTGGTGGATTACGCAGCGCGGCGCAAGGCACCCGATTTTCTGGAGGCCATGGATCGCCTGCTCGGCTGTGCGCAGAGCCAGAACATCGTCTTGATGTGCGCGGAAGAGGATCCGCTGCACTGCCACCGGTTCCTGCTGATCTGCCCTGCATTGGTGCAGCGCGGAATCGTGCCCTTGCATCTAAGACGGGGAGCAGCGTTGGAGACCCAGAGAGACGCGGAAGACCGCCTGTTGCAGCTACATGGTTTCGCCGATGTCACCAGCAATTCCTTGTTTTCCCAAGGTCGCGCCGCTGCTTTGGAAGACGCTCTGCGCCTGCAGTCCGAACAATACGGATTCCGGAGTTCTCCCGAGGCCATCGAGTATTTCTAATTGAACACGCCCGCTCTCTCTGGACTGGAAATGCGCGTTACGCTGCCGCATGATAGATAGCGCTTCGCAAATAGGCTACACTAGCTGCTCTCTTTCCGCTCTGCTCACTTGGAAACGAACGAGGTTCCAGCTTTGACTGTCACCGATGTCTACGTAGTTGGTTCTGCCAGTGCCTTCGGCTCGCGCGTTGTCCCTTCCGAGGAAGTGGATCACGCCTTCGGCATGCCCGCGGGAAAACTGAAAAGCCGGGCTGGCATTGTGTCCGTGGCCCACGTTTCCGAACATGAAGATGAAGGAACGCTTGGCGCTCAGGCTTGCAAACGGCTGTTGGAAGAAACCGGACAAGAAACCGATAGTCTGGACTGGATTCTGGCTGCCAGTGAAACCCATCACGCGTATCCTTCGCTCTCCGCGCTTCTTCACGCCAAACTGCGCTTGCGGGAAGACTGTAATGCCTTGGACGTTGGCAGCGGTTGTCTTGCCCTGCTTCAGACCTTGGCCGTCGCACAAGCTCTGTTGGTTTCCGGGCGCGCCAAGAAAATCCTTGTGGCCACGGCAGATGTGCACAGCCGCACACTGGGGCCTGGCCGTGCCATCGGCGAATTCGGCGGCCTCTTTGGAGACGGCGCCAGCGCTTTCCTGCTATCGAAGAAGCCGCGCGACGCGAAGAGCCTTGCCTACCGTTTGGGCGAGTTTTTCTTTGGATGCGCTTCGCAATACGCGGAGGCCATCGCGATCAGTGAATCCTGCAAGGGCAAGTTGGACGTGCAATTCGACGGCGACGCGCTTTCCCGCGCGGCCGTCAGCCGCATGGAAAAAGTCATTGACGAAGTGGAGCAGCGCAGCGGCATTTCTCGCGATCATGTAGGCGCCTTCGCCACGCATCAGCCGAACCCACGGCTGGTTACTCTCCTTGCCAAGCAGCTTCGTGTGTCCATCAAGAATTTCCCCCCGATCGGCAGCACCCGCGGCAATCTGGGTTCCTCGATGTGCGGCGCAGCTCTGCACGCGGCGCTGAATCATGCTGCGACACAGCCTGCCGAGCAGCGCTTGCCGGTCTTCCTGGCTTCGCTCGGTCCAGGGTTGATCTTCGGTGGGGGCTGGATGGTTCCCGCGTCAGCGTAAGGGAAATCCTGCCACGTTCACTGAAGAAGCCGCAACACATTCACAACGTTCAATTCGATTTTCGTCTTGCAGATCACGGTGCGGGCCGTGTGCGCGTGGTGAATTCCTGATTCACCGCTGGCACAACGCAAGCCTGGGTCGCAGGCCAACCCGGGTCCGTCGTGGAGTTGCGACATAAAGTGACCAGCGCGTTGCTTACCTCTGCCGGCGCAACCGCGCCGTCCAGCGGCTCGGCGTAAACGTTATAACTGTGTCCCACAGGCAGATGCTCCAGCAGATAGGTTCCGTCGAATTGTGTCGGGCCCGGCGCTTGGCAACTCCAGCCTCCGAGCGTGCCCGCAATCACAGCCCCGCTCGCTTCGTCCACGGCGACAACATGCGCTCCAAATACTCCGGTGACGCCGGGCGGTGTCATGGGTAGAGAGAGAGGGTTTGCCGGAACGATACGTCCCTGAATCGAGCCCACATAGACGGTGTCATTGGGGTCGCTGTACAACACGCGAAGGCCGGTGCGGTCATCGTCCGCCAGTGGTGCGTCGAGTTTTTGCGCTGTGGGCCTTGCTCCTGTGAATGTGCCCGGAGTTGGCGCGAACGGAAACATCATGGCGCTCCATACAGCGGAATGACTGAATCCCAGGAAGTGCCCCAGTTCATGCGCGAGCAGCGATTCCAGATCGTAGGACTTCGGATTGGCGCTGAGCGCCGCGGGGGTTGCGAAGGTCACCGTAGAATCGCTGGGGTTAAAGTAAATATCCGCATCCAAAATCTGCCCGACCGTCGTAGACGGTGCTCCGCTGCCCACCTGAATCCCGATCGCATCCGCGGTAATGACGCGCGTGAAAGCCAGCACGCCCGGAGTGAACGCCATGTCAGGCTGATCAAAGCAGATGGAATTCAGCCCGTCAGAACCGCAACTATTCGCCGCGGTAACGCGAGTCAGGGGCGCAAGGGAACTCGGGGTCAACGAACTCCCGGCCACGTTGGTCCAGACACCCAGCGATTGCTGAATCACCTGTTCGATCTCGTTTAACCGGCCTGCCGGGGTCTGATCATTCGTCAGAATGGTCTGCGGATTCGTCCCAAATGCGGTGCTCCACCGCACAACGATGCTTCCTGGCGCCGCCAATTGGTGCGCCGCAATCGGGCACGCAGAACCACCTGAAGCGCTCAAGGGCTGGCGCACATCCGGCACGATTTGGTTGAACGAGTAGCCGTGAGCCGCAACGACAGACCATAAGCTGTAAAAGAGCGCGATGGTGGTTGCTGTCAGTTTTCGGACGGTGTCTCGCATGCCTTTAGTTTTCCTTGCCCCTTGTGCTGCTCCATCGCACGCCTGCGTGTCACAGTCGCCTGTGGTGTCTTGGTTGCTCAGCGTCGCGACTATGGCGCCTGCCGATGAATCTCCGTGTTCAACCTTTCCAAAAACCGATCGATACGCAGGGCTTTCATTCCCGATTTTGTAAACTTGTTCGTCTCCGGATCGAACACTGGCACTCCGGCGGAGTCTTGCGTGACGGTCTCGATGCCCGTAAGGGAATCTCTGCGGAATGCGGAAGGTGCCCTGCGACCATCCCACGATATGAAACTGCCTTCCCGGCTGGCCGGTCAGAAAGACATAAACTTCTTCACCGGGGCGGAATTCGGGCACGCCATCGATGTGAGAGTTCAGGTGCTGGAACTTGCCTCCTGGCATCCGGACAACAATCGGAGAGGGCAGGAAGCCCTTGGCGTGCTGCACCACGGCAAACACCGTGTCCGTCCAGATTTCGCCATTCTCCATACGCGTATCGGCGCGGAGGCAACGTACGCGGGCGATCGCCGAAGAATGCTCCACCAGTTGATAGAATTGCAGGCGTGCCAGCGTTGTGGCATTGGCGACGATCACGATCAGCGCCATCCCGATCAGTAGCAGCACCCACAGGAACCGGCGGCGTTGTACGAAACTCATAAATCCTCCCGGAAACTCATTGGATCTGCAGAACGCCCGAAGCTGCCGCCTCATCGAGGTTGGCATTCTGAATGAATAGCGTTCGCGCACCGGGCGCTGCCGTCGCTGGGATCTGTAGCGTCAGGTGAATGATTCCCAATCCGGCCGGCTGCTTGGCGATCACGGCGATATCACCTGGCCCGGAAATCATGTACGTCATGCTGGTGTCGAAACCGGCTTGCGAGAACAGGCAAATGTCCACGGCATTTGTGCCACTTGACGGACGAGCCAACGGGATCGGATTTCCGCCGAGACTGCAACTGTTGTTGGATGTGCTGAACATGCCGATCGCCGCGACGTCGAGATCCAGGTTGTCGCCGGCGGTGTCGATTCCCGCGGTTGTGGGTTCCACCACGGTGATGTCTTTTCCAGTGACCGCCGGTGCCGCGCTGCTCAGATTGATGACGTCGTCGGCTCCGCCCGGCGCAACGATCACGAACTGAACGGCATTTGAAGTGATCGAATCCGGATTCCTCAAGCTGATGCTCAAACTGCCGGGCTGGGATACGTCGACACTACTCAGCGGAGCGGAACAGGAATTCGCGCTGGTGCAACTGGTGACTCGCGCCGTGCCGCCGACGATCAGCGTCGATCCTGGACCTGGGCTGCTGGCCACGAAGCCGCTTCCATTCGCCTGCACGGTAAAGCCGTTTGTTCCTCCGGCGTACACGCTGGCGGGATGAAGCGTCGTGATGTTCACGCCATTGAGAATGGCAACGCTGGCGCTGCCGGACTGTGTGGGATCATCCTGGCTCAGTGCGACCACCTGCAACGCATCGGGGCTGGGCGCGGCCGCTGGCGCCGTGTACGTCCCGAGGGTGTCCACCGTGCCGCAGCTACCGGGCGTGCCGCAGCCGCTTCCTTGCACCTGCCACACTACGTTCTGATTGCTGGATCCGAGCACGGACGCGGTGAAGCTTTGCACGCCGAGCGCAGCCAGCGTCACGTTATTGGGGAGAACACTTACGAGAACGTGACTCATCACCGTGATCTGCGCCGAGGCCGACAGAGTGGGATTTGCTGAACTGCTTACCGTAACTGAAACCGGATTTGGCGAGGGCATGGCTCCGGGCGCTATGTAATCCACTTGCGATGCTGCGCCGCTCGCATAGGTCTGGCACGGAGTGGAGCCCATCACGCAGATCTCCCCGAAAACGGAATTGCCGCCCGCTATGCCGTTCACGCTCCAATTGAACGACGAACCCGACGATCCGCCCTGGACCGCGCTTAGCGTCACGCGGTGGTTCGCGGCTAGCGTCGCCGCCGGCGGCGTGATTCCGATGCTCGTGCCCGCCTGAATCGTGATGTTCGCCTGAGCCAATTTGCTGGGATCGGCCTGCGGTGTCACGGTGACCAGCACGGTGTCGGGTTGTGGTGGCGTGACCGGCGCCGTGTACACCGCGGTGTTCGCCAACGGAACTCCACCGGCAGACTGCGTGGTGGTTACGCTCAGCGACCCGCAGGCGCTTCCGGAGCAGCCGTTTCCACTTAAGGACCACGTCAGTGCCGGGCTCGGGTTAGAACCCGCCACGGGAGTGAACACTGCCACCAGAGAACTGCTGGTGCCGGCGGAAAGGTTCGGAGGAGCGGTCAATTGCAACGTGAAATGGCTGGTGATCGTCAAGCTTGCCGTACTCTGCTTGGCGGGGTCGGCGACGCTCGTAGCTGTCAGATTGACTGCTGCGGAAGTGGGCAGAATTTGCGGAGCCGTATAAGCACCATTCGCGTCTACCGTTCCGCACGAATTAGGGCACGAAGGTCCAGCTACGCTCCAGCGAATGCCGGGGTCGGGTAGTCCCTGACTGTGGATGCTCGCCTGGATCGTTTGCTTTGCGCCGAGTTCCACACTTGCCACGTTCGGCGAGAGAGAAATGGAAACATCACTCGAGATGCTCACACTGGCAGCGCCAAATTTGGAAGAGTCGGCATGGCTCGTGGCAGTCACTTGCACCGTCCCGCCCGAAGGAAGATCCGTGGGCGCCGCATACACTCCATCGACAGAAATCGTGCCCGCTTGAGCGCAGCCCCCGGCGATCCCGTTTACGCTCCAGATCACGGCAGTATCTGTAGAGTTAGAAACAGTGGCAGCGAACGTTAGTGTTTCACCGAGCAACACTGTTCCCGTTGTGGGTGTCACGCTCACCGTAATGGAGGGAGGTGGTGGCGGCGGGGGCGCTACTGAGCCTGCGCCTCCCCCGCCGCAGCCCAGAGTCCACGCACCCATCGCGAGGAGCACGATTGCCAGCGCATATTCGTGCCTTGCTGACAAAGCCTTCTTCGTCATTGCTTTCACTGCGTGCATTTGCGGAAGGGGCCGCATGCCTGATCTTTTGCATGCCGAGGACCACCCAAAAAATAAGAACGCTCGCGGATCAGCGTGTCTCCTTATTCTCCTCTGCACCCTTCTAAAGCCTGGTGATTTAAGGTCTTGCTACAACTCCGCCGACACGATCCGCATACCACGAAAAACTTCGTCCATGCCCCCGATTGAATCACCGCGTTCTCTTCTGGAATCGTTTCCGCTTCTGCATTCCACATTGGGACTGCTCTTCTTTTTGCTTCCATTGACTTTCCTCACCTTGGCTCCAATAATCCGCCCATGGCACGTCCCGACGCGGTTCGCCGAGTGAAGAGCTACTCCGCGGCAAATGGCTACGTTTATCAGTACTGTTTCTATGAGGTGAACCGCGTCACCATCAATGGCGGAGCCGCTGGAGAATTCATTTACGCAATTTCCGCGGACCGCAAAACCACCTTTGCCCTGAGAATCGTCGTGCAACACTCCGCGCTCGAAGCTTGGGCTCAGGCCAACGGACGTCCCCTTACCAGCAGCGAAGAATACGCTGTCGCGAAAATGCGGCTGTTCCAGGCGTTTGACGAAGGGGCTGTTCCTCTGACCGCGCAAGCCGCTGACGCTCTTCCCCTTAGAGTCGATGAAACGAATCTCGAGGAACTCCTCGGATTGCTCAATATCTGACTCTTTTCCCGTGAACCGAAAACCGCAGGGTGCCGTCTAGTTAAGTGGTAGGGAGCTCAAGAATGCAAGAGCTGGTCCTGATCCAGCCGGAAAGAATGCCGCTACCGTCTTTCTTTGATGACGGAGAGTCCTGGCCCGAGACAGAAAGCCTCTCTGATGCAAAGCCTTTGCCCGCGGATTCAGATGCGCGAGCGGGGGCATTTCACCAGCCCATTATTCGTCAATTTCGTTCAGACAGCACCGTGACTCTTAGGGAGGGTCAGGCACTGGAAACTAACTTCGCTACCGACCCGGTTAGTGGCAAGGTCATTAGACTCGGAGTCTCACTAAATCTGGCGAGGTGAAGCTAATGATCTCGGGAAAAATGCGCCAACGTCGTCGCTAAATCTGGGCGCAAAAACTTATAACCCTGCTTCTCCAGTTCTACCGGCACGACGCGTTGACTCGATAACAGCAGAGCATCCGCCATTTCCCCCAGCGCCAGCCTTAACGCAAACGCCGGTGCGGGTAAAATCGCCGGCCGGTGCAGTGCTTTCGCCAACGCAGCCGTGAAGTCCACGCTGCGTACCGGTTGTGGCGACACCACGTTCACTGGCCCGCGCATCACCCCGTTCTCTAGCGGCAACCTACAAATCGCCACGACGTCCTCCAGGCTGACCCAGCTCAACCACTGTCGTCCAGAGCCCAGCCTTCCTCCCACGCCGAACCGAAACGGTCGCGCCATTTGCGGCAGTGCTCCACCATGCTTGGCCAAAATAACTCCAAACCGGGCTCGCACCACGCGAATTCCCAGCACTTCCGCTTTTTCCGCTTCTGCTTCCCACTCTCCGGCAATTTCACTCAGGAAGTCGCTGCCGGGTGAGCTTTCTTCGTTGAGGATTTCGTCTCCACGACTGCCATAGAATCCTGTCGCTGAAGCGGACACCAGCACCCGCGGTCGCACCGCCATCTTCGCTAGCGCGTTGACCAGCGCCCGCGTGGTTTCCACACGACTGCTGCGCAGCACTTTTTTCCGATCCGCCGTCCACCGCCCCTCTGCTATGGACGCCCCTGCAAGATTCACCACCGCGTCCGCGCCTACTGCTGCCGCGCCCAACTCCCCCGTCGCCGGATTCCACCCCACATCGAAGCCTTCATTCCCTCTAAGCTGTTCGGCGTGTTGCCCCGGACGCATCAGCCGGCACACCGTATGTCCCGCTTGCTTCAGCTCACTCGCCAACGCGCTACCCACCAGGCCGGTCGAACCTGTTATTAATATCTTCATGAGGTTTCTTTCCTTGGTCCGGGGATAAATCCTCCCGGCTTACTGGCAGGGCGCGCCACCTCAGGTTACAATTTTCCGGTGCCGCCTGTCTTACCTAATCTTCGCGTCAACGTGCTCTTCTTCGGGCGCGTGCGAGAACTGACCGGGATCGCCGAGGAGTCCGTGGAATTGCCCAACGGAACCACCCTGGCCGGCCTTTTCGATCGTTATGCAGCCCGCTTTCCAAAATTGGCAGCGTTTCGTGCCTCGCTTGTGCCTTCACGAAATGAGGAATTCGCTTCCTGGGACACGCCACTCACCGAAGATGATACGATCGCGTTTCTCCCGCCGGTCAGCGGGGGTTGAAACCTGTCCATGTCGCACATCGCTACAGAAGACGACCTCTTTACCCTGCGTCGTTCCCCTATCGACATGGCGGCGATCGTCCGCGACGGCCAGGATGGGGCGATCGTGACCTTCGACGGCTTTGTTCGCAACGAATCCCACGGGCGACGCACCTTGTACCTCGAGTACGAAGCCTACGAACCAATGGCCCTCGCCAAGATGAAAGAAATTGGCCAGTTGATCCACGAAAAATTCTCCATCGACCGGGTCGCCATCGTTCACCGCCTCGGCCGCCTCGAAATCGGCGAAACCAGCGTC
>Ga0074045_10003115_pt1 | contig 15022 bp, 12 predicted proteins | sample BogForMeECP23OM2_FD_94442 | JGI IMG/M metagenome (GOLD analysis project Ga0074045, IMG submission 94442) | Bog forest soil microbial communities from Calvert Island, British Columbia, Canada - Bog Forest MetaG ECP23OM2 | ecosystem: Environmental > Terrestrial > Soil > Wetlands ...
ACATCGCTGTGAAAGATGAGTTCTCCCGAGATGCGCACCAGACGGTTGGTTTTGAACAGAAAGTCAACCAGCGGACGCGCCTGCTTGGCATCCAGCGAGAACTTTGCGAGCACTTCGGCGAGTTCCGGTGGCTGAAACCCTGCAGACCGATACGCCGCAACGATCCCTTCTATCGCCTCCATCTCCCGCGCATCGAATGACGCGCAATGCGTGGCTAAGGCCACGGCGTCCGCTTGCACGTTCACACCTGGAGCCGTTCGGAGTAAGGAATCTGTCAGAGACCCTTCAATGCCCGGGTATACGGCTTGGCGGAGCGCTTGAAGAGGCGCGCCGATCACGGAGGGATTGTTCTGGTGGAACTGTTCCAGCCACTCGATCGCCAATCGCTGCTTCTTGGCAAGCCAATCGTGAGTCATGACACGCTGCTCGTGCTCAGCGAAGAACAGGGACGTATCGTTTCGAATCAACCCCTTCAGTTGGATCCCCGACGCGCCCGTCATATACACCAAGGTGCGGAGCATGCGCCCCTGGGTCGTTTCACCGACCAGCAAGCGGACCCGCTCGGCCAGGTCGGCGTCCGCCAGTTGCTGCAGACGCTCCAGCGTGCGCTCGCGGCGGAGCCGGAGTGGCGGGAATGGGTCGATCACCGTTCCCCCAGCAATCGTGATCGATGCCGACGCCTGGCGAATGATGAACCGGTCGCCGGGAAGCAAAAGCATTGGCTGCCGGAATGCAAATCGTCCCAGGAACGGGCGCTCGGCATCTCGGGAGACGAGTTTTAATCCTGCCTGTGCCTCGACCGTTCCGGAATAGAACTGAACAACCACTCGGCGTCCGGCAAAGGCTGCGGGATTCGCGTCCGCAATTCGGGCCCAATCGATAATCGCATCTGCGCGACGAGTGGTCTCAAAGACTCCGCTGGTTGCCAAGACGAAGCCGCGCTCGACGTCACCGGCTTCAATCCCTGCGAGGTTCACTGCGGCCCGCTGACCCGCAAGGACCGTTGGGACTGGCTTGCCGTGCACCTGAATCCCGCGGATGCGCAACACGCGGCGCGCCGGGTAGAGTTCCACAGAATCCCCGTTGCTGAGATGGCCGCTCAGCAGAGTGCCGGTGACAACCGTGCCAAAGCCACGAACTGCAAAACTCCGGTCGATCGGCAATCGGGCAAAGCCGCCCGCGTAACGGGCGACCGAACAGGAAGCCAGCTTTTCCAGCTCTGAGTGGATTTCGCTTAGGCCGGCACCTGTATGGGAGCTCACCGCCACCAGGGGCGCGCCTTCCAGAAATGAGCCCTGTAGCAATTTGCGTACGTCGCTTTTTGTCTGGTCTATTCGGCCGGCGGTCGCGAGGTCAGCCTTGGTGATAACAACCACGCCCGACCGTACGCCCAGCAGGCGGCAGATTTCAAAATGCTCCACAGTTTGAGGCTTCACTGACTCGTCGGCGGCGACCACCAGCACGACAGCATCGATGCCGCCGGCGCCCGCTAGCATATTCTTGATAAATCGCTCGTGTCCGGGAACATCGATGAAACTGACGGTAGCACCGCTCGCCAAAGCCATATGGGCAAAGCCCAGGTCAATCGATATGCCGCGGTGCTTCTCTTCGGCGAGCCGGTCTGTGTCGATACCCGTTAGCACGCGCACCAGAGATGTCTTTCCGTGATCAACATGCCCCGCGGTGCCAATAACGATATTCGCGGTGCTGGCAAGACGGTTTGACAAGATGCGCTGGCTCCTGTCCATTATCGCGATGTTAGCCGTGTCGCTGGCAGCCGGCCAGCACAGCCGCGCCCAGCAGGCCGCTCCCACATTTCATGCCAATGTGACGGACGTCCGAGTCGACGTAGAGGTGCGTGAAGGGAAGCGCCCTGTCATGGGATTGGACAAAGGCGACTTCATGGTCTGGGATGAAGGCGCCCTTCAACCTTTGGTGTATTGCGGCCAGGAAGCGGTCGGCGTCGATCTCGTCTTGGTTCTGGATGTGAGCGGGAGCGTTCACAGGTTACTTGGCAAGATTGCGGCGATCGGCCGCCGGGCCCTGGAGGAGCTGCATGAGAACGACCGCGTGGCGGTTATGGCTTTTAGCCGGGTCTCAACCCTTGTTCAACCGCTTACCGGCGACCATGGTCAGGTCGAGGCTGCCCTAACGCTCGCCGGCGAGGGGATGTCCCTGGGGTCGGGTACGCGGATCAACAGCGCAGTGATTGACGCAGCCCGTTATCTAAAGAAAACAAGGTCCGAGAATAGCTCATTCAAAGGCCCCCGGCGCCAAGCCATCTTGATCATCACCGACAATAGTGGTCTTTCGTTCTTTGGCTCAAGCAGGCGTGCTGTCCAGGACCTTTTCGAGGCCGATGCAACCTTGAGCGCTATCGTCGTCGGTAGGCACCCACATCCAGAGAAGTTCAAGAATCTGAAAGATCTCGACTTTGAGTTGGACGACGTTTTTATGCTGGCGGACGAAACCGGAGGTGACGCTGAAACGGCATCAGGCGACCTCCAAGAGCGCCTGCGCGGGATGATAGCGGATATCCGAAACCGTTATAGTCTGGCCTATCACGCGCCTGCGGCCAAGGCAGGAACGCTGCGGCGCATCAAGGTTGATCTCAGTGCGGAGGCCCGCAAGGCGCACCCTCTGGCTAAGCTACAAGCCCGCAGTGGATATTATGTGAACACTGAGTAGGTCAGCCCGCATGCTTAAGAATCGTCTCGAAGAAGTCCGCCACCGCCACGCCCGCGCCGAAGAAGGAGGCGGGCCGGAGCGGAGGGAGCGCCAGCATCACGAAGGAAAGCTGTCCGCGCGTGAACGCATCGACCTGCTGCTCGACGAGGGCAGCTTCGAGGAACTGGACAAACTGGTTCGACACCGTTCGCATAACTTCGGCATGGAAGAGACGGTGATCGATGGCGACGGATTTGTCACCGGACACGGCACCATTCACGGCCGGCGAGTGTTCATCTTCGCACAGGACTTCACCGTCTTTGGCGGCTCACTCTCGGAAGCCAACGCCCAGAAGATTGTCAAGATCATGGACTTGGCCCTGAAGGTCGGCGCTCCCGTAATCGGCTTGAATGATTCCGGTGGGGCGCGCATCCAGGAAGGCGTGGCCTCGCTTGCCGGATATGCGGACATCTTCCTGCGTAACACTCTGGCCAGCGGCGTGGTGCCTCAGATTTCCGCCATCATGGGGCCCTGCGCCGGAGGCGCCGTGTATTCGCCCGCATTGACCGACTTCATATTCATGGTGGAAAACACAAGCCACATGTTCGTGACCGGCCCCGACGTGATTAAGACTGTTACGCATGAGGACGTGACCAAAGAAGAAGTCGGCGGTGCCATGACACACAATGCCGTAAGCGGCGTTGCCCACTTTCTGGCACACGATGACGAGGACTGCCTGCGTCGCATTCGAGAGTTGATGCAGTTCCTGCCTCAGAACAACGTGGACGGAGCACCGAGAGCGCCTACCAGGGACCCCTCAGACCGCTGCGATCCCGAACTGGACCGCCTCATCCCCGAGGAATCGAATAAGCCCTACGACATGCGCGACATCATTACCCGCGTTGTCGATGACGCCCATTTCTTTGAAGTCGCTGAACATTTCGCACGAAACATCGTGGTGGGGCTCGCCCGGATGGCAGGACAGACCATCGGCGTTGTCGGGAATCAACCTAGCCACCTGGCTGGTTGCCTGGATATCAATTCTTCCAGCAAGGGCGCGCGATTCGTCCGGTTTTGTGACGCCTTCCAGATTCCCATTCTTACGTTCGAAGACGTCCCCGGTTTTCTTCCGGGAACAGCTCAGGAATTCGGCGGCATCATCCGGCACGGTGCGAAGTTGCTCTATGCGTACGCCGAAGCAACCGTCCCCAAAATCACGGTTATCACCCGCAAGGCCTACGGAGGCGCCTACTGCGTAATGGGGTCAAAGCACCTGCGCACAGATATCAACTTCGCATACCCCACCGCCGAGATCGCGGTGATGGGCGCGGAAGGCGCCGTGAATATTCTGTATCGCCGCGAACTGCAGTCGGAGAGTGATCCTGAGGAAGCCCGTAAGGCCAAAATAGAAGAATATAAAGAGCGCTTCGCCAGCCCGTTTGAAGCGGCCGAGCGGGGTTATATTGACGATGTCATTGAGCCTCATGAGACACGGCCCAAGGTCATTCAGGCGCTGCGGATGTTAGAAAACAAGATCGACACGACGCCGAAGAAGAAGCATGGCAACATCCCGCTGTAAGAGTCTGTGTGAGGACCCCTGCACTGAACCGCGCGCGTCAGAAACTGTGTGAAAACTCCAGCACAGAACCGCACGCGTCGGCGAGCGGACCTATCTAACGGAGCTGCGGAGCGCTAGTCCGTCGACTCCGTCCCGACCTTCAACACCGCGAGGAATGCTTCCTGCGGAATGTCCACTCGCCCGACACGCTTCATGCGCCGTTTGCCCTCTTTTTGTTTTTCGAGCAGTTTGCGTTTCCGGGTAATATCGCCGCCGTAGCACTTCGCCAACACGTTCTTTCGGATGGCCGAAATGGTTTCGCGGGCGATGATCTTATTGCCGATCGCCGCCTGTAAAGCGACTTCGAACATTTGCCGCGGAATCAGCTTCCTAAGCCGCTCAATGAGCGTTTTCCCTCGCTCATAGGCGAAGTCGCGATGGACAATCATCGACAGGGCGTCCACCGGTTCGCCGGCGACCAGCACGTCGAGCTTCACCAGGGGCGAAACGCGATACCCGGATAGATGGTAATCCAGCGAGGCGTAGCCGCGCGAGGCCGACTTCAGCCGGTCGTAAAAATCGAGGACGATCTCATTCAGCGGCACCTCATAGAGCAGCAGGACACGGCCGGTTCCGATGTACTCGAACTTCTTTTGCACGCCCCGTTTCTCTTCCAGCAGTTTGAGAATCTCGCCGATGTATTCCTCGCGAGTGATGATCGTCGCATCGATAATCGGCTCTTCAATCTGCTTGATGTTTGACGGGTCCGGGAACTTCTGAGGATTGTTGACCTCAATCACCTCGTCGGTTGTAGTCGTTACCCGGAAGCGAACGCCCGGCGCGGTGGTGATAAGGTCGATCTGGAATTCCCGCTCCAGGCGCTCCTGGACGATTTCCAGATGCAGCAGACCCAGGAATCCGCAACGGAAGCCGAATCCTAGCGCGGCCGAGTTTTCCGGTTCGAAGTTGAAGGCGCTGTCGTTCAGTCTCAACTTTTCGAGCGCGTCTCGCAGCAGGCCATGTTCGTGCGACTCCACCGGATAAAGACCCGCAAAGACCATCGGCTTGATTTCTTGAAAGCCAGGCAGGGCCTCGGTCGCCGGATTCGCGTCATCAATGATCGTGTCACCGATCTGCGCATCGGAAACTGTTTTGATATTTGCGAACAGGAAACCTGCCTCGCCCGCTGTCAGTTCGTTGCAAGCAATTGGCTTTGGCGACTGATATCCGAGTCCTTCCACTTCGAGCACACGGCCATTCGACCACAGCCGGATCTTCTGCCCCATGCGAATGGTGCCGTCGACGATGCGAGCGAGGATGATGACGCCGCGGTAGGGATCGAACCAGGAATCGAAGATGAGGGCGCGGAGCGGCGATGCCGGATCGCCTTTCGGCGCGGGCACGCGCCTCACCACTGCCTCCAGCACTTCTTTGATGCCGATGCCATTCTTGGCGCTCGCCAACACAGCGTCACTGGCATCTAGCCCGATCACCTGCTCGATCTGCTCGCGTATACGCTCGGGCTCCGCTGACGGCAGGTCGATCTTGTTGATGACCGGAATGATTTCAAGGTCGTGGTTCAGCGCCAGGTAGGTATTTGCCAGCGTCTGCGCCTCGACGCCTTGCGAGGCATCCACTACCAACAAGGTGCCCTCGCAGGCCTGCAGGCTGCGCGAAACCTCGTATGTAAAATCGACGTGGCCAGGCGTGTCGATCAGGTTCAATTCGTAGAGATTGCCATCGTCCGCCTTGTAGTTCAACCGCACCGCGTGAGCCTTAATGGTGATGCCACGCTCCCGCTCGAGATCCATCGAGTCGAGCACCTGCTCCATCATTTCTCTTTGTGAGAGTGCACCGGTGTATTCAAGAAGGCGATCGGCGAGCGTTGATTTCCCGTGATCGATGTGGGCGATGATCGAGAAATTGCGAATGAAGCGGGGATCCATGCGGTAAACTAAGGGCTGAATTTGAATTATCCCATAGCGACACCCTCATCGCCCTTAAATATAAGAAGAAACAGTGATTTAGCGCGTTAGTCGCAGTCGCCGGACCGGTCGAGTTCATGCCCTATCAGACATTTCAAGGATCGCTGGATGCGGCCGGTCTGCGAATCGGCGTCCTGGTAAGCCGCTTCCACGAGTTCATAACCGAGGCGCTCTCAAAGGGCGCACTGGAGGTACTCGAGCAACATGGCTGTCCCCATGAAAGCATCATTTTCATAAAGGTCCCCGGAGCGTGGGAACTACCCACCGCCGCTCGCGAGTTGGCTCCCCACTGCGATGCCATCATCGCGTTGGGCGCGGTGATTCGTGGCGATACTCCGCATTTTGACTTCGTAGCAGGCGCGGCCGCCGAAGGCCTCCAGCGCGTAGCTCTGGATACCGGCATCCCGGTTTCATTTGGCGTCTTGACAACAGAAGATATGCAGCAGGCCATGGATCGGGCCGGCGGCAAGAGTGGCAACAAGGGCGCCGAAGCAGCCGAAGCAGCCATCGAGATGGCGAACCTTGTGAAGCACCTTAAGGGACGGACCTAGGCCCCATGGCTGCCGCACGTCACCGGTCACGAAAGCGCGCTCTTCAGGTGCTTTTTGAGTGGGACATGCGGCGTGATCCGGTTGACAGCGCGATTAGCCATTACTACGACACCCTCTACTCCGAAGAGAGTGAAACCAAGCCCAAGATCGATCGTTTTATGGAAGAACTTGCGCGCGGCACGGTTCAGCAATCCGCGGAGATCGACAGGGTCATTGAAGAGAAAGCACAGCACTGGCGGCTGGAGCGCATGGCCGTGGTTGACCGGAACATTCTCCGCTTGGCAATCTTCGAGATCCGGCAGAACGCCGTTCCGCCTGCGGTGATCATTGATGAGGCCATCGAGTTGGCGCGCCAATTCTCCAATGACGAATCGATTCCTTTCATCAACGGCGTGCTGGATGCCGTTCGACGACAGACCGTCGACGCCGCTGAAACGGAGCCGTGACCGTGAGGGAGCGGGCTATCCCGCCCGCATTCTACTTCCCGATACAGAACGTCGAGAATATGCGGTTAAGAATGTCGTCGGCCGTCGTCGCGCCCGTGATCGCATCCAGCGGCTGCAGCGCCGCATAAAGATCCAACAGCAACATTTCGTGCGGGATGCTGAACTCCACGGCGCGTTGCGTGTTCTCGAGAGCCTGTAAGCTCTCGCGCAGCAGATTGGCGTGCCGCAGGCTGGTGATGCTGCCACTCTCCGGCGTGATTAGCCCATCGGGAGCGAGCCGCCGCAAAACCGCCTGCCTGAGCTCATCAATGCCTGCTCCGGTGACGGCTGAAACCGCAATCAGATCGTAGGCCGTGCTGAGTTCCCTCGGCAAATCTGCCTTGCTGCCAACGAGCAGCGGCTGACGGTCCGCAAGCTTGGCGATCAATTCCTGGTCCTCGGAAGTTACGGGCTGCGCCAGATCCAACACGAGCAAGGTGAGGTCGGCATCGGCGATGGCTTCATGGCTACGTTCAATGCCCAGCGACTCGACAATGTCGCGGCTCTCGCGAATACCTGCAGTATCCACCAGTTTGACCGGAATGCCTTCGAGGCTCGTGGTCTCCGAGACCGTGTCGCGAGTCGTACCTGGGATGTCGGTGACGATCGCGCGGTCCTGCTCCAGCAGCCTGTTAAAGAGACTGCTCTTGCCCACATTGGGGCGGCCCACAATGGCCAGCGTGAATCCTTTAAATACCAGCCTGCCGGAATGAAAGCTGTGAATCAGATCTCGAATGCCTCGCCGGATGGGCTGCAGGCGGCGAACGACTTCGTCTGGCGTCGCAACCGAGATATCGTCCTCCGCGAAGTCGATCCCTGCTTCAAGCAGTGAAACCAACTCCAGCAACTGTTCCTTCAACGGGTGGATACGACGCGAAACCGAACCCTCCATCTGTTGCGCGGCAACCCGGGCCTGATAAAGCGTCGTCGCGTCAATCAACTCGCGAATGGCCTCCGCCTGGGGCAGATCAATTCGCCCATTCAAATAACCCCGCAGAGTGAATTCGCCCGGTTCGGCAAGCCGTGCACCGGCCTGTAGCGCCCGTTCCACGCAGAACCGCAGCACCACGGGAGAGCCATGGCAAGAGATCTCCACGACATCCTCGGCCGTGTATGACCTTGGCCGCTTGAAGAACGACACTACCACTTGGTCCACGGTGGAGTTCGTTTCGTCAACCAGCTCGGCCATCTGATTCGACCAGCTCTGCCAGCGAGGTTCGCCGTGAAACCGCAGAATCCGCCCGCAGATTGCAACGCTATCGGGGCCGGACAACCGCACAATTCCCAGACCTCCGCGGCCCAGGGGGGTGGCAAGAGCGACGATCGTGTCGCGCAGATTCATGAACGGGGAAACAAAAGTCTAACGACGATCGCGGCCGGGCCGACCAAACGGCCTTCGCGGCCGGTCGCCTTCGCGGTGTTGTGGCCGGTCGCCACCACCGTCGCGGGGCCGAAATGGCCGCGGCGGGATAGGCGGCGCGGGCGGCGTAGGCATATCGGCCGGGACAATGACAACCGCCCGGTGCGGGCCCACGCCCAAGCTTTCGCTGCGCAGTTCTTTTTCATCCCGCAACGCCAGATGAATGACGCGGCGTTCCCGGCTGGTCATTGGGTTGAAATGGAACGGTGTGTGGGTGCGCTTGACCTTTTCAGCCGCGGCGAGCGCGCTCATGCGCAACTCCTCAATCCTCAGCAAACGATAGTCATTGGCGTCGAACGAAAGCAGCGAGTGGTCCTCGGCCGGCACGCGCAGTGCCTCCATGGAAAGGTGCTCTAGCGCGAGCAATAGCTCGCCACGGTTTGCCAGCAATAAGTCCACATCGTTTCCAGAAAATTTAATGGTTACTTCCGGGTTCTCAACCTCGGGATGCGGGCTCTTGGTCTCGCTGAGCTCATACTCCAGTTCGAATCCCGCCGTGGACAGAATGGGCTGAAGAAACTGGTCAAGCTTCGGCTTCATCGACTCGATGGTGTATTTCATGCTTTTACTTTTTGCCTACCCTCTTCACGGGCGCTTTGGCTGGGGGTGGTGGCGGCGGCGGCATGGGCATGAAGCGATTGATGATCAACTGTTGAAGCACACCCACCACGTTGCCGGTTAACCAATATAGTACAAGGCCGGCCGAAGCGTAGTAGAACATGAAGCCAAAGATCAGCGGCATGAACATCATCATTTTCTGCTGATTGGGATCGACGCCCGCCGCCGGAGTCATTCGCTGCATGAGGAACTGGGTCGCGACAAGAATCAAGGGCAACAAGTGAATGGGCAGCGTCTCCGCGCGAGAAAGGTCCGTGACCCACAGCCAGGGCGCGCCTCGAAGCTCAATGGCGATGTTGAGCACCCGGTAGAAGGCATAGAAGAACGGAAGTTGCACCAGCATCGGTAGGCACCCGCCGACGGGATTGACGCCGTTTTCTTTGTACAGCGCCATCACCTCCTGGTTCTGTTCTGCCTTGCGTGGATCACGCATGCTGATGTCTTTGTATTTCGCGTTGATCGCCTGGATTTTCGGCTGCAACGCCTGCATCCGGCGGGCGGAGCGGAGGCTGGTGAACTTCAATGGCAACAGCAGGAAGTTGATGATCGCCGTGACCAGAATGATGGCCCAGCCAAAGTTGTGGGTCCAGTTGTCGTTCACCCAGTTCAGGCAAAGGAACAGCGGCTTAGCGATGACGCCAAAGAATCCCCAGTCGACCAGCGTTTCGAGTTTCGGATTCACCTTGCGAAGAATGTCGATGTCTTTCGGGCCGACGTAGACTGACAACCGGTTCTGAATCCCATTGGCGACTCCGGCGCCCACAAAAGGCTGCGGTTTTTCCTCGCCTTGGGGAGTCAGTGGATCGTTATAGGTGCGGAGTTCCATAGTTGACGAATCAACCGGGAGTGCCACCGCCGCAAAGAACCCATCTTGTATGCCGGCAAATGTGAAGACTCCGGTTTCCGTAAAAGGTCCGTCTTTAGCGTCTTTCGCCGTCTTCTCAACCAGCTTGTTGTTGGATGTGTCGTAGTGAACGGTGTGTTCTTGAGCGATGGCGTTGCGGACGGTCTGGTCGCCAAATCCGCCACGCCATGTCAGCAGATGCGACAGCGGCGCGCCATTGTAAGTGACTTCCGAACGCACCTCGGACAGGTAGCCCGATTTGGTGAACTGTACCGACTTCCTGACCGACGTCTTGCCGTCTGAGAATTCGAACTCCGCACCCAGCTTGTCTTCGGCCGGCTTAACAACATACAGCGCGTTATTCGGATCCGTACTCGTGGTCTGGCCCTTCAGATCGATAGCGAACGGACCAGGCAGGCCCACGGCCGCCGGATTCACCAGGTTCAGCGGCTTTCCATCGTTGTCCTTGTATTTCTTGAGCAGCCAGCTCTTCACCAGCCCGCCCTTGTTGGTTAGGGTGATGGTGTAGACGTCGGTATCGATCACCGTAACCGCTTCGGCGGTGCCCTGCACCGGTTCCAATCCGCCCGCGCCCGTGGCCACAGCGGCAGACGCGGCCTCAGCTGGCTTGGCTGTCACCGGTTCCGCAGCCTTCTGCGCGATAGGGGTAACTGGCTTGGGAGATGGCGCCGGCTTAAAAAAGTACTGCGTGCCGAGGAACACTAGCATGGTCAGCGCGAAGAAAAGGAACAGGCGCTTCTCCATCGACATTTCCGGTTTCGGATTTCCAGACGGTTCAGGCATGATTCACACTCATTGATTTCTTTGGTCCGGCGGCTAAGTGACCGGGTCGAAGCCGCCCTCGTGAAAAGGATGACAGCGGGCCAGTCGCTTCAAACCCATCCAGACGCCGCGCACGGCGCCATATTTGGCGACGGCCTGCATCATGTATTCGGAACAGGTGGGGGAGTAACGGCACGCCGAAGGCAAGAACGGCGACACGAACTTTTTGTAGCCCCGCAACAGGGCGATCAGGACTTTTTGCATCGCAAAAGTACACGGCTCACCTCGCTCGATAGGTCATCAAACGATGCATCCAGTGCAGCGCGGCGAGGATTGAAGACGATTGCCCAATTCTCTTCTAATTGTGACAGGTGAGCACGCACTGCTTCGCGCATGCGCCGCTTGAGGCGGTTCCGGAGGACAGCATTTCCCAAAGCCCGAGGCAGAGTAAAGCCAACCCGCGACGGTTGCCCGTCGCCTTCCAGCGGCAGAAAGAATGCTGCAAAGTAGCGGGAGGTCACGCGAACACCGGCTTTGTAGACCTTTCGGAACTCGGCGGACCGTAGGACTCGTCTTTCTTTGGGAAGCGTCAGGGGAGTAACGGCAAAAGATAACCGCGGACTACCTAGATTCGCGCACGGCGCGCTCATCGCTCACGGTCAGCTTGTGACGACCCTTGGCGCGGCGGCGCGCCAGGACAGCGCGACCATCGGCAGTCTTCATCCGCACTCGGAATCCATGCGTCTTTGCCCGTTTACGATTGTTGGGCTGAAACGTACGTTTTGGCATAACGAATCCTAACTTATTGAAATCTCTTGACTGGGGAACAGCGCTCTGCGGTGGAGGGCAGAATCAGGCAGAGCGCACAGGCACACTACTGACAGTCCACTGAACCCTAAGCATTGAGTATAGCGGGCGGCTTTCCGCGGTGTCAAATGAGCCGGCAGCCAGCCGCCACTCCCTCGGCAACTCATTGCAAACAAAAACGCGAGCCCGAACCGCGAGCGTAGCTCTCCTCCTCGGAGCCAGCAAACGGATGCTTCAGAGCCGAGCCGTCTGGGAGCGAGCGCTGAAGCGGAGCCGAGACCTGGACTTCCAGTTAAAACCATCCGCGTTCATTGGCGTTCATCTGCGGCCATAATCTGCATTCTTCACAGCCTTCTTCAGCAAAGCGGATTTCTGCCTCACTCCTTCAGCGACGTCTAGAGTCTCCCGCATCCAATTCACCACCAGAGTGGAACAATGAAGTTTGATGGCTCTGCACATTGAGTCCGCCGCCGACCCAGCTCAATACCTGGAAGATGCGTCCGGTCAGCGAGGCGTCGCCGAGCGCGCATTCGTACCAGCCGACATGACAACGCTGCGCGAGATCATGCGTGAGGCGTCCGCCAGCCACACACCAGTCACTATCGCAGGCGCGCGCACCGGCCTCACGGCAGGGGCCGTTCCGCAGGGAGGCTGGGTGGTCTCACTCGAACGATTCAACCGGCTGTCCATCCGAAATGGCTCAGCCCAGGCGGGCGCCGGAGTCTCGCTCCGCCAGATCCAGCGCGAGGCCGCCGCAAGCGGCCAGTTCTTCCCACCGGACCCCACCGAGACTCTGGCGTCACTGGGCGGAGCCATCAGCAACAACGCCAGCGGCTCGCGAAGCTTTCGGTACGGACCCATCCGCCGCCACGTGCTGGAGTTGCAAGTGGTGTTGATGGATGGCCGCATCCTGAATGCTTCGAGCGGCGACAAGGTCGACTTCCCCACTCCGGTCATCCCGTTGCCCAAGACGACCAAGCACTCCGCTGGCTACTATCTCAGGCCCGATTTGGATTGGAACGACTTGTTTATAGGTAGCGAGGGAACGTTGGGCGTCGTGACTGAGGCAGTGATCCGTCTCCTCCCTGCGCCGTCCGCCCTCCTCGCAGGTGTCGTCTTCTTTGAGCACGACGATGCGGCCTTGGCTGCCGTTCGAGCGTGGCGCTCCATCGAAGGTCTGCGCATGCTCGAGTACATGGATGCCGCTTCTCTGAACCTGCTGCGACCGAAGTACCGGGAGATACCGCTGGGAGGACGGGCGGCGCTCCTCGTGGAGCAAGGGCTTTCGGCTCAACCGGGCGAAACGGCGGCACAGTCTCAGGCCGTTGATTTCTGGAGCGATCAATTGGCGGCTTACTCAGGCCTCGATACGTCCTGGTTCGGTTCGTCCGCCCTGGATCGCGAACGTTTTCGTGTCTTTCGCCATGCACTCCCCGAAGAGGTAAACAACCTCGTCCGTCAGAACAGAATTCATAAACTCGGTACCGACTACGCGGTTCCCATCGACCGCAACGAAGTGATTCTGGACTACTATCGAAAACGCTGCAATGAGTCCTTCCCTGGGCAGTACGTCATCTTCGGACACATTGGCGACGCCCATCTGCATGTGAACCTGCTCCCGGCAGATAAGGCTCGCGTCACGCTCGCGAACGAATTGATTGTCGACTTCGCCCGCATGGCAGTCGCACTCGGCGGCACCGTCGGTGCCGAACATGGACTCGGCAAGCGCAAAGCTCATCTCCTTCCGCTCCTCTACAACGCCGACCAGATACAAGCCATGCGCGATGTGAAGAGCCACCTTGATCCACAATGGTTACTCGGTCGCAACACGTTATTTCCCTTTAATGAATAACTGGAAGTAAGATTTTCGGCAATTACCATCTTGACGAAACCACGCCTCCACGTTTAGACTCAAGATCGGTAGGTAACCCCATGATGACCACACGCCAAAGGACGAGGTTCCATATGCCTCTCTGGCACGGCTTCTCTGAAGCACCGTGTGCCGGCGCGCGGCCATTTGCCCACCGCCTCGATATAGCTCAACCGGTAGAGCAACAGACTTTGAATCTGTGGGTCGCGGGTTCGATTCCCGCTATCGAATTGGTCCTGACACGGCCAACTCTGTAACGTCAGCCTGCTTCTGAATTCCCGTCCAGCAAGTATTTAAGGCAAAGCCGCTTCGGCGGTTGAGGCAAAAACAACTGTAAGCGGTTTCAACACTCTGCAAGAGGTCGAAACTGCTGCCGGGTGCTCCGGCCCGCTTCCCTTTTCACCGCGGCTACCGCGCTGATTTGGCTGGCGACTTGAGGCCCGGCGGCTCTAACTCTCTTCCGTGAGGAAATCGTGGGCGGTGAATTCAGACAGCAGGTAATAACTGAACAACTAACTTCAGATGTAACGAAGAAATAACTAACCAAGAGGTGTCTATATGTTGTGGAAGAGGATTATCGTAGGCGATCAGGAGCGGGTCCTGATCGCGAAGAACGGCCGGTTCAAGGCAATTCTCGCGCCCGGCGAGTATCGCCTGTTCGTAGCGCCCACCGTCTACCTGGAAGTGGAGAAGCACTCTACGAACTCGCTCGTCTTCCAGAGCACGTGGGCAGACTACCTCGTGAAGCAGCGGCCGCAGTTGGTGGCTGAACTCTTCACGGCGGTGGAAACCACCGATACGGAAGTGGCCATGGTGTACGTCGACGGCAAGCTGTTCAAGGTGCTGGCTCCGGCGAAGCGCGCTTTGTTCTGGCGTGGTTTGTCCCAAGTGTCGGCCGAGGTCGTGGATGTGATCGATGAACCGTCGATCCCGCTTGCGAAGTTGCCGGCACTCGAACGGCTGGGGCGCGAGTCCCTGGCCACGTTCAGCATCGTGGAAGAGGCACGTGTCGGCCTGTTGTATCTTGACAACCGGCTGACCCGAACTCTCACGCCCGGTAAGTACGGGTTTTGGGCTGTAACCGGCAACCCGCGTGTCGAGGTTGTCGATCTGCGCAGGCAGACCCTTGACGTGCCGGGCCAGGAGATTCTTTCGAAGGACAAGGTCTCGCTGCGTGTCAATATTCTGGCTGAGTTTCAGGTGATCGACGCGATAAAGGCCAAGCAGATGGTGAAGGACTTCACCGATTATCTGTACCGGCTTTTGCAGCGCGCGGTGCGCCAGACCCTGGGCCGGAAGACGCTTGAGGAGATTCTCGCCGACAAGACCGACGTGGACGAAACCGTTGCGGAGGCCGTTCGGACCGAGATGAGCGCGATGGGTGTCGAGGTGGGCTCCATCTCGCTCAAGGACATTATTCTGCCTGGGGATGTG
>Ga0074045_10003116_pt1 | contig 15009 bp, 13 predicted proteins | sample BogForMeECP23OM2_FD_94442 | JGI IMG/M metagenome (GOLD analysis project Ga0074045, IMG submission 94442) | Bog forest soil microbial communities from Calvert Island, British Columbia, Canada - Bog Forest MetaG ECP23OM2 | ecosystem: Environmental > Terrestrial > Soil > Wetlands ...
AACAGAGTCCATCAGAAACTCCCGGCGCCATCAGGGTTCGACGGCCCGGCCTCCAAAATAAAATGGGCCAACATGGAATGCCCGCTGAGAGGGGGCCGGAAGGCCAGCCACCGGAGACAGGCGAAGGGGATGATAAGCGCCCGAAAGCCGCGCTCGACCGAGCGGTTGCGCAAGCGACCCGCGGCTTCCCAGCGCCGATACGAAGGCGACAAGATGGTAATCCAGCGAACCGCCAATGGCATAGCCAACGGCTCATAGCGAACCTCGGCGAGCCGCCAGAGGTGGCGCGCGCCGATGGCGGCCAGGGCCGCCGGAGTCCAGCGCGTCATGTGGTGCGGAGGCTGGTCAAGGAACTCGGACTGGCCGAAGCGGCGGCTGGGACGGCGGTCCGAAGGCATGGAGAGCCAGAGGTGCGAGACGGGGAGCGCCAGGCAGCGCGCGTACTCAAAGAGAGCTTGGGGGCGGTCGAGATGTTCGAGGACATGGAAGGCGGCAATATGGGAGACGCGCTCGGGAAGATCGGCGCCGGGGGGAGCGGCCAGATCGAGTTGGCGGGCGCGCAATCCGCGCGCCAGACAGAGTTCGATGGCGTGGGCGGAGAAATCGACACCCGAGGCATCCAGGCCGCGCAGGCGGCATTGCTCCAGAAACGCGCCTGAGCCACAGCCGATCTCCAGCAGGCGCTGGCCAGGCTGAACGGCGGGCAGGACGGCATCGAATTCCCAGCGGGCGGCGGGGTAGAGATCCAGGGTCTGGTAGACCAGCCGATACCAGTCGCCGGACGGAGCGCGCAGCGGAGAGCTGAACTCCAGGCCGCAGTGCGAGCAGCGGAGCATGGCGTATTGCAAGGCCGATGGGGCCGCGGCGGCGGTGAGCCGCTGCTGCAGCGCCGGGTCGGCGGGGGCGTAGAAGGCATGCTGAGCGGCCACGTCCAAGCGTTCGATCAGCGCGGCAGCGCCACGGCCACAGGCGGGACAAGCGGAGGCGCTCATGGGGTGACGCTTTCCGGAGCGCGCCGGATGCCGCGCCAGGCGAGGGGCAGCATCACCAGCAGGCCGCCGGTGAGCGGCAGCGCCCCAAACAGCACGGCCCCGCGGACTGTGGCGAGATTCAGGCAGGCCGCGGCCAGGAACTGGCACACAACAATGACGGGAATGCTGTAATACAGGCCGCCGACCCAGCCTTTGGCGGCATTCAGTGAAAACACCAGGCCGATGAATGAAACCAGAAGACTGGCCGCCACGATGAAGCGGACGTCGGATTGAAGGCCTTTGTACTTTGCGCCCAAGACCCAAACGAGCTGGTCGGGGAACAGAAAGGCCAGAAACAACAGCGCGCCGCCGCCGGCCAGATAGCAACAAACGACCTGGATATAGTTCCTGATCAATTCGCCGCGCAGTTGCAGGCGGGCGAAGCGCGGCAATACGACGGTGGTCAGGATGGAGCCGAGAATGGTGAATATCGCACCCAAGCGGCCCAGGGCTCCGACTTCGGCAATCTCCCTGGTGTGCCCGAATATGGAGATGACAATCACGCTGGCCTGCCCATAGACACAGTAGAAGAGAGCGTTGGGGATTTCATTGCGGGAAAGATCCAATATCGCTTTTCGGTCGGCGGGGGTGGGGCGAGCCTGGGGCGCAATCACGGCATTGGCCCAACGCCATCCGAAGAGCGCCTGCAGGCTATAGCCCAGGCCGTTGATCACGAGCACGATGGCCGTGCTGATGAAGGTCAGGGAAGCGGCGGCGATGAGGCCCAGGCGGAGGAGCGCAGCCGACAGATCGAGGGCCTGCAGGCGGGTGACGTCGGCGCGCAGCCGGGGCACGGTGGACGAGATCGTGTAGTTCATCTGCAGCAGGGCGCTGAGGGAGAGTATCACCCAAATGCCGATGGTGGCCCGAAGCGAGGCGCCGGCGCGAAGACTGAGCGAGAAGAGCACGGCGGTAAAGGCCAGCACTCCCAGCGAGAAGTAAGCCAAGCGCAACTGGAGCGCGGTGCGAATCAGCTGCCCCAGGCGCAGATTATCGTTCCAGACTTTGCCGCCCAGGGCCAGCAAGGCATTTCCAATGCCGAGATCAGAGAGGGTAAACAGAATGACGAGCGAGCTGAGCGCCACGGTATAAACCGCATAATCGGCCTTGGACAGGCTGCGGACCACGAGAATGCCAGACAAGAAGCCGACAAGCTGTACGACCACTTGAATTCCGGCATAAGCGGAAAGAATTCGGGCCCATCTCAATACGTAATCTTTGTCAGGAAAATGCCAGAGACCCCCGCTGTCGTTGTGCGCTTGCATAAATCAATGACATTCCATGGCCACAGCGAAGCGAAAGGCGAGTCCCCAACAGTGCGGCGCGCGGGTGCGGCGATGCGGCGCGGCGTTCGTGCCGATTGTAGCACCGGCTCCGCGAGCAGGCGGCGAAGGGTTGGAGCCACGCCGCGCCGGGAGAAGCGGATGGCACAAGGCCGCCGGGCGCCGCGGCCTGGGCGGCGGGGCCGGCTGAGGGACGGATGAGCCGTTAGGGGCGAGTTGGACGAACGGCTTTTACAGGCGCGCGGGCGTAGCGGCAGGATGGCGTTACCGATGGCGCGCGGCAGCCTTCTTTTTTGCCGCCTTGGGTTTCCCGGCGGGCCGCTTAGCAGCGGGCTGGCCGGACGTAGCATGGGGAGCCAGCGCGGCCAGGAGGGCTGCGCCATTGGGCGAGCCGAGGCCCGTGCAGGCGTCCCAGCCGGGTCCGGCGTGGTAGCCGCCGTTGTCGCCGGTGGTGATGTCCTTCAAGGCACTGGAGCCGACCGGGAGCTGATAGAGCCGCGGCGTCAGGAAGCCGACGGATTGGCCCAGCCCCTGGTTCAGAATGGCGATCAGCGCAGCCCACAGCGGGGCGACGGCGCTGGTTCCACCGACCACGCCCTGCTGGCCGTCGACGAGCGTCTGATAGCCGGACTGGGGGTCGGCGTCGCCGGCGATATCGGGCACGCCGCGTCCGGGCCCGGCGCCGGAATTGAGCGACGGCGGGAGTTGAATATTGTTCTGGAAAGCCGGAACGGGGAAGACGGCGCTGATGCCGCCGCCGGTGGCGCCGCCGCCCTGGCTCAAGTCATCCCACACGGATTCGGCGCCGTCGGGCAGAAGCAGGGTTCCGCCGCAGGCGAGCACGTTGGGGCTGGAGGCCGGGAAATCGACGCTGGCCGTTGTCACAGAGGCGTCGGTGGAATCGGTATAGCCGTTATCCCCGGCGGCGACACAGACGGTGATGCCGAGCAGGGCGGCATCGGCGCAGTGCGAATCCAGATCCTGCAGCGCCTGGGCGGTCCACTCGTTCTCGGCCGAACCCCAACTGATCGAAATGACGTTGGGATGACGAGCGGTGTCATGGACGGCGGTGGTGACGGCGTCGATGAAACCGGAATCGGTGTTGGGGGTGAAGTAGACGACGATGCGTGCGCCCGGAGCGACGGCGCCCGCGACTTCGATATCCAGCAGGACCTCGCCGTCGTTGCCGCCCGGATTGCCATCGGGAGCGTTTTTGCCACCGTCGACGGATACGGCGGCCACCTGGGGAGCGGTCACCTTGAGGGCCGAGAAGTATTTCTTGAGGTCGGCATTGGTGTAGCCGCCGCCGAGTTCGATGATGCCGATGGTCTGGCCGGCGCCATTGAGCTGGGCCGGAAAGTCGTACAGATGGGCGACCTGGACAGGGGTGAAAGAAGTGGCGGCGGCGGAGTGATGCCTCAACGCTCCGCGGGCGGATTTGCCGTATCCGTGCTGGTGCGGGCGAAAGCGAAAGTGGGGCCGGGCCTGGGGCCGGTTGTCCAAGCCGAACACAGCCTCGATCAGGGGGTGAACATCCTCCGTTACGGAGATGGTCCCGGTGCGGCCGCGGAAACCCGTGTTGCCGATGGAATAGTGCTTGAGGGTCGTGCCGAAGGCTGCCTTCATGGCCGAGGCGGGCCCGGCGAGGCGCAGTTTGCGCTCGGCGACGCTGGCCTCGAGCACCGTCAGGCCGTGGCGGTGGGCGAAATCCTCCAGGCGGGTGATATCGGCGGGATCGGCGCCAAATAGCTGCTCAAACCGAGCATGAGTCAGCGGCTTGCCGGAGGCGCGCGCCTTTTCCGCAGCGGGGGTGGACGGACGGCGCCGCAGGCGGATGGTGACTTCAATGGGTTCGTCGGGATGAACGGCGCCGACCAGGGTGGCGCCCTTCATAGCTTTCTTGTGGCTGGCGGGAAGCGGCAGGCGCTTCGGTGATTTGGGAGATGGCATTTTGGTTTCCTCCTTATATGAAGGCCCCGCCGGGCGGGAGCTCCGATCTCAACTGTTCATCGGCAGGCGGCACCGACCATTGCAGCCGGCGTCCGAGGCAGGCCTCCCGCAATGGGGGTCAAGGCCTCGGGGCATTGTACACCGGACTGTATTCATTTGAAAGATTTAATATTTCCGGCCGATGGTCGCGAAATGAGGCGCCGCAGGGGCGTGCGGCCATTTTGAGCTTACAACCGGTGTCAAGCAAGTCCGCGCCTGGCGGCGGGCGCCGGGCGCCCTTCGAATGGGTGCTCCCAAGCTAAGTCACGCGGGGCGAGCGCGCGGTCCGGCGGGGACCACGCAGCTCACGGCACGGCGCCAGGAGCGCGGCGCGCCGGCGGCGGCGAATGCGAAACGGCAGCGGCAACCGGAGGCCGGGTGCGGGCGCGACGATGACGCTGGAGCGCGCTAAATTTCTGCAATCTTTTCATCGACATGCCTAAAGTGCGGGCTTGCCAGTGCCGATTGTAGGGCTAGCTGGTAGCCGGACCCGGTCATAGATCGGGTTTCGGATGAGGAGATTGAAAATGGCGTTTGATCCTATCATCATCATCATTCCGCCTGTGCTGTAAGTCCGGCCCGTTTGCGAACGAGCTGGCCAGGGAAGACTACTTCCCGCATCGTGCGAACACAGCGCACGTTCACCCAAGCCAACGATTCTGACGAATCGCATCAAGAACGATGCGAGAGAGGCTCCCCGATAGCACTTCAAACTGAAGTACTATACGGGGAGTACCGTCAGTACTGAAAAAAGTACTAGACCTTTAGTCCTATCTTTGGTATACAGGTCTTATTGTGAAGCCGGTTGGAGTGATCGCCACCTTCTGGCTCGCCGGTCTGGCGCTTGCCGCCAACTCCAGGATATCCCCGACTACAGTCTGCCCCATTGGTGGCCAGTTGGATCGGCTCAGCGCGCGGGGCATGCACGCGCTGGCCAGCCTGGAGTACCGGCAGGCGATCCGCAGCTTTGCCGAAGGCGCCCAAGCGGCGAAGAGCGCGGGCAACCTGAGCCGGGCCCAACTATTCCAGAATGCGCTGGCCGGCACCTACCTGACATTGCACGAGTATCGAAAAGCGCTGGAAGTGTACGAGGAGGCTCGCGGCCTGGCGCGCCAATGCGGCAACGCCGAGAAAGAGGCAGTGGTGGGCCTGAACCTGGCGGCGCTGTATTCCCTGCTGGGCGACGCCGACGCGGCCAGCGAGGAGTTGCAGGAGGCGGAGGGTCTGCTGCCGCGCAACTCCAAGTACTGGGCGCTTTACTTTGCCTGCCAGTCGCAACTGGCGCTGCGAATGCGCGACGGGGAGGTGCTGGTGGGCGCGGCGGAGCGCGGGATGGACGCCGCGGACGCACAGGGCGATGCCGAGGCGCGGGCCGCCCTGGCCGTGGACCTGGGCTTGTTGTGGATGGAACGCCGCGAGTTCGACCGGGCGGAGGCAGCCCTGCTGGAGGCTTACCGGCTGCGGCGTCTGCACCGACTGCCGGAGGTCGAGCGGGTGTTGATAGCGCTCTCGCGCCTGTCGCTGCAACAGGGGCAGGCGGAGCGGGCGGAGTGGCTGGCGAAGCTGGCGGGAGAATCCCGGACATATTCCGCTTCGAGCGCGTCGCCGTGGCAAAGCGCGTTCGTGCTGGCGCAAAGCCTGGCCGGGGCGGGGCGCGAACACGAAGCTCTGACCGTGTACCGCAAGGCGCTCGAGATTGCCAACGAGTGGCGGCAGGAGATCGTTCCGTCACAAGAGATTCAACTGCTGGCCAGCATCGGGCTAAACCAGGTGGCGAGCGCCTACGCCTCGCTGGCGGCGGAGCTGGGAGCGCGCGAGGGCAGCCAGGGGCTGATGTGGGAGGCGTTCCTGGTGGTGGAGCAGACGCGCAGCGCGGCGCTGCGGGAGCAGGGTCAGGCGAAGCTGGCCGAGGACGCCGAATACCGCGAGGCGCTGGCGCAGTGGCGTTCCCAAGAATTCTGGCGATTCACGAACGACCAACGGAGCGGCGCGCCCGGCGATGCGGCGGCGTTGGCGCTGGAAAGGAAACTGAGGACGCTGGAAAACCGCACGGGGAGAGCGGCCAGCGCGAGTCCGCGGCTGGAGGGCGAGGCGGGCCGGCGAAGGCTGCAGGCGGAGCTGGGGCCGGGCGATGCGCTGTTGTCGTTCAGCATCGGGGAAGAACGCTCGTGGCTGTGGGCGGTGACGCGCAGTACCTTCGAGCAGGCGCCGCTCGCCGGGCGGGCGCGGCTGACGCGGGCGCTGGGCACGTTCGGCGAGGCGGTCCGGCGCGGGCTCCCGGGGGCGGACAAGCAGGGCGAGGAGCTGTACCAGGGATTGTTTGGCGGACTCTCGGCGGGAGTCCGGTCGCGAGAGCGATGGCTGTTGTCGATGGATGACGCGCTGCTGGAAGCGCCGCTGGCCGCGCTATGCCACAGCGAGGGCGGGGTGCGGCGCTACCTGGTGGAGGAGCACATCCTGGAGCCGGTGGCGTCCGTTTTCCTGGCAATGGGCGGGAAGGGCCGTGAACGGGCCGCCAACCTGTTTCTGGGCGTGGGCGATCCGATTTACAACCGTGCCGACGCGCGCTGGGAGCAGCGGCAAGGAGTGCCGGGAGCGAAACTCCGTCTGGAGCTGCCGCGCCTGCCGGGCAGCCGGGCGGAACTGGAAGGCATCGGCAGGCAATGGAGCGGCGCGGGGACGGAGGCGCTGCTTCTGACGGGCAGCGAGGCGACGCCGGAGCGCTTTGCCGCGGGCATGGCTGAGCGGCCGAAAGTGATCCATATCGCGGCCCACCTGATCCAGGAAGCGAGCGACACGCGCGGTTTCCTATTGACGCCGGGCGCACCGGCGGACCAGCCGGCGGCCGTGGTGCGGCGGCCAGCGGAGATGTTCCTGATGTTGTCGCTGCGGCCGGACGGGCGGGCCGACGGGCTGACGGCGCGCAGCGTGGGCGCATTCACGCTGCCGGGCAGCCTGGTGGTGATGAGCGGCTGCGGCACCGGGCTGGGCACGCACCAGCCGGGCGCAGGGCTGGCGGGGTTTTTCAAGTCCTGGATTGCGGCGGGGGCCTCCGCGGCGATTGGGACATTGTGGTCGATTCCGGACGACGCTTCGGGGTTGTTCGACGTTTTTTATGGGTGCTTCCGGCAGGGGCTCGAACCATCGGCCGCGCTGCGGGAAGCACAACTGGCACTCCTGGCAAAGGGAGGCTGGCAATCGCGGCGCGCATTTTGGGGCGCGTGGATTTCGGTTGGACGTTACTAAAATGGCACAACAGCGGAAACTCGGCAGACATACGGACAGGGAGCGGCCAGACGAACCTGCGGCGAATCAGGATCCGAATGGGGTCCAGGCGGGCGTCCAAGCGCCGCCCGACAGCGCAATTCGCAGTTGGAGCGCGCTGGTGGAAGGCGTCCAGGCCGGTGAGCGGGCGGCGATGGAGGAGTTGTACACCAACTTCAGCCGGGGCATCCGCTATTACTTTTGCAAGCACCTGGGGCCGGCGGACCTGGATGACCGCGTTCACGACGCGTACCTGACGGTGGTGCAGGCGATTCGCGCCGGATCACTGCGCGAGCCGGAGGCGCTGATGGGCTTCGTCAGGACGATCATCCGGCGGCAGGTGGCAGCGGGCATCGACGCCGCCGTGCAGTCGCGGCGGGAGCGCGCGGAACTGGAGGTCGGAACCCTGATCGCGGACGTTCGCCAGAATCCGGAACAGGAGGCGATCAACCGCCAGAAAACCCAACTGATGGTCCAGGTGCTGGAGGAGATTTCGGCACGGGACAAGGAGATTCTCACGCGCTTTTACCTGCGCGGCCAGCCTCAGGAGAAGATCTGCCACGAGATGAAGTTGTCTGAAACGCAGTTCCGGCTGCTGAAATCGCGGGCCAAGGCGCGATTCGGGGAACTTGGGCGGAAGCGCCTGGCGGTGGCGGAACCTGAATTTGGGCTGAGAAAAATGGCCGGAGCGTGACACTTATTTAATGAGTGGTAATATGACGGCGGTCGACAGAACCTCCGCTAGAGACTGGCATGGTGAGGGATCGGATGGGACGGATCTTAGTGTGCTCACTGGTTCATTTTTTGGAGACCCGGAGGGAAGTGCGGGAGCGTGGTTTGGAGTGCCTCAAGGACAGGAAGATTGACGACCTGATCTTTGGCAGGCTCCCACGGGATGATGAGCAGCGTTGTCTGGCTCATCTGCTCTGGTGTGGCGAATGTCAGGAAAGGGTGGAGGAAGAACGGGAGTTTGCCCAAGCGACCAGGTCAGCGGCTAAAGCACTGGAGCAAGAGAGGTTAGCTGCTCGCGATGGGGGTGCCGCGGGGGGCTGGCGGCAGCGCCTGGCAGAGTGGTTCGGTGCTCCGTTCGCGGCCCGATGGGCGGTGGTGGCGGCCTCGGCCTGTGCGCTGTTGGCATTGGGCATTTACATTCCATGGCGCGAGGCGGGTGCCGGCGGCACCGAAGTAGTGCTCCACAGCGAGCGCGGTGTGGCCACGCCGGCTACGGTGGAAGGCGCCGCGGGCGGGTATCTGCGCCTGCGCATCGACGTATCGGACGTGGCCCCATCCGGCAATTACAGCGCGGCCCTGGTGGATGCGACCGGACAAGTGCTGGAGAAGAAGACGGTCGCGGCAGCGGGCGGAAGCGTGAGCTTCCTGGTCGAGCGGGACCTGGCGCCGGCGCGGTATTGGATTCGCCTTTCGACGGCGGATGGAGAACTGCTCCGGGAATACGCGCTGCTGGTGCGGTGAGGGCGGCGCGAGCGTTCTGGGGTGGTTGTGGCTAGGTCCTGGCCTCGGCCCGCAGCAGACTCCATACCTCCAGGTCGATGAACTGTCCGTGCAGCAGTTGCGCGTGGCGGGCAACGCCTTCCAGCGTGAATCCGAGCCGGCGCGCCACGGCCGAGCTGCGCCTGTTGCCGACGCCACAGTGGATGACGGCGCGCTCCATGTCCCACTGGTCGAAGGCGACCTCCACAAGCGCCCGGCAGGCGCGCGTGATCAAGCCCCGCCCTTCGGCGCGGGCCGCCACCCAGTAGCCGATCAGGAAGCTGCGGTTAGTCCAATCGATGTCGTGCAGCCCGATCATGCCGGCGATGCGGCCGCGTTCCAGAATCAGGTAGGCGGCGGTGGTCCCGCGGGCGCGCTGCTCGACGACGTGTTCGAAGAATTCGCGGGTGTATTCGACACTACGGGAGGCATCCACCCAGGGCAGCCAGGCGCGCAGATGGTCTCGCGACGTGTCCACGAGCGCGTAGACCGCCGCGGCGTCGTGGGGGTGAATGGCGCGCAACGCCAGGCCGCCGCCCAGCTCGAGGCGCGCCGGAAACTCTGGCCGTGAATCCACGACTAAGGATGCGCGCCAGAGGCTAGAAAGGCACGTCGTCGTCCGTGATGCCCGGGCCGAAATCGTCGGCCGGCGGGGCGCTGGGGGGCGCGGCGCGCTCGGGGCGAGGCCCGGCGGCGGGTCCGCGGGGGCGGCTTTCCTGCCCCTCTTCGGAACGCGCCGGCTCGCGGCCCGGGCCGCCCTGGCTGCTGGTCAGGATGATGTCATCCACGACGACTTCCGTGGTGTATCTTTTCTGGCCATCCTTGTCGTCCCAACTGCGGGTTCTGAGGCTGCCTTCGATGTAGACCTGCTTGCCCTTGGTCAGATACGGGGCCAGGTTCTCATTGCGCCACAGGGTGACATTGTGCCAGTCGGTCTCATCTTTCCAATCGCCGGTTTGCGAGTCCTTGACGCGCCGGTTGGTGGCCAGGGTGAAACGCGAGACCGGAACTCCGCTCGCCGTGTACCGGGTTTCGGCATCCCGGCCCAGGTGGCCCAGGAGGATTACTTTGTTGACGCTACGGCCTGCCATACTTCGGAAGCGTAGCACAAAGCGCACATCGGAGCGGCGCCGCGGCCGGCGGGGATGAACTCCTGGTTAAGATCCTTGCCGCGGAGATATCTTCGCGTCATGATTACGTATAAGCTGGGGATGCGCAGTTTTCCGGAGGAGAACGTAGCATCGGAGAGCGCACCCTCTCTTGGAGGGCATTCGGGCATGATAAAGCGTATTTCACGCGCCTCCGCGCTGCGCCCCCTGCGCCGCCCGATTCGCGCCTGGCTGGGTGCGCTGGTCACGTTCGTCGGCCTGGCCGCACAAAGCCTGTTGAACGGTCCCGGCGGCGCGCCCAATCTTCCCGGCACAGACCTGGCGGTGCTCGAAGCGCGCGAGTCCCGGCGCGACCTGCCGTGCGTGGTGACGCCGCAGAAGCCGAGTCTGGGCTTCGACTTACGCTTCCATTCCGGGTTCGACGTCAGCATCCACATGAAGGAACTGGCGGGCCAGGAAGACACCCTGACCATCCTTTTTCGTGTTGCCCCGGCCCCGGAGCTCGATTCTCCTGTTTACTTTGTGAAGCAGATCCACGTCCCACCTATTGAGGACGATGCCCGGGGGGACGCGCTGCTAGAGGGGCGCTTCGACCTGGGCGAAGGGAAATACCACGTGGACTGGCTGATGAAAGACCGGGGGGAACGAGTCTGTTCCTCGTTCTGGGATTCGGAAGCCGAGCTCGGCCCCAAGGACAAGGGCGTGGCGGTGGCGCTCGAACCCGACGAGATTGCGCCCACGGACGAGGAACCGTTTGAGGCCGAACCGTTTTCCCCCCGCAGAGGGTCCGGCGAGGGCTTGAATCTCAAGGTGCTGGTGAATTTCGCTCCGCAGAACGCCCAGGCCGCGACGCTGCAGGACAGCGACATCAGTGCCCTGGTATCGCTGCTACGCCTGATGCAGCGCGACCCGCGCGTCGGCAAGTTCTCGGTGGTCGCATTCAACAGCGGGGAGCAGAAGATCCTGTACCGCCAGGAGGACGCCGCGCAGATCGATTTTCCGGCCATCGGGGAGGCGGTGCGCAGCCTTCATCTGGGACGCGTGGACATCGCCCGCCTGGCGCAAAAGAACAGCGACGTGGAGTTCCTGGCGAAACTCCTGGTGCAGGAGATTGAGGCCCCGGCAAAGCCCGATGCCCTGGTCATCATCGCGCCCAAAACGCTGGTCGAGGAACCGATCCCGGCCGAAAAGCTGAAGACTTCGCAGGAACCCGATTTCCCGGTGTTTTACCTGAACTACAATCTGACGCCGACGGTGACGCCGTGGCGCGACGCCCTCAGCGCGGCAGTGCGATTTTTCAAAGGGCAGGAGTACACCATCTCCAAGCCGCGGGACCTGTGGTTTGCGGTTACCGAGCTGGTGGGCAAGGTAGTAAGATCGAAGGCAGAAAAGCAGGGAGCCGCGCGCGCAGCGGTGCGACAAGGGTCATGACGAAAACTCTCAGCCGATTGGCCGGACTGGCGGCGTGCCTGATCATGGCGGCCGCGGTTTCAGACGGGCAGTGGATCCAGCCTCCGCGCTCGGCGGGCGAGCCGCGCAAGCTGGCGCCGTACGTCGTGTCGCCCATCTCGGTTGTCGATAAGATGCTCTCGGCCGCCAACCTGCGCCGCGGGGAAACGCTGTATGACCTGGGCTGCGGCGACGGGCGCATCGTGGTTGCCGCCGCCAAGAACTTCGGCGCGCGCGCCGTGGGCGTCGAGATCTCCGAGAATCTGGCCCGGCTGGCCCGCGAGTCGGCCAGCAGCCAGGGCCTGCAGGACGAGGTGAAGATCATCACCGGCGACATGCGCGACGTCGACCTGAGCCCGGCCAACGTGGTGTCGCTGTATCTGATGACCGAGGCCAACGACACCCTGCGGCCCAAGCTCGAGCGCGAACTGAAGCCGGGCGCGCGCGTGGTTTCGCTGGAGTTCAAGATGCGCGGCTGGAAGCCCTCGCACGTCGAGAAAGTCGACCTCCACAACCACGCCTACATGATCTACGTCTACGCGATGCCGCAGCACTGAGCGCGCGCGTCTCACGGTTCGCACAGAAGCTCCCATTCCGGCCGGCGAGGTGCGCGTGTCATTCTAAGAACAGCGCGCGCCGCGGAGGTCCGTCCTTGGCCCGGTTCGATGTCGTGGGAGTCGGTCTGAATGCCACCGACACGCTGATCCTCGTCCCCCACTTCCCGCCCTACGGCGGGAAGGTCCCCTTCACCGCGGAACTGCTCAGTCCCGGCGGCCAGGTGGCCAGCGCCATGGTGTGCTGCGCCCGCCTGGGCCTGCGCGCCTGTTATATCGGCGCGATCGGCGACGACGAGCGCGGCCGCATTCAGTGGGAGAGCCTGGCCGGCGCCGGCCTGAACCTGGATCACGTCCAGCGGCGCTCGAATTGCCCCAACCAGACGGCTTACATTCTGATCGACCAGCGCAGCGGCGAGCGCACGGTGATCTGGCACCGCGCCGAGTGCCTGCGCATCGATCCCGCCGACCTGACTGACGAGATGATCAGCTGCGGCGGCCTGCTGCATATCGACGGCCACGACACGGCGCTGGTGGCCCACGCCGCCGCCATCGCGCGCCGCCACGGCATCCCCGTTACGGTGGATGTCGACACGATTTACAAGGGCTTCGAGGCCGTGCTGCCGAACGTCGACTACCTCGTCACCAGCAGCGAATTCCCCGAGCGCTGGACCGGCGATGCCGACCCGCTGCAGGCCCTGAGCCGCATCCAGAACGAATACGGCATGCGCTGCGCCGCCATGACGCTCGGCGCCCACGGGGCCCTGGCGCGCATGGACGGCCGCTTCTTTTATTCGCCCGGCTTTGTTGTCTCGTGCCGCGACACCACCGGCGCGGGCGACATATTTCACGGCGCCTTCTGCTACTCTGTGGTGCGGGGCTTTTCTCTCTTGGAATCGCTGGAATTTTCCAACGCCATGGCCGCGCTCAACTGCACCGCTTTCGGGGCGCGCGGCGGCATTGCGGCCGAAGCGGAAGCGCGCGCGCTGATGAGCCGCGGCGAGCGCCGCGTGCAGGGCGAATTCTCCGCCTTCCGAGGGTGAGGACGGAACCCAGCGCATGCTTCCTATTCACGACGACTCCCGGCGACCCGCTTCGTTCCCGCTGTGCACCGGCGCCCTGATCGCGCTCAACGTTTACGTCTTCCTGCATCAGTTTTCACTCGATGCTTTCTCGGCCAACGATTTTGTTTACGTCTACGGCTTCGTGCCCAGCCGCTTCCATTGGCACGTTGTCTCCAGCTGGCTGCCGATCTTCACATCGCTGTTCATTCACGCCGGGTGGCTGCACATTATCGGCAACATGGTCTACCTGTGGGTGTTCGGCCCCAACATCGAGGACCTTCTGGGCCACGGCAAATTCCTGATTTTCTATCTGCTGTGCGGCGCCGCGGCCGCGCTGGCGCAGTGCTCGGTCAGCCCCGACAGCCGCATTCCGCAGATCGGCGCCAGCGGCGCCATCTTCGGCATTCTGGGCGCATACCTCATCAAGTTCCCCACGTCGCGCATCCGCATTGTGGCGTGGTTCATCCTCCTGTTCAGCTTTGAGCTGCCCGCCTGGCTGCTGCTGATCTGGTTCCTGGGCCTGCAGTTCATGAGCGGCGTCGGCTCCATCGCCGACGTGCAGACGCAGCGCGGCGGCGTGGCGTATTTCGCGCACATCGGCGGCTTTATCGCCGGCATGTTGCTGATCTTCATGATGAAGACGCGCGACCGCACCGCCGGGCGCCGCGATCTAAGCTGGTAGTGCTCGCTGGACCATGTTCTATCCACCGGATCTCGATTTCTCCGCGGCCCCGGCGCTCGACGTGCTGGCGATTGCCGCCCATCCCGACGACATCGAGCAGACCTGCGGCGGCACTCTTCTGAAGATGGGCGAGGCCGGCTACCTGACGGGAGCGCTGGACCTGACCGCCGGCGAGATGGGATCCCGCGGCACGCCCGAGTTGCGCCTGGAGGAGGCGCGACACGCCGCTTCGATCCTCGGCCTGGCGTTTCGTGAGAATCTGCGCATGCCCGACGCGCGCCTGGAGAACAACATTGCGCTGCGCATGACGCTGATGAGCGTCATCCGCCGCTTGAAGCCGAAAGTCGTCATCCTGCCGTATTGGGAGGCCCGGCATCCCGACCATTCGGCGGCTTCGAGGCTGGGCTTCGAGGCCTGCTTCCTGGCCGGCCTGGCCAAGATGGAGGAGTCCGTCCCAGCGCACCGCCCGCACAAGCTGCTGTACGCCTCGCTTTACGCCAACGTGACGCCGTCGTTCGTGGTCGACATCACGCCGTACTTCGACCGCCGCATGGAGTCGCTGTTGGCTTACGCCTCGCAATATGGCGAAAGCGAAACCGCGGCCGGCCTGTTCCCCAAGCGCGACGAGATCGTAGACCGCCATCGCTCCATCGCCCGCTTCTACGGCAACCTGATCGGCGTCAAGTATGGCGAACCGTTCGTGGTCAAGGAAACCCTGCGCGTCGACGACGTGGTCAACATGGGCGTCCGCACGTTCTGAATTCCCGCCCGCTCGTGGGACAGCCGTTCGCGGGCTACGGAAGAGGCTACACTGCAACCACGGAGCGCCAGCGTGCCTCGAAGAGCCTATCCTCTGTCCAAAGTCTACGGTCTGCTCGAGCCGGGGCCAGTGGTGCTGCTCACCACCGCCGCCCATGGGCGGGCCAATGTCATGACGCAGTCGTGGCACACCATGCTCGACTTCGAGCCGCCGCTGGTGGCGTGCGTCGTCAGCAACCGCAACTTTACTTTCAACGTTCTGAAGAAGACCAGGGAATGCGTGATCAACATCCCGACGGTCGAACTCGCGTCCAAGGTCGTCGCCGTCGGCAAC
>Ga0074045_10003118_pt1 | contig 15005 bp, 10 predicted proteins | sample BogForMeECP23OM2_FD_94442 | JGI IMG/M metagenome (GOLD analysis project Ga0074045, IMG submission 94442) | Bog forest soil microbial communities from Calvert Island, British Columbia, Canada - Bog Forest MetaG ECP23OM2 | ecosystem: Environmental > Terrestrial > Soil > Wetlands ...
CGCCGCCAGCAGCGAATTCTCGCCGGCTGCCACTGCCGGCGGTCCGTCGAGCCAGGCCTCTGCGACCCGCTGCACGTCCGTGACCCACTCCACTCCAGGCAAGGTGTACAGCTCGACAATGCGGTGAGCATCGCTGCCCGCCCAGCTGAGGTGGACCTTTACGGATACCCGGCCGTCGGCCAGGTTGAAATGTTGCAGCTGCAGCTGGCCGCGCGGCTCCGTCCCGTTGGGACCGCGAGCCCGGAAACTGAGGCGGGCAAGGCCGGTGTGGAAACTCACCATCCGCGATGACTCCAAGCTGGTTCCATCTGAATCGGGCAGAGTGCAGCGGATCGCTTTCTCGATATCAGCCAGAAGGGAAAGAAGACGGTATTGCATGGCACGAGGGGTCTTGTTACCAGCCTCGGCACGAGAGGCGAAAACTTAAGCCGGCTTCGGGAGAATTCTCGGCCAATCTCGTCCGATTTAAGGATTCCAGCGCTCCTGGGCTCGATGCGCCAACCCAAGCCCGGTAAGCCGGAATGACGTGGTCGGAAGTAAGGCAGGATCGTCGATCCCCGCCGATTCACCACGCGCGGCGGGGTCTGGCCTGCGCTCCGAAGCCTCGGCAAGGGACGGCGACCCCTCCCTGCCACGCAGCACGTGACAGTCCCGGAGCTGCTTGCGAGAATCGCCCGGCGGGCCTGGGTCCGGCCAATGCCCGCGGGCCTGGGGCGGGAAAAGCCCGAAAACGAGCGGGGCGAAGAAAAATGACGGCATAAAAGCAAGAAATACCGGAAAATTTGATTCGATTCCTTCCCGCCCTTTCACAGCCTGACAGTTGTCATCCCATTGCCTGCCCCTCTTACTATCGTCTGTCATGTCGCTCGAAAAGATACTCGTCCTGGACGATGAAGTGATCATTCGGAATGTCCTGGGCGAGATTCTTCGCCGCAAGCATTGCACGGTGAGCACGGCCAGCTGCCTGGCTGAGGCCGAGAATCTCGTCACCCACGAATCTTTCGATCTGATGTTCGTGGATGTGCGCCTGCCGGATGGCGATGGCCACCAGTTTCTGGAGCGGGTCGGTCTGCTGCCGGAGCGGCCCCCGGTCGTGATCATCACCGGTTACGGCACGATTGAGAGCGCGGTGGCGTGCATGCGCGCCGGCGCCTTCGACTATCTGATCAAGCCCTTCACGCCCGGCCAGATTGAGATTGTCCTCAAGAAGGCGGAATCGCACCGGCAGTTGGTCAAGGTCAACCGTTACTTCAGCGAGCGGGAAGGTCCCACGGGCGAGATCATTGGCCGGAGCTCGGCCATGCAGCGACTGCGCCGGATCATCGAGCGGGTGGCGCCGACTGACGCCACCATCCTGATCACGGGCGAAAGCGGCACTGGCAAGGAGATGGTTGCGCGGGAACTCTACCGCCACAGCCCGCGGCGCAATGAGCCCTACATCAAGGTCAATTGCGCCGCCGTGTCGGAGAACCTGATTGAAAGCGAGTTCTTCGGCCACGAGAAAGGCGCTTTTACCGGCGCCTCCGATCGGCGCGAAGGACGGTTCGAACTCGCCAACCGCGGCACCCTGTTGCTCGACGAGGTCAGCGAGATTCCCCTCAACCTGCAGGCGAAACTGCTGCGGGTGCTGCAAGAACGCGAATTCGAGCGCGTGGGAGGCAACAAGACCATCAAGGTGAATGTCCGGATTCTCGCCACGTCGAACCGCGACCTGCTGCATTTCGTCGACAAGGGGGAATTCCGCCAGGATCTCTACTACCGGCTCAACGTCTTCCCGGTGCATGTGCCGCCGCTGCGGGAACGAGCGGAAGACATCATCGAGCTCGCCGAGTGTTTCCTGCAGCGGTTCTCGCGGAAACACGGCATCCAGCACGCGGGATTCTCCGACCGCGCCCGGGAGGCCATGCTGGTCTATTCCTGGCCGGGTAATGTGCGTGAGCTGCAAAACACCGTTGAACGCGCGGTCATCCTCACCGGCGAGAATCTCGCGGTGTCGCTCGCCGCGCTGGGCCTGCCCGTCCTGGCTCGACCACCGACCGTCAACGTCCCCGCCACAGTGTCTGAGGGCAGCCTGGCCGGTGGACCGGGAACCCGCCTGGGCCGGGAGCCGGCGGCCTCGGTTGCTCCCTCGCCGGACGTGGGCGTGCCCCCGCCCACCCTCCAGGACGAATCGCCCGTTCCTTCCGAACCCGCCCCGGCCGCCCGCGATGACGCGGCCTCACCCGCCGAATCCCCGGTCGCAACCCCGTCCGAGGTTCTCCCTCTCGAAGAGATTGAGAAGCGGCACATCCTCGCCGCCTTGCGCCATACGAATGCCAATCGCACGCGGGCCGCCACCCTGCTCGGCATCAGTATCCGGACGCTGCGCAACAAGCTTCAGGAGTACCGGGCGGCCGGCATCGTCATCGAGGGGGATGAATCCCCTGGCGAATGATGCGGGCCGACCCGGAAGTTTCGCACTGAAATGACCTGTTGGCGCAGGGGTGGTGTTTGGCCGCCGCGAGATTCCTGCCAGTCAGGCGGTCGCCGCCGACCCTCAATTTCTGGGCCCGGCCGGCGCCGGGCCCTCCCCCTTCGGTTGCGGCCGAGGGCGTTGCGTCTCCATGAGTCATGGGACCTGGGGGAAACTCCCCCACGGCGGTAGGTGATTCTCCTTAACTTTCCGAAGAATGGCCCGATACTTACCCCGCTAGCGGAACACTATGACGCCTTCTTTCAGCCGGCGTGGTTCTCGTATCGTTGTTTTCTCGGCGATAGCTGTCTGCGCCTGGATGAGCCTGGGCCTGGCCGTCTCCGTCTGGATTCTCCGTTCGAACGGATCCCTCGTCTGGCCATGGCTGGTCAATGCCGCCAGCCTGGTCGCAGCCGCCGGATCGATCTGGTCCCTTTTCCGCGCGGATTTCGCCGGCGGGCGCCAGGCACAGCGGGACCTCGTCCGCGATTCCCGCCAGCTGAGTTTGAGTGCCGATGTCGCGAAGATCGGCCTCTGGGATTGGGATCCGAAAACCAACGAGGTTGTTTTCTCCGACCAGTGGCTTCGCCAGATCGGTTACACGGAGGGCGGGATGGAGAACGACCTTCGGGCCTGGTTGCACCTCGTGCATCCAGAGGACGAATCCCGCGTTCGCACCGCGTTCCAGGCCTCGGCGGTCCAGCCCGACGCCAAATTCGAGGCCACCTTCCGACTGCGTCACCGCGACGGCACCTGGCGGGTGATGCTCGCACGCGGCACGATGGCCGGGCCGGGCGATGGCGCTCCCGGGCACCTGGTGGGCGTGCAACTCGACGTGACGGACCGCCACCAGGATGAGGATGAGCGCCGGAAGCTGCAGGCGCGGTTGCTGGAATCACAGAAGCTGGAGAGCCTCGGCCTGCTGGCCGGGAGCATCGCCCACGATTTCAACAACCTGCTTTCCGGGGTCTTGAGCAATGCGGAACTGGCCGAGCTCGACTTGCCGGAGGAAGGTCCCCTGAACGCCCGGATTGATCAGATCAAGCAGGCGGCGATCCGGATGGCCGACCTGTCGCGGGAGATGCTCGCTTATTCCGGCCGTGGGCCATTCAATGTCACCTGCGTCGACCTGAACACCTTGGTCCGCGAAATGTCGAACCTGCTGGCCACCGGCGCCAGCAAACGCGTGAAACTCTGCTACAAGTTCGCGGACGCACCGGTGGTCGTGGAGGCGGAGGCCACCCAGATCCGCCAGGTATTGATGAACCTGATCACCAATGCCTCTGATGCGATGAACCAGAAATCCGGCACGATCACGCTGACCACCGGGGTCATCGAGGCGCACGCCGCCGACTTCCAGGGCGTGCCTTGGGCGGACGAACTCAAGGAGGGGTCGTATGCGTTTTTCGAGGTCGAAGACACGGGCTGCGGCATGACTCCGGAAACCATCCACCGGATGTTCGAGCCCTTTTACACGACCAAGCCCCGCGGCCGCGGCCTCGGTCTCGCCGCCGTGCAGGACATCGTCCGTCGCCACCATGGCGCGCTGCAGATCCGGAGCGCGCCTGGCGCGGGCACGACGATCCGGGTTCTGCTGCCACTCCCGTCGGACATGTCCGGGCCGCCCAACAACCCTCCTCCCACGGAAACCAGCTGGCGCGGGACCGGAACAGTGTTGGTCGTCGACGATGATCAAACGGCCCGCGACACGGCGGCCACGCTGCTGGCCCATCTCGGGTTTCAGATTCTGCTGGCGGCGGACGGCGACGACGCTCTGCGCTGCTTCCAGCGTTCCCCGGAGCTCATCCGCGCCGTGCTGCTCGACGCCACCATTCCCGGACTCGAGGGGCGGGAAGTCGTGGCGCAGCTGCATGCCAGGCGCCCTAATCTGCCGGTGCTTCTGACCAGCGGCTACAGCGAAGGCGAAGTCATGAAACACTACGCCGGGGTGCGATTGAACGGCTTTGTGTTGAAGCCGCTGGAGGTTGGCTGTCTGAGCGGCGTCCTACGCAAGGCCCTCTCGACCCAATCGCCCGCCGCAAAGGAGTGCGGGAGAAACAATCCCAGACCCGCATGGCCGATACCCCAACCCGTTTGGATCTAGCCAGTTCCGCCGACCACGGCAGATCTCGAAGCGGCAATGGCAGGCGCGGTGTCGCTCGCACCGCGGGCTTTCGCGGTGGCAAACAAATCGTGCGGCCGCCACGCCGGCAACACCCGGAATCGCAAATCCCCGCTTAAGTGCGGTGACCAGGGAGCCGATTCTACGGTCATGCGTTCCGCTGCCACCGTGGTCGTGCAGTCAAATTCCCATCTTGCCGGCAAGTATCTCACTGTCGGATTGGATCGTGAAGCCTATGGTATCGCCGTACTGAAGGTGCGCGAAATCATCCGCATGCAGAAAATCACACCGGTCCCGCAGATGCCCAGCTACGTGAAAGGGGTCATCAATCTTCGCGGCCGCGTGATTCCGGTCGTTGATCTCCGCCTCAAGTTCGGCCTTGAAGCCGTCATGGCGGAGCGGACCTGCATCGTGGTCGTGCAGGTGACGCTATCCCCGGAACAGACCGTCCAGATGGGACTGATCGTCGACAGCGTCGAAGAAGTGGCCACATTGAGCGACGCCGAGATTGAGCCCACTCCCGAGTTCGGAACCACGATCAACATCGAGTACATCGTTGGCATGGCCAAGGTGAAAGGCCAGGTGAAGATGCTCCTGGATATTGATCGCGTCGTTGCACCGGACACCGTCCGGAGCATTGCCCAAGCGCTCTAGCAGCGTGACGGAGTTCCCGCTCCCGCACCCGTTGACGAGGGCTAGGCGCGCATCCAGGCGCTCCCTCGGCTTCGAACAAGGGGGAGCATCGGGCTCCCGGTCCACGGTCACCTGGCGGGCGGATGGGCCTCTCCGAGGCATCGTCCACGCCAGGGTTTGAGACTTCTCCTCCGAATCCGGGCCAAGGCTGCCGTTCTGCCCCCAAGACCGGAAGCCCTTTATCTGGAGCCTGGAAACGAAGCCCGACCGGCTCCTACGCGCTGACGGCAGCGGACACCGGCCGGCCTTCGCCGTCACCGTGGCTCACCGGGTTCTTGGCCGAAAGATAGGCGCGGGCTTCGGCCATGGACTCGAAGAACGTCCAATTGCGCGTGTCCTCAAACCCCCGGCATTCTGTGATAATCTGGGTGTTGCCCACCAGCGAGAATTGCATGGCGAGGTCACGGCACGTCTGCATGGTCTGAAAGAGGAGCTTGATGATCGTCATGTTGAGGCTCTTGACCTCCTGCACGTCGATGATCGCGCGCGACAATCCCGCGTTCACGGCTTCGGCGAGCTTCGTCTTCAGATGATTGCTCACCTCGTTGATGACAATCGGCGAACAGTTCTCCGGCAGCCGCATGGTGAAGAATTCCTTGTCGATGCTGAAATAGCGGGGTGACGTATCAAGATTCATGGCCTTCGCCATCTTGGCCTCGAGGTCGCTGATCTCGATCGGCTTGGTGATGATCGCGGAGAAACCGATTTGCTGCGCCTGCTGTTGCGCGACGGCATCGGTCTTCACGACCAGCGCAAAAATGGGCGTGTACTTCGTCTTTAAATTGGTCCGCAGGAGGCGAAACAACTTGAAGGCTCCATCCTCCGGCAGCGACAGGCTGATCAGAATCATATCGGGCACCTGGCGCTGGCAGAAATCGGTCGCCTCGCCCAGCGCGCTCAGCCCCTGGATCTTCCACTGCGTGTGGTTCAGGCCCTCCTGGATCTGCTGGATGATCACCGGTTTGTCCTCGACGACAAGAATGTCGCACGGATCGAGGATCGACCGGGCCTTCGTCGGCCCGGCGGTCAGCGGCTTGAGATCGATAATGCGGCCGAGCTTCTCAATCAGCAGCTCTTCCTTGAACGGCTTCACGATGTAGTCGCGCACGCCGATCTTCGCTATTTTCAGAACATTCTCGCGGCCGCCCTCGGCGGTGAGCATGACCACCGGGATCGCCTTCAATTGCGGATCAGCTTTGAGCTTGGTCAGCATCTCCACCCCGTCCATCACCGGCATCGTGACGTCCAGGAGGACGACGTCCGGAGTTTCTTTGCTGGCAATCGCGAGCCCTTCCACCCCGTTGGAGGCCTCCAGGATATCGCAGTCAAAACTTTTGAGGGACTTCCGCACGATGAGGCGGACGGTCTTCGAGTCGTCAACGGTCAGGATGCGATAACGCATGGCAGGAAAGGAGGTTATTCACCAAACTTCATGAGAATGTCGGTCACCAACCGGTGGCCGGCACAATCAAAATAGAAAATGAAGCGATCCGCGGAGCTGATTGGCTCGATGGTGAAATTCGAACCGCGAAGGATCGATGGGATCGTCAGGCGGCAGGAGAGGCCCGAATCAAACAGGGCGTTCTTGAATACACCGACCGTCATGTTGGTGAGTTCGCCGATGGCATCGTTGACCACTTCATCGCCCTCGGCCACGACCTCCGATTCAGTCATCCCCAGCATGTGTGAGGTGACAAAACGCGCGAACTTCTCGGGCAGATAGAGGTACATCAGTCCGTTGATCTCGCCGATGAAACCAACCGTGCCGACCACATAGGCTTCGTGCTGGGTTGGTTTGCCGTCCACGGGCGGCCACGCCGGGTCTCCGGTGGGTTTCGCCGGATCGACCAGCTGAACATGCTGACTGAGCATCGTGGAGAACACCTCCTTGATGGCGCGGGTAACATGGTCCCGGATTAAGGGTTCCGTGATGCAGGCTGAAGTAGGCATGCGAAGGTGCCCGAAGGCGGGTTGACTCTTCGTATCGGCCTTTTCCCACCGAAATTAATCTCAAATGCAGGAAACTGTTCTTCCACTGAGCCGTCCGCGCAACGGGCATCAAGCCGGGCGTTTGCCCCGGTTCCTCTCCGCCGGCAGTCCGCCAGGTCAAAAAACAGCGGAACACGAGGCGGCGCCCCGCCCGGGCTTAATTTCCTCTCCTTTTTGCCGATGATTGGGTTGCCGCCTTTCCCAAACCAACATGGCCCTATCTGCTGAAGATTTCAGCGTTCTTGACGACCTTTCCAGCCGCCTGGCGGGCGAATCCGTGCTGGCTCAGACGAGCCGCGATGACGGGTTGATCCCCGTTTTCAGCCTGCTGAGCGATTGCGCACAAGCTTGCGCGGCGGAACCCGTTCTGACCGCCGCGATCAGTGCCGTCCGCCATCCGATCGAAGCCCTGCTCGACGAAGCTCATCCCTTCGACGAGCCGACCCTCGGACTTCTCCGCCGCCTGGTCAACTGGTTGCCCGCCGCGCTCGTGGCGGCACGCGAGGGCCGGCCCAGCGCGCCGTTTGCCGGCGCGGCTCCCGCCGCCGGCTCCGCCCCGAGCGCCGGCGCCCCGGCCGCCGCCACCGTGCGGGCGGAAAACGTCGATGTCTTGCTGAATCTGAACCTCGACGAAAACCGCGAGCTGTTGACCGAGTTTCACGCCGAAGCGATTGACCATCTTCAGCAAATCGAGGCCGCCTTGCTCTCCCTCGAACACCAGCTGGACGACCCCGAGGCGCTCAACGCGATCTTCCGTTCGTTTCACACCATCAAAGGAGTGGCGGGATTCCTCCGACTCGTGCCCATGCACACGCTGGCGCACGAGGTGGAATCGCTGCTCGACCTCGCCCGCAACCAAAAGCTGCGCCTCAATTCCGAGATCATCACCCAGATCCTCCTGAGCCGCGATGCCCTGCAGGCGCTGGTGGGGCAGATCACCGCCGCGCTGGAACATGGCCGCCTGCCGGATCAAGTCGTGCCGGTCAGCCATCTGATCCAGAAGGTCCGCCACTTTATCGCGACCGACGGTTCCGCGCCACCGGCTGCCGCGCCCGCGGCCGTCGAGGCTCCTTCCCCACCGCTGGCGCCGGTCGTCCCGCTCGAATTCCCCGCCCCGGCCACGCCGCCGCCCCAACCGGCGCTTTCGGCGCCCGCACCCATTTCCAGCGGGCCCGCTGCCGAACCCGCGAAGCCCGCGGGTCCGGCGGCCGCCGGACCCGCCGCCAAGAACTCCAGCGCGAGCACCGTGCGCGTGAACACGGAGAAACTCGACTCGCTGATGGACGTCGTCGGGGAACTGGTCATTGTGCAGAGCCAGCTTTGGGAAAGCTCGCGCGCCGCGACCACCGGCGATGGTGCCTCCGCTCTCCAGCGCAACGTGGCCCAGCTTTCCCGGATCACCAAGGAACTGCAGCACACGGCGATGTCGGTGCGCATGATCCCGGTCAAACCGACCTTCCAGAAAATGGAGCGGCTCGCCCGCGATCTCGCGCGCGATTGCGGCAAGAAAGTCGCCTTTCTCGTCACCGGCGAGGACACGGAGCTCGACCGCACGGTCGTGGAAGAGATCGGCGACCCGCTGGTCCACATGGTGCGCAATGCGCTCGACCACGGACTCGAGCCTCCTGCCGACCGCCGCGCCCACGGCAAGCCCGAGGCCGGCACCCTTCATCTCAAGGCCTACCATGAGGGCAGCCACATTGTCATCGAATTAAGCGATGACGGTCGCGGCATCGATCCGGACCGCATTCTCCAAAAGGCCCGCAAGATCGGCCTGGTGGCGCCCGGGGTCGAAATGGAGCGCGAGGATATCCTCCATCTCATCTTCGCCCCGGGGTTCTCCACCGCGGAACAGGTTACCGCCGTCTCCGGACGCGGCGTGGGCATGGACGTCGTTCGCCGCAACATCGAGCGCCTGCGCGGCAAGATCGAGATCGAAACCGCGGTCGGCACCGGCTCCACCTTCCGGATCAAGCTTCCGTTGACGATGGCGATCATCGATGGCCTGGTGGTCCGGGTCGGCGCCGATCGCTTCATCCTGCCGAGCACCTCGGTCAAGATGGCGCTCCGCCCGGCGCGGGAGGCGCTGATTACCGTGCATGGCACCGGCGAGGCCCTCGACCTGCGCGGCAAGATCCTTCCCCTGCACCGCCTGCACCGGCAGTTCGGCATTGCCCACGCAGTTGAAAACCCGTGGGAGGGCATTGTCGTGGTGGTCGAGGTATCGGGCAAATCCAAGGCGCTCCTGGTCGACGAATTGCTGACCAAGCAGGAGGTCGTCATCAAGAACCTCGGCAGCTTCCTCCAGGAACTGCGCGGCGTGGCGGGCGGAGCGATCCTCGGCGACGGAGCCATCGCGTTGATCCTCGACCCGGGGTCACTTTTCCAAGCCGCTTGAAACTCCTCCCCGAAATCGGCGTGACAAATCCCGGCGGCCCGTCCCATTACCTCCAGTCACCCGGTGTTCCCCATGAAGCCGCCCACGTTTGACGAAGTCTGCACGAAGGCGCTGCGGCTGCCCTGTTCGCCGGCGTTGCTGCCCCGCCTGATCTCCGTGTTGGCCAAGGAAGACAGCACGGCCGGAGAGCTCGAGTCCATCATCCAGATCGACCCCGCCCTGGCGAGTTCAACGCTGCGCCTCGCCAATTCCGCCTATTTTGCCGCCGCGAGCCCCGTGGATTCGCTCAGCGAAGCCATCTTCCGACTGGGCCAGCGCGAAACCTACCGCCTCGCCGCGCTCTCGCTCACCGGCCGCTGGATGAACGTCGAGGCCGATGGATACCGGTGGGAGCCGGGCGATTTCTGCCGCCACTCCCTCTGTCGCGCGATTGCCGCGCAGCATCTGGCCGAGCGCACGGGGCGCGGTGATCCCAATGTCGCCTATACCGCCGGTCTGGTGAGCACGGTCGGCAAGCTGGCAATCGCGTTCGCCTGCAGCGGCTGTTTCCCGGACATCCGGGCTTACCAAATCGCCCAGAACTGCACCTGGCTGCAGGCGGAGCACGCCGTCCTTGGCTATGATTATACCGAGGCGGGAACGTACCTTCTGCAGCATTGGCGCTTCCCGCCCCTTCTGGTGGCGTCCGCTCAGTACCAGCTCCACCCGGCGCAGGCGCCCCAAGAAATGAGACCGCTGCTGGCGACGCTCCATGCCGCCCAGTATCTCGCCACCGCCATGGGCGCCGGGGTTTCCGAAGAGGGTTTCCTTTTCGAAATCGACGGCAACTTCCTGACGGAATACGGATTCACGTCGGCGCTGCTGGAAGAAGCCCTGCCCGTCGTCCTCGAACGCGCCTTTACGGTCCTCAACGACCGGCTGAGCACCGGCGCCGTCAAGCTCTAGCCCGCTGATTTCCCGGCGCGGCTCATGCCGCCGTTTCGACGAGCCCGTCCGTCGGCCAGCCTCCCCGTCCTGACTCCGGGCGGTTTTTCTACTGCGCGCGCCCCGCCAGCGACTGTTTCACCTCGTGGCAATAAGCGTGAGCCTGCGCCTCGAATTTCCTGAGGTCGAAACTGGGAAACACCCGGTCTTGCAGCACCCGCCAAGCCGGCGTCTCCGCAATCGGCGGACAATGGTCCTTCGCCGTGTCACCGCAATAGCCGACATGGTTGTGCAGGCAGACGTCACGGGCCAGGGACACGATCGCGACCGTTTCCTCGTCGGCGGTGGCCTCCTCGGGAGATTCCACCCAGCGAATGACGCTGCAGTAGACCTGCGGCAGTCCGTTCTTCCGGGCAAAATAGTCACCCATGGTGCGGGTGGTGCAGCTGATATATTTTTTCTCCGCCTCCGGCAGCGTCACGTTCTTCTTCCGGGCATAGGCGACCATCGCCTGGAAGGCAAAAGGATGGATCCGGAGCAACAGGAGCTTGCCGAGGTCATGCAGCACGCCGGCGGTAAAAACGTTCGCCGCCAGGTTGCCAAACTCGAGATACTCGGCCGTGTACTGGGCAAGCTGCGCCACGCCGACCTGGAACATCCAGTAATGCGCCCAAGTGATCGGCGGAAAATGCATGAACCGTTCCTCGACGAGCGGCAGGGACTTGGCGATGGCGTTCAGCCTGATCTCGCCCAGCAGGCTGACTCCGAGACGGGGATCCTCGATCGGCGTCGTGTCCTCCCGTTCCAGCCGGTTGGCGGCCACCAGCACCTGCGCGCACAGCCCGGGATCCCGCACGACCAGATCCATCACATGATTGAGGCTCGCGGCCCGGCCGTCGGCAGTCATCTGGAACGCAGCGGCTACCGTATCGATCACCGGGCAGCCTGACAGGACGTCCAGCTCGTTCTCCACGTCCTTTTGCTTCAAGATGGGACCGCTGGCTTCGACGTCCGTCGCGAGCCAGCGGTCGCGCTCCCGCGCCTCCCGCTTATCCTTGCGTTCCTGTTCGGAGGTGAATCCGTCGGGAACCTGGCTGGGGTCGAGTTGGCAGAAAATGAGGCGGCCCGCGAAGGCCAGATCGTCGGGCGACGCCCGGAGCATGTCCCAGTAGCCCGACTCCAGGTTGCCGCGCAGCGTGTTGAGATAATCGACAACGCCCCAGACGCCCGACGCCTCGGCCTGTTCGATCAGGGCCGCGATCCGCTCAAACAGCTCGGGATGCTGGTGTCCGTCCGCGACCGCCTTGACCGCCTGCCGAGCCTCCTCGATGGACGTCATCAGATCCCCGCGCAGCTTCCCCAGGTCTTGCCGCGTGATGCCCATCTGGGCGCAGAATGATTTCTCCTCCTCAAAATGCAGATTGCGCCAGGGATTGGCACCGGCCTTGGCGATCTCCGCGTGGATGGCGTCTTCGCGGTAAGGCTTGATCAGGTAGTTCTGGACCTTCAGCCCGAGCGCTGCCTTGACGACGGGTTGGTCGCTCACCCCGCTGTAGACGACGATCGGAAGCAGCTTGAGCAAGCAGTCGCCGCGCAGGCGCTGAATGAGCCGGAGGCCGTTTTCTTCCTTCAGCTTCAGCTCCAGGAAAAGGAGGTCGATCTTGACGTGCTCCCTGATGAATTCCCAGGCCGCGGCGCCATCCACAACGACGGCGCACCGGTGGTTGCCCCGCGCGAGGATTCCCCGCATGGCCCGGCCGGCCACTTCACTGTCGTCGAGCAGGAGGATGTTGGCCATCGTCTGGGATCAGCGCTGCAGGAACATTGAAAAGGTATCGGCGGAGTTGGACGCCGTGTGGCTAGCGCAAGATCGCCGATTGCCCCGTTTATAACTCGTCACAATTCAGGCGCGGTGAACTGGAATCCGGCGCGAGCTGGCCCGGAGGATCGCGCTCGGCTCTTCCGACACGTGAAACGATAGGAGACCCATTGGCAAATCGCAAGCGGCCGCCCGCACCGGGACTGGAAGCCGGCCCCGCGACTGCACCACCCGTCCGATCACCACCCGGGAAGGAACGAGCTTCTGCCCCCGCCTTCTGCGGATGACCACCGCAATCGTTTTGCCTCCAACGGCCTACGCCGTTGCCAAATTGAGCGATTCGGTCGCGTTGGGCAGCTTGAGGGTCACGCTGCCGGAGCCGACATCGAGGTGCACCGTGCGATTGACCACGCCGCCAAGACCGACGGCGACCACGCACCAGCTCCGTTCTTGGATGTGCCGCTTCACCGCTTCGATGTTGCGCGCCCCGATCTTGAACGGATCATTGCCCTGCAGCACGGCCGCGCCGCCCGCCAGGAACAGTCTCAGCCGGCGGGGATCCGCCCGCAGACCGACGAGCTTTTCCAGCAGGACCCGGAAACCGGTGTCGGCGAACATGGCCGGCTGCACCGCCGCCTTCTCGGGAGCAATCGAGGACTCGGGCAGCATCAAATGCAGGATCGCCCCGACGTGGACAAAGGCGTCGTAGGCAACCACCGCGACGCACGACCCCAACGCGTAGGTGCTCAGCGTCACACTGGGATTGTTCGACGCCGCCACATCCCCCACGCCGATGACCACGCGTTGGGCGAACAACGAGGCAATGGTGGGTGATCCGGGCATGCTGAAAGTGATGGGAAATGGCTTATCCTACTAAACGGACACCGGAATTCCAACTTGAGCCGGCGAACCGCGGCCGCGCGTCTCATCGCACCACCGGCCAGCTGACGTCTTCCACCACCACTGGTCGCCTCCTGGCATGGGAATAGGACGCTGGCGCAGGATTTTCGAAGAAACGGCACCCGCGGGCAGACTCCGGCCCGGCGGGCGGCAACGGTCAAGGTTCGGAAATCCGCGGGGAGACGCGGTCGGGGGAGCCGGTATCGTTTCGATCAGGAGAAGACCAGCAGTCGATGGTTGATCGGCGCGATCAGGTTGTGATTGCGAATCTTGGCGATCGTCGGCGGCGTCAGCGCCACTCCTTCGCTGATCAACAGCAGGCCGTGCGGGCTGTAGATCCCGCCGGCCAGCACCATGCCGGGCTGCAGATCATCAAGCAGGACTTCCCGCACCTGGCGCGGCAGTTCGAGCAAATGGGTGACCTTGAGAAAAAGTCGCACCGCTTCGGGATCTAAGGCCTGGCCGGACTGGCTGAGCACGAGGTCGATCGCCTGTTGGCGCGGCAGGCTGCTTTCGACAAACGCCACGGCCACCGCCAAGCAGCGCGCCGTCCAGGGAATCGCGTAACCGGCGAGACCGTCCGGATAACCCTCGCCGTCAAACCGCTCATGATGGGCCCGGATCGCCTCTCCGACCGAAGCGCGGGCGTCGACATTCGAAGCCAGCGTCTGACTGTAAATCGGGTGGTTGCGGATGAGCGCACGTTCATGGTCCCCCAGCTGGCTCGGATTGGAGCGGAATGTTCGCAACAGGTCCCGCGGGACACCGATGAGACCCAGGTCGCACAGCCAGGCGGCCGCGCGCAGCACCTGCCGTTCCTCATCCTTGAAATACTCCGTTTTCGCCATTTTGTCCGCGATCTCCACCACGGCCTTGGTTTGCCCGCCGAGCAGGGGGTCATAGGTCGTGAGGATCCGGCAGCACAGGTCGAGCGAATGATCGTACCGCACGGCCAGTTCGTTGTTGGCATGGTTCAGCGCCTGCCGCTGCAACTCCAGGTCGCGCACCTTCATCTCCAACGTCTGGTTGGCCCCGGTAAGCTCGGCATTGAGCCGCTGGGTTTCCTTTTGCAGCGCCTCGTTCTTGACGAGCAACTCGTAGCGGTTCACGGCGTTCTTGACCGTGGTGGTGAGTTCCTCCCGCAACCAGGGTTTGGCGATGAAGCGGAAAATCTCCCCGCGGTTGATCGAGTCCACGATGGTCGGCAGGGACAGGACCGCTGTGATCAGAATGCGGGATGCGTGCGGCTGCAGCTGCTTGCACTGCACGAGGAATTCCAGGCCGGTCATCTCCGGCATGCGCTGATCGGAGATGATGACTGAAAACTCGCGTTCCCTGACCAGTTCCAGCGCCTTGCTGGCGCTCGCCGACGCCACGACGTGCACGTTTTCCCGCTCCAGCGTCTCCGTGAGCGCGCGGAGCACCGCCGGCTCGTCGTCAACAATCAGGAGAGGCAGGGAGGAGTCCGGCGGGTTCATGGGGAGGCCTGGGGCGGAGCCGCATGACTGGCTTCCGCAAGTTCGAGTTGATGACAAAGGTAATCCGGAATTCGTTCAAGCGCCACCTGTCGTTGGGCCGCGCCATTCTCCCAGGCCGCGCGCGGCATGCCGTAGACCACACAGGAGGCCTCGTCCTGCCCGAAGGTCGAGGCGCCGCGCTCCCGCAGCCGCAACAGACCCTCGGCCCCGTCCTTGCCCATGCCGGTGAG
>Ga0074045_10003119_pt1 | contig 15003 bp, 14 predicted proteins | sample BogForMeECP23OM2_FD_94442 | JGI IMG/M metagenome (GOLD analysis project Ga0074045, IMG submission 94442) | Bog forest soil microbial communities from Calvert Island, British Columbia, Canada - Bog Forest MetaG ECP23OM2 | ecosystem: Environmental > Terrestrial > Soil > Wetlands ...
CCGTGGTCGAAGAGAACCCGCTTTGCTTCGCGACATCGCGAATCGTTACCATCGTCGGACCGCTCCTAGGGTTCTGCTTGTGGGGTTCTGCGCCCACACGCTGAAAACGCGCGCCACGAAGAAGCCGGGAATCCTCGCTGGGCGCTTGTATTTCAAGCGAAGGCTGGCGGACACTACAGCAGAGAGCGAGATCAGTGTCAAGCCGAGGGATTGAAGCAGGATTTTTTCGCGGGCTATTGCTGGCCGGCATTGCGCTTGCCGGAGCAGCGCAAAACCTGCTGCCGGAAGGCGCTCCGCAAGCGCGGCCTCAAGCGCCCGCCGAGTCTTCCGCCGCAGCCGACAACCCGGCGCGCATTTTCCAGGAGGGACAGGATGCATTAATGCATAACCGGCTGGACGAAGCTGAGCGCGACTTCCGGCGCGTGCTGGCGGCGGATCCGCAGGCGAGTGCGGCCTACGCCAATCTGGGAGTGGTCTACATGCGGCGCAAGCAATGGACACAAGCCCTGGAGATGCTTCGCAAAGCCGAGCATCTCTCCCCGAAGCTGGTGGGAATCCGGCTGAACATCGGGCTGGTCTACTACCGGCAGAATGAATTCCTCAAAGCTATTCCAGTTTTCGAGTCAGTGGTGCGCGACGAGCCGGAGGCGGTGCAGCCGCGGCATTTGCTGGGTCTTTGCTACTTTTTCGCCGAGCGCTGGGCCGACACCGCTCGCACGCTGGAACCGCTGTGGGCAGAGGAATCAAACCAGTTGAGTTACCTGTATGTGCTCTCGATCGCGGCTCACCGCTCAGGCCTGAAAGAATTGGACGAGAAGGCTACTGCTCAGCTGATCAAAAGCGGCGAAGGCTCGCCGGAGTTTCACTTGTTCATGGGCAAGGCACACCTCAATCTCGAACAATACGACCTGGCTCTGGCCGATTTTCAAGCCGCGGCCCAGGCTAGTCCCAAACTGACGTTCGTCCATTTCAACCTGGGGCTGACTTACCTGAGAAAGCAGGACTACGAACATGCGCGGGACGAGTTTTTGCAAGATGCCGCCGTGGAGCCGGACCTGGCGCTGAATTACGATGAATTGGGGGATGTCTACACGCTTCTGCAGCAAGACGACGACGCCGAAAGGAGCTATCGCGAAGCTCTGCGGCGCGATCCGCAACTGGTGAATTCGTATGTCGGGCTGGCCAAAATTTACCAGCGGCAGGAAAAATATCAGCAGGCCTTGAGCGCGATTAACGCCGCCGGCAAACTCGACGCTCATCGCACTGACATTCACTATCTGCGCGGCCAGGCGCTGCTGCACCTGGGCCGCAAGCCAGAGGGCAAGAAGGAACTGGAGACGGCAGTACGCATCGACAATGAGAAGCGCGCCGAGCGGCAAAAGCAAGTCGAGAGCGGCACCGTTCCTTCGCCGGAGCTTCTCCAAGAAGATCAATGAAGAGCAATAGAGTTGCCCTTTCCAGCGAAAAAGCTTTCCGGGCGACTCGCCCGCCGGAAGCGTTTGAAGACGACACTCGCGCACGAGTCGCCCGGAATTGTAAACTTGCAAGGTCTTGGTCGAGGGGTACAAGTTAATTTCTTGTCCAGTCCAGGCCACGCCGAGTATTTTCGCGCCGGGTTGGGTTTCATTCGATCATCACGGGCGGGGGCGCGCCAGCAGAGCATTCCGTCAGGTTGTGCCAGTGCTCTATCCCTTTGGGCTAAGCCCGAGGGCCATGGTAGCGTGTGATAGCGGTGGGTCATACTATCGGGTCATCCCAGGAGGATCGTCGTGTCAAAGCCAGCTTCCCTAAAAGCATTCTTACCCGCGGTTTGGATTGTAACGGTCGCGGTGATAGCGATTGCGGCTATGGTTGCCGCCCCGGGGCCAGGACGCCGAAGCATCTCCGCAGCGACGCCCACAGTCAATGCTGCCCAGCCGGAGGCGGGCAGTGCAGCTCAAGCCCGGCTTAAAACCGCTTATGCAGCCCTTCCCCTCGCCTTTGAGGCCAACCAGGGGCAGACCGATCCTGAGGTCAACTACATGGCTCGGGGCGCCGGATACAAGCTGTATTTGACGGCGGACGAGGCCGTGCTTTCGTTGGGTTCTCGCGCCTCTGCGACGTTGAATATGCCGAAACAAATGATGAAGCAAAGGCTGCTCGGCTATTCGCTGAAAACGAAGAAGCTGATTCGCAGGCCTTCGTTGGCTTCGAGCCGAAACTCTTCGTCAGTGGCCTCGCTTCGAATGCATCTGGTAAACGGAAATGCGCAGGCGCAGACCGAGGGTGAAGACGCTCTTTCGGCGAAGGTCAATTATTTTATCGGCAGCAACCCCAACCAATGGCACAAGGGGGTGAAGCAGTTCGCCCGCGTTTCTTACAAGGGAGTTTATCCTGGCGTGGACCTCACCTATCACGGCGCGCAGAGCCAACTGGAGTTCGATTTAGTGATCGCACCGGCCGCGAATCCCGAGGTGATCGGCCTGGGTTTCGCCGGAGTGAAAGGCATGGAAACCGACGCCTCCGGAAATCTTGTGCTGGCTTCCTCTGCCGGCAACCTTACCTTGCATGCGCCTGTGGCATACCAGGAGCGAGATGGCTCTCGCCAATTGGTCGGCGCACGATTCGTCATTAAGCCGAACCATGAAGTTGGATTCAAGATCGGAAGCTATGACCGGAGCCGTGCGCTCGTGATCGACCCTACTCTTAGCTACGCCACTTACCTCGGGGGCAACGACGATGACGAAGCTTATGGCATAGCGGTAGACACCGCGGGGAACTTCTACGTCACGGGTGAGAGCGATTCAACGTCTGGTTTTCCGGGAGGGAATCCATCGCTGGGCGGCTATGATTCTTTCGTAGTCAAGATCAACGCTGACGGTACGCTTGGGTACACTACCTTTGTCGGCGGATCGGGCGACGATTTAGGTTCAGCGATCGCGGTAAATGCGACTACCGGGGCGGTCTACGTCGCCGGTATCACTGACTCGACCGATCTTCCGGCTACCAGCGGCGCGGCACAGGTGGCGAGCGGTTCACCCTCCGGAAGCATGTGCACCGTGGGAACCATGGGCAGCGCGCCCTGCACGGACGCCTTTGTGTTTGAGCTGGATCCCTCTGGCAGTACAACCTACCTCACTTATCTCGGGGGCAACAACGATGACGGGGCTTACGGAATCGCGCTGGACGGTTCCGGCAATGCTTATGTTACGGGGTTCACGTTCTCGTCGAATTTTCCGCTGCAGAAGGCGCTGTACCCGGCACTGAACGGGGGCGCATTTGAAGATGCCTTTGTGACCGAGGTCAACCCAACCGGAACAGGGTTTGTTTATTCAACTTACCTGGGTGGGACGAACAACGATTTCGCGAACGGGATCGCGGTGGATAGTTCGGGTGACGCTTTTGTAACTGGCTTTACCACTTCAACGGACTTCCCGGTCACTACAGGCGCCTTTCAGACGACGTGCGGAACTGACGCGAACTGCAACTCGAATGGAGTAAGTATCTTCTCCGATGTTTTCGTCACTGAATTGGCTTCCGGGGGCAGCAAACTGAACTATTCCACTTATCTGGGTGGAAGCTCCGACGACATCGGCCTGGCCATCGCCATCGATAGCTCGGGCAACATTTACGTGACAGGTCAAACTACCGATGACAACACGGCGGTGATTACGGGTGACTTCCCCGTCGTCGGGGGCTTCGAGGATAGTTATGGGAACGGGAGCGCGACGGCTGGAAGCAACGGTTTCGTCAGCGAGCTTCAACCCGCGGGCAAAGGCGCCTCCGACTTGATCTATTCCTCGTACCTGGGTGGAAGCACATCGGATGTCGGCTTGGGAATCGCGGTGGATCATGCAAAGAACGCCTACATCACCGGCAGCACGCTCTCCGGCGATTTCCCCAATGTCAATGCATTCCAAACTAAACTGAACGGAGATTCCGACGCATTTGTCACCCAAGTGGCGGCCGGCGGAGCGACGCTAGGGTATTCCAGCTTTCTAGGAGGAACGGGAGACGAAAACTACGACTCGTCTGACGGTCAGTTCCTTGGGGGCGCGGTCGCGCTGGATTCCTCCGCCGATGTTTTTGTATCAGGGAGTACAACCTCCAGCAGTGGATTCCCGGTTACGAAGGGGGCTGTGGAGGGGGCTTATGGCGGCGATCCGTTTGATGCCTTCGCGGCAACTGTCACGGCTCCCGGCTTCGCGATATCAGCCACGACGCCGTCAGCCGTCAGCCCCGGGAGCAGCGGAAGCTCAACGGTTACCCTGACCTCGAACAACGGATACAACTCGAAGGTGAATCTGAGCTGCAGCGTGAGCGGAAGCGGATCACCGCTTCCGGGGTGCAGCGCCAGCAGCTTCTCCCCAACGTCAGTGACTCCCACGACGAGTGGTGCGAACTCAACTCTCACCATCACCACGACCGGGGCCAGCGCCGCGATATCTCTCCCCCGGAAGTTCTACTATGCGATGTGGCTGCCGATTGCGGGCTTATCGCTGATCGGGATGGGCTTCAGCTCCGCCCCCTCGCGCCGTAAGAAGGTGTTGGGCTTTCTCATGATTGGCATGGTAATGGCTGGGCTGTTCTTGATGCCGGCCTGCGGCGGTGGTAGCAGTAGCGGAGGAGGGGGCGGCGGAGGCTGCAGCGGGTGCACCCCAGCCGGAAGCTACACCGTCACCATTACGGGCACGGGGACCGATGCAAACGCAACCACCAACTCCACGACCGTGACCTTAACGGTTAACTAGCTCTGGAAAATCAGGCCGCCTCGCTGGAGACGGCCTGATTTTTTCTCCTCGCGCGATTGGCGCGATCGACCACTCTAGTCTAAGATTCTTGTTTGGCGAATTCTTGTTTGGCAAATTCTGGTTGGGCAATTCTGGCTTGCGATTCTGGTTCGACTCATTCGACGAGATCTCTGGCGTATAAAATCACTCTACGGCTGACTTGCAGGCGGCATTCTTTCTGGTCGCGTGGGCAGCTTTTGTTGCATTGGAGGAATCGAAGGTAGTGAGTTCCCGTCCATTCATGGTCAATCCCAGACAGGTCGCAGGCACAAGTCTTTTTCGTTCCGCTATCTTCCTTTCGGCTCGGTTGCGCACATGGATTCCGCTTTCTGCCGCGTGCAGGTCAATCATCTGGGTCTTAGGCCTCGCGGTGTTTCTCGTGGCTGCCGGGTCCGTGGCCTTAGCCCAGAACGACTTCACACTTAGCACAACCCAACTGCAGCCGCCGCAAGTCGAGCCGGGAGAAGCCTCCTCGGCCGCCATTGACCTGCAACCGGTTGGCGGCGCCGGCACTCCCGTCGCGCTTACCTGCGCGGTCACTTCGACCCAGACCACGCAATTTCTGCCCGCGTGCGTCGTCAGTCCTACCACTGCAACCCCATCCGCGACTCCATCTCTGACCGTCAACACCCAACTTGCCAGCGCCGCGGGACTGTATACGATTACGGTTACCGGAACCAGTGGATCATTTACCCACAGCGCCAGCTTGAACTTAAACGTAGTGCCGGTCACTGCGGATTACACCATGGCTGTTACAAAATCGATCGACCCCACCAGCGTGGCTCCGGGCAACGGCGCCCAAGCCACCATCACGATCACTCCGATCGGGAACTATTCGGGCCATGAGATCACTCTCTCCTGTTTAGGGGTCACTCCGGTGGTAGCGGCGTCGCCGGTATGTTCGTTCAACCCGCAGCCGGTAGCGGTGAACGCCAATTCCGCGCCTACTTCGGTTCTTACCGTCACGACCTTCGGGCCGGCGACTGGCGGCGTCGGCCAGTTGAGGCATGTGCGAATCTTCTACGCTTTGTGGCTGGTGATTCCCGGGCTTGCGCTGCTGGGCGCGAGCGGAAAGCGCCGGAGAAATATTCTGGGATTGCTCTTGCTCACGGCGCTGGCCGGCGGAGTACTTCTGATGCCGGCCTGCGGTTCGGGCCAGAGCACCGGTACTACGGCTCCCAACGGCAACGACACTCCGACCGGCAGTTACACCTTCACCCTGACCGCGGTGGACGAAACCGGAGCCGCCCCGAGTAACACGACCACCGATAAGGCGACGGTCACCCTTACGGTGACCGCTCCTTAAACTCATGCGGCGCCGGCGGAGTGCTGCAGGGGAGACGATTTGCCGCATGACTGGCTTGTGCGCGCTGATCTTCTTCTCGCTGATCTTCTGCTCGCTGATCTTCTGCTCGCTGATCGTCTGCTCGCCGATCGTCTGCTCGGCGCTGGCTTTCCCGTCGCTTGTCTGGACGCCGCTCTTCCCAACGCTGGTTGTCCGCTCAACCCTCGGGGGCCGGGCGTGGGCCGCGCCTGGAAAAGAAAAAGACGCATCCAAGTCGCCCACCGTGCGCTGGAGCGAGGCGCAGCCCGGCTGCACCTTCTCCTCAGGCGACGACGGCAAATACCGCTATGGACTCTGGTCTGGAGACGTGGGCGTCGTCCTCGCAGTGGACGCGCGAGAGGTGCAGATTGTACGGGCCCGCCATCGCATCGAGCCGTTCTTCGGGGCGCTGCTCACGGTGCGTTATCGGGGAGCGGGAAGCCTGGACTTCACTACTGACGGAATTTCATTGCAGTTCATGAAGCACTTTAAAGTGGTGCAACCGGCGGTGGACCCCGAGGCTTACGTACAGAAAATTCAAGGCGATGCCGACGCACTCGACGATGAAACCAGGCGCGAAGTGGCGAAGCATCCCGAGCAGAAAACTGCGCGGGAGGCACAGTTGCAGGCTTACCAGAAATCGGTCAGCGAACTCATGGAATTTCTCAGCAGGAACAGCCTTCGGGCGGCACATCTCGACCGGGGAAATCCGGAGGCCGTGGGTTGGGTATTTTTCAATACCGACAACAAATGGCTGGGTGGCTGGAAGGCTCAGGAAGAATTCGTGTTGCGGGTGCCGCTGCAGGGCAAAGTGTTCGAGTTCCCCTTCCGCCTGCCGCCGAAGGAAGGGGAACTGCTGCTGCGCAAGCGGGAGTAGCGCCCTCGCTACACTCTTCTATGAAACTGCACGACGGCTTTCCCGCTCAATGTCCTTCGCCTGCTGCATGAGGATGTCGCGCAGCGAGATCATTCCCTTGAGTTCCTTATCCTCCACAATGCAAAGGTGGCGGAAACCGAATTCGTGCATGAGGAAGAGGCACTCTTCGAGGCTCTCATCCAGTCTTACGGAGCGTGGATTGACGGTCATGACTTCGGCGACCGCGGTATGGCCGGGCGTGCGGCCCGCGGCGACTACGCGGTTCATGACGTCGCGCTCGGAAAAGATTCCCGCCAGTTCTCCGTTTCGCAACACCGGTATGGCGCCGATATTGTGCTCCATCATGTAACGCGCCGCTTGCAGCACGGTGACGGCAGCGTCAATGGAATATACTTTGCGATCTTTCACCAGCTCGCGGAGAGTAAGCATGACCAAACTCCTTCCTGTTTCGAAGCGGCGAGGGAATCGGCACCGGGCCCCACAGCCCCACCGATTCTTGAGAGGGTTTACTTTACCACAAGCGGGGTTCGCAGGTGATGCTACGGGCCAGCTCAGCGCTCGACAAGGCTTTGCAGGGTATCGAAAAATGCGGGGTAGGAAATCGCTGCGCACTCGCTGCCAAGGATTAAAGTGTCTCCCTGAGCGCGCAGGGCTGCGATACTGAAGGCCATCGCGACACGGTGATCGCCGAAAGATTGCAGTTCCGCGCCATGCAGGATTTGTCCGCCGGGAATCTTCAGGCCGTCTTCCCGCTCCTCGACCAGTGCGCCGAGGGCTCGCAGATTGACGGCGATCGCGGCAATGCGATCGGACTCCTTCACGCGCAACTCTTTCGCGTCGCGGACTTCGATTCCCTGTTCGGTGTAGGGCGCAATCGCAGCCAGCACGGGAATCTCATCGATCAAGGCGGCTGAATCGGCGCCTTCGATGACCGCACCCTTGAGTTTTCCTCCCTCAACTTGCAGCGTGCCTACGAGTTCGCCATGAACTTCTTCCAGTTGCGTGACCGAAATGCGCACCCCGATCTGAATAAGGACATCGAGCAGACGGGCGCGGGTGGGATTCATCAGCAAACTGGGGACCGTGAGTTGAGAGTGGGGAAAAAGCGCGGCGGCGCAGAGAAAGAAGGCGGCGCTCGAAAGATCGCCAGGAACTCGCGCTTCAATACCACGCAAGCGCTGGCCACCGCGAATGCGCACTTCGTTTCCCTGGCGGTCGAGGTGAACGCCAAAACTGGTTAGAGCCACTTCGCCATGATCGCGAGTGCGCAGCGGTTCGACGATGCGGGTTTCTCCATCGGCAAAGAGTCCGGCAAAGAGCAGGCAGGTTTTAACCTGGGCGCTGGCGACGGGCATTGCATAGTCGATTGCTTTGAGGTCAGCACCGGTAATACACAAGGGCGGTCGACCTTTGTTTGAGGTGATCTGCGCGCCCATAGCTGTCAGGGGCGCGATTACGCGCTGCATCGGACGGCGCGAGAGCGACTCATCGCCGGTCATCTCGCTCACGAACTTTTGCCCCGACAAAATGCCGCTTAGCATGCGAATGGTGGAACCAGAATTTCCGCAATCGAGCGGATGGCTCGGGGCGGTCAACGAAAGCCCACTTCCCTGCACTGCAATCGCGTTGTGAGCGCCGTCGTTGCGCTCCCATTTAACTCCCAGAGAGCGGAGGCACCCGAGGGTGCTGGCGCAGTCGGCGCCGGTCGAGTAATTCTCCAGGCGCGAGGGCCCGTCGGCGATCGCTGCCAGCATGGCGTAACGATGCGAAATGGATTTGTCGCCGGGCAGGGTCACACTGCCACGCAGGTTGCGCGCCGGGCGCACGATCACCTGGGATTCGCTCTTCATGCTGAGATCACTATAGCGGAAGGTGAACGAGCGAAATCGCTCAGGCCAGCATCCTGGCGTGAGCAGTGGCTTCGCGCAAAATCTCCGGCGGAACCTCTCTCAGGCTTAGGCTGAACTCGAACATCGGCGTCTCCGTTCCGCGACCCCAGCGGGCCACGTCCCAGTGAGCGCGCAGAAACTTTGCCTCGGGATGCGCCGTGAGGTCGAGCAAGAGCGGATACTCGCCGCAATAAAACTCCTGGGGAAATGCCACGATGGGCTTGGCGCTCCACGCGGCACCGTCGACGGAGCCGTAGACGCTTACGTCGAGAGACTCCTGCTCGATGATCTTAGTAATATCGAGAGTCAGCAGGAACACGCGAGCGGCCGCGGCGCTTAGGTCGACGGCAGGGCCGTCTCCCTTTGCAGTGACTACTGTTTTTTCAGCAACCAGAAGGGTCTGAATCATGGCGAGAGAATTCTAACAAAGTCATTCATGGAAGTGGCTGCGGGCTCTGCCGTCCGAAGATTCGCTTTCGTCACTCCGATGGATGCGGGCCGGTGAATTCGGAGCAGCAGGGTTTTTCCACCGGCTTGAATTCCATAAGTTCGATACGGGTGAGATCGGGATCGAAGATATTCAATTGCCACTTCCCGTCTTTGCCCATCTGCGCCTTTTCGCTTCCGTGGGGCTTCCAGCCGTGAGATTCCAGAATCGCCTGCGTCTTTTTCATGTCTGCGACGCCCAGAGAAATGTGATTCATTACCCCGCTAACCCGCAAGTCAGGATGTTCGGACTGCCTCAGCATGTACTCCAGCCAGTCGGTACCGTCTGGAACCTGCATGGCGACCCAATCGGTCTCGCCCGGCTGCATTCCGCCGTGCCAGTAGAGGCGAAAGCCGAGCAGGTCGCGATAGAAGCGATCTTCGACATCGCGGTCGTGAACGATAATACCGGTGTGGATCATGTGGTGGGAGACAGCGGAATCGGGGGGAGCGGGCAGTGGCGAGCTGGTACGCTCGACAAATTCGATGCGATGTCCCTCGGGATCGGCGACCGTAAAGCTCAAGCTGTGGTCCGGGCGGCCTTCGATGGCCGCAGCCTTGACACCGTTTTTTATCAGAAACTCGCGCAGGGCGTTGATATTGTCGGTGGCGAAGGCAATATGATCCAAGCGGTTGATGGCTTTGGGGTCGGGCGCAGGGCTGAAACCAACCCATTGCTTGCCGACCATATATCTCACTAGCTCGCCAGGCTCCACGGCTTCGGAGGAGGCTAGTCCGAAGGTGCCGCTGTAAAGTGCCTTCACGCCATCCGCGTCGGTGGTATAGAACGAGACGTGATCGATGCCGAGAATCTTGGGGCGTCCGATTGGGCTGGTCTGTGCGAGGGCGAAGGTCGCCGACAAAACTGATGCGAGGAGGGCAAGGGAGGTTCGCATAAGGCCCCAATTCTAACCCAGGCTTCGGCTCGTTTCTAAAGCTGCTCCAGAAATTGCCGGAGGAGTTTGCCTGTTTCCTCCGGCTGCTCCCAAGGGGAGTAATGACCGGCTTTCCGGATCACTCGCAACTGGCTGTGTGGAATGTGCTGTCGCATGAGTTCGGCTTCCTTGAGTCCGGTGAGGATATCTTCTTCTCCCGTCACGAGGAGGGTGCGTACGTTGATGGTCTTCAATGTATCGACAGAGTCGGGACGTTCTGCCATGCCGCGCTGGACTTGAGCGACACCCTCGGGAGACATGTTCCGCATCATGCGCAGTGCGCCTGCGGTCAGGTCCGGCCGCGACTCGCGCGTGCTCTCGCCCAGCACACGCGGAATCAGGCTTTCGAAAAAGGGTTCGGTGCCGCGTTCGAGGACGTCGTTTGCGGCCTGCAAGCGTCCGGCGCGGGCTTCGGCGGAATCTGCAGGCGCCTTGGTGTTGAATAAACCCAGGGCTGAAACGCGGCCACGATGGCTTCGCCAGAACTCGAACAACACGTATCCGCCGATGGAAACCCCGACCAGCGGAGAGCGGCCCACATCGGCATCGTCCATGATTCGAGCGAGGTCGGCAGCGTGCTTTTCCATGGTGGCTGGACCGTCGCCTGCGGCGGAGTCTCCGTGGCCGCGAAGATCAGGAAGAATTATGCGGTGACGGGTGGCGAGAGCTTCCGCGGCAGGCAACCAGAACTCGTGATTGGCGGGGAACGGGTGCAGAAGAACTACGGGAGGCCCTTCGCCCAGCACGCGATAGACGAGCTCCGCGTCGCCGCTCTTTACGCGCCGAAGGGCGAGCGGTTGCATCTACGGAATCATCACGCGCTGCGCCCCTGCCGGCGCGGTCAAGAGCAACGGCTCTTCCGGCATCACAATCCAGGCGATGGGATAGGAAATCAAACCAATACCAGTCATGAAGGAGGCGATCAGCCACACCAGCCGCACCACGGTGACGTCGATGTCGAAGTATTCGGCGAAACCGAGACAGACGCCCGCGATTTTGCGGCCCTGGCGAGGCCGCACTAAGCGCTTGCGGGCTACGGAGGAGCCGATGCGAACGCCGCAGTAAGCACAAACCGCCGCATCGTCCTGAATCACCTTGCCGCAATAGTTGCAGTACATGGGCTCATCCTCATAGTGCGTGTCTACAAGACAATACGTAATTGTAGACCGAAAGTTCCATTCCGACGGGCAGCTTCACTCGCGGTAGGCTTCGCGGATGTGCCGGCGGGCGGCTTCGGCGGGGGGAGTGCTGCCGTTCTCGGCCAGCACCGCCTCATACTTTTTCATGGCCAGATCGCGCTTCTGCAGCAGGTCGTACATTTCGCCGGCGGCGAGGTTGGCCTTCTGCAGAGTCTCGGGGTCGGGGTCTGGAACCTGGGCCACCTGTTCGTAGGCGGCTGCGGCTGAGGCATAATCTCTTTGGCCGCGCATCAGCTCACCGAGCCCCCACGCCGCGATCTCGTAGTGGAGGTTGCCGTACTTTCCTTCGCGGCCACTCTGCCACACTCTGCGATAGGCGGCCGCGGCTTCCGGCAGATGTCCGCCCGAGCGCAACAGATTGGCTTCCTCGAGCGGAAAGAGATAGTTGCCCGGATATCGCCCGGCGAGCTCGTGCATCAAGGCACGAGCTTCGTCGCAGCGATGCTCGCGGCGCAGGAACAAAGCCAGTACAACCTTGGCGTCGACGCTGTTTTCTCCGGCGCTCGTCGCGACCTGGCGCAGGTATTCGAGGCCTTTCTCTTTTGTCCCGCTCAAGCCGACCAGCGCCACGGCTGCCTTGACGCTCCAGGGCAAGCTACCGAGCACGTAATTGTGCGTACCCACGACCAGTTTCGCGTCGATGTAATTGGGATCGAGTTCTAATACGCGTTCGTGATCTTTTCTGGCGCCTACCGCGTTGCGCAGGGCGGAGAACCAGGCCCGCTCGACGAGCGCAGTGTAAAGCGCAAACTGCGCCCGGGTGACACCCCGAGCGTAGAGGACGTCGACATTATTAGGATTCGCGTTCAGTTGTTGCTCTTCGAGGCCCTGGGCGCGCTCGACCAACTGTTTGATTTGCTCTTTGACCTTTGGATCCGCCGGGCGGTGGGCCTGGCCGATGAAGCTGTCGTTGGAATATTCCCCGGTATTCATTGCGCCCATGCGATAGAGCTCGCGCATGAGGACGGCGCTTAGAAGATGATTGACCGCAGAGGGGTCACCCGGGTGACGATCCAGGAATTTCTGGAACTCCTGAATGGCGCGGTCATAATCCATGTTGTAGAAGTGGTCGAAGGCGGCATCGGCCAGCGGATCATGAGCAGCAGAAGCTGGGGAAGAAGCCTGGGCGGAAGTGTCTGCCGCCGTGGGCCGGGTTTGAGTAGCCGGAATTTCGGCCGCTAGATTTTCGGCGGCGGTGGAAGGTATCGCGAAGGAAATAATGATCAGGCAGGAGATGAGCACGCGCAAGTTTGCGTGCGTGAAGACGCTTCTTCCTTTTGATTTCCCTTTTAACCGAAGACTCGACTGCATTCCCGCTCTCAATGGATTTGCTATTAGTCTAACCGAGTTTTCCTGTAGCACGGAAGGAACCAAAGGCGGCAATAGTAGTAACCGCTAATCTTGTGATGTATTCAGTGAGTCGGGTCTCAGATTTTTTCGGCTTTGTTCTGCAAATCGGCGATCTTTACCCGGAAGCCCGAGTAATAATTGCGCGGGAAAGATCGAGTCTTCGGTGCGTGCAGATTGCAAGTATTTGAGTTGAAAAGGCATTCCTGCGAAATGGATTTGGCTCTCGGCTTGCCTTGCAGGAGGTAGCGTTCCTGGCTATGGCTGAAGTGGTACAAGAGGCGCAGCGGGAGTTCTGGCAATCCCCGACCACGAGTGAAGGCGCGGTCGAGGCGCCGCTCCCGGCTGCGGTTCAAAAGTTAGGGGATGCCTGTGCGGACTGCGGGGGCGAGTTCATGATCGGCGCCCGCTTTTGCCACGCTTGCGGTCTGGCCCGGCCAAAGTTTGTCGCCGGATACGCCGACTCCGGGACCTTGGCGGGCCTGTGGAAGCGGACTACGGCATTCGGACGCGAGTGCGTGAGTTTAGTGGCAGCTTCGTGGGAAAAAACCTCTTTTCCGCAATGGCTGCGTTATCTCCATTTTCATGAAATCAAGCGCTGGGTTGGGCTCCCAACAGCTCCGTTCGTGGCATTCATGATCGGTCTGGGGTGTGTAGCTGGAGCCGTGGGCGTCGGCTTCATCTACCACGCATCGAACCTGGCGGAGTTTCAGGCGATCCAGATGTGGCGGATGGAATGGCTGCTGGCGGCGACGGCGGCATTTGTGGCGGGAGTTCTGCTGAAGAAGCCTTCCGATAATAGTAACAACGACTGACTCCTCCAACTAGTCTTCTTGACCACGGCACATGCGGGCTATACCCGACGTACGGCCGAGGGCGGCTGTCCCTACATAAATCCTTAGGATTTGCTTCCTGATCCGGCGCTGCGGCGCTGCTGGTGCATGCGGTACAGATGGTGAATGGGATCGGTCCCGCGTCCCAGAGGATGGCCGGCGGCGATGGCGGCGGTTACGTAGGTCTTGGCCAGCAAGGCGGCTTCGGCTAATCCGCGGTCGAGGGCTAAGTGGCAGGCCATGGCCGTGGCGAAGGCGCAGCCAGTGCCGTGAGTAGAGTTCGAACGCTGGCGCTCGGCTTTGAAAACTTCCTGTTCCACTCCACGCCTGGTGGTAAAGCTCAAGAGGTCAATGGCTTTGTCGAGGTGTCCGCCAGTAATGACCACTGCGGCGGAGCCCATCTGATGGAGCTTTGCGGCCGCGGCGCGCATCTCGCCGAGATCCGTAACCTTCAGGCCGGTGAGGGCGGCGGCTTCGTCCACGTTCGGGGTAATGACGTCGGCTAGAGGGATCAGCTTCTCGATGAGCACCTTGGTTCCGGCCGATTCGAGGAGATCGGCCCCTGAAGAGGACTTGAGGATGGGATCGAGCACGATGTTAGGTAATTTGGAGCGGGCGGGAGACTGTTTGCGCCAACCTCCCTCCAGGAATTCTGCTACGGCGCGCGCAATCCTGCCCGAAGCCAGCATTCCGATGTGAACGGCTGAGACGATGACGTCGGAAGCAAGTTCCTGCAGCATCTCGGTCAACAGGGCGGGATCAAGGGCCTCTACGCGGCGCACCCCAGTGGTCGACTGTACGGTCATGGCGGTGATGCAAGCGACGCCATAGCAGCCGTGGGCAGCAATGGTCTTAATATCGGCCGTAACGCCGGCGCCGGAAGAAGGGTCGAAGCCGGCAATGGTCAATACGATTGGCGGTTTCTCAGTCATGGCGCGCAAATCCCGGAAGCACAAACCCGAGAGACGGCGGTAAGTTCCCCATCGGGACAGCCGCACGGAAGCCCGCCGTCTACGACTTCAGAATAGCTTGCTTCTGCTCCGGACTGGTAGATTCCCGAAGAGAAAATGTATTATTGTCCAGCAACCTTTTGCATAAGGCATTCACAATAAAGAACTTATCATAGAATATATCGTAAGTGATTGATTCCATTGAGGATGATAATCCTTTCGGTCGTACCGTACCTTACCTATTTACCAATATATACACATTTAAGTGGCGTGTTTCTAGATATATACAATCAAATGCTCATAATTAGCAACAAGTTAGGTAAGATATCGATTACCATCGCATGACTATTTTCCGATTGACAAGGCTCCCTCCGGCCTCTAGCATCGACAGAAC
>Ga0074045_10003120_pt1 | contig 15003 bp, 11 predicted proteins | sample BogForMeECP23OM2_FD_94442 | JGI IMG/M metagenome (GOLD analysis project Ga0074045, IMG submission 94442) | Bog forest soil microbial communities from Calvert Island, British Columbia, Canada - Bog Forest MetaG ECP23OM2 | ecosystem: Environmental > Terrestrial > Soil > Wetlands ...
CGACTTCGGCCAGCTCAGCGCTCAGGCGCGTCGCGCCCTCCTACGCATGCGCCGCCGTCCCCGCCTCGTACAATCCTTCTGGCATCAAGCCAAACTGTCACTATGATATGCAGGGCTCAATAAGATCTCCGAATCGGGCATGTTCGTGAGTAGATCAACAGCAATTTCATAGTCGAGAACCTGCTGCTGGGCATCGTCTGATAGTTGGCTAAACAACTTCCCGCCGTAATCGGGATGCTGGCGTCTGCTGATAGCGAATCCATCATTTACGTATGATAAAATTGTTCTCAATCGCTGCTGACCATCAACGACTTCACGCACAGTTGTCTTGGCTGATACGTTCAATTTCTGCCGAATAAAGACCTTCGGCATAGGTTTCCCACGAAAGATTGTATCGATCAGGTAACGCTTAGCCTTATCGCTCCAAACCAAACGACGCTGAAATCGAGGATTTAAAGTCAGCAGCTTCCCTTTTTCCCACTCGACAAAATCGTTAACGCTGTACGTTCGGGAATCGAAGTTTTTCATAAGCTTGGGCGACCTTCTCCACTCCAAGACAGGGTGCATCATAGACCCCCCTCGGAGCGGCTGTCATCCGCAAGAAAGCCCGCTTTGAACGGGCGTCGTAAGGGAGGGTCTTCGCCCGAATCCGGCCTGTCACGCGCTTCACAAAATACGGCGTCGTGGAGTCGATTGCAACATAGTTCCCACAATTTATCTTTGGCGGAAGCTGCCGCTTTGTTTGAAAGCATGCAAGCCAATCCTGCCCAAAAGCTATATGTGGCAAAGCTCGGAACTGTGAGTATAGGGGCGTTTTCCCTTCTGACGGTCCAGCATCTTTCTCATAACGGAGGCCTATCTCTCATCATTGAGGATGTGGTCGTTAAGACCGAGCAGCAAGGCCAGGGCGTTGGCCGGCAAATGGTCGAGTTTGCGATTGCGCGAGCGCGAGAACTCGGCTGTTACAAATTGGCGCTATCAAGCAACGCGAAAAGAACCGACGCTCACACATTTTACGAAAGACTTGGCTTTAGAAAGCACGGGGTCACCTTCTACTTGTCTGTGGCATAAAGGACCGATGGCGTTGAAGAAGTCCGCGTTTGAAAGCGGTTCTGCTACCGTCGACGGCGGTTTTCAACACCATCGACCCGTTACGAAACGTCAGGCGGGACGCGATGCGCGGCGGGTTCGAGCGTTCTTCTTCGGCGCTGCCGTCGTGGCCCGCGCGCGGTGCGGGGGCTGGCTCTCCATGGCGGCCCGCAAGATGCGGTTGATGCGCGTCTGGTAGCCCCGGCCGTTGGCCTTGAGCCAATCGAGCACGTCCGCGTCGAGGCGAATCGTGAGTTGCTGTTTCACCGGCGGCCACGCAACAACTTTGGCTTTTCTGAAAAAGTCATCCCCGAGCGGCGGAATGTCCGAATAATCGATATCGGAATCCTTCATCCGGTCAAGCCGTCGAGCCTGTTCCAGGGTCAGTTTTGGAAGTCTGTTCGGGTCAAGTCGGTAGCGCTTCATCGTATTGCCTCTGTTCGCGCTCGTTAGCCTTCCGGGCGGAAATCAACCGGATAACTTCACCGCGCAGGGTGTAGGCGACGGCATAAAGCCGCCCCTCGACGTAGCCGAAGGTGAGCCGCCGTTCCTCGCCGTAGTCGCGTCGTCGATCCTCGCTGTCCAGCCGGTAGGGGTCGAGAAACACTCGCGCGGCGAACTCAAGAGGTACAGCGTGCTTGGCGATGTTTTGCGCGGCCTTGGCTGCGTCCCATGCGAACTCCATTCGGTAGTGTAGTGTCTTTTGTAGTTACATACAAGCGAAATGAAAGACGGACCAAAGCCTGACGCTCAACGTTTCGTGCCGGGCCGGCGACTGTTCAGGACGTCGGCATCGAGGCGCCAGAGCGTCCAATCCGCGAGCGGCCGCGCCCCCTGATCGCGATAGAAGCTCTGCGCGGGCGTGTTCCAGTTGAGCACCGCCCACTCCATCCGGCCCCATCCGCGTTCGGTGACGATCTCGCCGAGCCGGCGCATCAGCGCACCACCGACGCCATGGCCCCGGTATTCCTCGCGCACGAGCAGGTCTTCGAGATAGAGCCCCGGCCGGCCGCGCCAGGTCGAGTAGTTGCGGAAGAACAGGGCGAAACCGACCGGCTGGGCGTCGAGCTCGGCGATAAGGCACTCGAAGGGCGGCCGATCACTCGCAAGTTGCGCACGCAGGTCGGCGGCGGTTGTTTCAACCGCTCCGGGCTCACGTTCATATGCTGCGAGCTGCTTGATGAAGTCGAGAATAACGAATGCGTCAGCGGGTATCGCGAACCGTATGTTCAGAGCCATTAGAAGCGTTCTCATCGATCATAGTTGGTGAAGTGCTCCGACCCCGTTTTATTCTGTTGCACTACATCCGCAGGCGACCTTCTCCAGTTGCCACGGCGGATCCTCGTCTGGAAACGCGTGGCGCCACACGCCTTTGCTGCAGTCTTCACAATGCCCGCTTACGTGCATTTTGCCATCTTTGGTTGGCCAATTGCTTGGACGAATACCACGTAACGAGTTTGGCGTAACCGCACGATGTTTACACGCCACTTTCCCCCTCCTTTGAATTTAGACATAAACATCCAATAACATTATATAGCTAATCTTATTCTTGCTCAAATCTAATTGTAGTGTTATATAACTAGATTGCATCATTAACCACTGCTGTCCATAAAATTGCCGCGAGCGTCAAAATTTCATCGATACGTTTTCGGTTGTTGTGACACCTTTTTGGGCTGGCGTGGTAACTCGATGTATCAAAATAGGCCTGTTTGCAGCCTTGGCAGAGCTCTTGGCGTAGGCACATCTTGTGCTTCTCTATTAACTGGGTGTTGTGGTCCGGGCAAGCGAAGTCGGGGGACTTTGCGGAGGACCGAGGGGTGAGGGGCAAGGGGTGCGGCCCGAAGGGAGGAGGGAGTGCGCGGTTGTGTGCTCCCTCCTCGCCGACGAGGATGGCGGTGGAGTCGGACCATAATACCCTCAAATCTTCGACGGTTCGGTGCCGTATTGGAGTACCTGAACCTTTTCGAGGGTGACCAGGCCCGAACAGCCCATCCCATTGAGCGCCGCCAGAAATTCCTCGATCTTGGCCTGACTGTCGACCACTTCGACGATCATCGGCAAGTCTTCCGAGAGGCGCAGCACCTTGGCCGAATGCAGTCGGCTCGACCGCCCGAAGCCGAGCGGACCGCGCAGCACGGTGGCCCCCGCGAGATGCATCGCGCGTGCTTTCATCACCAGCGCTTCATAGAGCGGCGTGCCCTGATAACGATCGCTTTCGCCGACGAAGACTCTGAGCAGCATCGCGTCTCTGGGGATCTGCATGGCTAAGCTCCTCCGCGTGTGACCCGCATCCCGGCAATATAGCCGATCATCACGGCCACGAGGCAGAGCATCACGGAAAACAGGACATTGGCCCCTGCCCGGAGCCAGTCGCCGTCGCGCAGAAGATTGAAGGTTTCGAGGCTGAAGGTCGAGAACGTGGTATAGCCGCCGCAGATCCCGGTCATGGTGAAAAGCCGGGCCGAGGGCGGTAACAGGACGCGCCCCTCGGGCATGCTCAAGGCGGCCAGGAAGCCGATCAGGATCGCCCCCGTCACATTCACCGCCATCGTGCCGAGCGGAAAGGTGCCGCCCGCCACGCGCCCGACAAAACCGCTGCATCCGTAGCGCGCGACACTGCCGAGCGCGCCGCCTATCGCGACCCAGACATACGGCATCAGCGGAGCCCGCGCGCGCCGACGCTCAGAACTGCGAATACCATGCCGGTTGACGCGGATCCTGCGGCTGGAACTCGATATTGAAGACCCCGAGCAGCGTGCCTTCGGCATGCCATAGCGTAAGCCGCGCATTCTCGAGGTCGATATCGGCCGAGACCTGGTTGCCCTGCGCGGTCACCAGCTCGCTCTGGAATTGCAGCAGATCGTGCGTTGTGGCGAGGCCGACCTTGAAACGAACGCGTTCGTCCCGCAGCGATTTCTCCGCGTAGCCGGTCGCGTCCGCGGTCGCTTTCGCGCGTTTGATGTCGGCCTGCACGTTGGCGAGCGCCGATTCGATTTGCGCCACGGATTGCGCGAGCGCCGCGCGATATTGCAGCCGGGACTCCTCGTAGCTGACGCGCGCCTGGGCTAGGGCGGCTTTCGCCGCGGCATTGTCGAGCGGCATCTCGAAACTCAGCACGGCGGCGTAGTTGTAGAAGCGGGCATCGAGCATGTTGTTCAGCGCGTCGCCGTAGACTCCGCCAAAGGGTAATCGATTTCCGGATATTGGCATCGCCGACAATGGGCTCGGCGAGGCGTTTGGCTGCCGCGCTGTAAAGCCCGAAATACAGTTTCCTTTGCTGGTACTGCTCACGGTGGCCGTAAGACTCCCGATGCATTTCGCCGTCCCCGAGATCGCCGTGACGCCGAACTGCGCACCGATATTGAGCTGCGGCAGGGTCTGGTTCTCGGCGAACTTGACCTGCAATAGAGCGGTCCGAATCGACTCGCGCAAACCGCCCAGCGCCGGGCTGAATTCGATCATTTTTTCGAGCGCGGTCTCTTCGTTGTCGCGGATCTCGGCGAGGGGATTGGGCTGCTCCGCCGGCTCCACGTCCTCGGGGATAAACGTGCCGTTCGGATTCAGCATCACGTCCTCGCGCAACTGGGCGCGCGCGCTCTTGAGCGCGGCCTGCGCGGCGAAGACGTTGGCTTCGGCGGTCGAGGCGGCGGACTGCGCTTCCTGCAGATCGATCGGGGCGAGCGTGCCGACCTGGAGACTGATACGGTTGACGCGCACCAGGTCATTGTTGAATTCCAGTGCCGATTCGGCGACCTGGAGATTCTGCACGCCCCCGACCACGCCCCAATAATCGCCCCCGATCCGCTGCACGAAATCGTTCAGCGCCGAGCCATAGTTCCATTGCGCGGTCAGTTGTGCTGATTCGGCCAGATGAACGTTGAGCCGCGCGAAGTCCCAGCCGAAGTTGCGCAGCAGCGGCTGCACCAGTGACATCCCCAACGTAGGCTCGTAGGACGGGTTGACCGAGGAGAACGCCGAATTGGTGCCCGTCCGATTATTGTCGAAGTTCACGCTAAGGGTGCCGTTGGTGTCCGCCAATACCTTGCTGACCCCGAAATTCCAATCGTAAAACTTCTGCGTGTAGGCGTCGCCATGCAGCACCTGGAAGACGGACGAGACCGGAACAACCTGTTTCGTGGTGTCGAGCTGCGAGGTCAGGTCGGGATCGAAAGCGGCGTTGGCCCCTTTGACCGCCTCGGTCGCCGCGATCGGGTCAAGCTGGGTAGCCGCCAACGCGGGATTATTGCGAATCGCGACGTATATGGCCTCCTTCAAGCTCAAAAAACGTGTGCCCTGATCCACGGTGGCTACGTAAGGTTGGCTGATCAGCGCCTCCGGCGGAACCTCGCTGCCGGGCGTATTCTGATGCGCGAAGACGCTAGGCAGCGAGAGTATAGGGTTGCGCTCGAACTGATCGGCGGCCGAGCCCGCAACGTTGACGTGCGGCGCTGTTAGCGCGGCGGCGGGCGCGGTCTGACCGCCGACTGAAGTTGTCTGGGCTTCGCTCGTCCTGAGCGGGCCCAGTCCAGCGATCGCTAATGCGACAATTGCCGCCGCTGTCAACGACAAAACTGATAGCGTCCGCGGGGCATTCTTGGTCCGTGGCATGTAACGCAGCCTCCTTGCAATCCTCCTCAACGGAGAGAGCGGTCCGTTCCTTCGCCGATTTGTGCGGGTAAGTCCTGGCGAGGAAAAAGCGGGCGCGGTGTGCTTTTTGACGACAGCTTGCAACGCGCTCGCCGCGCGATTATAGCCAAAGGCTCCGACGCGCTTCTACCGAATGACCGGGTTGGATAATATCTTTCCAAAATGCGGACAGCAAAGTCTCCTTGGTCGCTAAGCGGATTCGTCGGGTTCATCGTCGGCCTGGCGATCGCGTTGCATGAATCCGCGGTGATGGCCCAGTTGCCGGCGCCGAACCCGCTGGTCGCGCCGCTCTCGACGCCGTCGGGTCCGGCGCTGTTGCCCGCGCCCGGCGCGGCGTTGGCCGCGCCCTCACTCGCCGCGGTACCGACGCTTCCTGCCGCCTCACCGACGCCGGGGCCCCGCGCCTTCAATTGCAGTTGCTTCGGTCCGGGCGAAGCAACGGGCTGGATGGGGCAGGTCAGCGCGCCGGGCTACTTCGCCGCGCGGCAGACGGCAACCGGCGCCTGCCTGACCTACAACGAACGAAGGGAGCCGGCGCCGGCCAACGTGGCGCCCGCGGAGGGCGAAGTGCCGGTGATGCCGCCTGGCTTTGCCGGTCCTAACGCCGCCGCCTCGGTCAATGCGACACCGCTGCCTGGCGGGCTGACCATTTCGAGCGCGGCGCAAGAGCAAGCGTGCGCGCAGTGCGTTTGCGATTGATCCCGGATTTCGGTTCTTTAAGTCAACTATCACTTGCTAATATCCGAGCAAATCCCTGATGGATGCGGGGGTTGGACGCGGAAGCTTGCGGCTCGGCCGATACCGGCGGGATAAGGCCCGGGCAGAGCGGAGCAGATTTCGATGACCGCCGCACACAAAAGGGGACATTTCGGCGCGTTGGGTGCCCACCAGATGCGAAAACGGCCTCTCGGCGCCGCTGAAAAACACCGTGGACCGAAATCGCCTAAAACCTTCTGGAGGAACGTTCGTCTATACGCCTAGCCGGAAGCGGAGAGTCAAACCAGAAATTCCAGAGCAAAAGAACCTGGCGTGCAAGGAGGTTAGAAGTGAGATCCCGAATTGGTAGGTGGTGGCGTCGGGCACCCATCGGCGGGTTATTTGCCCTGGTAGCGGCAGGCTTGATAGCGACGATCCCACTCGTGCATGCCCAGGAGCAACCGATCAACGCAAATGGGAGTGCGGGGAGTCAAACCAGCTCGGCCGGAGCACCAAACGCGGCATCGAGCGTGAATGTCAGCGTTTCTTCCGCGACGCGGACCAAGTTCCAAAGCAATCCCATCCTTTCGCTGCCTGGTATTTTCGTTCGCCAGTGGATTTCCGGTGGCGAGGATTTACCTGGCGACCACTTCACCCTGATGGAGGATAACCAGAAGCAGAAGCTCACTCTCAAACAAGCCATCTACCTGGCGCTGCAAAATAATCCGGGACTGGAGTCGGTCGCGTTGGACCCGGTTGCGGCGGCCGCGAGCGTCTCGGGAGCGAACGCCGTCTTCGACCCTCAGCTAAGCTCGCAAGCAGACGTGGAAAAGCAGACCTCGCCCGTCTCTTCGCCGTTTCAAAACCCAGGCAGCGTTACCAACGTGGCGAAGTTCTACGATTGGAACTTTGGCATGAGCAAGGTGCTTTCCGCGAGCAACGGCACTTTTGGCCTTACCTTCAACAACGACCGGGAACTAACCAATAGCGAATTCACCCCGGTCAATCCCGTATATACGCCCACCTTGGTAATGTCGCTTTCGCAGCCGCTTTTACAGAATTTCGGCTGGCAGTTTGCCACGATTAATGTTCGCTTGGCCGAGTCGGCGCAACGGTCTTCACAATGGAACTATGCTTCATCGGTCAACGCCTTCGTTCAGCGCATAGGCAACGACTATTGGGGTGTGGTGCAGGCCGAGGAGAACTTGCAAGTCACTCAATCAGCCTTGCAGTTCAACCAGGATCTGGTGCGGGTCAACCGGGCCAATGTTAAGGTCGGTATGATGGCTCCGGTAAACTTGTCGGAGGCTCTGTCGGCCGCAGCCACCGCGCTGGCCAACGTAAAGGCGGCTCAGGCTGCTCTGGAGATCGCGACTACTACGTTGCGCCAGGACGTGGCGCTTAACCACGCCGGCGCTCTGGTCAGCGCGGGAATCGAACCGACCCAGCAACCCGACACCCGGCCCGGCCCAAGCGAGACCGAAGAAGTCGCGTTTGCGAATATGCTCGAAGATAGCCCCGCGCTGGGCGGCCTGCGCGAAGCGATTCGCGCCGCGTTTATCCAGGTCAAATACGCGGAGAATGAGACTTTGCCACAACTCAATCTGGGCGCGCAGTTCGGCATAACATCCGAGTCCGGCAACTCCAAATGCACCGCCTCCGGCTCGGTCCCCGCCTACGCCAATTGCTTTTATCCGAAGGGACCCACCGTACCACCGGGAAGCGACAATGCGGCCGAGCTTCCCTTCGGCGGCGGATACTCCTCGGCGTTGAACCGCATGTTCGATTTCAAATTTTACGACTATGCCGCCGTTTTGAGCTTTTCGATTCCGTTGGACAATGCCGCGGCGAAAGCCGCTCTCGAGCAGGCTCGCATCGCGTATGAACAGGCACGGTTACAGTACCGCGAGACGCTTTATCAGGCGGTCTTGCAGGTCAAAAGCACGCTTGCCAATTTGCGCGCCTACACGGAGCAAGTCGCGGCCGCGCGCGAGGCTAGCTATTACGCGGAAGAGAGTCTGCAGGATGTGCAGGCGCAATTCCGCGCCGGTATGGCAACGACCAACCAACTTCTACAGTACCAAAGCAATATGGTGACCGCGCAGGGAAGCGCAGTTCAGGCCGATGTCGGTTTGGAGAACGCGCGCCTGGCCTTGTGGTATGCGGAAGGCACGCTGCTGGAGCACTTCAACATCGACTTCCAAGTGCAGAACCCTCATCAGTCGCCATGGTACTCGCGCTTTTGAACTCGACCGGTGATGGGGCTGCCAACCGCCGCACATCAATCGAAGTGGGATGCTATGCCTACCAGAGTTGCCCATATTGGCTTAGACCAACTAAACCAAGGCGATGACCGCATTTAAAGCTACACCGGCGCTCGCATTGGCGCTTATGCTGGCCGCCGGGGGCGTCGGATGGGCTCAGCTAGCGACGCCCAATCCGCTTGTGGTACCGCCACTGCCGCCCAGCCCTCCCGCCCAACTGCCGGCACCCGTGAGCACCGCGATCGCGCCAAGCCCATTATCGGAAGCATCGCTGCCCGCCGCCTATGCGACCCCCGGCGCGCGAATGTTCGACTGCTCCTGTTACGGCCCTGGTGCGTCCAATCACTGGATGGGCCAAGTGACCGCATCCGGGTACTCCAATGCGAGCCAGACCGCGAGTGGTGCCTGCCTCGCCTACAACCAGGGAAAGCCTCCTCCCTACGGAACGGCGGGCGGTATTGGTGCGGCCAATTCTTACGGATCGCTGCCCGGGGCGGCGCAAAACGCGGGCGCCGCTAATTACTTCGGCTTTCCCGGAGTGACGCAGAATTCGGCAACGACGACGCAAGGTGCGGGCGCCGCCAATTCCTTCGGCTCGCCGGCAACAGGGCTGAGTTTTTCCAGCGTTCAGCAGCAACGTCTGTGTTCGATGTGTGTATGTGACTGAGCGGGCGAGCCCGATGCGCCATTTGCCAATGGATCGTTTCCTCGCTCAAGGGCCGCGTCCCGGGTCTGCGGCGCCCATTGGTTTTCGCCGCGCGGTCCATCTCACTGACAATGGCTGCCGGCCGGCGGAAATCATCGCTCAACCCTTGCTCAACCACACGCGCCATCTTCGCCGAGTGTTTCCATTTTTTCTTTCCTAGGGATATATTTTCCGCGGTCTCGCGGAGCGTGAGGTCGCGGGGGGTCGCCGTCTGCGCGGAAGGGGCCCGGCGCCCGCGGCGCGGGTGCGAAAATTCAAGCGAAGAGATGGAGCTTACATGGCGGATCAAAGTTGGAAAGAAGTGAAGTTCCGTGTCGGTGACACCGATCTTCAGGTAATTACTGGCGGCACGGGCAAGCCTTTGCTGGTGCTGCATGGCGAACTTGGCTTTCCCGGATGGCTCAAGTGGAATGCCGCGCTGGCGCAGAAACGGACGCTCTGCATCCCGCTTCATCCGGGCTTCGGCAAGACGCCGATGGCTGACTGGATCATGGACGTGCGGGATCTGGCGGCCTTCTACAGCCGCTTCGTGCGCGAGCAGAAACTGGGGCCGGTTGACATCATCGGCTTCTCGCTGGGCGGCTATATTGCCGCTGAGATGGCGGTCGCGAACGCGGCGCAGTTCAAGAAGATGGTGCTTGTCGGCGCCGCGGGACTGAAGCCGCCCACGGGCGAAATCATGGACCTGTTCACCCTGACCGCGCGCTCCTTTCTGAACAAGAACGTCGTCGATACGCAGGGCGACGAGTTCAAGAAGCTGTTCGGCGGCGAGCAGACGCCCGAGCAGTACGAGGCGTGGGAAGACGCCCGGGCCGAAACCGCACGGATCGCCTGGCGGCCCTATCTCTACACGCAGAGTATGGCGCATCTGCTGGCGAACGTCGCGGACCTGCCGACCCTGCTGGTGTGGGGCAAACAGGACGCGGTGGTCCCGTTGGCGGCAGGCCAGCTCTACCAGCAGAAGATCGCCGGCTCGAAGCTCGTGACGCTGGATTGCGGACATATGCCGGAGGTCGAAAAGCCGGACGATTTCATTCGCGAAGTCACGAACTTTTTGGGCTGAGTGACGATGGCGCCGGTACGGCGTAAGCGGTCGCCGAACGCGGCCTTGATCAAATACGACGCTCAACGGAACCCACGGAGGTCCGATCATGCACATAATGTTCTTTACCGAACGCGCCTACCACGACTACCCGGAAGACGAGATCTTCAAGCGACGGAGCTTTTTCGGCCTGCCCAACACGTTTCTGGATCGTGACAAGGGCGCCCAGGTCCTGAACCAATACCTCGACGAGAAGATCTACTGCGACGAACTTGGCTTCGACGGCGTGATGCTGAACGAGCATCACGGGACGCCCTTTTGTATGGGTGCGGTGATGAACGTCGAGGCGTCGGTGCTCGCGAAGGCCACCAAACGGGTCAAGATCGTTCTGCTCGGCAATCCGACCCCGATCGTCGGCAACCCGCTGCGGCTGGCGGAAGAGCTCGCGATGATCGACATGATCTCGGGCGGGCGGCTGGTTCCGGGCTTCATCCGCGGCGCGGGCAGCGAGCAGCTTTTCATGAACGCCAACCCGGCCTACAACCGCGAGTATTTCGATGAAGCGCACGACTTCATCCTTGCGGCGTGGACCAAACCCGGGCCGTTCCGCTGGGAGGGCAAGCACTTCCATTATCGCTTCGTGAATCCGTGGGTCCTGCCGGTGCAGAAGCCGCACCCGCCGATCTGGATTCCCGGCTTGATCAGTCCCGAGACCGTCCAATGGACGGCGGCGCACAAGTATCCGTATGTGGCGCTCGCGACGATGCTGAAGCCGACCCTGCAATTGTTCGACATGTACGGCAAGCTCGCGGCGGCACAAGGCTACCAGGCGGGCCCCGAGAACTTCGGCTATCTGCAGCCGGTCTTCTGCGCCGATACCGACGAAAAGGCCGAGGAGCTCGGCAAGGGTTTCATGTTCGGTGGTGGCTTCTCGCACTTCGCGAAGCCGGAATGGATGTTCCCGCCGGGCTACAACTCCAAGGAAGCGACCAAGCGTCTGGCCAGCCAGGCGGCTAATCCGAATCTGCCGGGACACGGCGGGCTGGATCACGATCCGGAGACCGACGCCGAAGTACAGGCGCTTAAGAAGGCGCTGTACGACGGCTATCCGGACTGGCAGAAGCAGCGTCAAATCATCACCGGCTCGCCCAAGACCATGATCAAGAAGCTGCGTTACATCTTCGAGGTGTTGCGGCCGGGGATTTTCTCCTTCTGGCTCGACGGGCCCTACTCGCAAAAGGACCGTCATCGGTGTGTCGAGTTGCTCGGCAAGGAAGTGCTGCCGGCGCTGAAGGAGTTCGGTGTGGAGATGAAACTCACGTCGCCGTTCGAGATGAAGCCGGGTACCCGCACGCTTTCGGGCAGCGGTTACGAGGCGGTCGGCGACTCCTCGCGCCTGGAGGCGTAGGCCCCGGCAACTCGCCGTCGCGTCGCGGCGGCGAAATGTAAATGAATGTGGCGGGCGGCGTTCCTGGGAACACCGCCCGTCTTTGCTTTGGACACGCGCCAAGATATCGCGCCGTGTTAAAAACTGCGGTACCATCTTTCTCGATGGCGAACGGTCGCGAAATCCTTCCCGAGCTTCTGAAACTTCCCGCGCGCGAACGCGCCAGGCTAGCGACGGAACTCGTTCAAAGCCTCGACGAATCAGAAGACCCCGATGCGGCGCAGGCATGGCTGGAAGAGCTTGAGCGGCGAGCACGCGAGGTGCTCAGCGGGGCCGCCAAGCTGGAAGACTGGACGGAAGTACGCCGAAGAATCGAGCTTCGATTACGAGCGCGCTAGGGCTTGAGAATCGAGCTTCACGCCGGGGCGATACGCGACCTGGACGACGCGGCAGACTGGTACGAAGTATAGCGACCAAGTCTCGGTGCGGCCTTTCTGAATGAGGTCTCGCGCGCCTTCTCGATCATTGCCGAAAACCCTCGAATGTGGCCAGTTTGGCCAGACTGGCGCTCACGAACGCAGGTACGCCGCCTCGTTCTCCAGCGCTTTCCTTTCGCGATCGCTTACATCGTACAGCGTCAGCGTGTACTGATCTTGGCGGTCGCTCATGCACATCGGCGGCCGGGCTATTGGCGGACGAGGGCCGGACAGTAGCCGAGTACCGCCGACCGACATTGGCCGCACGGCGCTGCGATCGAGCTTGCATATTAATCCTGCTATACTGATTCGAGTCTTATTGTGGCAGACGAACGGCGTAATCTCTATCTCGTTGACGGCTCCGGCTATATCTTCCGGGCCTTTTTCGCGCTTCCCCAGTTAAACAATTCGCGTGGATTGCCGACCAACGCGGTCTATGGGTTTATCCGGATGCTGCAGAAGCTGCTGAAGGAAGCGCGCCCGAGCCATATTGCCGTGGTCTTCGACTCCGCGAAAAAGACCTTTCGCGACGATCTGTTCAAGGAATACAAGGCGAATCGGGTCGTGACACCCAACGATCTGATCGCGCAGATTCCCTATATCCATCGCGCAGTCGACGCCTTTCGGGTCCCGCGGCTGGTGATCGATGGCTACGAGGCTGACGACGTGATCGGGACGCTGGCGGTCCAGGGCGCGCGCGAGCGCTTCAACGTCGTAATCGTCACCGGCGACAAGGATTTCATGCAGTTGGTCAGCCCGAACATCACGCTGTGGGACACGATGTTCGGCAAGCGCACGGGTTTGCGCGAGGTTCGTGAACGCTTCGGCGTCGAGCCCTCCACGCTCGTTGACATCATGGCCCTGATGGGTGACGCGATCGACAATGTCAAAGGTGTGCCTGGGGTAGGCGAAAAGACCGCGAACGCGCTGATCCAGCATTTTGGCTCGCTCGACGCGCTCTACCAAGGGCTCGATCGGATCGGCGAGGTCAAGGCGCGTATCCCGAAAAAGCTTGGCGGGGTATTGGCGGAGCATCGCGCGGACGCCGAACTGGCCCGTCAATTAGTCACGATCGCAACCGACGTGCCGCTGGAATTTGGCCCAGCCGACCTGAGCTGGCCCGGAATCGATCCGGAGGCGGCGGCCGAGCTGCTGCGCGAGCTGGAATTCGGCTCGCTTTTGGCCGAAATCGTGCCCGTCGAGGCAAACGCCGCGCCGGCTGACGAGCCTCCCGCAGTCAACGTCACCGTGACGAATCTGGACGCGGTCGTCGCGGAACTGCGCGCTCCACCACGCCTCGCCTTCCATCTCGGTGGGGACGACGCGGGGGCGCTCGTCTTCAAGCTCAAGGCCGAAGGCGCGCCGGTCTACACCTTTGGCCGTGATTTGATCGATTCCACCGCGGACCTGCTGGCCGCGGCTCAGCCGGTCAAGGCCTGTCACGACCTGAAGCGTCATCTGGGCCTGCTGCGCCGCTTCGGCGTAGTGCCTGCAGCGGTCGATCTCGACACGATGATCGCGGGCTTTCTGATCAATCCAGGGAAGCCGGAGCCGGCGCTGGACGACCTCTATCGCGAGCATCTCGCCCCGCTCGGTGGGAACTCCCCGATGGGTGCCGAGCCCGCTCTCGTCGAGGCGCTCCGCGCGACGCTGCGCGACAAGCTGGTCGCCAACGAACTCGAGCGGCTCTATGACGAAATCGAGCTGCCGGTAGCGCGTGTGCTGGCCGAGATGGAGCGGGTCGGAATCGGTATCGACGCCGCCGGGCTCCGGGCGATTTCGGAGGAATTCAGCGCGCAACTCAGCGGTCTCGAAGCGGAATGTTTCGCGCTAGCGGGGCGCGCGTTCAACCTCAATTCGCCAAATCAGTTGCGTGAGGTCCTGTTCAACGAATTGAAGCTTTCGGCCAAGGGTCTCAAGAAGACCAAAAGTGGTTTTTCCACCGACGCGGATACGCTTGAGAAGCTGGCCGCGAGCCATCCCTTGCCCCAAAAGCTGCTCGAATATCGGACGATCACCAAGCTCAAATCGACCTACAGCGACGCCCTGCCCGAACTGATCGACCCGGCGACCAGCCGGATCCATACCTCGTTCCATCAGACCATCGCCGCGACCGGACGGCTCAGCTCAACCGATCCCAATCTGCAGAATATTCCGATCCGCAGCGTCGAGGGCCGTCGGATTCGCCGCGCCTTCGTGCCGGCGCCGGGCTACGTGCTGCTCTCGGCCGATTACTCGCAGATCGAACTCCGTATTCTGGCCCATCTTTCCGGCGATGCGACCCTGGTGGCGGCCTTCGCGCAGGACGAGGATATCCACGCGCGCACGGCGGCCGAGGTGCTGGGGGCGGCCAAAACCGACGTCGAGGCGCGGCACCTGGCGAAAGTGATCAACTTCGGCATCATCTACGGGATGGGTCCGCAGCGATTGGCCGGCGAGCTCGGGATTCCGTTTGCGGAGGCTTCCGACTATATCAAGCGGTACTTTGAGCGATTGCCGGGGGTTAAGACCTATCTGGAGGAAACTTTGCGCGGTGCCCGCGAGCGTGGCTACGTGGCCACGATGTACGGACGTCGGCGCTACCTGCCCGAACTGACTGGACCGGACGGCGGCGCGCGGGCGCAAGCCGAGCGAATCGCGACGAACACGCCTATTCAAGGCAGTGCGGCTGATCTGATCAAGCTGGCGATGGTGCG
>Ga0074045_10003122_pt1 | contig 14998 bp, 11 predicted proteins | sample BogForMeECP23OM2_FD_94442 | JGI IMG/M metagenome (GOLD analysis project Ga0074045, IMG submission 94442) | Bog forest soil microbial communities from Calvert Island, British Columbia, Canada - Bog Forest MetaG ECP23OM2 | ecosystem: Environmental > Terrestrial > Soil > Wetlands ...
CTCGGCCGTCGATCGGCGAGGATCACCTGCGCCTCAGCCGTTTGTGGGGCACGGGCGTGTGCCGATCGGAGTTTTGCGATCAGCTCCGTCGCAGCCTCGATGCCGGTCAGGCCTGCGCCGACGACGAGTGCGGTGAACTGCCCGGGCGAAGGCGGCCGCTCGGGCAGAGCATCGATATGGGCGTTGAGCCGAGCAGCACCCTCGTAAGTGTCGACGTCGAAGGCATAGCGCGCGAGGCCGGGGATCTCCGGGCGGACGAGACGGCTGCCGAGGGCGAATATCAGCCGGTCGTACGCCAGCTGGCACCGCTCGCTCCCGATCAAACAGGCAGCCCGCCGGTTTGCAAAGTCGATGTCGACTACTTCGGCCACGAGCCGCCCGACTCCGATTGGTTCCAGCACATCATCGAGCGCAACCCTGACGCCGCGCAGATCGGGCTCGTAATTCCGCACGCGGATCGCGTGCCAGGCATCGCGATTGACCATCGTCACTTTGGCTTCGCCAGGGCTGACCTGGAACGCATCGAGCGCACGCGCCGCGCCGACCGCGCTCCACAGACCGGCGAACCCCCCGCCGAGAACAAGAATGCGCGCCATGGCCGTGCTCCTCAACGTGGGGCGAACGTCACCACGACACCGGTCGCGGTCTCGTCGGGGTGTGCGAACGAGGTCTTGAAATGCGCGGTCTCGCCGGGCCCCAGCCGCGCTGTGGGTGGATCGATGATCTTGAACTCGGTCTCCTTCTCGGCGGTGTCGCGCAGCGCCACCCGCAACCGCGGCAGGTCGCGGGCCGTGCTGCCGGCGTTGGTGATGTCGCCTTCGATGATCAAGCCCTCGGCGGTGCGTGTCGGTGCGACCTTTCCAAGTTCGAGCCCGGGCCCGGGTGGTGTGGTCGGCAACCCGGCCAGAGCGTAGAGCCGGGCGGTTGCCGGCCAGGCTGCCACGAGCTCGCTGCGGGCGATGACCGCGGCGAAGGCGGCCAGGGCGACCAGCACGAATATCACGCCGAGCACGACCCAACCCAGGGCCAGCCGGCGCCGCGGCCGTCGTTGCGGCGCCGGCGCCGGCAACTGTCCCGGGCGCGGCGGAACTTCGAGCTCCGGTTCGATACGCGGGGCGTCGAGCTGCACCGATGGCCCGCGCTCGCGCCCCGCCGAAGGCGGCGCCTGGTGCCAGGTATGGCCACAGCTCGCACAGCGTACGGTGCGGCCCGCCGGGCGGTTCAGTTCCTGTTCGTCGACAAGATAACGGACCCGGCACGCCGGGCAGGCGAGTATCACCTCAGGCGACCGACCTCACGCAGCGGCAGGCGAGCCGTCGCGGCGGGCGAGCTCCCGCAGATGAAAGTCGGCATCGCCGAACATCGAGTCGATCATCGTGACTCGCTTGAAATAATGGCCGACCTTGTATTCCATTGTCATGCCGATGCCGCCGTGCAGCTGGATCGCCTGCTGCCCGATCAACCGGCCGGAGCGGCCGATCTGCACCTTCGCGGCCGACAGCGCGTTGCGCCGTTCCGCAGCATTCACCTCCGAGGCCATCATCGTCCCGAGCATCGCCATGCTGCGCGCTTGCTCCAGCGCGATCAGCATCTCGACGGCGCGGTGCTGGAGGATCTGGAAGCTGCCGATTTCGCGGCCGAATTGACGGCGCGTCTTCAAGTATTCGACGGTCAGCTCGTGCATCGCCGCCATCGCCCCAACCGCCTCGGCGCATAATGCTGCGATCGCCTCGCCGACCACGCGCTCGACGAGCGGCAGCCCTTCGCCGGGCTCGCCGAGCACACCCTCCGGGCCCACGCGCACCCCCGCGAGAGCGATCTCCGCGGCGCGCAGACCGTCTTGGGTCGGATAGCCGCGCCGCGACACGCCCGCGGCCTTGCCATCGACGATAAAGACGCCGACGCCGTCACGATCGCGCCTCCCGCCGCCGACGCGCGCGGTGACGATCAGCTTGTCGGCGGTGTCGCCATGCAGCACCACCCCCTTTTCGCCGTCGAGCACCCAGGCGGCGCCGTCACGCGCCGCGACGGTCGAAATATCGGCAAGATCATAGCGCGAATGCCTCTCGGTCTGGGCGAAGGCAAGGGTCAGGCTGCCGTCGACGATCTTAGGAACGAGATCGGCGCACTGCTCGGCGGTGCCGCCATGGCGCAGAAACCCGCCGCCGAGCACCACTGTCGCGAGGAACGGTTCGAGCGCCAACGCACCGCCGAAGGCCTCCATCGCGATCATCGTCTCGACCGGGCCCCCGGCCGAGCCGCCATATTGCTCCGCGAACGGCAGCCCGAGCAGCCCGAGCCCGGCGTATTGCGCCCACAACTCGCGGCTCCAGCCCTCCGGGCTCTGCGCGTAGGTCTTGCGCTGCTGGAACGCGTAGCGGTCACCGATCAGGCGGTCGAGGCTCTCCTTGAGAAGCCGCTGCTCCTCGGTCAGGTCAAAATCCATCGTTTAGGGTCCCTCTCTGCCCTAACCGTCATGGCCGAACTTGATCAGACTTGATCCGGCCATGACGAATTTGGTTGTCACAGCCCGAGGATGGCCTTGGCGATGATGTTCTTCTGGATCTCGTTGGTGCCGCCGTAGATCGAGACCTTGCGCGTGTTGAAATACGTCGGCGCGATCGGGCCGGCCCATTCGGGGCCGATCGGCGGCTCGTTCCAACGCTCCTCCTCGTCATGTTCGGGCTGGTAGGGCATGGCGTAGGGACCGACGATTTCGAGCAGCAGCTCGCTCGTCGCCTGCTGGATCTCCGAGCCCTTGATCTTGAGGATCGACGAGGCCGGATCGGGCTTGTTGCCAACACGGTTGCGCTCGGCGGCGACGACGCGCAACTGCGTCATCTCGAGCGCCTTCAGCTCGACTTCGACCGCGGCGAGCTTCTCGCGAAAGCGCTCGTCCTCGATCAGCGGCTTGTCACCGGCGATCTCGGCTGCGGCGAGCTCCTTGATCCGGCGGATGCGCTCCTTGGAAAAGCCGACCCGGGCGATCCCGGTGCGCTCGCGGCCCAGCAGGTATTTGGCGTAGTCCCAGCCCTTGTTCTCCTCGCCGACGAGGTTCTCAGCCGGAACGTCGACGTCGTCAAAGAAGACTTCGTTGACCTCGCGCCCGCCATCGATCGTGACGATCGGCCGAACCGTGATGCCCGGTGTCTTCATGTCGATCAGCAGAAAAGAGATCCCCTCCTGCTTCTTGGCCTGCGGATCGGTGCGCACCAGGCAGAAAATCCAGTCGGCATGCTGTGCCAGCGTCGTCCAGGTCTTTTGCCCATTGACGACATAGTGGTCACCGTCGCGCTTGGCCGAGGTGCGCAGCGAGGCCAGGTCCGACCCCGCACCGGGCTCGGAGAAGCCCTGGCACCACCAATCGTCGAGATTGGCGATCCGCGGCAGAAACCGCTTCTTCTGTTCGTCGGACCCGAACGCGATCATCACCGGCCCGACCATCGTGACGCCGAATCCGAGCGGCTGCGGGGCCGGCGTCATCTGTAGCTCTTCCTGGAACATGTGTTGCTGAACCGGGGTCCAGCCGGTGCCGCCCCATTCGGCCGGCCAGTTGGCCACCGCCCAACCCTTCTTGTTGAGGATGCGCTGCCAGGTGACGATGTCGTCCTTGGCGAGCCCCTTGTTCGCGACCAGCTTGTCGCGAATGCTCTCCGGCAGGGACGAGCGGAAGAACGCGCGCAGCTCGTCGCGGAATGCGAGCTCTTCGGCGGTGAAGCGGAGGTCCATGCGTGCACTCCCTGTTCAAACGGCGGCGGCGGAGGCGAAACCGCGCCCCTCGGCGGCGAGGCGGCGAATTCGCACGGCAGGCTGCAAGGTCTCGTCGCCCGACCGCTCGGCATAAAGGGTCAACCGGTCGCGGATGTGAGCAAGCCCCAGCTGATCGGCGTAAAACATCGGTCCGCCACGCCAGACCGGCCAACCATAGCCGTACACCCAGATCACGTCGATGTCGCCGGGACGTGCGGCGATGCCCTCTTCGAGAATGCGCGCACCCTCATTGATCATCGGGAAGATCATGCGCTCGACGATCTCCTCCTGGGCGATCTCCCGGCGGGCGATGCCCGACCGGGCCGAAGCATCGAAAATGGTCCGCTCGACCTCGGGATCGGGCAGCGGGGTACGCGACCCCGGATCATAGCGAAAATATCCCTTCCCGGTCTTCTGGCCGAAACGCCCGGCCTCGCACAGCGCATCCTCGATATCGTTGCGCTCGCCACGCCCCTTACGGATGCGCCAGCCAACATCGAGCCCGGCCATGTCAGCCATTGCGAACGGCCCCATCGGGAACCCGAACCCGGTGACCGCGGCGTCGACCTCCTGCGGCAGCGCGCCTTCGAGCAGCAACCGCTCGGCCTCGACCGAGCGGCGAGCGAGCATCCGGTTACCGACAAAGCCGTAGCACACCCCGACGGTGACCGGCACCTTCCCGATCCGCCGGCCGAGGGCGACCGCGGTGACGAGCGCCTCGGGCGAGGTTGCCGCACCACGCACGATCTCCAGCAAGCGCATCACGTTTGCCGGACTGAAGAAGTGCGTGCCGAGCACGTCGTGTGGCCTTGTCGTCGCCCGCGCAATCTCGTCGACGTCGAGTGTCGAGGTATTGGTGGCGAGCACCGCATTGGCCTTTGCTACCCGTTCGAGATCGGCGAAGACCCGTTTCTTCAGGTCCATCTCCTCGAACACTGCCTCGATCACGACATCGGCCGAAGCGACTGCTTCGAGCTCGGTGATGCCGTTGATCAGACCCATCCGGCGCTCCATCTCGTCGGCGCTCAGCCCGCCACGCGACACCGTCGCGCGATAATTGGCGGCGACCCGGTCGAGGCCCTTTTGTAGGAGGTCGCGGTCGGTCTCGACGATGGTGACCGGGATGCCGGCATTTGCGAAGCACATCGCGATGCCGCCGCCCATCGTGCCGGCGCCGATGACCGCGCCGTTCGTGATCGGGCGCGGCTTTGTTCCTTCCGGGATGCCGGGCACTCTTGCCGCCTCGCGCTCGGCGAAAAAGATGTGGCGCTGGGCCTTTGATTGATCGCCGGCGACCAGCGTGCGAAACAGCTCGGCTTCGCGCTTCAGCCCCTCCTCGAAAGGCATGGTGATCGCGTTGCGCACGGCCTCGACGCAAGCGGCGGGCGCATCCTGGCCGCGCCGCCGCCGGGTCAGCGCTTCGGCGGCATCGGCAAAGCCCTCCGCCGAGAGCTTATCCTCGCGGTCGCGGACACGCCGCAGCGGCCGACCTTCGGCCACGACACGGCGGGCGATGGCGATCGCACCGCCCGTGAGATCCCCTTCGACGATTTTGTCGATGATCCCGTCTGTCAGCGCCTCGCGAGCCTCGATCGGGTCGCCGGTAACGATCATCCCGAGCGCTTTCTCGGGCCCGACCAGGCGCGGCAGGCGCTGGGTCCCGCCGGCACCGGGCAGTAGGCCAAGCTTGACCTCGGGCAGGCCGACGCGCGCCCCGGCAATGGCGACGCGGAAATGGCAGGCGAGCGCCAGCTCGAACCCACCCCCGAGTGCGGTCCCGTGCAGTGCCGCGACGACCGGCTTTGGGATTGCCTCGATCGCGGCGATGACCTCGCCGAGACCCGGCGTCTGCGGCGGCTTGCCGAATTCGGTTATGTCGGCACCGGCGAAAAACGTGCGTCCGGCGCAGGCGATCACCACCGCCTTGACTGTTTCGTCGTCGCGCACCTGGCTGAGCGCTTCGGCGAGCCCGGCGCGCACCTCGTGCTTGAGCGCGTTCACCGGCGGGTTGTCGGTGGTGACGACGGCGATTTCGCCGTCCCGGCGGAGATCGACGCTGGCGTTGATATTGCCCACCTTCACCTCCCGCCTTGTCAATGGTTCGAGAGTAGACCTATCCGCCCGGTCGATGAAGGCCTAGAATCGGAGACGCTCGTCTCCGGGCAGTAGCGCATCACCTTGGAAATTGCCGCCACCTTTGGTTGGCGGGGTGTTGTGGGGACCATACTGCGCTCGCGACCTTGGTTGCCACGAACCACAAGCAAAAATTGAGCCGATTATTGCGTATTGCTGCATCTGCAGCAAATCTGCAGCAGAAACTCTCCTAAAGGTTGAAACCCAAACGGCCCAGCGTCGGATGTGCCGTCGGCGGCGCACGGGCAGTAACGAGCGGTCCTCGAACGCCGCCCGCCGCGGCGGGCTTGGAGAGGCCCCATCAACCATCGGCACCTCACTGGTCCAACCGGCGCAACTTCGGACCGTCATCGGTTGGAATATGTAATGAGAATCGAGCAATTTTAAGATCGTGATCATCGCAAGGTAATCGATCACGCTTCCAACTTTGTCCACTACCCTCTCGGCTTGACACGAAAAGTGGAGGTCGGCAGGCTCGTTACAAGCAGATGCAGCTATAGCGAGGGCAGATGCACGGACGACCGGGCGTGTCGGTCGAGGCCGCCGGCTGAGGCCCGAAATGCGTTCAATGGGCAGAGCCAAGTTGCTCGAGGTTTGCGATGTCGCCTTGCGGTTCGGCGGCATCGTCGCGCTCGACGGCGTCTCCTTTGCCCTCGAGGAAGGTCAGATCCTCGGGCTGATCGGCCCGAACGGCGCCGGCAAAACGACCCTGTTCAACTGCGTCAGCCGGCTCTACACCCCCAATAGTGGCGACATCTTGTTCGAAGGGCGCTCGATGCTCGCCCGATCGCCGCATCGCATCGCCGAGATCGGGATCGGGCGGACCTTTCAGAACCTCGCGCTGTTCGGTCCGCAATCGGTGCTCGACAATGTTCGCCTCGGCGCTCATGCACATAGCCGCAGCGACTTCGTCAGCGACACGTTGCGCCTGCCCTGGGCGCGCCGCGAGGAGACGGCGGTGAGCGAGATTGCGTGGTCGCTGCTCCACATGCTCGATCTCGAAGACGTGGCTTTGCGGCCGGCCGCTGGTCTGCCGCTCGGCACCCGCAAGCGCGTCGAGTTGGCCCGGGCATTGGCGGGCCGACCCAAGCTCGTGCTGCTCGACGAACCGGCGGGCGGGCTTAATCACGAGGAGGTCGGCGAGCTCGGCGTCCTCATTCGCCGGGTGCGCGACGAGCGCCAAGTCACCGTGCTGCTCGTCGAGCATCACATGAACCTCGTCATGTCGGTTTCCGACAGGGTCGTGGCCCTCGATTTCGGCCGCAAGATCGCCGAGGGCACGCCCGCCGAGGTGCAGCAGAACGAAGCGGTCATCGAGGCCTATCTCGGCACCGGCCACAAGCACAAGCACATAGTTGCCGCTTCCGGCGGGAAACCGGCCCCATGATGCTCGAAACCGCCGGCCTGGAGGCGTTCTACGGCGAGCAGCAGGCGCTGTTCGGGGTCGGGTTCGATCTCGACGCGGGGCATGTGCGCACTCTGCTGGGGGCCAATGGCGCCGGCAAGACGACGGTGCTGCGTGCGCTCTGCGGCATGGTGCGAACCGGTGGCGACATCCGCTTCGACGGAAAGTCGATCAGCGGTTGGGCGACCGAGGATATCGTCCGGCTTGGCGTCGCCCACGTGCCGGAGGGACGCGGCACCTTTGTGCGCCTGACGGTCGAGGAAAACCTGCAGCTCGGCGCGATGACCCGCCGCGACCACGCCGCAATCGCGACGGATATCGAGCAAATCTATCACCATTTCCCGCGCCTCAAGGAGCGGCGGACGCAGCAGGCCGGCCTGCTCTCGGGCGGCGAGCAGCAGATGCTCGCCGTTGGCCGGGGATTGATGCTGCGGCCGCGCCTGATGCTGCTCGACGAACCCTCGTTCGGGCTGGCGCCGTTGGTCGTCGAAGAGTTGTTCGGGATCCTGCGCGAGGTCAACCGCGACACCGGCGTCGCGATGCTGATCGTCGAGCAGAACGCGGCGCTGGCCCTCGAACTGGCGGAGCACGCCTATCTGCTCGAAACCGGCCGCATCGTCATGGACGGGCCGTCCGAAGCAATCGCTGCCGACGAGACCGTGCGCCGCGCCTATTTGGGTTATTGAGCGGGGAGAGCCGATGCAATTGCTGCTGCAACAGGTGATGGCCGGCCTTGCCAACGGCGCAATCTACGCCCTCGTGGCGCTCGCCGTCGTGATGATCTACCAGGCGATCGACCATCTCAACTTCGCGCAAGGCGAGATGGCCACGTTCTCGGCTTATGTCGCCTGGCAGCTGATCGCTTGGGGCACGCCGTATTGGCTGGCTTTCGTGGCCGTGGTGATCCTGTCGTTCATCGGCGGCGTCGCCATCGAGCGGATCTTGTTCAAGCCGCTGCACAACGCCTCGATCCTGGCTAATCTGGTCGCCTTCATCGCCTTGTTCAGCATCTTGAACAGCGGCGACGGCTATCTTTGGGATTACACGATCAAGAGCTTCCCGAGCCCGTTCGGCACCAAGCCGCTGTTGGGCAGCGTCCTGATCGACGCCCATGAAGCCGGGATGATCGGCGTGACTGCGGTGATGGTGGGTCTGATCTACCTGTTCTTCCGCGGTACGCGACTCGGCCTGGCGATGCGGGCCGCCGCCGCCAATCCGGAATCGGCCCGTCTGGTCGGCATACGGGTCGGCTGGATGACGGCGCTCGGCTGGGGCATTGCGGCAGCGATCGGCGGGGTTGCCGGCATGCTGATCGCACCGGTCGTGTTTCTCGATCCGAACATGATGTTCGGCGTGCTGCTGTACGGTTTTGCCGGCGCGGTGCTGGGCGGGCTGACGAGTCCTGGGGGCGCCGTGCTGGGCGGCTTCGCCGTCGGCATCATCGAGAACCTGGCGGGTACCTTCATCCCTTATTTCGGCCGCGACCTGAAGCTGACGATCGCGCTGTTGGTGATCGTCGCGGTGCTGATGGTGCGGCCCGCCGGGATTTTTGGCCGCAGCGTGGTGAGCCGGGTATGACGACACCACAACAGGATACCGCAGTCTTCGCACCCTCCGGCCAGGCGCGCGGCGCACAGCGGGCCGCATGGTTTACGACCCGTCACTGGGTGTTGGCTTGTGTTTTGGCGATCGCGGTGGTGGCGCCCTTCGTTTTCCAGGGCTTTGTCGTCTTCCAGTTGACCGAGGTGATGATCTACGGGTTGGCGATTCTCGGCCTCAACCTGCTGACCGGCTTCAATGGCCAATTCTCGGTGGGACACGGCGCATTCTACGGCCTCGGCGCCTATGTCACCGCGATTCTGATGCAGCGCTACGGCGTTGCCTATTACTGGACCGTGCCGGCGGCCGGCGGCGTCTGCTTTGTCGTCGGCACGCTGTTCGGGTTGCCGGCGCTGCGGCTGCAAGGCCTCTATCTCGCCCTTGCCACCTTTGCGCTGGCGGTTGCGCTGCCGCAGCTCCTGAAATTTCATGGTCTCGAAGACTGGACCGGCGGCGTGCAAGGCATCGTCGTCGATCAGCCGGATGTACCCGGATTCCTGCCGATCGATACCGATCAGTGGCTCTATTATTTTACCCTCGCGGTCGTGCTGGCCATGTTCGCCGGCGCCGCCAATCTGGTGAAGAGCCGGACCGGCCGTGCCATCATGGCAATCCGCGACCACCCGATCGCGGCCGCCGCAATGGGGATCAACGAGCGGCTGTACAAGACGCTGACCTTCGGGGTCAGCGCGCTTTACACCGGGGTTGCCGGTGCCTTGGGCGCCCTCGCGGTGCAGTTCGTTGCCCCCGACAGCTTCAGCCTGTTCCTTTCAATCTATTTCCTCGTCGGTCTGATACTCGGCGGCATGGGCTCGCTGCCAGGCTGCCTGTTCGGCGGCTTGTTCGTGCTCTACGTGCCGAACATCGCCGAGGAGGTGTCGCGCGGATTGGCGGGCGCGATCTATGGCGTCATCATGCTGCTGGTGATATTCGTGATGCCGTCGGGGGCCGCCGGCTTCACGCGGTTAGCATTCGCGTATGTGCCGCGATGGCGCCACCGGTAACGATCGGGCCGTCAAGTTGTGCAAGGGAGGTCACCGTGAAGAACCTGACACGCCGCACCATTCTCGCCGCCGCGCCTGCGCTGGCCTTCGGCGGCCCACTCCTGGCGGCGCGGCCGGTCCCTGCGGCCAAGCTATATGGACCGGGTGTCACCGATACCGAGATCAAGATCGGCAACACCTGCTTCTACAGCGGACCAGCCTCATCCTACGGAACGATTGGCAGAGCGATGGCCGCCTATTACAAGATGGTCAACGATCAGGGCGGGGTGAACGGCCGCAAGATCGACTTCATCTCATATGACGACGCTTATTCGCCGCCGAAGACCGTTGAGATGACGCGCAAGTTGGTCGAGGAAGACCAGGTCTTTCTGGATGCCGGTCCGCTCGGGACGCCGACCAACAGCGCGATCTGGCACTATATGAATCAGCACAATGTGCCGCAGCTGTTTGTCAGCACTGGCGCGACCAAATGGGACGATCCGAAGGGTCATCCCTGGACCATCGGCTGGCAGCCGAACTACCAGAGCGAAGGGCGCATCTACGCGGCCTACATTCTAAAGGAAAAGCCGGACGGCAAGATCGGCGTGCTCTATCAGGACGACGATTTCGGCAAGGACTATCTGAAAGGCGTCACCGACGGGCTTGGCGCCAAGGCAGCCTCGATGATCCTCGTCGAGGCGTCCTACGAGACCACAGATCCAACGGTCGACTCGCAGGTCATCGGCATGAAGGCCGCCGGTTGCGACGTCTTCGTCAACACCGCGATCCCCAAATTTGCCGCCCAGTCGATCAAAAAGACGGCGGAGATCGAGTGGAAGCCGCTGCACATCTTGAGCAGCATCGGCAATTCGGTGGCCGCCACCTTGAAGCCGGCCGGCTTGGAAATCTCCAAGGGCATTGTGTCCGACTTTTACTTGAAGGACCCGACCGACCCCGAGTGGCAAAACGACGACGGTTACAAGTGGTGGGTCGGTTTCATGGACAAATATTATCCGAGCGGCGACAAGACCGACGCCGGCAACGTCTATGGCCCCTCCAACGCGGCGACGGTAGTACACGTGCTGCAGCAATGCGGCGACGACTTGACCCGCGAAAACGTGATGAAACAGTCCGCCAACCTTCATGATTTCCGGGTGCCGATGCTGCTGCCCGGGATCGCGATCAACACCAGCCCGAGCGACTTCGCCCCGGTCAAGCAGGTCCAGATGGGGCGTTTTGACGGCGAGTCATGGCGTCGGTTCGGTCCCATCCTAACGGGCGCGATCGGCTGAACGTGGCCCGCAACGGCGGTAGCTGAGCTGCCGGGCCGCCGGCGCGCGGCTTGGCGGCAACGGTTCCTGTCCCGGGCGCGGGTTGCAACGCACATGTTGCGCCCCCGGCTCGGGCCGAAGAAACAATGTTGGGAGGTTGCGATGGAGCGTCTGACGCGCCGTACCGTTCTCGTTGCCGCGCCGGTCGCGCTCACCTTTGCCGCGCAGCGCGCCGCGCGTGCGGCGAAGAATTACGGACCCGGCGTTACCGACACCGAGATCAAGCTCGGCAATACGGGTCCCTATAGCGGTCCGGCCTCGTCCTACGGCGCGATCCCCAAATCCATGGCCGCCTATTACCGGATGGTCAACGACCAGGGCGGGGTGAACGGGCGCAAGATCAATTTCATCTCCTACGACGACGGCTATGCGCCGCCGAAGACGGTCGAAATGACCCGCAAGCTGGTCGAGCAGGATCAGGTTCTGGCGGTCACCAGTCCGCTCGGCACCCCGACCAACAGCGCGACCTGGCATTACATGAACCAGCACCAGGTACCGCAGCTGTTCATCGCGAGCGGCGCCACCAAATGGGACGACCCGACGGGCCATCCGTGGACGATCGGCTGGCAGCCGAACTACCAGAGCGAGGGCCGCATCTATGCGACCTTGATCATGACCGACAAGCCTGACGGCAAGATCGGCGTGCTTTACCAGAATGACGATGCCGGCAAGGATTATTTGAAGGGGGTGACCGACGGGCTCGGCGACAAGCACAAATCGATGATCGTTCTGGCGGCGTCTTACGAGCCGACCGACCCGACGATCGACTCGCAAATCGTCGCGATGAAGGCTGCAGGTTGCGATGTGTTGGTAACCGCCGCGATCCCAAAGATGGCCGCGCAGGCGATCAAGAAGGCGGCGGAAATCGAGTGGAAACCTCTCCACGTCCTGACCAGCGTCGCCAACTCGGTCGGTGCCACATTGAAGCCGGCCGGGCTCGAAATTTCCAAGGGGGTTGTCTCCGATTTCTACCTCAAGGACCCGACCGACCCGCAGTGGAAGGACGATCCGGGCTTCAAGGCCTGGCTCGCCTTCATGGACAAATATTACCCCGACGGCGACAAGAGCGACTCCGGCAATCTCTACGGCCCTTCCATCGCCGCCACCACGGTGCAGGTGCTGAAGCAGTGCGGCGACGAGCTGACCCGTGAAAACGTCATGAAGCAGGCAGCAAACCTCCGCGATTTCACGACGCCGCTGCTGTTGCCGGGCGTGAAGATCAACACCAGCCCGACCGATTTCGCGCCGATCAAGCAAGTCCTGATGGGGCGCTTCGACGGAACCCGCTGGCAACTGTTCGGCCCGATCCTGACTGGCGCCATCGGCTGAACGGTCAGGATTTTTCTCGATGCACCGGCGTGACCGCCCAACGGAAAGAAAGGATGACACGGTTGGCGGCGCCGGATAAATTCGCCGCCGGGTGTGACGACGCCCGAAGTCGACCCAACGAGCGTGCCTCGCATCACCAATGAGGCATGCCTCAAGACACCGATCGAACAGCAGGCTTTCGCCGAGGGAGATCATCATGAAGCGTCTGACGCGCCGCACGATCCTCGCTGCCGCCCCCGCCGCGCTCGCCTTCGGCGGCCCGATCCTCGCCGCGGGGCCGGCCCGCGCCGCCAAGCAATATGGCCCGGGGGTCACCGACAGCGAGATCAAGATCGGCAACACCGGCCCCTATAGCGGGCCGCTCTCGAACGCCAGCCCCATTCCGATATCGATGGCCGCCTATTTCAAGATGATCAACGAGCAGGGCGGCGTGAACGGGCGCAAGATCACCTTCATCTCCGACGACGACGGCTATTCCCCGCCGAAGACGGTAGAGATGACGCGCAAGCTGGTCGAGAGCGACCAAGTTCTCTTCACTGCCGGCCAGCTCGGGACCCCGACCAACAGCGCTATCTGGCACTACATGAACGAGAAGAAGGTGCCGCAATTGTTCGTCAGCACCGGCGCCACCAAGTGGGACGATCCGAAGGGCCATCCCTGGACGATGGGCTTTTTCGTTAGCTACCAAGCGGAGGGGCGCATCTACGCGGCCTACATCCTGAAGAACAAGCCCGACGGCAAGATCGGCGTGCTCTATCAGAACGACGATTTCGGCAAGGACTATCTGAAAGGCCTGGTCGACGGGCTCGGCGACAAGGCGGCGTCGATGATCAAGGTCAAGGATTCCTATGAGACCACGGACACGACTGTCGACTCGCAGATCGTCGACCTAAAGGCGGCGGGCTGCGATGTCCTCGTTACCATCGCGATACCCAAATTCGGCGCCCAGGCGATCAGGAAGGTGGCCGAGATCGAATGGAAGCCACTGCACATCCTGAACGGCATCGCCTCGTCCGTCGGCGTGACGTTGAAGCCGGCCGGCCTCGAAAACGCCACGGGTATCATTAGCGACAATTCCTTCAAGGACCCCACCGATCCCCAATGGCAAAACGATGCGGGCTACAAGGGGTGGGTCTCTTTCATGGACAAGTATTACCCGAACGGCGACAAGACCGATAACCAGAACGTCTACGGTCAGTCGATTGCCGCGACGACCATCCAGATGCTGAAGCAGTGCGGCGACGAGCTGACCCGCGAGAACGTAATGAAGCAGGCGGCCATCCTGCACGATCTCGAACTGCCGATGCTGTTGCCCGGCATCGCGATCAACACCAGCCCGACAAATTTCGGGCCGATCAAGCAGGCCCAGATGAGGCGCTTCGACGGCGAGCGCTACGTTCCGTTCGGTCCCGTCCTCACCGGCGCGATCGGCTGAATGCCGGCGACTACGCAACGGGAGGGCGCCATGCAACGACTGACCAATTCGCCGGTTTCGATCCGCGTGCCGTCAGACAACGACACCGGAGCGCGCCCGACTCAGCCCGACCCGCGGACCACACTCGATCGTCGGTGAATTCATAGACGCCGTAAAAGGTACGAATGATCGCGTCGAACAGGCCGAGCGACATCGCCCAGAATTCTTCCGGCCCGTCTAACGAGACACGGGGAAGCGCGGTTACAACTCCCACCGCGGACCCAGTTGTTTCAGCCGTCATGGCTCAACGAGATAAGCCCCATTGCGCCGCCTCGACTGCCATCGACCGTGCAGGACGCGTCTGGTTCGGCTCTATCCCGGGCGCCTTCCATCGGGTCGCAGTGGCCCCTGCACGCCACGTCGCCCCCGAAACGTACATCACGGCGATGCGGGGAAAAATATCAGCGCATTTATTCGAAGGCGCCATCGCAGCACAATTGCTTCGTGCTGCCGCGGCGCGACACCCGATGAATTAGACAGCGAGAGCCTCCCGCTGGATGGGTCCTCGCGAGCTGCGGCGCTGGTGAAACGAACTGAGCGGGCGGCGCGGCGGCGTGTCCCAAGTATTCCGGCGGATCCCGCATATATCCGCCTCCCTCAACGTCACTGTGCCGTTGGAGCGGTTGAACCTACTCGCCACGACTTAGTGATCGCAGCCCGCGACCTGGAGTTTGCTCGCTCTTTCTGGCATCCTTGATTCGGTCGCGCAAACGGCGCCGCCTTGACGGCCGGCGGCTCGGCGGCAGTATGATCGGGTGCCGGCTATGGCTCCCTTAGCTCGATCTCCGCCTCAGGACATAACGGGTCCGGATGGTTCCGACCCTGGTATAGTTGCTCCTCTCGTCTATGTGTGCGGCTCCGGTCAATGCTGCTCCCGCTTTTGGCATCCGGCCTCTCCGCGATAATGACGGCGCGGATCACCGCACCGTGATGACTTGGCGGATGCCGTGAGCCCGGCGACGAGGTGGCTATGGCATGCTCTGCGCCGAACGGC
>Ga0074045_10003123_pt1 | contig 14997 bp, 9 predicted proteins | sample BogForMeECP23OM2_FD_94442 | JGI IMG/M metagenome (GOLD analysis project Ga0074045, IMG submission 94442) | Bog forest soil microbial communities from Calvert Island, British Columbia, Canada - Bog Forest MetaG ECP23OM2 | ecosystem: Environmental > Terrestrial > Soil > Wetlands ...
CCGTCGCGCCTGAAGAATACCGTACTTGAGTTTCTCGAAATGCGATGTGTGGTGGGCGTCGGTATTGATGACGATCTTCACTCCCCGATCGCGCGCCATACGCAAATGCACATCGTTAAGGTCGAGACGGTCGGGGTAGGCATTCAACTCCATCGCGACCTTGTTCTTGAGAGCCGCCTTGAGCACCGCTTCCATGTCGAACGGATAGGCATCGCGGCGCAGCAGCAATCGTCCTGTGGGATGCCCGAGGATTGAGACGTTCCTGTTATCCAAAGCTCGCAACAGGCGGTCTGTCATCTGCTGTGGCTCCTGGTTGAAGGCGGAGTGGACGCTGGCCACGACCACGTCCATCTGCTCGAGCACGGAGTCGCTGAGGTCGAGCGCGCCGTCAGCCAGAATATCCACTTCGATCCCGGCCATGATCGTGATGCCTTCCATCTGCTCATTGGCGGCGCGAATGCGGGCGATATGCTGCTCGGCACGTTGGTCATCCAGGCCGTTCGCGAACGCCAGATTCTTCGAGTGATCGGTGATGGCGATGTATTTGTATCCGCGTTCCTTCGCAGCCTCGGCCATCTCGTCAATGGTGCACTTCCCATCGGTTTCGACAGTGTGCATGTGTACTTCACCGCGAATGTCTTCAGCCGTGATCAGCTCAGGCAGCTTGTGTTCCGCGGCGGCTTCGATTTCGCCGCAATTCTCGCGCAGCTCAGGAGGAATGGTGTCCAGCTTGAGCTTGCCGTAGATATCCTCTTCCGTAGTGCCGGCCACGCGCTTGTTGTTGTCGAGTCGAAATAGACCATACTCGTTGAGCGTGAAGCCCATCTTGAGCGCGCGCTGCCGCAGAGTGACGTTGTGGTTCTTGGAGCCGGTGAAGTACTGCATCGCCGCGCCATAGGATTCCGGCGGCAGCGTGCGCACGTCCACCTGCATTCCACTTCGCAGTTTGAAGCTGACCTTGTTGTCGCCCTTGGCCAGCACTTCGAGGATGCCGGGGAAGCGCAGAATCTCCTCGATGAGCTCGGCGCGTTGCCGGTCGTCCACGCAGCACGGCCCGGTGATGAGCATGTCGAGGTCGCCTACGGTTTCGCGGCCGCGACGCAGCGAGCCTGCTGGTGTAATCTTCTCGATGCCCTTGATGTGCGCCAGGTGCTCGGTCAGCTTCTCGGCGGTACGGTCAGCTTCGTCCAACAGAAAGCGCCCGGTGATGCGGCGATAACTTTCGATTGCCTTCAGAATCTTCTGCTCGCTCTTCTCGCTCAGGCGCGGTAGCTCGCGCAGCTTTCCCTCGCGCGCCAGCTTTTCCACCCCAGCGACATCGCTCACCTGAAAGGCGCTCCAGAGCAGAGCGATGGTCTTCGGGCCGAGCCCCTGGATCTTCAGCAGCTCCAGCATTGAGGGCTGGTACTTCTTGATCAGTTCCTGATGAAGTTCGAGTTTGCCACCGCGGCACAGCTCCTGAATGTTGGCCGCCATGCCCTTGCCGATGCCGGGAATCTCCAGCAGCTTCTTCGGTTCGTTGATTAGGGCAGAGACTTGCTCAGGGAGCCCTTCGAGCGCCTCGGCGGCGCGGCGATAGGAGCGGATACGGAAGGAATCGTCGCCGTTGATCTCCATAAGATCAGCGGTTTCGTAGAAGACGTTGGCGATGGCCTTGTTGTCCACGCAAGAGCACCCGGACGGAATTGTATCGTGCGGGAATAGAATCCGCAGGGCTACAAAGGCCGAACGGCGCTCAAAACGCAAAGCCCAGTCCGCCGGGCGCGCTGGGCTTCCTCGAACCGTAGCTAAGATCCGTTATTGGACCTCGTTACGTTGCCTGCCTGAGGGCCTTTCTGGCCGTCGACAATCTCGAACTCGACCTGATCGCCTTCCTGCAAGCTCTTATATCCATCCGTGGTGATCGCGCTGTAGTGCACAAACACATCGGGATTGCCATCCTCACGGCCGATAAAGCCAAAGCCTTTTGCATTATTGAACCACTTCACGGTGCCTTTCAGTCTCACTTTCGTCTTCCTCCGGGCATAGCCCATCAGCACCCCCACCCCGAAGATGCCGGTCTTGAATTTGCGTCAATCAGGTCGGGCCCAGAAGCCAAGGTGAAGATAGGACTCCTTCCCTGGCGAACTATGGCAGGCAGGATATGGCCTGTTGAACAGCCTGCAGTAATTGTACGGCCATTAAGTGGTGTTGCCAATAGAGTAGACAGCCCGGGCAGCGGCTAAATTTCAGCCGCTGCTGACGCCTTGAACATCGGATGTTTAGCGGGGTCAGGGTCGATTCTTGCGCCTGGGCAAGCGGCGTGATTTTGACGGCGAACAGCATGCCCGTTCTCGCGTGCGGTTCAAGAACCAGACACGTGGTGCCGTGGAGATTCCGCCAGCCACAGCACAGCCGAAATCGTTTTCCCATCCCGAATCTTGCCCGCGAAAATCATCTCGATTACCTGCGAAAGCGGCAACAGTTCGCATTCGATGGATTCGTCCTCCTCGGGTTGCGCTGGACCTGGCGTCAATCCGCGGGCGAGGTACACCGTCATGGTCTCGTCCAGGAAGCCGGGGCTCGGATAGAAGAACAACGCGCGCTTCCAGTTCTTTGCGCGATATCCCGTCTCCTCCAGCAGTTCGCGCTTGGCGCCGGCGAGCGGCGACTCTCCCGGATCAATTCGTCCCGCAGGTATCTCCCACAGATAATCTTCGGCGGCATATCGATATTGGCGCTCCAGTAGAACGCGCGGCTCAGGGCCGAGGTCGTCCACGGCCAGAATGACCACCGAGCCAGAATGGCGCACCACGTCGCGCTGGGCAACGATGCCGTTGGGCTCTTTCACCCGGTCTGAAGTAACGCTGAAGACGCGGCCCTGGAAGACCGTCTTCGACGACAGAAGCTCAACCGTGCTTCTCTTGCGGGATTGCTCCTTCGAGGTGGCGTTACGGTTCGACTTGCGGGTAACAGGTTTCTTTGCTGGCATGGTCTAATCACTATAAGCCAGCCGTCATGCACCGTTGCAAATTGCCACGTCGCGCCTGACGGCTGATCTGCTATTCTGCCTGCCGTGCGAAAAGAATCGGGTACAGCTCGCGCGCTTACGGTGAGCATTGTCGGAGCCGGAAACCTCGGTACTGCGTTGGCTTTAACCTTGCCATCGGCAGGCTGTGAGGTGAAGTTCATTGTCACGCGCACGAAGAGCGGTAGCCAACGCCACGCAAAAGCTCTAGCGCGCCGAGTAAAAGCCCGCCTGGTCGAACTTGGCAACCAACCGCTTGACACTGCCCTGGTTTGGATCACCGTACCGGACGACTCCATTGCGCAAGTCGCGCGCAAGCTGGCGGGCGTCCAGAACTGGAAGGGAAGAATCGTCTTTCACTCCAGCGGAGCGCTCACCAGCGACGAACTGGCTCCGCTGCGCGAGAAGGGCGCGCGGGTCGCATCGGTCCATCCCATGATGACCTTCGTGCGTGGCTCCGCTCCGGACATGGCCGGAGTCGCCTTCGCCGTGGAAGGCGATCCCGTCGCGACCCGTGCGGCGAGAGAGATCGTCGAGCGCCTCGGCGGACATGCGTTTCCGATTCGCAAGCAAAACAAGGTCCTCTATCACGCCTTCGGCAGTTTTGCCTCGCCGCTGGTCATTGCGTTGATGGCCGCGCTCGAAGATGTAGCGCAAGCCGCAGGCGTCCGGAAGCGCGACATCAAGCGTGTCATGCTTCCGCTGCTATTGCAGACACTGCAAAACTATCTGTATCAGGATGCCGCATCTGCCTTTAGCGGTCCGCTTGTGCGCGGCGACGTCGCGACGGTGAGAAAACACCTGCAGGAGCTCAACAAAGTTCCCGAGGCGCGGGAAGTGTATGTCGCTCTGGCGAAAGCGGCGCTGAAGAACTTGCCGATGAAGAATCGGAAGGCGGTGGAGCGGGAGTTGAGGAGCGCTTGAGCTAAGGGCTGCGCCGCCCATGAGGAAGCACACGGCCGCCTTTCTTCTTTGAACTTGACCATTATTCTGACCATAGTCTATAATACTGACCAGAGAACGAGTCATGCAGGAAGTAGCTATTTCGGAATTCAAGGCCAAGTGTCTGGCACTGCTGGAACAGGTTTCGAAGACAAAGAAACCCATACGGGTGACGCGATTCGGAAAACCAATTGCCGACGTCATGCCTCCTGCGTTGGTGCAAGGGCGGGCTGCCTGGATTGGCTCCATGAAGGATTCCATGGAGATTGCGGGAGACATCATCTCTCCGGCCAACGAAGAGAATGAGTGGGAGGCACTCCGCGATTGAAGCTCTTACTGGACACCCACATTTGGTTGTGGGCCGTTCACGACCCGAAACGGCTGGGCCGGCGACTGTTTCGAGAGCTCAGCAAAGAGGCAAACGAGCTCTGGCTCTCTCCCATCAGCACGTGGGAAGCGTTGACCCTACATGTCAAGGGCAGAATCCACTTGGGCAGCGATCTCAAGGAATGGGTAGCACGCGCTACGGCTGGCACTCGCGAGGCTCCGCTGACTCACGAAATCGCACTGGCTGCCCGGAAGTTACCCCTCCATCAAGATCCGGCAGACCGTATCCTGGCGGCGACTGCCCAGGTTCTCGATCTGACCTTAGCGACTGCCGATGAGCGGCTGCTCGGTCTTGGGGAGATCCGCACGCTGGCGAACCGCTGACAGCGGAAGCGTCCGGTGTGACTACCACCCCGTAAACAAATGCCCCATCTTCTCTTTCTTCGTGCGCAGGTAGGCTTCGGAGTGCTCGTAAGGCTCGACTTCGGCTGAGACGCGCTCCACCACATTAATTCCGGCGGCCTCGACGGCGGCAACCTTGTCGGGATTGTTGGAGATGAGGCGCACTTCTTTCACGCCCAACTGCCGTAAAATCTCAGACGGCAGTTTGTACTCGCGATAGTCGTTGTCGTAGCCAAGCTCCACGTTGGCCTCGACCGTATCAAGACCCTTGTCCTGTAGCTCGTACGCCTGGAGCTTGGCCATCAGGCCGATACCGCGGCCCTCCTGCTGCTCGTAGATGAGGACACCTGCGCCAGCATCGGCGATCATGGAAAGCGCAAGCTCGAGCTGTTGGCGGCAATCGCAGCGCATGGAGGCGAACACGTCTCCGGTGAGGCATTGTGAGTGAATGCGCACCAGCGGCGGCGTGGAATGGATGTCGCCCATCACCAGCGCAACCGCACCCTCGGTGCTAGGATCTTTCTCTTCGGGCGCCGGGCGATCAGCGCCGTTGGGCGAGACACTGGCGGTCGGACTCTCGGAGACGCCCTCAAAGCCGTAGATACGGAACTGTCCCCAGCGGGTGGGGAAGTTCGCCTCGGCCACTTTTTTCACGGTCAAACGCATCACAGTTTGATTATAAGCTGCTGAAGCAGTGGTCGATGTTCAGCCGTCACAGGCACATCGGTCGCAGGGCACAGAAAAAAGGGCGGCCGTTGCGCGCCGCCCATGCTGCAATCGCTTCCTCAAGAGATATTACCGATGTCCTCCACCTCCGGAGTGCGAACCTCCGCCTCCTCCGCCGTGGTAGCCACCGCCGCCACCCGACGAGTGATAGCCGCCGCCCGATCCGCCCGAGTAGTGCGGCGCGGAGTACGAACCCGCAGAACCGTAGTTACGGGCCGTATATGTCGGACTCGATCCGTAGCTTCGGCCAGAGCCGGAGTACGAGCTTGACGGATATGAGCTGCGGTTGACGCTGTATCCGCTGACACCCGACCGCCCCGCTGCGTACGAGGAAGAGCCTGAGTAAGCTGGCGCTGCGTGATAGGTGTAACCAGCGGGCGGGCGGGACGCCGATCCGTAGGAGCGAGATGTCGAGTTCGAATTGCCGTTCGAGCTGCCGTGCGAATTCCCTTGCGGGGTTGCACGCTGTGACGGCGCCGCCTGATGCGACGGAGCCGGCTGCTGCGTGGTTCCGCCGGGCGCGTGATACGTGTAGTTCGCAGGCGGTCGCGGTACCGATTGGTTCCTGGCGGTCAAGCCGGCCGGCGAGTTGCCGGTATAGCTGTGCTGCGGATTGCTGGCCGCCGCCTGGCTGTTCACGCTGTTGTTGCCGCGCGCGAGGTTGTTGTTGCTTGCCGGTGGGCGAGGTACGGAGTGCGCCGCCGGATTCGAGGGAGCGGACTCCCGCGCGATCTGAGTGTTGGCCGCTCCTCCTGCCGAAGGTGGACGCGGCACATTGTGCGCCGCATTCGCCTGGTTCGCGCTCAGCGCTGCATTAGGTGCGTGCGCAGCATTCACATTGCCCTGCGTCGAAGGAGCCGTATTCGTCCTCGCCACCGAGGATTGGCTCCCACCGAAGCGGGCTGGCCCCGCCGGAGGCGTTGCGCGGGTCACGACACTGCGGTTCGTCGCCGAAGCGGGAGGTACCGAACGCGCCGCCGCGGTACCTCCGAGCACCGATTGCCGGGTCGGCGACACGTCAGCGTTGTGCATTAACGTGCCACTGCCCAGAGCGGACTTAGGCACCGTCACGCCGACCTTGTTGATCGCAGCTCCTGAAGTAAACGCTGACTTTGAAGCCGCGGTCACTGCGCCCGGAATGTTCCGGTTCACGTTCGGTCCGACGAGATTGTGGTTGTTGTAATTGTTGGTAATGTTGTTGATGTTGGTGATGTTCATATTGGTGACGTTGACATTACGCAGGTAGCCATTGCTCACCCAACCGCCACCGTGGTACCAGCCGCCATATCCCCATCCACAGTAGCGCGGATAATACGGCGCACCCCAGCCCAGCGGGAACCAGCCGAAGCCAACACCAACCCCCCAGCCACCACCCCATCCCCATCCGAAGCCGACGCCGAACCCAGGTCCGCCGATCCAGCCCACCAATGCCGGAGCATAATACGGGTTCCAGTAGCCGAGCGGTCCGGGAGCCCAGGCCCACGCGCTATTCCAATACACCCAGCGGCCGTAGTGGAAGGGAGCGAATCCCCAAGGCGCGTCATCCACCCAGGTCCAGCCCCAGGGAGCAATCCATGCCCAGCTACCGTAACGATACGGCGCCCAGCCCACCGGCACCGAAGTCGGCACCCAGATCGCGCCGTACGGGGCGGCCGTCTGCCACGTGCCGTAAGCGTCGAGATCCTGATATCCAATCACGCCCGGCGAGACGTAGCGCGCGGACAGGGAATTAGCCAACCGCTTGTCGCGCACCTGAGCCCAGTCTTCGAAGCCATCCGGAACAGGCGCGCTGATGGCGGTATTTTGCAGCGTTTGATCGTTGCGGAAACGAACCTGCTGTCCGGAGTTGACCCGCACCGCAGGCCCCTTGCCAGTGGCCTCGCCGTAGCCGCTGCGAACGGTCACCCAGCTCTCATCGCCATGGGGAAAAACGTCGAACTTATAGACGCCCGTCTTCATCACGGTGAAGGCGTAGTTCGGCGTGTCGACTTCGTAGATCTCACCCTTCTCCAGGTGCTTGACCGTGACTTCGAGGGTGCCCTGATCGAGTTCAATCTGCACCGTGCTGTCGCTGACGTTGGTCAGCGTCACGCTGGTCTCCGAGGCCATGCGGATGAAGCCGTCGCCCACGTTCAGCTCGGCGCGCGAGTCCTTGTCCGTCCACACGCGGTCCGAGGTGGTCAGCGGACGATTCAGGCCGGCTGCAACCCAGTCGTTCACGCCGCCGGGCTGCATGGAAACCTCACCCGAAGTGTATTGCAGACGCGCCACGCGTCCCGGAGGGTCTTGCGCATTCTGCCCGGGAGCGTTGCCCCCGGCATTCGGGTACTGCTGTGGCGGAAGCGACACGCTCTGTGGAGCTTGTGCCAGGGCGCTTCCCGCCGAAATTGTCACCAAAAGCAGCGCTACCAAGAACCATCCAAACCGCCGCCGTACTTTCATCTTGAGGCTCCTCTCACCTCGGACCTGGGCTTACATTCTCGTATCCAGAGGCGAAATCAGGCGCAGCATGGGAGAGGTACTGTGACTGACACTTTCTTAAACCCCACAATCGCTAAGGTGTTGCGCACATCTCTTTTACATTAGAGCAAGAACAATTTACAAAGAAAGGTGCAGCCAGGCTTGCGCTTTGAGGGCCGCCTACGGCGCGAAGTAGGCGGAGATGTCCAGTATCAGTTGCGTTAAATTGGAGGCGAAGGCGTCGATTGACCCGTTCATCGTCGGCACGATCGCCATGTTTGACGTAACGGCTCCATCAATCGCGTTCAGCGTCGAAACCACAGGCTGCGAACCGCCATCCGGCCACAGCGTAAGGTACCCCAGCGGAGCCGAAGGCACAACTGTCGCATTGAAGACGTACGCCTGTGCCAGGCTCGATGGCGCGCAGACACTATCCACCGTGTCCACCACAATCTTCCCAACGAACTGGCCGATGCCGTTGTTACGGGTGTCCAGCACGCGGCAAGGCGTCACCGCATACAGCGACAGCCCGCCCTGTTCCGGCGCAGCAAAATAGCCGTTGACATCGATCACCAAGTCCGAGTTATTGCTGACGTACGCATTGATGTCGCCATTCACCTTGCTCGCTGGCACGATGGCTGCGTTAGCCACCACGGTGCCGGTCACATCGTTCAGGGTCGAGACCGTGGGTTGCTGCTGATCCGCTGGCCACACCGTCAAATACCCGAGCGGCCTTGGCGGCACAGCGGTGAAGTTGAAGGAGTAGGCCTGCGGGTTGATGCCCGGCGGAAAGCAGTCGCTGCTCAGGATGGGAAAATCGCGCGGCACGCCGCCGCTCAAAGAGGGCGGTCCCAGTCCCTGAGGAAACCCGCTGTTTGGGCGGGTGTCGGCCACCCGACACGGCGGCAATGTATAAAACGCCAGCGTGGCTCCGCTTACCGGCGCGAAGTAACCGTCGATGTCCAACACCACGTCTGTCGTGTTGCTGGCGAATACGCTCACCGCGCCCTGATATCCCGCGGGCACGATGGCGGCGTTGGCTTTCACCCGTCCATCCACCGAGTTCAGGGTGGACGCCACCGGCTGATCTTCGCCCGTCGGCCAGATGGTCACGTAGCCTAAGGGCCCCGGCGGAACCACGGTGAGATTCAACGAATAGGCAGCGGCGGTAGAGGGAATATTGCAGGTGCTCGGTGGGATGGAGAAGTCTCGTTCCGTCTGGCCCTGAATTGGCGGGCCGCCAAAGGGTCCAGCCGCGTTCCGCGTGTCAACTACGCGGCATGGAACCACGGGAATGAACTGCAAAGCACCTCCGGGTGTAGTAAAGGTGGCCGTGAGTGACAGATTCCGTGTCATGGTCACTTTGCAGGAGCCAGTCCCCCTGCAAGCTCCTCTCCAACCCGTAAACGTCCCGCCCTGAGCCGGGCTGGCGTTCAATGCCACTCGCGTATTGCTTAGATAGGAATGGCCGCAACTGCCCGGACAGTTGATGGATCCGTCGGTGCTGGTGACCGTTCCCGCACCGACAGGGTCAAGGTACACGCTCAAGGTGTAGTAAGTGTTGCTTAGATTGATAGTAAAGTTCACATATCTCGTTGTCTCCACATTGCCTGCTAAATCGACGCTGTAGAGGCCAACTACGTGGTTACCGTTTGCCGTGACTGTAAATGATCCAGTGTAGATCTGCCATGCACCACCGTCGACCTCAGAGTAGGTAGCGGCCACTCCGCTTAAATTGTCTGTCGCCGCGAGGGTCACTTGAACGGGGCTGACATATACGCCACCCTGCTGAGTACCGCCGAGAGTCGCCGTAGTAACGGGCGGGGTAGTGTCATAGCCTAGCGGACCATAGGTGAGAACGGCGGATGCGAAGCCTGAGTTGTCCCACGCCCTAAGGTTCACTGTGTGCCACCCTTGGCTGACGGCCTTGGCAAGACCGAGGTTGCCATTCCCGTTTGGAAATTGGGGGCCGCTATAAAAGGAATTGCCCGAACCGGGCGTAGGTTCGCTATAGGGATCGCCTGGGTCAATATCCCAAGCTGCACTGGACCCGGCCACACCGTTTGGAGGGCGCCCATTGCCTGAGGTATCCGTCACCGTCCAACTTACAATCTCGTCGGTATTGTACCAACGGTTGATCGGCGGGCCGGAAAAGGCCGCGACCGGCGGGCCAGAGTCAAATGCGAAATACGCGTTGAAGGCCCACGCGAGTTGCAGCATGTTGGCACTGCCCCAACCCGTTACCTGATCAAGACCGGCTGAAGCGCAGTAAGGGGTCAAGCCGTATTTCTGCGTGATGTCGTTGTTGTTGCAACCAGAGGTAATGTCATAAAACGGGTAATGTGGGGCATAGGGTGACATCCCTTCTTTGTAGAGGACATTGTTGGCATCACCAATCGGTGCACAGGCGCCCGCACCGCTCGCACCGCAGATATTGCCTAAGGCGAGCAGATAGGCATTCTCCTGGGCGAAAAACCCGGCCATCTCCGGCGCAACAATACTCGTTCCTCCGCCGTATTGTAGCTGCCCCTGGAAATAGATGTTTTGCGGTTCATAGTACCCATCAGCGTTGAGCGCGATGTCCGGAACGCTTCGGTATGAGCCGCAGGCCGTGTTGCCCTGGTAGGGTGGGGTTGTGAAATAGCTGCTGCAGCCGCCGGTGCTCCCTCCGTCATTGCCGACGCAGCCATCGGGGCCTCCCGTCCAGCCCACCTCGCTGCTGTAGGTTCCATCTGAGTTCAGGGTCAGCGTGGTACCGCCGGCAGCCGTAATGTCGGGGTCCGAGGCAGGCCAACTTACCGATAAGTAGTCGCCACAACCGTTGGTGGCTCCTGCATCACCGGAGGACACGACCAGTGTCCAACCTTCGCCGACCATTTGAACAAAGATGTTATGGAACATCTTCATTGTATTCTGATTCGTGGTGTGTTCCGGGGCTCCCCAACTCATGCTAAGTACCCGGGCATAGCCGTCTGTTAGGGCCTGATTGACGGCATCTTCCAGAGTTGAGAAGTTACTGTTAGCGCCCTCGTAAACGTTAACTTTGGCAGTATCAGCCATTGAGTGAAAGCTATTGGCGGTTGCCGTTGTCCACTCAGTATCCATTGTGACCTCGCCGGTGAGATCCGGCAGCGGAGTGCCATCGATGAGATATTTCTGAATGTTAGAAGCGAGGTAAGGATATTGGTCCAAAAATCCTTGAACATCATTCATGCTGAAATCGTCCCAGATGACAATGGCAATGGAAGACTCCGGCGGGGAGTTGTTGGGGTGGTTCAAGGGATTGCAGCAGTGGCCAAGATTCTGGAGCGCACGGTAATCGTAGGCCTGGGAGCTGTAGATGTCGGAAGGATCGTACGCACCACCGGTAATGTAAGGGCTCAGTCCTTGCTTGCGGCTGGCGATCGCAGCCTCCAGCTTTTTGCGATCACCATCGCCTTGACGATGCTCGCCGACTACATAGACTGGGCCGGGTGCGTAGTCGGGTCCAAGCGTCTCCCGCCCTGTGACCGAGGAATGGTGCGCTACTTCCAGGTTGTTGAGCCCCAGCACCGACTGCACTATGTGCGCAAGATGTGCAGGTAGCGAAGGATCGCGATCGTTCGAGTAGAACAGCTTGTTGCCCAACTGGTAATGGTTGATGCTGACATTCAGCGCTTTCTCGATGCTCGCGACCGGCGCCTCGACGTCGACCAGCAGACGGTTGGGATAGCGCTGTGTTACGGTCAGACCCTGGCTCTTCGCCCAATCCACAACCGCCTGCTCGTCTTCCCGAGAAGGCGCGAAACGGGCGTTCCACTCCTCCTGGCTCAAAAACTTGTGAAACTGTGGCGAGTTCTTGTCCTGTAACTCACGCAGGAGTTCCTCTTCCTCTGCCAAGTGGGGCGGCCGCAGACCGAAGACTAGGCGTAATCTTTGCGTCGGGTCATAGTGTCCAACCGGCTTCGCTGTACCGTTCTGGACCGCGAGGGGTGTTTGCTTGACTTGGACCTGTTGCGCGACTCCAGGGCCGGGCCATGTAACAGTGAACGCCAGCAACAGCGATGGAACCACGAGCCAGATTCTGGAGTGTGGCTGAGAAGGCCGCAGGACATGCTGAGGGAGGCTCTCGGGCCTCATGAACGCCAGAAAACAGAATAGCGAGTGGCGTGCGGTTAGCATGGGATTCCGCCTGGGTTCCTATAACGCCACACTATATACCCATCAAGCGCTCCCATTCGCAGGATTTCTTCTTTCGCTGGGCCCATGCTCGGTCGCAGGTTATCGCATGCCAACGTAACCTGCCACTTGCGGTGACCACAGCCAGCCGCGGTACCACGCAGGCGCTGGGATGAGGTTGTTGTGTCTTCGGAGACCTCACCCAGCGGGAAAAAAGCAGCAGGAACTGCGGCCCACTCGAACCGCAGTCACCCTCTAATGGACGACTTCCGCTGTGTGTTGCTGCTCAGGAAAATACTCGCGAAGCAGGTAGTATTCGTTCACCGGCCGGTCGTCCTGAAGCGCGGGAGTATTGGGAGAGAGCGCAATCAGTTCCGTCGGCGAAAACTGGTTGGACAGCATGAGGGAAAACTGCTGCACTGGCGAGTTCGCTGGTCCCCATTCCATCATGTCCGCAACCGCGCTCGCAGGCATTCGGTCCACTAGTTCTTGGGGCGTGCGCTCAGGGATCGGGCTCATGCTCGCCAGGTAATGAAACCCTGGACCAAAGACGGACCCACAGATGCGAACGTATGGGAAAACGTCCGCCAGGGCGCGCGCGACCGCCGCTTGAGCGACAACGTCGTGTGCAGGAGGGAGCCATTGCTGGAGAATGCCGCCAGGACGCAGCCGCTGCTTTGCTACTTCGTAGAAGTCGCGGGAATACAGCAGGCTGGAGCCGGCTGCCGGAACTGGAGGCGGAGGGTCAATGATGATAGCGTCATACTTCTGCGGCGTCCGTTCCAGGTAACGTCGGCCGTCATCAATCACGACGTGTGCCAGCGGCGACGCGAGGACCTGGCCGCCGTCCGGATGATAGTACGTAAACAGCTTGGGCACGCTGGGAACAAGTTCCACCACCGTCGCAGGAATGCCCCACGAGATGGCCGAGCGGAAGGTTGTTCCCATGCCGAAGCAGATGATCAGCACATTACGCGGCGGCTCCGGCAGCGAGGCCAGTGTCAGGTGCGCCATCATTTTGGTGATCGGAGTCAGCGATGTCATCCCGACTCCGTTGACCAGGAGCCCTTTGTCCATTCCGGCGCCGGTGGCGATAACAGTGGCCGTGCTATCGCGCAACACCACGTGATCGGGATAGTCCACCCAATACTCCTGACTGAGGAAGAATACGGCGAGCGCTGCCACGATGAAGCCGCCGGCCATCGCGGTTTGAAGTAGTCGTCGCGGCGTTCGCATCGCCAATGGCAGCGCCATGGCAAACCAGGGCAGAACCAGCAGCAGCATGGACTTTTGCTCTCCCAACCACGGCAGCAGCAAGAACCCTGAGAGCAGCGGTCCCAGAATGCAGCCTACGACGTTGACTGCGTAGGCTCGGCCAGCACGATCCGGATCGCCCCCTGACCAGCGATCCACTAACATGGGCGTCAGAAAGCCGATCACCGCGGCGAACGGCGCGACGCCGAGAAAGACACGCAGATTGGCGTTCAGATCCAAGCGGCCATCTGCGGTCAGCAGCGGAAGCAGGCCGAAGAAGGCCAGCGAAACCCAGAGGAGAGCGTTCTCACGTTGGTAGCGGCGGCTCCAGAAGCGGTACACCTGAGAGCCGGCAAACGTAGCTGCCAGATACGCGGCGAGGATTTTCGCAAAGGCGTAAACCATCGGGCCGACGTAAGTCGTAAACAACCGGATCCAAATCACCTCCATGCCCATGGTTGTGAGACCGGTCGTGAACAGCAGGAGCAGAACTGCTGTGCTGTTTGCGACTTGGGTCGAAGGTCTTTGGGCTGGCGCCGCGGAAACTGCTTGGGAACCTGAAGCCGATTTGAGCGTCAGGCTGAAAGCCGTCGCGAAAATCAGGGTGTTCAGGACCGCGCCGATGCGCAACGTTCCGTGAAAGCCATAGAGCTCGATGAGGAAGAGCGGAATGATGGCTCCCGCGACCGCTCCGAGAACATTCGCCAAGTAAAGGAAGCTGAAGGAACGCCGCGACTCGTAACCCGCGTTCTTGCGGATGGCGAACATTGCCAAAGGTATGGTCGCGCCCATGCAGGCACACCATGGAATCAGTGTCAGCGCCAGCCATGCGCCAGAAACCAGGTAGTACGTTCCTGACGAGATCGGAACCCGATCAGCCATTCGTCCCAGCAGATGGTTTCCCCAAACCAACTGTAGTGGAACCATCAGCGCCGAGACGGCAATCAGAAGCTCGCTACAGGCATACAAGCGAAGCGGGTGAAATCGTATCCGCTCACCATAGCGCTGGACCAGAGCTCCGCCGATCCACGAACCGGCTCCCAAACCTCCCATGAAAACCGAGAGCACAATCGAGACCAGCGCGGTGGTGACTCCGAACTCCGCTATTGCCAGCCGCAACCAGACCAGCTCGTAGAGAATGCTGCAAAAGCCCGAGATGAAGAAGAGAGCGAAGAACCAGAACACTTATCGCACTATACGAACGAGGAACAACCGCGTCAACGTGCCTTGTTCCTTGCATGTGACAGGCTTCGTTGGAAGCACCTGCGTTTGTTTGTATAATGAGAAACGCAGGAGCCTGATTTCCAACCACGGTGCGAATCCCTTCGCACCTCTATCGTGGGGCTATAGCTCAGCTGGGAGAGCGCATCGTTCGCAACGATGAGGTCGTCGGTTCGATCCCGACTAGCTCCACCAATTCTCAATAATCTACATTGAGTGTTGCCCAAAATAGCGACGCATCGCGTGTGAACTGCCAATCATTGAACTGTCATCCCGAGCGAGGACTCGGTAGTCCCGAGTCTTAACTCGGGACGGCGAAGCGGTCCGAGCGGAGGGTTCTGCTTTTCCCAAACCTAGGGCAAGAAACCAACCGCGGATTTCACGGATGAACACGGATTTCTTGACCGTATTCCTCCCCTCCCGACGCGCTACGTAAGATCAACAACTTGCGCAGGCATAAATATAGTGTTGTTGCAACGAGAAAATGTCGTATTAACTGC
>Ga0074045_10003124_pt1 | contig 14996 bp, 9 predicted proteins | sample BogForMeECP23OM2_FD_94442 | JGI IMG/M metagenome (GOLD analysis project Ga0074045, IMG submission 94442) | Bog forest soil microbial communities from Calvert Island, British Columbia, Canada - Bog Forest MetaG ECP23OM2 | ecosystem: Environmental > Terrestrial > Soil > Wetlands ...
ACATCATGGAGAAGATCCTCGGCGAGGTGCGCGAGATCTGCCGCTGCTGCGAACTGCCGGGCAGCGAGAGCCGAATCCTCTCCGAGGGCAAGTTCCTGCCGCTCGAACAGGACGAGGCGAGCCGCAAGCTCCTCGAACTCTACGACCGCTCGGCGGCGGATCTCGGCTTCCGGGTCTCGGGCGAGGCGACCGGCGGCTCGGCCGACAGCGGGTTTACGGCCGCACTCGGCACCCCGACCCTGTGCGGGACGGGTCCGGTCGGCGGCAACGCCCACCGCGACGACGAGTGGTGCCGCATCGACACGATGGTCCCGCGTGCCCAGGCGCTGGCGCTGACGATTCTGTCATTTATTGATTGACGGATTTTCATATATATGCTAATTTAGCAACGTTCGCGGTCGGTTTGTTGCCGCAATGAAGACACGCCGCCCGGCAGGGGGTGTTATCCCGCTGTTCGTTCGTTCGCTAGGCCGGCGCAGGTCGAGGATTCCTGCGACGAAGGAGCGCTCCGTCACTGATAATTTCCTGTAAAAACAGCGGAAACAACGGGGTCCATTTGAGGAAGGGCCGGTTAGAGTCGATCTGCCGGGCGGAACGCCCGCGCCAGAATTTCAACCAAGAGAAGAGTCTTTGCTGCAGATTTGCTGCAGGTGTAGCAACGTGCAATAACCGATTCAAATTGTGATTGTAGTGACGACACCCTGGTGGGCCGTTTCGGTGGTATGTATTGAAGGAGCGGGCCGCGCTGTTTTCGAAGGCGAGTTTCATGACCAACCGCGTGGAGTTATCGATTGCCGAGCGCCTTTCGTTCGCGGAAGGCCACGAATTCGGTGCGGTCGGGGCTTATGAGCGGCTCGTCGGGCGCGCGCATTTCGCCGTCGACCCCAGCGCTCCGGCGCAGCGCGGCATCACTGATCTCGACAAGGCGCCGACTGACGCCGAGGGCCTCGTCCATTTCACCGGCGATTTCTCGATCCTGAAGCCGGTCGATCCGGCGCGCGGCAATCGGCGCATCTTTTTCGACTACGGCAACCGCGGCAACAAGCGGATGCTGCAATTCTTCAACGACGCGCCGGCCTCGAACGACCCTCGCACCCTGGCGCACGCCGGGAACGGCTTTCTGATGCGCCGCGGCTACACTGTGGTTTGGTTCGCCTGGCAAGGCGATCTCCTGCCCGGGAACGGCCGGCTGCTGCTCGACCTGCCGGTCGGACGCGAACGCGGGGGACCCCTGACCGAGCTCGTCCGGGTCGAATACATCGCCGATCGCCCCGGCATCACGACGTTCCCACTGAGCGGCCGCGTCTCGGTGCGCAGCTACTCGAGGGTGTCGCTCGACCCTCGCGAGGCGCGTCTGACCCGCCGGCAATATCCCTACGACGAGCGGATACCGGTCCCGTCCGGCGACTGGTGTTTTGCTCGGGTCGAGGGCGGCGCCGGCCTCGACAACCAGGGGGCCGTGCAAGCCGTGATCGCATCCGACAGCCATATCCACATCCCCGGCGGGTTTGAGCCGGGCTGGATCTACGAGCTGGTCTATACCGGGCGCGACCCGCTGGTACTTGGGTTGGGGCACGCTGCCGTGCGGGATTTTGTCAGCTTTCTGCGGTATGCGGCGGAAGATGCTGCCGGTCGCGTAAACCCGCTGCGCGAACAAGGCGGATCGATCGAAAAGGCTTACGCCTGGGGCCGTTCGCAGACCGGGCGGTGCCTGCGCGATTTCGTCTACCGCGGGTTCAACGCCGACGCCGGCGGGCGTAAGGTGTTCGACGGCATCCTGCCGCATGTGGCGGGAGCCGGGCGGATGTGGCTCAACCACCGCTTTGCCAATGCGGACGTGTCGGGTGGGCAGCAATATGAGGACCACTTAAACCCGGCCGACAGCTTCCCGTTCTCCTATGCCGAGACGACCGATCACCTGACCGGACGGCGCGATGCGATATTGAAGCGGCCAGAGACGGATCCTCTGGTCATCCACACGCAGACCGCGACGGAATATTGGCAACGCCGCGGGTCGCTCGCCCACACCGACACGCGCGGCGACGATCTGCCGCAACCCGCCGGCGTGCGGATCTACATGTGGGCGAGCTCGCAGCATTTCGCCGATCCGCTGCCGAAACCGCCGGAGCGTGGGGTCTGCCAGAATTACCGCAACAGCGTCGCCACCTCGATGCTCTTCCGCGCCATGATCGACGCGATGGATCGCTGGGCGACGACGGGGGTCGCACCACCCGAGAGCCGGATCCCGCGCCGCGCTGACGGCACACTGGTCGCGGTCGAGGAATGGCGGCGGCAGTTCCCGGCGATCCCGGGCGTGGCGACGCCGCGCGCACCGAGTGCGCTGCCGCTGTTGGATTTCGGACCGGAGGCGGAACGTGGGATCTTGAGGGAGCCCCCGGAGATCGTGCCGGGCAGCGATTACACGATCCTGGTGCCGGCGGTCGACGAGGACGGCAACGACAGGGCCGGCGTCAGGGCGCCGATGGTGGCCGCACCGCTCGGCACCTATTGCGGCTGGAACCTGCGGGCGCGCGGCTTTGGTCACGGCGCGATGCACGAATTCTCGGGCAGCTACATTCCGCTCCCCGAGACCCCCGAAGAGCGGCGCGCAACAGGCGATCCGCGACGATCGATCCTCGAGCGCTACCCGGACGCCGAAGCTTATGTCAGGGCGATCACCGCGGCGGCGCGGCAGCTTGTCGAGCAGGGGCTGATGCTCGAGGAGGATGTCGAGCGCGCTGCAGCGGCCGCCGCCGATTGGGGTCGCCCACGCCACGAGATCCGCTTACGATAAGGCGATGACGATGCCTGCCGGACCGCGCTGGGAGGACGATTTTTATGCCTGGACGCAGCACCAGGCCGAAGTGCTGCGGTCCATGCCCGTGTCGGACAATCGCTTCGACCGCGAGCACGTCGTCGAGGAGATCGAAGACTTGGGCAAGAGCGAGCGCGACGCCGTACGCAGTCGGATCCGGCGCATCATCGCACACTTTCTCAAACTCGCCCATTCGGTGGCCGAGCAGCCTCGCTTCGACTGGATGGAGACAATCGACGACGCGCGCGAGACACTCTCCGACAAGCTGTCGGCGAGGCTTCGTCGTGATGCGGAGGCGAATCTCGAAAACCTTTACGCGGAGGGGCGGAAACGGGCTGCTGTCGGGCTGCGCAGGCATGGCGAGCCAGAGGCCGCCGAACAGCTGCCCTCGACTTGCCCCTGGTCGCTCGACGAAATCTCTCGGGAAGACTGGTATCCGATCGCGCCCGAGCCCCCATAGGATCTGGGCATCGATCCCGCCGACATGACGCCACGCCCATCCCGCCTGCCGGCCTTAATCTACATCACCGGCCTGTTCGCGATGGGCTACACCGAATTTTATACGTTCCTGATTCCGTTATACGGCCTCTCGCTCGGCATGAGCGCGGGTGAGATCGGCATGCTGGTCGGCGGGCGCTCGTTGCTCTCGGTCTTCCTGTCGATTCATGTCGGCGTGCTGATGGACCGGTTCGGCACCCGACGGGTAACATTGTTCTTTGTCTGGACGGCGATGGCATTGGCACCGGTCTTCCCGCTGGTGCCGTGGTTCTGGCCGTTGCTGCTGTTGCAGATCGTCAATGGCGCCGCGCTAAATTTTGCCTGGTCGGGCTCGCAGACCTTGATCGCGCAGCTGGCCGAAGGAGAGGCCGAATATATCGGCCGGTTCAGCTTCTTTGCGCGCTTCGGCACAACGTTGACGCCGATGATCTCCGGCGTCGCCTGGGATTGGGGCGGGGCGTGGCCGGCCTACATGCTGGGGGCCGCCTGGGGTGCGGTGCTGACGATCGTGTTGCTGCGCGCGCCCGAGGCGGAGATCCCGGCGGTTGACGGGAGGGCCACGCGCCGGCCAGCAAGCTTCCGCGCGCGCGACGTCATCCCTCGGCTGCCCGACTATGTGCGCTGTTTCGCGCTGATGGCGATCCCCGCGGTGGCGACAACGATGGCCATCATCTTTTTGCGCACCTCCACCAATGGCGTGCAGAGCTCGCTCTATGTGGTTTATCTGAAAGGGGTCGGGCTCACCGGCACATCGATCGGCATTTTGTTTGCCGCCATCGAGGTAATGAGCGGTTTCGGCTCGCTGTTCGCCGGGCGCGTGTCGCGGCTCGGCGACCCGCAGCGCACGATGCTGAGCGGCACCGTGCTGTCGATTGTGCTGATCTGTGTGACACCGTTCCTCGGCGGCATCTTCCTCTTGCTGTTACTCGCGCAAGCGGCGCGCGGCTGGCTGCAGGGTGTTGTCCAGCCCATGATGTTTTCGGTGCAGGCCAAGGCCGTCGGACGTTATCGGCAGGGGTCTGTCGTCGGGCTGCGGCAGACGATGAACCGGCTGGCGGCGATCGTGATCCCGCCAGTGATGGGCATGATCGCCGACCGTTGGGGGGCCGGGGAGAGCTTCGTCATTCTCGGCAGCCTCATGCTCCTGCTGTCGCTGCCGGTCGCCTTGATCACCCGCCGCGCTGCGCGCTCGCAGCGGGCCGAGCCCACGCTGGCCGACTAAGTTGCAGAGACGGTGACGACCATGTCGGATGGACCGAACTACGACGACGACTTCTATGCATGGACGCAACACCAGGTGATGGTGCTGCGCACGATGGCGGTCGCCGACAACCGTTTCGACCGCGAGAACGTCGTCGAGGAGATCGAGAGTTTGGGCAGGAGCAAGCGCGACGCGGTGCGCAGCCCGATCCGGCGGATCATCGAGCATCTGTTGAAGCTCGCCTATTCGCCGGCTCAGCAGCAGCGCTTCGACTGGATGGCATCGATGGCCGAGGCGCGCGCTGACTTGGGCGACAAGATCTCGCCGACATTGCGCCGGGATGCCGAGACCATGCTCGCAAGACTCTATCGTGACGGCCGGCACCGCGCCGAGCTCAGGCTGCGCGGCCGTGTCGAGATGCAAGCGGCCGACAATCTACCCGGCGAGTGCCCCTATTCGCTCGACGACATTGGCCGGGCGGATTGGTATCCCGAACCGCCAGGAGAAAAGCCATGACGCGCGACTTCGTCGGCTACGGCGCCGAGCCGCCCCATGCCGGATGGCCCGGGGATGCCCGCATCGCGGTCAATTTCGTGATCAATTTCGAGGAAGGCTCCGAGCTTTCCTATCCGGCCGGCGACGGCGTGTCGGAGGGCGGGCTGACCGAGATGCTCGGCAGCGATCTCGGGGTCAGAGGGCGCGACCTCGGTGCTGAAAGCATGTTCGAATACGGCGCCCGGGTCGGCTTCTGGCGCCTTCACCGGGTCTTCACCCGCTTCCGGCTGCCTGTCACAATATTTGGTTGCGCCCGGGCGTTCGAGGCGAACTCGCCGGCGGCCGCGGCGATCGCCGCCAGCGACTGGGACATCTGCAGCCATGGCTATCGCTGGACCAATCATCCCGGGCTCGCCGAAGACGAGGAGCGGCGGCAGATCGCCGCGGCGGTCGAGCTGATCCGCCAGACCACCGGCAAGACCCCTCTCGGCTGGTACTGCCGCTATGCGCCGTCGGAAAACACCCGTCGACTGGTGGTCGAGCATGGCGGGTTTCTCTACGACAGCGACACCTACAACGACGAGCTGCCCTATTGGGTGCGGGTGGGCGCGCGGCCGCATCTGGTCGTGCCGTATTCGCTGACCACCAACGATTCGAAGTTCGGCCGCGGCGTTTTCGCCTCGGGCGAAGATTTCTTCGCCTTTTTGCGCGACAGCTTCGACCTCCTCTACGAGGAGGGAGCCGACCGGCCGCGCATGATGTCGGTCGGCCTGCACATGCGGCTGACCGGCCATCCCGGCCGGGCCAAGGCGCTGATCCGCTTCATCGAGCACATCCTCGCCCACAGCCACGTCTGGGTCTGTCGCCGCGAGGACATCGCCCGCCACTGGATCGCTCGCTTCCCGCCACCGGGCTGAGGGGCTACTGCTCCGGCGAGAAACCGTCTGTCAGCGTTTCCAGGAAAGCGATGAGGTCCTCGATCTCGTCGTCGGAAAGCGCCGGCTTGTCGCCGGGGCGCCCGCCGAAGGGCGGGTCGGCGTCGACATTGGCATGGTACGCCGCGGGTAGGTCGTCGAATTTGCGCACGCGTCCGTCGCCGTCGCGCGGATACCACTTCTCCGGGTTCGTGTCGCGCTGCACATAGAACTCCATGACTTGCCGCAGCGTGTGAAAGATCCCATTGTGAAAAAATACGCGGCGTGTTGCAGTGTTGCGCAGCGAGGGTGTTTTGAACCGCCCACAATATTCGGCTCTGCCGCGCAAGTCGCTGCGCAACGGGCCGCACAGTCCGAGGTCGAAGAAGTCCGGATCGCTATTGGCTGGGATCGCGGCGTTGCGCGGCGCGCCGAGTGCAATGAGCCCGTAATCGGTGAATTGCGGCGGGGTCCCGTCCTTCGCGGGCGCGCTGATATGGCATCTGGCGCAATTGCCTTTGGCGGGATCCTCGAACAGCGACAGCCCGCGCCGCTCCTGGTCGCTCAGCTCGGCTTTGTGGGCCAAATAGGCATCGTACTTGCTGCTGTAGGAATAGAATTCAGTGGGTTTCTGCTGGAACACCTCGAGCGCCTCGACGGCCGCAGCGAAGGCCTTGTCGGGCTCGTCGAATACCGTGTCGCCGAAGATAGGGCGGAATTCGCCGGCATAGGCGGTACGGCGCAACCTGGCCACGAAGTCCGCCGGAGTTTTATTGGCAATCTCAAAGGGCGACAGCAGCGGGATGCGCGCCTGATCGCGCCCCCGGTCGACCCTGCCGTCCCAGGTGAGCCCGCCGGTCGGCCCGTTGTCGACGCTGTCGTCGGCCGCATCATCGGAATCGAAGAAATGCTCGGTAAATTGCGGTGTCGCCTGCAGGTATCTGAGCGACGGTACGGCGCGCAGCCCGAGCTGTCGCAGGTCCTTCCCGCCCGGTTGCACCGGCAGCCCATTCGGCGGGCCGAAAGACTCGGCTGGGTTGTGGCAGGTGGCGCACGACATCTTGCCCGAGGCCGACAGCGAAGGATCGAAGAACATCTTGCGGCCGAGTGCGGTCAACGCCTCGACCCGGCGAAAGACCTGATCGCGCGGCATCCCTGCGGGCTCTTGTGTGCCCCCGGCACCGGCTGCCAGTACACCGCAAATTACCAGCGCGGCTGTCCGCGGCAGACGTGGAGCGTCACAAAACCGAAACATGGAGCGGATTAAATTCGTAATTGCATTTCGTCCTGGGAAGGCGACACGCTCGTCGTGCTCGGACAGGGGGAATTCGTCACATGAAAGAACGTGCTTTGCTGCTGGCGATGCTGACAGCGGCCGCGGTTGTCGGTTGGGGCTGCGAGGTCGATGGTGCCGGCATCGAGGATATCGCCACCGTCGTGGTGATCTATGCCGAGAATCGTTCCTTCGACAACCTCTACGGCTCGTTCCCGGGCGCCAACGGCCTCTCGCAGGTAACGCCGGCGGGCAACACGCAGCTCGACCGCGACGGCTCCGTGCTCAAGGAGCTGCCGCCGGTGTGGGACGGGCTGACCGCCAAGGGGGTCGTGCCCGCTGTGACCCAGGCGCAGACCGAGCACCTGCCGAACGCGCCCTTTGCGATCGACGACCCGAAGGGCTTAAATACGCCGCTCAGCGTCACCACGCACGATTTGTGGCACCGCTTTTACCAGAACCAGATGCAGATCGATGGCGGCAAGAACGACCTTTTCGTCGCCTACGCCGATTCGGGCGCGCTCGTCATGGGCCATTATGACGGCAGCAAACTGCCGCTGTGGGAAGTGGCGAAGCAATACACGTTAGCGGACAATTTCTTCATGGGGTCGTTCGGCGGCTCCTTTCTCAACCACTTTTGGCTGATCTGCTCCTGCACACCCACTTATCCGAATGCCGACCACAGCTCAGCCAAGGACTCGATCTCGGCCGTCGGGGCCGACGGCACCGCGCTGACCATTGCGGCAAACTCGCCGAAATCGGCGATCGACGGCATCCCCAAATTCGTCAAGGACGCCAACCTGACCCCCGATTTCTATGCGGTCAACACGATGCAGCCGCCCTATCAGCCGAGCGCCAACAAGCCCGCACCGGAGGGCAACCCCGCTCTTGCGGACCCGGCGGCCCCAACCACCCTGCCGCCGCAGACCGAGCAGACGATTGGCGATCTCTTGTCAGCAAAGGGCGTCAGCTGGGCATGGTACGCCGGCGCCTGGCAGGCGACGCTGGACGGCAAGAACGCAGTACCGGTGCCCAACTTCCAGTACCACCATCAGGCATTCAATTATTTCGCCGATATGGCTCCCGGTACCGCGGCCAGGGCCGAGCACCTGAAGGATGGCGGGCCGGGCGGCAGCGAGTTCATCAAGGTGATCGACAGCGGAGCGCTGCCGCAAGTCACGTTCTACAAGCCGCAAGGCAATCTTAACGAGCATCCCGGGTATACCGATATACTATCCGGCGACCAGCACATCGCCGATGTCATCGCGCATCTGCAGAAGGGGCCCCAGTGGCCGCACATGCTGGTGGTCGTCACTTATGACGAGAACGGCGGGTTCTGGGACCATATCGCACCGCCGAAAGGCGACCGCTGGGGGCCCGGTTCGCGGATCCCGGCGCTGATCGTCTCGCCCTCGGCAAAAAGAGGGTTTGTCGACCACACCTTCTACGACACGACGTCGATCCTGCGCTTCGTCACCAGGCGCTTTGCCCTGCCGAGGCTGGCCGGTTTACAGGCGCGCGACACGGCGCTCGCGGCCCACGGCAGCCCGCCCCTCGGCGATCTGACGGGTGCCCTCGACTTGCCGTCGCGGTGACGCTCGTCGTCAGTTTGTCACAGCAGCGACTCGACCCACTCGTAGAGCTTGCTCTTGGGGAGTGCGCCGATCTTGGTCGCGGCGACCTGACCGTCTTTGAACAGGATCATCGTCGGGATCCCGCGCACTCCGTATTTCATCGGAGTCTGTGGGTTCTCGTCGATATTGACCTTGGCCACGGTGAGCTTGCCGGCCATGTCGGTCGCGAGATCTTCGAGAAAGGGGCCGATCATGCGGCAAGGACCGCACCATTCTGCCCAGAAATCGACGAGCACGGGCTCGCTCGCGCGGAGGACTGCGGCGTCGAAGGTGCTGTCGGTGACGGCGTTCGGCTTCATCGGGTCATCCTAGCGGTGAACGTCGCAAAGATTAGGGGAGCCGAAAAAGCCGCGTCAAGCCGGGTGCCCTGCTAGGAGTTCGGGGCTGATCGGCATCAGCCGCGGGCCTTCGGTCCATAACAGCGCGCAGCGGATCTCGCGCCCGGGATAGATGCGGGCAAGAGCCGCCCGGTAAAGGGCAAGCTGGCGCAGATAAACCGGTGCGACCTCTGCTTCGGTCGACGGCGAGGGGCGCAACGTTTTGAAATCGACGACCAGCACGCGGTTCTCCTCGACCACCATACGATCGATCTGCCCGGACAACACTTGACCCTCGACCAGCCCGACCAACGGCACTTCGGCCTGTGATCCCGGCCCGAAGATGGCGGCGAAATCGGGATGGTCCAGCACCGCAAGGGTCTCATGCCGGATCTCGTCCCTTTCCTCGCTGGCGAGCCCGTGTGCCGGTAACGCGAGAAACCGACTCGCCGCAGCCTCGCGCTCACCGGGCGGCAGCGCGGGCAGGCTTTGCAGCAGGCGGTGGACGAGCAGCCCCCGCTTGAAGCGGTCGCGGCCGGCCATGCCGAGCGGCGAAGAGGCCGACGGCTCGGCCTCGCTTGGCCGCGAGGGAAACAGCGGCTTTGGCGGGTCGGGCTCGGGCGGCGGCGGCTCCCGGACCCAGTTCGGCAACGATCGCCTCGCAGGCGAGATGTCGGTCGGGCGCTCCAGAACGGGCGGAGCGGTCTGCACCCCCGCGAGGCGCAATCCTTCACCGCACCACCCCTCGCGGCCGATCAACGCGGTCGCGTCGAATGCGAACGGGGCGGCGATCTCGGCGAGCCCCGCGCGGCAGAGCGCATGCCAGCAAGTCTCCCTAGGCGGGACCCGGGTCTGCCAGCCGCAGATGTAGAGTCGGTCCTGCGCCCGGCTGAGGCCGACATATAGGAGCCGTCGATATTCCTGCAGCTGGCGGCGGGTTACTGCCTCTCTTTCGGCGGCGTAGACCGGGACGGTGAAGTCGGTCCGCGGGCGCCACAACGGTAGATTCTCGTGCTCGGTCCACAGCAGTGGTTCCGGCGGTTTCGGCAGCTGCATCGTGTCGGGTAGAAAGACGATCGGGGCTTCGAGCCCCTTGGCGCCGTGCACGGTCAGAATGCGAATCTCGTCGCGAGGCCGCGCCCCGAAATCACGCTTGACCTCGGTGTCGCCGGCGACGAGCCAGCGCAGAAAGCCCTGCAGCGACGGCACATGCTCGCGCTCATAAGCAAGGGTCAGCGCGAGAAACTCCTCGACCGGGTCTTCCGCCTCGGGTCCCAGGCGCTCGAGCAAGGCTCGCCTGCCGCCTTCAGCCCCGAGGATCTCGGCATAGAGCTCGTAGGGCGGAACGAAATCGGCGCGGGCGAGCAAAGCGGAGAGACGCTCGGTCGCCCGCCGCAAGGTCTCGTTTGTCTCGGCGCGGCTGCGCAGCCGGTCCCACAGATGCGCGTCGCCACGCCCATAAGCGAGATCGAACAATGTGTCTTCGTCGATCGCGAACAGCGGGCCCTTCAGCACCGCGGCAAGCGTCAAATCATCATCGGGAAACAGCAGGAACCGACCGAGTGCCATCAGGTCCTGCACCGCGAGCTGCTCGGTCAGGATCAGGCGATCGGCGCCAGCGACCGGCACCCCGCGCTGCTTCAGCGCGCGCAATAAATCGCCGACGAACTCTTTGCGCCGCCGCACGAGCACCATGACGTCACCGGGTCGGATCGCGCGGCCGCGGGCCTCCAGGACCTCGCCGCAGGTGAGCCAGCCCTTGATCGTCGCTGCGATCGCGTCGGCGAGGCGGGCGCGGGGCTCGGCCGTGCGAGAGCGGGTGACCGGCAGTGCCGCCGGATCGGAAGCCTCGTCGGGTTGCGGCACCACCGGCGGCCACAGCTCGACGAGCCCCGCCTGACCGGTGCGGGCGGGGACATGGCGAATCTCGCCGCCGTCGAGTGCCACCCCGTCATATGCGGCTTGGTGCCGAAAGATAGCGTCGATCGCCTGCAATACCGGCTCGGTCGAGCGGAACGAGATTTCCAGCGGTACCACCCGCCACTCCTGCTGGGCGGCGGCGATGCGCTGCTCGAAATGCCGCCGCATGCGCAGAAAAGCCAGCGGATCGGCGCGCTGAAAGCTGTAGATCGACTGTTTTGCGTCGCCGACGGCGAAGATCGTGCGAGTCCGATCGCGTGCGCTCTCGCCGGCAAAAAATTCCTCCGCGAGTGCCGCCACGATCTCCCACTGATCCGGGTTGGTGTCCTGCGCCTCGTCGATCAGGATGTGGTCGAGCCCGCCATCGAGCTTGAACAATACCCAGGGCGCCACCCCGGGGCGGCGCAGCAGGTCGAGCGCCTTGGTCACGAGGTCCTCGTAATCGAGCGCCCCTTGCGCCCGCTTGCGCTCGTCATAGGCCTGAATCAGCGCGTCGCCGAGCCGAGCCAGCGCGCAGGTCGCCTCGACCAGCACTGCTGAAGCCTGTGCGTCGCGGAATTTTTTGACCCGCTCCGCCTCGGCCGCGAGGATGGCGCAGACGTCGCAGCCGGCCGCCGACGCGGCGGTCCGGGTGATCAAGACCTTGCGGATCTCGCCCTCATCGGTCAGATAGACGTCGGTATAGGCTTCGAGCATCTGGTGCCGCTGTTGCGGGGCCGCACACCAGCCGGCGAGGATCTCGCTGCGTTGCCGATCGGTGATGGACCCCGCGGCGAGCGCCGCCGCAGCGGCGCACAGCCCGGCCTCGTCGCCGGCACCCTCGGCGCAGAAGGCGGCGGCGAGGTCTTCCCGGGTGGTCCCGGCCGGCAACGACAGCGCCGTGCAGAGCCTGTCGCGCAGCGCCGCATGGCCGACTTGGACCGCGCGGCGGAGCTTGCCGCGCTCGCCGGCGAGTGCCGTCATGAGCATGCCGAAGCGCTCCTCGGCGACATGACCGGCCACGACCGCGAGCGCCTGGGCGAGTTCTCCACCATCCCCAGCGTCCCGAGCGGCGACGATCATACTATCAGCGGCATCGCGCAGCGCCTCGGCGGCGCCGCGCTCGTCGAGCACGGCAAATTCGGGCGAGACATCCGCCTCCAATGGAAACCGGCGCAGGAGAGCCTGGCAGAAGGCGTGGATCGTGGCGATTTTGACGCCGCCCGGGATGTCGAGGACGCGGGCGAAGAGCTGCCGCGCCTGTCTGATCATCTCATCGTCCGGAGACCGCCCGGTCAGCTCGCGCAGCTCTTCGATGAACGCGTCATGCGGCAACGTCATCCACTCGGCGAGCCGCTCGTTGAGCCGGTTGGCCATCTCCGCGGCGGCCGCACGGGTAAAGGTCAGGCACAAGACTCGCGCGGGATCGCCGCCGTCGAGCATCAGGCCGAGCAGCCGGTCGGTCAGCACCTTGGTCTTGCCGGTGCCGGCCGAGGCCGAAACCCAAACCGAGACGCCGGGAATAGCCGCCCGTCGCTGTGCCGCGTGCGCGTCCATCGCTCCCGCCGCCTTCGTCATGCCCGGGCTCGTCGTCACAACTTAGGATCGTCATGGCCGGGACGAGCCCGGCCACGACGGCAAGACGTGGCGCCGCGGTCCAAGGGTCCGGCCATGACGGCGTTAGGGATCATTCTTCGTCCTCGGGCGCGGTGACACGCTCGAGGTGGCGGTAGTCGGAATAGCGCGGCGCCCATTGTGGTGCCGGTTCGGCGAGATAGGGTGTCGCCGGATCATCGAAGCGCTCGATCAGCGCTCTGACCCGGTCGAGCACGGATTGGATCAGCTTGTTGGGATCGTCTTCCCCGATCGGCCGGCGCTCCCCGACCGGAACTCCGCCGGTCAGCCGCCAAAATTCGAGCGTCGCCGGAGCGCCGGCGACCGCGCCGAAGCTGCCGTCGCGGAGGATCGCTCCTTCGAGCGGGAGCTGCGGCGCAAAGCCCAGTTGCACCTCTTTTTTCAAGGGCAGCGAGCCGGTCTTGTAGTCGACCAGCAGAAAGCCTCCGGCGGCCAGGCGGTCGATGCGGTCCGCCTTGGCGGTCAGGGTGAACGGCCCGCCAAGCGCGGGCAGGGTCAGGCTGCCCTCGCACTCGCTCAGGCTTTCGACGACACTGGAGCGGTGCGCCCGCTCCTCGGCGACGAGCCAGCGGGCGATCCGCTCGAAGCGGGGCCACCAGAAGGCCCAGGCGGCGGGGCGCGACAGGATCGCGCCGAAATGCGCCCGGCCAATCTCCAGTAGCTCGGCCTCGGCCTCCGCCGGCAAAGCCCGCGGCCAGCGATGGACGAACTCGTCGAGCGCCTCATGGATGGCGCTGCCGAGATCGGCCCGGCCGGGAGCGGCATCGAGCTCGTCCAGCGGCTGGAGATCGAGGATGTGACGGGCATAGATCGCATACGGATCGCGCAGCCAGGTCTCGATTTGCGTTACCGAGAGCCGGCGCGGACGTGCGGCAAGCGGCGGCCGGGGTGCGGCCGGCGGCAGCGGCCGGTAGCGTTGGGGCTCGTCGATCTGCTCGGCGGCGAACTTGATCGATTCGTCCGGCCGCAGTGCCGTATCGAGACCGGCGGCGCGCAACACCGTCGCGAGGCGTAACAGCCAGCGCGACGGCACGGTCGGAACGCCCTCCTGCCGGGCGGCGCGGGTCAGCGCCACCTCCGGCGCGCCGACCGCCTGGGCAAAATCATGCGCGGCGATGCCGACCGAGCGTTCGGGGACGGCGACCCGGAACTGGCGCCGCATCTGCCGCGACATCCACGGGTCGTGCTCGGCCGGGCCCGGCCAGCTGCCCTCGTTGAGCCCGCCGAGGACGAGCAGGTTGGCCTGTTGCAGGCGCGCTTCGAGGAGGCCCCAGATCGCCAGCCGGGGGTGGCGGCCAAAGGCCGGACGGACGACGACGCCGGCGGCGAGCGCTTCGAACAGCGCGGGATAATCGCGGCCGGAGAGCAGCGGGAAGTCGCGCGCGGCGTCGATCAGCTCGTGGCAGAAGCGCGCGGCACTTTCGCCTGCCTCTCGGGTCCAGAGCCGCTGACTGCCGGTCTCGGCCTCGGTCGCCGCGAGCCGTTCGGCCGCCTCGATATGGGATGTCGCAAGACGGGCAAGCGGCACGGCGCCAAAGTCGAGCAGCTCAGGCAGTCTGCCGAGGCAGGCTTCCAGGCGGTCGACAAAGCGGTGCAACCGAGGTTTGCCATCGCCGAGAGCCGATCTGAGACCGGCGAAGCCCGGGGCGGGGCGCGGCCCCAAAATCGCCTTCTCGAGCCGGCGCACCCGCCGACGGAAGACGGCCGGGTCAAGACCGCCGGCGGCGAGCGGGTGCTTCAGCGCGGCGAGCAGCGGCACCGGGGCGAGCCCGCTCTCGGCGAGCTCGAGCACAAGGCGCAGGAAGGCGCCCGGGAGCGTGCGGTTCAGCGGCAGGCCCGCCGAATCGTCGATCGCGATGTCCCAGCGGCGCAGCTCGGCCGCAACCCGGCGGGCGAGCTCGCGGTCGGGGGTGACGAGTGCGGCGGTGGCTCCCGGGGTCTCGAGCTTGCGGCGCAGCAACAGCGCGATCGTCACCGCCTCCTGCTGCGCGCTCGCGCAATCGAACCGACTGACCCCGTCGAGGATGTCGGGCGCTTGCGACGGCAAGCGGCGCCAGGCGTCGGTAGTCGCCGCCGGCCGCAACGTCTCGCCGATCAGCCACACCCGCTGCGCCCGCGGCGACGGTGGCGGCCCCGCTTTGGCTGCGGCCGCGAATAGCGGGAGATCGGCGCAACCATCAACCCCCTCCCTTTCCCTCCCCCGCCTGCGGGGGAGGGTTGGGGTGGGGGCTGGGCGGGTGAGGGTAGGGCGCCAATCCGGCACCTCGGCTGGCGCGACCCCGAGCGCCTTCAGCAGCAGCGCCATCAGGTATTGC
>Ga0074045_10003125_pt1 | contig 14989 bp, 12 predicted proteins | sample BogForMeECP23OM2_FD_94442 | JGI IMG/M metagenome (GOLD analysis project Ga0074045, IMG submission 94442) | Bog forest soil microbial communities from Calvert Island, British Columbia, Canada - Bog Forest MetaG ECP23OM2 | ecosystem: Environmental > Terrestrial > Soil > Wetlands ...
GATTCGCGCAGCGTTTGAGGGCGTAACGTTTAACACGGCGATTCGCCCGGGTAGTCCTCGCGCGGATGTGGACGTTTACGACGTTTCGAAAGATCCCAAAATGATCACAGTAGTTTCGCACATAGTGATTTTCCAGCCGCGGGATGGCAACTTGTTGGTCGGTGAGGAATACGTCGTCCAGAATAATTCGCAACCGGCGCGTGCTTATTTCCGCAGCGAAGGTAACTTTGATTTTGCGATTCCCCCAAACGCCAAGCTCGAGCAAATCTCCACCACGAGTTCGACCGGCATGGCGGTGCAGCAGGCCCCGATCGAGAAGGGCAAGGGACACAATGCGATTGCCTATGCCTTCCGTCCAGGAGAAACAAGTATTCGGCTCTCCTACGGGATGCCCTATCCCGGCAACAGCACGGTGGTCGGCCTGCCTGCGTCTTATTCCGATGTAAAGCTGCTCGTCGTTGCGCCGCCGGGAATGACTTTGACTGGCGATGGCTTAGCCGCTTCCGGGCAGGAACAGGGCATGATGGTTTACACCCACGCTCCGTTGGCCGCGAAAGCGACCCTCGCGGTGAATGTCTCGGGCGTAGGAACTCCGCAGCAATCGGCCGATGCCAGTGGCGTGGATCAGGGTGTTCAGGGGGCAGAAGGAAATTCGCGCCGTGGCCCGCAACAGGATATTCAGGCTGTGCCGGGACGCCTCGATTCTTTGAAGTGGCCCATCATCATTGGATTTATTGCTCTGTTCGGACTGGGCGCGGTTGTGCTCTCGAAAAAACAAATTGTTATGGCGCCAGCCCCAGCAGACAACGATGAGGAGCACCCCGATTCAGTTCGCCTATCCGACCGCGCTGCGAAGAAAAAATCGACCCCATCGTCTGCTGCTGTTGCTGCTCTGCCCGTCCCTCCGGTTGCCGCGGCTAGCGCTGCTGCAACGTCGGCAAAGCTCGCCGCCGTCAATGCCGAGGTGAACGTCAGCCTCGACGCGCTGAAAGATTCGATTTTTCGCCTGGAATTGCGACGCCAGGCTGGAACCATTTCCGAAGAAGATTACGCTCGCGAGAGAGCGCAGATCGAAAAAACATTGCGGGATTTGGTGCGCGGGTAGCGGCAATCGAAAGATTGGCGTTCTCGGGGCGAGATCCGGAAAAAGCGAAGAGTTAGTGGCATTGGGTCGTACGAGCCCAGTCTGCGCTGGAAACCGCAAAGGATGGGGCACCTCAAAGCACCTACGGAATTTAACCGTGAATTCGTTCAAACTACCGCCGACTGGCCTCCGCTTCGAAAAGATCGATAAACGCTACGGCGGGCTTTACGCTCTCCGCCGGGTAACTTTTGAGATTGCTCCGGGCGAATGTGTCGTGCTTGCCGGGCGCAATGGCTCCGGGAAAACAACGCTGCTGCGCGTGGCGTCGCAAATTGTGCGGCCTACGGCAGGAAAGTTGAGCTTCCCTGGCCGAGACACAGCGGCGACCGGTGGCAATGGATTGCACGGCCGTCCGGGCTACGTCGCGCATACCACGATGGTATATGACGAACTCACCGCCGAAGAAAATCTGGTGTTCTTCGCCAAGCTGCAAAATGTGGAACAGCCTGTCGAGCGAGCTGGAGAGTTGCTTCGCGAAGTCGGCTTGATCGATCGGCGGACTTCTCCGGTGCGCACCTTTTCACGCGGCATGCGGCAACGCATTGCCATTGCGCGCGCGCTGATTCATCGCCCATCGGTACTGCTCTTTGATGAACCGGCCACGGGGTTAGATCCGACGGGCATCGCGTGGCTCGCGAATTCTCTGCGCGAGTTGAATAAAGCCGGCTGCACGATCGTGATGAGCCTCCACGGCGAATCGGAAATTTCCACACTGGCAACGCGCGCCGTCCGCTTGGATGCGGGCGCAGTCGTCGACGACACCAATTCGGGCGCATCCTTGCGCTCCATTCTCAATTTCGGAGTGGCCTAAGCGCGCTAGCACAATGGCAACACTTTTCGCCAATTCGGCCACGCTACTGGGCAAAGAACTTCGCACCGAATTCCGTTCGCGCGAATTGCTTACGACGACGATCGTGTTCGTCCTGATGGTCGTTGTTCTGTTCAGCTTTACCTTCGATCCGAGCACTGCAGAATCCCGTCGCTTCGGTCCCGGGCTGCTGTGGCTGGCATTTCTATTCGCCGCTTCCCTGATGTTGCAGCCGTGTTTCCTGCGTGAACAGAACAACGATACGTTGAGTTCCCTGCGCCTCGCCGTTAGTGACCCGTTTGCCATATTTCTGGCCAAGGTGGGCGCGAACACGCTGTTCCTCCTCGTGACCGAATTGCTGATGCTTCCCATTTTCGCCGTGCTCTACAACGTGCCGGTGCTCCCGGAGCTGCCCTGGCTCATCGTTGTCCTCTTCCTTGGCAGTCTAGGCATTTCCGTCGCAGGGACTGCACTTTCCGCTATCTCTGCGCAAGCCCGCATGCGCGAATTGCTCTTGCCACTGCTCTTACTTCCGCTGCTCACACCCGTTCTTGTCGCAAGTACCGAAGTCACCGTTGGCCTGATGGATCGCGAGCCCAGCGTCCAGTGGAAGGGAATCGGTTTTCTCGCCGTGTTTGATCTGGTCTTTTTGACGGCGCTGTGGCTTTTCGGCGAATATCTGTTGGAGGAGTAAATTGCAATGACAAAACGTCTATTGCTGGGAATTGTGGCGCTGCTCCTGGTGATTGCTGCCGCGTACGCATCCCTCTATCTTGCGCCCGAAGAAAGAACCATGGGCGTCATCCAGCGCATTTTCTATTTTCATGTCAGTAGCGCGTGGGCTGGCTTCTCGGCGTTTCTGATTTGCTTTGTCGCGAATTTGCTGTACGTCTGGCGCCGCGACCAGAAATACGATTGGCTGGGCGTTTCAGCGGCCGAAGTTGGTTTGGCGTTCACAACTGTCGTTTTGATCACTGGCCCGATCTGGGCGCATCCGGTCTGGGGAATTTGGTGGACCTGGGATGCGCGCCTCACCTCAACGTTTATTCTCTGGCTGCTCTACGTTTCCTATTTGCTGCTGCGCACGCTTGTCGAAGAGCCGGATCGCCGCGCGCTGCTTAGTTCACTGTTCGGCATTTTCGCGTTTCTCGATGTGCCGCTGGTGTTCGGTGCGATTCGCTGGTGGCGAACGCAGCATCCTTCGCCAGTGATCCTCGGAGGCGCGAATTCCGGACTTGATCCCACCATGAAGATGGTGTTTTTCTTTTCCGCGTTTGCGATGCACATCCTGATGATTTTTCTGGTGATGGAACGATACGAAGTGGAAAAAATGGCTGGCGAAGTCGAAGTCCTTCGCCGGGAGGTGGAGGTAGTATGAAGAATCTGGACAGCGTTTTTGCAGCCTATGTCATCGGGTGGGCCGTGTTTTTTCTATTTTATCTGACCGTCGCCAAGCGCACGTTATCTTTGCGGACGGAAATCGATCGCTTAAAGAACTCGCTCCCCCGCGCAAAGTAAATGTTTCCGCAGGGCTTTGGCTTGGCCAGCACTTTGCCGTCGGCGTTTTTGCGCCTTGAGTCATTTTCTTCGCACCCCGAAGAAAGGGAACTAACCGTGAACGGCCACAAGAAAAAACGCGTTGGCATCGTGCTCTTTCAATTGGGCGGACCGGATTCTCTTGAAACTGTCGAGCCATTCCTGCGGAATTTATTTCTGGACCCGGACATTATCCCGCTGGGGCCGTTGAATTTTATTCGTAGGCCCCTGGCAAACTTCATCGCGAAAAAGCGCTGCGTTCCCGTTAGAGAACGCTACGGGCAGATTGGGCGGCGGTCGCCGATTGGCATTCTTACCGAACGCCAGCGCGCGCGTTTGGTCGAGGCACTCGAACCGCACCTCGACGTCGTCGCGGTAACGGCGATGCGTTACTGGAGACCGCTGACCGAAGACGCGGTCGCGAAAATCAAGCAGCAGCATAAGCTCGATGAACTCGTGCTCTTGCCACTGTACCCACATTATTCCTACGCCACCACGCTCAGCAGCTTGAAAGAATGGCGCCGCGTGTATGGCGAGCCACTCGACACTTTGCCCGAACGCACCGTCGAGCATTTCTTCGATCATCCACTGTATATTCAGGCGCTGATTACAAATATTGGGAAAATTCTGCGACAGTTTCCGGATAGTTCGCGGATTCATCTGGTGTTCAGTGCGCACGGGTTGCCGATGAGTTTGGTGGAGAAGGGCGATCCTTATCCGCAGCACGTGAAAGAAACGGTGCGACTCGTCTGCGAACAGGGTGCGGCGCAGTTCCCCAATTGGCCGAAGACCCATTTGCTGTGCTTTCAGAGCAAGGTGGGGCCAGCGAAGTGGCTAGAGCCGTCGTTTGTCGGGACGCTGGAGCGGCTGGGCCATGAGGGCGTAAAGGAAATGCTCGTCGTGCCGGTTTCCTTCGTCACCGAGCATATTGAGACGCTGCATGAAATTAATATTGAGGGTCGGTCGGATGCGAAAAAGGCTGGGATTGAGCGGTTTCGGATGATGCCCGCGGTGGGCGATTCGCCGGCGTTTATTGGAGCGCTGAAAGATTTAGTGCTGCGCGCGGTCGAAGTGCCTGCGGATTCGCCGAGCGGGAGTACGGTTGCTTAGTGCGAACTGGATCACGACTTGTGTGCCCGCTCGCTATTTGAATCGGCCCTCGAAAGCGCATACGGGAGTCCGCTGGAACCGGTGCGAACTGCCTCAGGGAATCCGGAATCACCACAGATTGACAAAAAGCCTCAACTCTTGCGGTTCAAGGCCGCAATTTCTCCAGTAGCGTCAGAGGTTTTTGGCCGTTTTTTCAGCCTCTTCGATAGAGTTTAAGAGAGCCCTCGCTTTGATCTTGATAATGTCGAGCAAGTCTGGAATAAGCCTCATAGCCTTTGCGCGAATGTTGCGTGACGAGTCCAGTAGTGGTGCGACGTGATGGACGGACTCGATCTGTTCGTCATCTTCGCCCGAATAACTGTTGAACTTGGTCACCAGTGTCGCTCGTTTGGCTGCCAATGCCCAACAGTCATCGAACTTGCAGTAACCAAGCAGGGTCGCGTCACGTTTGGGAAACTTTCCTTGCTCGTCTTCCTCGTGAAAATACGGATCGTCCGCTTCGATCGGATCGATAAGCCAGGCCTCAACGCCGAGATTCAACTTCGCTAGCTTCTGGTTAAAGGAAATAATCAATTCGTTGAGCGTGTCTGACTTTACGTTGAGCGTGTGGGAAAGTTCAGAAAGTTCTTTGATCGTATCAACCATTGGATTCCTCCGGGGCTTCCGCCCATCTGCGAGATCAACGGCACTCCCGCGCCTCAGCCTTCCGACCGTTGCGCTCCGTGTCGCAGCGTAACTTCTTTCGACGTTACTAGGTTCGCACTCGGGGGGGAGGTGTGAATGTGATCCGCGTCACTTCTCTGGATGGGTTCAACAAGATCGGCGGACACAAATATCCCGGAGAGCGTGCGGCAACGTTTCGATGAGGCTTGAGTAGGTGACAAGGCGCGGGTGTTTTGGCTTCTTCCCCGATGGGCAACTCGGTTGCAATGCGGTTCGAATGAGTGCACCGAAAAACCAGAAACAATCGTGCTTCAGAGCAAGGCAATCCAATTGCTCTGGGTGTGAAGACGCAGACGAGAGGGGATTGGCGCAAGGAAGAGCCGGAGGGAGCCACGAAGTATTGTGGAAACAGGAGTTACGAAGAGAAGAGATTGGCTCGATTTGTGCAGGGAAAAAGAGGGTGAACCCGGATAGCGGGGGGTTCCGCAATGAGGGCTAGCCGACACGAGCGGACTACCTTCCTCACCAGTCGCTGAGACTGGGAGAGAGGAACGCCTCATTGCCAAGAACTCCGGGAGATAGAGATCGGTGGCAGCAATGGGTACGAGCAACCCGGTGAAGGAGTTGATTCCAGTTCCGCTTGCCGAAGAATGCCTCAGTGAAGAACGGATTGCCCACCTGGATAGATTAGTTACTCAAGCCAAAACCGCCGCCGCCATCTTCACCCAATTTACCCAGGAGGACGTCGATCATATCGTCAAATCGATGGTCCTGGCTGGCTTGGAACAAGCCCAACATCTCGCCCGCCTAGCATTTGAGGAAACCAAGCTTGGAGTGATGGAAGACAAGGTCATCAAGAACATGGTGGCCACCGAATTCGCCTACAACTATATCAAGGATAAGCGCACCGTAGGCATCATTCGCGAAATTCCGGAGCGTAATCTGGTGGAGATGGCTGAACCGATCGGAGTGATCTTTGCGATTACGCCGATTACGAACCCGACTTCCACGGTGCTCTTTAAATGCATCATGGCCATCAAGACGCGAAACGCGGTGATTTTTAGTCCCCATCCAAACGCCTGGCGTTGTTCCTCAGAGGCCGTAAAGATCATGTACGAGACGGCGCGGAAGCATGGCGCACCTGAAGGGGTTTTTTCCTGCCTGGAGTCGCACACGCTCAAGGACAACGCCTACCTGATGGGGCACAAAGACGTCAGCCTGATTGATGCCACCGGCGGTACAGCAGCAGTCAGAGCCGCCTATAGCTCTGGTAAACCAGCCCTGGGAGTAGGGCCGGGCAACACGCCAGTCTATGTGGAAAAAACGGCGGATCTGGATACGGCTGTGGTGGACATTATCGTTTCCAAAACCTTCGATAATGGGACCATCTGTGCCTCAGAGCAGACGGCGGTGATCGACGATGAGATCTATGACCTCGTGCTGAAGAAATTTGCGGAGCTCGGCGCACACATCTGCACCGAGACAGAAACGGAACTGTTGACGCGCACGGTAATCGACCCTAAGACGGGGTTCATGCAACCCTCGGCAGTCGGACAGAGGGCTATCGATATCGCCCACTCCGCCGGTATTTCCGTGAAGCCGGGCACCAAGCTCCTGATTGCCGAGATCAAAGGCGTCGGGCGCGAACATCCCCTCTCGGTTGAGAAACTGTTCCCGGTACTGTCGGTCTATCGAGCGAATTCCGTCGATGAGGCGCTCAGGGTGTGCGTCGACTTGAATCATGCCGGTGGAGTAGGACATACGGCCGTGATTTTCTCAGGCAATGATGAGGTCATCCGCAAGTTCGGTGAGGTAATGAATGCGGGAAGGATCATTGTAAACGCGCCCGGCTCAGTCGGAGCCGTGGGAGGCGTCTACAACGATCTGGTACCCACTTTCTCCTTCGGATGTGGCACCGGTGGGGGCAATAGCACGACCGATAACATTAATATTTATCACTACCTCAATATCAAGCGACTCGCACGGAGGACGCAAACACATATGTGGTTCCGCGTCCCCAATCAGATCTATTTCAACATGAACGCAGTCGAGAATCTACGCCAGTTTCCATCGCGCTCCACCATCATCGTTACCAATCCGACCTTGGAGCAAATCGGCGCCGTGGATCTTGTCCGACGTTACATTCCCGACGGAACCCACGTCCACGTCTCGGTCATTCCCGATGCGGAGCCCGAGGTCCAGGTGATCACCCAAGGAGTGGCAGCGCTCAATTTCTATAAGACAGACCAAATCATAGCGCTCGGCGGCGGGTCGGTGATCGACGCAGCTAAACTGATGAAACTCAAGTACGAGTCGCCAGCGGCAGACCTCGAAGAGCTTGCCACGCCTTTTTTGGATCTGCGCAAGCGCGTGATCCAGTATCCGACCGAGAAGACCATAAAGGTGCGGCTTATTGCCATCCCCACCACCAGTGGAACGGGGAGCGAAGTAACTCCCTTTGCCGTGCTGACCGATAAAGAGCGCGGATGCAAGGTGACCCTCGCTGACTACTCGCTGAGCCCGGATGTGGCCATTGTTGATCCGCAATTTGTGATGTCCATGCCGAAGGGCCTTACTGCTGATACAGGCATCGACTGCCTCACCCACGCCCTCGAAGCAGGAGTTTCCAGCTACGCTTCGGCCTATACCGACGCCAATGCCATGCAGGCGATCCGGCTGGTGTTTAAATACCTGCCCATCGCTTATGAGCATCCTCACGATGAACAAGCGCGATCCATGATGCATAACGCCTCTTGCATTGCCGCGCTGGCGTTTTCCAACGCTTCGGTGGGCGTGAATCATGCGCTCGCGCATTCCTTTGGGGCGCGATTTGGCGTAGCGCACGGCCGGGCAAATGCGCTCATGTTGCCGCACGTCATTGCATACAACGCGGCAGTGCCCGCTAAGTTCCTGCCGTCGCCGTATCAAAAGGGGTATGTCGCACATAAGAAATACGCAACGATCGCGGATTTGTTGGGTCTAGGCGGCCACACGACTGAAGAAAAGGTGAAGAACCTGGTGACGGCAATCGAACAGTTACTCGATCAACTAGGATTCCCGCGTTCGATCGCCGGCCTGGGAATCTCGAAAGAAGAGTTCGAGCGGGCAATGCCTGATCTTACCAGGTTTGCCTTTGATGATCCGTCTTGGCGATCGAACCCTCGTATGCCATTGATGAGCGAATTGGTTGAGCTGTTTTGGAACGCTTACCAGGGGCGCGGTCGGGAGAAGGTGGCCAGTGTGTTTCAGCAACAAAGCGCGTAGGGGAGGTTGATGCATATGGCAATGACAACGGTGTGGCTCAAGATTGATATGGAGCGCGTTGTCCAATCATTGCAAGATGCTGGGCGAAAACTGGGGGGTGTCGAGGACGAATTGGTTTTGGATTTCTCTTCTGTTCTCAGGGTCGATTCGAGTGCGCTCAGAGCGATGGCAGAATTCGCGGCCGTCGCGGACGACAATGGCGTCAAGATCGTCTTGCGCGGTGTCAGAACCGATATTTACAAAGTGCTCAAGATGGTGAAGCTGGCGTCGCGATTTTCTTTCTCGGACTGAACTCGCAATTACGAATCAGCCGCAGAACAGAGGTCCCCAGATAGGGAGAAAAAAGTACTGACGCGATTGATCGTCTAGGGATGGTCGCGCAAGAGAGTCGAGAACGTGGAAGTAATGCAGTTAGCTGCGCAACTGGCATCTTTTTTAGTTCCGGGCAGAGCTTTGTTCTTCCTCATTCATCTTATTGGTATTGCATGTTTTTCCTACATTGTGGCGCAGCGCCTAGTACCGCTCATGCGGGGCGAACGGGATTTTCGTTTTGACCAGCCCTGGGTTCGGCTGGGAAGGGTTCTGAAATATTGGCTGGGTCAGTGGAAGCAACCACGTTACAGGGCAGCAGGAACCTTGCATATTTTCATTTTTGCGGGTTTCCTGGTTCTGGCGATTCGTGCATTTTCGGTGCTGATCGTCGGTGTTTCACCGAATTTTGTCCCGCCCGGCCTTTCAGGCCGAGCTGGCGATGTCTACGGCGTAATCACAGATTACGCCGCCACAATTGTTTTCCTCTGCATGCTGATCGCTGTGATTCGCCGCCTGGTTTTTAAACCTGCGCGGTATGCTGTGCCGGCGAAGTACGGTAAAGGCCATACGGCCGACGCCATCTTTCTTCTGTCGTTGATCGCACTCCTGATGCTGGCCGACAGTTTCTTTACAGCAGCTAAGGCCGCCGCCCAGGTACGGCAAGGCCAACCCGTAGAAGTGTTGGCCGCACTCTCCCTTCCGTGGATGATTCGGAATGCTCTCGTCTCAACCTCCTTGCCCACGCTGGGAAGGATGTACTTCGGCGCGTATTTTGTCCATGAATTAACCTTTTATTTCTTATTGTGCTATCGGCCCTTTGGAATTCAGTTTCATGTGGAAACTTCTCTGTTCAATATCTACTTCGCAAAGTTGGACCGAGAGATTTTAAAACCGGTCCGATGGGGCATTAGTGATACCCAGTTGGATCAGGTGAAATCGTTCGGGATAAAGACGTTCGAAGACTTCACCTGGAAGCACATGCTGGATTTCTATTCCTGCGCTGACTGTGGGCGGTGTTCAGACCAGTGCCCAGCCAATGCCGTGGGAAGGCCGTTGTCACCGCGATTCATCACGATCAAGGCGAGAGATTACAGTTTTGCGCACTATCCAGTTTTTGGACGCGAGAAAAAAGGCACTGCGTTGATCGGAAGCATCTACTCGCAGGATGAAATCTGGTCCTGCACGACCTGCGGGGCTTGTGAGCAGGAATGCCCGTTATTAGTGGAATATATCGACAAGATCGTTGATCTGCGTCGAGGCATGATCGATGAAGGGAATGTGCCCCAGTCCCTGCAAAAGCCGCTAAAAGCGCTGGAGAGCCGTGGCAATCCCTACGGCAAGATGGAAAAGAAAAAGGCCGACTGGGCAAGCGCCACGGAGTTTCAACAAACCTGCCGCGTCAAAACCCTAGATCATCCGAATGGCGCGGAAACTCTGTATTTTGTCGACAGCATCACCTCTTTCGACGACCGCATGCAGTCGATCGGGCGGGCAACGGCGAAGATTCTCAGCCACGTCGGAGAGAATTTCGGAATCCTGGGTGCGGCGGAGAGAGATAGCGGCCATGAAGTACGGAGGTTCGGCGAAGAGACGCTGTTCATGGCCTTGCGGGATCACAACGTGGAGGCCATCAAAACATCCGGAGTCCGCCGAATCGTTACTGCTGACCCACACGCGTACAACGCGCTGAAACATGACTACAAGGACGTGCCGCCTGTGGAGCATATCAGCCAGGTGATCGCCAGAGAAGTAGAATCGGGCAAGATCAGCTTCCACCCATTAGAAAACAAAAACGATGTCTACACGTACCACGATCCCTGCTACCTGGGTCGACACAACCAAATCTACGATGAACCACGCGACGTTCTGGATGCGATTCCTGGTTTGAAGAGAGTCGAAATGAGCCGCTGCCGTGACCGCTCATTTTGCTGCGGTGGTGGTGGACTGATGCTGTTCTACGAGCCAAAAGAAGAGCAAAGGATGGGAGTGAAAAGAGTGCGGATGGCGGCGGAAGCAGGAGCCAGTGTCATCGTCACGACCTGCCCGTTCTGCATGGTGAATATCGAGGATGCGATCAAGGTCGCAGGTATGGAAGGAAAAATGACCGTCATCGACCTGACGGAACTTGTGGACCGACAAGTCATTCGTGAATGCCCCAATGCAATAGAAGAGCGGGCCGGCGAAATCAAGGAATGTGTGATGGCTTCGTCCCATATTCTCAAGTGAAGTTGCAGTTAAGTTTCATTCGTGGAGGGGAACGTGGAGATTCTAGTTTGCATAAGAAGAGTGCCCGACACTTCGGAAAACGAGATTGAACTCAATAGTGCGGGGAACGATATCGAGCGTGACGCATTGGTCTACTCGATCAATGAACCAGACAACTATGCGGTCGAAGAAGCCCTGCAGATCGTTGCCAAGATCGGCGGAAGTGTCACGGTCGCTACGGTTGGTGGCGAAGATGACGAAGAGGTCCTGCGCCGGGAGATGGCCATGGGCGCGAACCATGGGGTGCTGATCGCGGATGAAGCTTTCAGCGGATCCGACGGCCGAGGTATCGCCACCATCCTCAAAGCCTTCGTCCAGAAAGGGCATTACGATCTGATTTTGACCGGAGTTCAGGCCGAGGACGGCGGCGCTCAGATCGGCGGAATGTTAGCGGCGATGCTCGACTATCCATTTGCCTCGCTTGTCAATTCCATTGAGGTGCTCGAAGGCCAGAAGCTGAAAATCAGCCGAGAGATCGAGGGCGGCAACAGGGAATTAAATGAAATTGATCTGCCTTGCGTTCTTTCGATTCAAACCGGCATCAATGAGCCACGTTATGTTGGTATGCGAGGCATCCGGCAAGTGGCCACAGTTCCCATCCCAACTTTGAGCACAACGGAACTGGGAATTAGCGCGAACACTGTAGGAGAGAGTGCAGCGAAAGTGCAACGGGTCGACTACTTTGTTCCCTCGCCGGGCAATGGCGCGGAGATCCTGCACGGCAGCCGGGAAGAAAACATCGACAAGGTTCTGGAGTTAGTGGCAGCCAAAGGAGGGTTGAAATAATGGCTCGCATCTTTGCTTACATTATGCACAAAGGCGGCATTGTCGACGATTCCGCATTCGAACTGGCGGCTTCGGCGCGGAAGATCGATGCCGCCGCGTCGCCGACGGCGATCCTCAGTGGTTGGGGTGCGGATCTCGATTCCGCGTGCAATAACCTCGGTGCCTCCTATTCTGAGATTTGGAAAATCGCAAATGAGGATCTTTCTTACCCCAATGCCGAACTTGTCCGCAAAGCCCTGCAGAAGGTTTTGCCGGGCAACAGCATTGTGTTAATTGCCCATGAGCATTTCGGCATTGATCTGGCACCGGGTCTTTCCGTCAAGATGAATTCGGCTTTCGTTTCCGATGTATTGGATGTCGCCGCGGTGGTGGGCGCTGAGCTGAAAGTAGTCCGCCAGGAATTCGGAGGACAGGTTAGTACTCATGTTCGGTGTGACATTTCATCGGGTGCAGTTCTCACGATACGTCCCGGCGCGTTTAGGGCAACGGAGACTACAGCCGGACGCGGCATCGTAGTCGACAAATCAGGCGAGGTAGGTTCTCTTGCAGCCGGCCGGCGCTACTTAGGAACGGTTGTTGCCGAAGCGGGTGACGTAGATATAACCAAGTACAACGTTTTGGTTTCTATTGGCCGTGGCATTCAGGAAAAAGACAATGTGGTCATCGCGCAGGAACTGGCTGACGCTATGGGCGCGGCGGTGAGCTGCTCGAGACCAGTGGTCGACGCCAAGTGGATGGAGAAATCCCGTCAAGTAGGTTCATCCGGAAAAACGGTCAAACCCAAAGTCTATCTGGCATGCGGCATCAGTGGCGCGTTCCAACATCTGGCTGGTATTAAAGGCAGTCCGTACCTGATCGCTATTAACAAGAATCCGAAGGCTCCGATCTTTCAGGTGGCTGATGTCGGAATTGTTGACGACATCCTGGAGTTCTTACCGGAACTGACTAACAAAGTCCGCGAAATGCGCAACGCTGCAGCAAAGTGAGGCACGGACCATGATCGCAAATAGAACTCTCAAATTGAGTTTGAAATCACTCCTGGACTTCGCCAAGAAACGCCTGCCGGACGAGGTACTCCGGGAGCTGGATGAACGCGATGAATGTCCGCTTGATGTTGTCCGCGATATGTGCAGCCCGAACCAACTGGGCATTCAACTCCTGTTTATTCCTGAAGAGTTCGGAGGCATGGGTGGCGGGGCCTTCGATGTGTATTGCGTTTGTGAACAGATGGCGCGGATCGATCTAGGCGTCGCCACCGCCGTGCTAGCCACGTTCCTGGGTAGCGATCCAATCACCGTTGGCGCCACTCCAGAACAAAAGAAAAAGTGGTTGACGCGTATCGCGGAAGAGGGATTGTTGTTCGCCTACGGTGCCACCGAGCCAGAAGCTGGCAGTGATTTGGGGGCGCTGCGCACTACAGCCGATCCCGTCAGCCAAGACGGCCGGGTCATCGGTTACAAGATCAATGGAAACAAACAGTGGATCAGCAATGGCGGAGTGGCGGATGCCTACACGGTCTTAGCCAGTACACCCAGCGGTCCGAGTTGGTTCATCGTAGAGAAAGGTGCCAAGGGTTTCACGCACGACGAGCCGGAAGATAAGCACGGCATCCGTCTCAGTAACACGGCGGCGCTCGCGTTCAACGACGTCTATGTCGACGCCGACCGACTCGTCGGTGGAGTCGAAGGCCAGGGATTGAATCAAGCACAGGTGGTATTCGGTTATACACGACTGATGGTAGCGGCATTCGGTTTGGGGGCTGGTTGGGCTGCGCTCGATCGAGCAATTCCTTATTCCGTCAAACGTATACAGGCTGGGGCGCCGCTCTCGCAAAAGCAAGGATACACGCACAAGCTGATTGTGCCGCACGCGGCCCGTCTTGAGGCTGCCCGCGCTTATATCGAAGAAACCGCGGAGCGCATTGATGCCGGCGCCGAAGGAAGTCTGAACACCGAAGGAGCCATCGCGAAGTACATGGCAACCGAAGCCGGCAATGCCGCCGCCGAGGCCAGCATCCAGGCCCTTGGTGGCTACGGTTACACGCATGAATACATGGTGGAAAAAATCAGTCGCGACGTTCGTATCACCACGATCTACGAAGGCACCTCCGAAATCATGGAGATGACTATCAGCCGAGACCGTTGGCAGTCTCACCTCAAAACGCGCGGACAACACTTTCACGAGCGAGCGCGAGAGTTCGAAGCGTTGCATGCCCGACAGCCGAGCGTGGGTGCTGATATAGCGGCTCTGGCTTTGCACGCATTGGCCGAAGTTATGGAAAAAGCGCGAGCCGCGCGACTCACCCGCTATCAACATATTCTGCTGCGCCTGGGCGAATTGATTGCCTATGCAGAGTGTGCCGGTAGTTTGTCTCGCCGCGCCGCGCTTATGTCTGAAGGCAAGCTGAACGAAAAAACGAATCGACGCTTCGACGCTACGGCGCTCGCGGCGCTCAGCCGGATCTTCGCTCGCGAGGCCGCGCTCAAGACATCGGAAGATGGCTTGCGCTGGATCGTCGGAGCAGGCGGCATAACGGATGCCGAGATGGCCGGGTTTGAACTGAGTTTGGGATTGTCTGCCATACATCGTGCACAGTCGGGCCTCATCGCGGACATGGATTACGTTGCCGACGTACTGTACGGCCGAGTGGCCAAGGGCAGGGAAATGGCGGCGTAGCGATAAACGATCGAACTGCACAGGAGTTTCGTCATGGAAAATACTTCTTATCGTGCCATCGCAATTGTCGGAGTTGGAGCCGTTCTACCCGATGCCCCGAATGTCACGTCTTTCTGGAAGAACGTCAAGGATGGCCGCTATAGCATCAGCGAGGTTGCGCGCAGCCGCTGGGACCCGGCACTTTACTACGATCCCGATCACGGCGCCCCGGACAAGACTTACTCAAAGATCGGCGGCTGGGTGCGTGAGCATGTGTGGGACCCGATTAAATGGCATTTGCCTATCCCGCCGCGCGTGGTCGATGCCATGGATGAGTCGCAAAAATGGGCCATCGCCTGCACCCGCGAAGCGTTAGAAGACTATGGCTATCCCCAGCGGCCGCTGGACAGCGATCGCACGGCTGTGATCCTCGGCAATGCCATGGC
>Ga0074045_10003126_pt1 | contig 14989 bp, 13 predicted proteins | sample BogForMeECP23OM2_FD_94442 | JGI IMG/M metagenome (GOLD analysis project Ga0074045, IMG submission 94442) | Bog forest soil microbial communities from Calvert Island, British Columbia, Canada - Bog Forest MetaG ECP23OM2 | ecosystem: Environmental > Terrestrial > Soil > Wetlands ...
GTATTGGTCGCCCCGGAAATGAAAAATGCCGGTGGTGCCGCCGTCGGGATGGATCGAACCGGTTCGCGTCGGACGAAATTTGTCGCCGCGCAGCGACACGATGGGCACGCTCTTCTCGTGCATGTGGAAGTAGGTGTCCACCAGCGACGCGTCGAGATACTGGCCTTCTCCCGTGCGCTCGCGATGCAACAGCGCGAAGCCGACCGCCATCGCGGCGGCGACGCCGGTTGAAACGTCACCGATCGCCATCGTCGTCAGTGCAGGCGGTCCATCGGCCTGCCCGATGCCGTCGGTAATCCCCGCATATGCCTGGCCGATAAAATCGTAGCCGGCCTTGACCGACAGCGGTCCGGTCTGCCCAGCCATCGAAATCGAGCACATGATGATTTTCGGATTGACCGCCTTGATGTCCTTGTAGGCAAATCCGAGCCGGTCGATCACGCGCGGCGCGAAATTTTCAACTACCACGTCGACCTGCGGAATCATCGCCATCACGATCTCGCGCGCTCCGGGCTTCTTGAGATCGATCGCAAAGCTCAGCTTTGAGTGGTTGTGCTGAAGATAGTAGGTGCTATGGCTCGAGTTCTTGAATTCAGGCGCACGCGACTTGAGCCCGTCGGCGCGGATGCGATCGCCGCCAGGCGCGAGCTCAACCTTGATCACTTCAGCGCCCATCTCAGCGAGGATTCGCGTGCAGGTCGGCCCCGCGACGAACTGCGTGAAGTCCAGAACCCGGTAGCCTTCCAGCATTTGCGGATTGTTCGGCATTAATCTGTCATCTCCCAGTCTCAACGGCTGCCCGTATCTCGGTATCAGTAATCGTCAGCGCCGCATTGGCGCGCGGTAGTCCCAAGCTGTGCGCGATTATATCGCAGTAAGGCTGACTTGCGTAGCTGGCGGCGCCGCGTCGACATCTACGAGGATGCCGGCGAACTCCAGCGCCGCACCATCGCGCGCTCGATACTCGGCGATACCTCGCGCGATGGTTTTTCGGAGCGCACGCCGCACTGCATCAAATAGCTAATCGTGAATGTAGCCGTGCGTTAATATGCAAGTAGCAACTTGCTAATACAGTTATCATTCTTTCCTATCTCACTCTTCAGCCGCAGTTAACTAATTATGTAGTTATCGAAGTTCCGATCTGATTGCATATCAGAAGGTAAGCGCCCGACATGGGATGTCGGAACGATCGGTGAAGGTTGATCGGCGGGTCGCAGGCGGAAGGGACGCTCGTGTTGCTGTCAATCGAGGCAAAATGGGGAGGAGGAGTAGGCGATGATTCAACCCAGATATTACCGAACGATCTGGATATCCGATGTCCATCTCGGGACCCGCGCATGCAAGGCTGGCTCATTGCTCGATTTTCTGCGCCATCACATCGCGGAGACCCTCTACCTCGTCGGCGACATAGTAGACGGATGGAACTGGGGACCTTCGTGGCACTGGAGTCCGGATCAACAGGAGCTGGTCAATGAGATCGTGCACTGGCGCCGGCGTGGCGTCAACGTAGTATTCCTCCCGGGAAATCATGACGAGTTCAGGGTCAGCCTCGTTGAAGAACTGTTCGGCCCTATCCCTTTCACAAGTTCTTTAATCCACACCACCGCCGACGGCGGCAGGATGCTGGTGACCCATGGGCATCAATTCGACGGCTCGCTCAATCCAAATCGTCTGCTGCCGATTATCGGATCCTACGGGTACGCTCGCGCCCAGCGGTTCCATGACTGGTACCATCGACAGTCCGGACAGGAAGGGGATGAAGGCCGCTCGCTTTCCGATTATTTCCGTTACCCCGCCCGCAAGGCCGTTGAGTTCCTCACTGACTTCCGGGATCGAGCGGTCCTTGCAGCCGCGCGCGACCACAAAGCCGACGGCGTGATCTGCGGACATATTCATCGCTCGGATTATCGGCTGATCGGAACCATCGTGTATGTGAACGACGGTGACTGGGTGCAGAACCGGACGGCGGTGGTGGAAGAGCAAGACGGAACTCTGCAGGTCATCCGTTGGAGTGGTTCACACCAGAACATTTCGGTTTCCGAACCGATGTCGGAGGGGGTGGTATGCTGACAACTTATCGTCTCGAATCGACGAATTACCCGGATGCACAACTCGATCTGATCTACTTCGACGCAGGCGGTGGACACCGCGCTTCGGCACGAGCACTGATATCGGCGGCTGAACAACAGCATCGTTCCTGGCAAATCAATCCAATCAACCTGCGCGATCTGCTCGAACCGGCTGACGTGATCCGGCGCCTGACCGGCGTTCGCGTGGAAGACTTCTACAACTCGCAGCTCAAATACGGCCTTACCATCGGCACCGGCCCGTTGCTGCGGATAGTGCAGATGCTGATTCGGCAACTCGAGCCGACGATTATCAAGCTGCTGGCGCGCCATTGGCAGCGCTCGCAGCCCGACCTCGTGGTCTCGATGATCCCCAATTTCAATCACGCGATTTTGGAGGGCCTGCGACAAGCCGACGCGATGCAGGCACGATCTGAAACTCCTATGGTCACTATTCTTACCGACCTGGCCGACTGTCCGCCGCATTTCTGGATCGAACGACAAAGGCAGTACCTGGTTTGCGGCACTGCTACCGCGGCGAGGCAAGCGATAGCTATGGGACATGATCGCGCGCGCGTGTTTCGCACCTCGGGAATGATCGTGCGTCCTGAGTTCTATTGCCCGATGGAGCTAAGCCGCGACGCCGAGCGAATCCGGCTGGGGCTCGATCCCCAATTGCCGACGGGCATCGTGATGTTTGGCAGCTACGGCTCCAGCCAGATGGCAGCTATCGCGAGAAGAATCGAAACCGCCCGGCTGAAGACCCAGCTTATTTTCGTATGCGGTCACAATGACAAGCTGCGCGCGCATCTCGAAAGCATGAAGCTGTCTTATCCCTTTCATTGTGTAGGCTTCACCCCAAAAATTCCGTACTTCATGCAGCTGGCTGATTTTTTCATCGGCAAGCCGGGTCCGGGTTGCATCAGCGAAGCGCTCGTTATGGGTCTCCCGGTGATAGTCGAGCGCAACGCCTGGACGATGGTGCAGGAGCGCTTTAACACCGATTGGATCGAGCAAAATGGGCTTGGAATAGTGTTGCCTTCCTTCCGGCAGATCGCCCTTGCGGTTTCGACGATGCTGGATCGCGAGCAGTTCCTCCGCATCCGCGCCAGCGTGGAAGCCCTCGACAACCGTGCGGTGTTTGAAGTCCCCGAAATTCTGGCGGCCCTGATTTCTCACCATCGAGCCGCAAACTCCGGATTCGGGCGCACTTCGACTGCGACCCAATTCGCACCGGAAGTCCATCGGAGTGCCTGACCGGCAGTTCTGCCATTGCCCTGGAGCCGGATTTTGAAAACGACGCTGCTGGTCGTGTTCTCGATAGCCGCCAACGCGGCGGTTTGGGGGAACGCGGTCGCATCCGGGACGAATTCCAGCGGCGCCTTCGATTTCGGCGCGCTCGAGTTGAAGGTCTTGAGTCCCGACGGGAAGCAAACGATCGGATCTACGCGTTTCATGGTCTTGCATGACAACTCAACCGAACAGGTCATGGGCGAGACCAGATACCTGGATGGCGAACGCGATAATGAAAACGAACGGCTATACGTCGGAAACCCGGACTCCACACCCAGGCTCGACACCTACGAGCACTCGTTTTTCAACGCCGACGGCACGCTGTATATGGTCGACACGCTTAACGCCAAATCCGGCCTTGCCTCGTGCGCGAGCTATACCGCGGACAAGATAAAAGTGCGCAAGTCGCAGCTCGAGGTCCCAGCCGATTCTTTCGCCGGCGCGTCGGAACTGATGATGGTGGCCGCGAGCCTTAGGCATGGGATGCGTGAAGTCAAATTCCATGCGTTCGCTTGCGTGCCAGGACCCGAGATCTTCAGCGTCGAGACGTCGCTTCCAGATCGATCGGAGCATTGGCCTCTATACCCGGGCGATCTCGTCCGCCTCGATATGCGGCCCGACCTCGGAGCCTTGAATCTGTTGCTCGCGCCGTTCATGCCAACGATGGACGCGTGGTTCAATCCCAATGACAATTGGAACTACGTCGGCGGCGAGTTTGACCGCTATTTCCGCGGACCTCACGTGCTAACGCTGCGAGTCTCGCCGGTGGATTGAGGCTTCGATAACTCACGAATCGCCGGGCTACCGGCCAATTTGAACGAGTGCTCAACGGGCGAGCCGTATCCAAGTCAACGCGCGCCTGCTTTGCTCGATACCGTCAAGAGGCGATACTTAGAGTTAGTTTGTACTACCGGGTCACGGAGTCGCGGCTTCGATGAAAACTGTTCGGCCAGACCCACGGAGCATTTTGAGATACTGCCTTGCCGCGCTTGCGCTAGTCGTCCTGCAAATGTCGTCGAGCGCCCGGGCGCTGGCCCAAAGCGGCGCCTGCAGCGCAATGATCGTGGGTCGCCTCACCAGTCTGAACGGGTTTGTGCCGTTCGTGGCCAGCAGTCTTTGGAATACGGATATTTCCGCCGCACCCGTGGACTTAAATTCGGCCAACATCATCGATTACATCGGGTCAACGACGACCCTGCATCCGGATTTCGGCGCGGGTACCTACGCCGGCGCTTCGATCGGCATCCCCTACCAGATCGTGGCCGGCTCGCAGCGCAAGGTGACGGTGAAACCGGGCGCATACGCCGACGAAAGCGATCCCGGGCCCATGCCGATCCCGTCCCACGCTCTGATCGAGGGCTACCCGAAACCCGGCAACGGCGACCGCCACGTGTTGGTGCTCGAGAAGGACGGCTGCTGGCTGTACGAACTGTATCACTCCCAGCACCTGAAGAACGGCAGCTGGAGCGCTGACTCGACCGCGATCTGGGATATGACGATCGACCCACAGCGCCCTTACACCTGGACCTCGGCCGACGCCGCGGGTCTGCCGATCTTCGCAGGCCTGGTGCGCTACGATGAAGTCGCAGCCGGCGCCATCAATCACGCGGTCCGCTTCACGGTGCCGGTGACGCGTCAGGCTTTCACGCCGCCCGCGTCGCACTGGGCTTCCTCGGTGACGGACGCCGACGCGCCTGCGATGGGAACGCGGCTTCGGCTGAAGGCCAGTTTCGATATCTCGGCTTTTTCAACCGAGAATCAGGTGATCCTGACGGCGCTGAAGAAGTACGGGATGATACTCGCGGACAATGGGAGCGCTATTTTTATCAGCGGTGCGCCCGATAGCCGTTGGAACAACTCCGATCTGCACCTGCTCACGACTATCACCGCGGCGGATTTCGACGTTGTATCGACGGGCTCGACTTATACGAGCTCCGATGTGCCAACCGGGGCGAGTCCAACAATCAGCAGCTTCACGGCAAGTCCGACCCGTGTGACGAAAGGGAAAGCCGTCTTGCTCAGTTGGACAACCGGCGATGCGATCTACAACCTTATCTCGCCCGTGGTTGGGCCGGTGCGTGGAGACTCAATCACGGTAAATCCCAAATCGACCACAACCTATACGCTGTACTCGACAAACCAATACGGGCGGACGACGGCGAGCGCGACCGTTTCGGTCCACTGAAAGCGTGCGCCTTCGTTGCGCGCCGACCCAGCGGCGCGACACGAACAGATCGTGAGACTACGCCGCGAGAATGCTTGCTCCCGCCGAGATCGAAGAAGTGAAAAGTGATCGAGGTCTAGTTGCTTGATTTAATTGGTGGAGCTGACGCGGATCGAACGCGCGACCTCCTGAATGCCATTCAGGCGCTCTCCCAAACTGAGCTACAGCCCCACCGAGGGCGAGATTTTTCAGCTAACCGGATACCGTCCGTGGAGTCAACCGACCGGGTCGGCGCTTGTCATTGGAGGTCGGTTTCATAACGGCGGCGAATCAGCGTCAAGCGCGCGTCATTCCCGGGCGCGATCGAGCAGTTCGCGGGCAGCGCGGCGGAATTTGTCGGATACTTCGCCGCCGAGCATGCGAGCGATCTCCTCGGTGCGATCGCCGGGTTCCAGAACCGCCACCCGGCTGCGGGTCGAACCGCGCCGCTCTTCTTTCTCGACGGTGAGATGACGGTCCGCGAACGCCGCGATCTGCGCCAGGTGCGTGACGCACAAAATCTGATGAAAGCGCGAGAGTTGTTTCAGTTTGCGGCCAACCACCTGGGCAACTACGCCGCCGATTCCCGCGTCAACTTCGTCGAAAATCATCGTGGCAACACCGCGGCGCTGCGCCTCGAGGCGCTTGAGCGCGAGCATCACGCGCGACAGCTCGCCGCCCGAGGCGATTCTCAGCAGCGGCATCGCAGGCTGGCCGACATTCGGCGACAGATGAAACTCGATCGTGTCGATGCCGAATGGCCCGAGCGCAAAGCCGCCATGCACGAAGCCGGCTTCGTCCGTGCCGAGCGCGCCGAGCCGCGGCTCGAAACCCGGCGAGCGCATCCCAAGCGTCCTCAATTCCGCTTCCATCTTGCGGCCGAGTTCGGCGGCAGCGCGATGGCGAATCGAGGACAGTCGATTTGCATGCCCGGTGAGTTCGTCGAGCGCCGCCGCCATCGCGGCTTCGACTTGAGCTTTCGACTCGCCGATTCCTTCGAGCTCGCCGATCTCGGCCCGCGATCGCTCCAACGTCTCGATCGCGCTATCGATTGACCCGCCGTATTTGCGCTTTAGCCGCGTCAGTTCCTGAAGGCGATTGTCGATTTCCTCCAGACGCGCGGGATCCGCCTCGATCCTGGACGCGTACGCGCCGAGCGTGCGCGCCGCTTCTTCGAGGTTCGCGCGGGCCGACCTGATCATCTCGAGCGCATCGCCGAGTTTCGGATCGAGCGCCGCCGCATCGGCCAGTTGCGCCTCGGCTCGCGAAACCGTATCCGTCGCCGCGCCGTCGGCGCCGTAGAGCGCCTGCTCGGTTTCGAGCGCGGCGGTGGCGAGCTTGCTTGCGTTGGAGAGCACGGTTCGCTCGCGTGACAGCGCTTCATCTTCGCCGGTGACGAGGCCGGCGCGTTCGAGTTCGGTCGCGCGGAACCTTGCGAGTTCCAGCAAATCCGCGCGTTCACGTTCGCGGCGGTTTAGTTCGAGAAGGCGGGACTGGATGTCTTGCGCGCGCGCGTAGCGTTCGCGATACGACGCGAGTTCGTCGTCGAGGTTCGCGTAACGATCGAGAGTCTCGCGATGGCTCTCGGCACGGAGCAACGAATGCTGCTCGTGCTGTCCATAAACCTGAACCAACGACGCGCCTATTTTGCCCAGGCTTTGCACGGTGGCGAGTTCGCCGTCGATCGTCACGCGCGAGCGCCCACCGCCCTCGGCGATCACTCGGCGCACAAGCAACTCGCGGGGGTCGCCGTCGCTTTTGCGGGCGGCCAGTTCAGGCATCGCGACCTCGCCCTCGAGCTCGAACAGTCCCTCGACGACCGCCTCCTTCTCGCCGGTGCGAATCATATCGGGCGACGCGCGTGAGCCGAGCAGCAATCCGAGCGCGCTCAAGATGATCGTCTTGCCGGCGCCGGTTTCGCCGGAAAGCACGTTGAGGCCGGCGCCGAACTCGAGATGCGCTTCCTCGATTATCGCGAAATTGCGGATGTGCAGTTCGAGCAGCATCTGGGACGCGCGCGGCTATCCCCAGTGGAGCTTGTCGCGCCAGATTTCGAAATTCGGATGGGCGGAGCGGATCAGCGAAACGACGTGGCGTGCGCGATGGATTCTGACTACGTCGGTGGTTCCCAGTTGCACCGACTCCTGGCCATCGACGGTGAAGGTCGGCTCGTGATCCGGCGCCTTCACGTGAATCTCAATTTCGTGCGAATCCGGCAGCACCACCGGACGGTTGCTCAGAGTATGCGGGCAGATTGGCGCGACCACGATCGCGTCCAGAGTGGGGAAAACGATCGGCCCACCAGCGGAGAGTGCGTATGCGGTCGAGCCGGTGGGAGTTGCGATGATCAATCCGTCGGCGCGATACGAGCAGAAGGCTTTATGGTTGGCGAATACGTCGAGCTGAAGCATCCCGCCGAGCGGGCCTTTGCCGACGACCACGTCGTTAAGTGCCAGAAACGGCAGGGTGAACTTCTCGGAAGCGCGTTCGACGATTGCCTCGAGCATGATGCGTCGATCGACTTCGTAGTCGCCGTCGAGTATGCGTCCCAGCGCGGCGCGCGCCTCCTTGATAGTCACTTCGGTCAGGAAGCCAAGTCCGCCAAGATTTACGCCCAGGATCGGAATCCCCTTCGATGCGACCAGGCGCGCGACGCCGAGCAGCGTGCCGTCGCCGCCGAGCACGACGATCAGATCGGCGCGATCGGCGAGGTGATGCCGTTCGACGGCCTCGGCGCCGATCTTTTTCGCCGTCTCAGTGTCCGCGAGCGGAGTCTTGTGCCTGGTGCGGAGCAGGCGGGTGAGGGTTCGCGCGATGGCGATCGCTTCGGGCCGCTCGTGCTTGACGACCAGCCCGACCGTCTTTATGGATCGCTTCGCCACCGCAATCAGGCACTTATCATGCGCTGAAACCGGCGGCAACGCGAAAACAATAAATGCCCATTGGTACTCTCACCGAAGCATTTTATACGCGGTGCCGGCCGCGGCCGGATTTTCTTTGCCGTACACGATCGCGACCGAATTGATGTAGTAGCCCGTGCTGGCTTCGCTGGTCTGCGCTCTGCTCGTGAGTATGACGATCGCATCCGCGCCCGTTTCACAGGCCTTGCGCTGCACGGCGGGCAGCACGTCGCCCTCGCTCGCATAAACGTTTCCCAATCCCTCGACGATTGCGACCTTGCGAAAATCTCTCAGCGGCTCATGGCGCAAAACCGGCATGTTGCAATCGGGCGGCTTGGCGGCGCGGCCCGACGGCTCCACTTCCGCAAGCGTCACCTGCGGCGGCAGCGAAATGATGTGAGCGCATCCCGCGGCGGCAGTCGCCAGTCCTATGATGATCGCAGTTCGCACGAGTAATGAAGTATCCACCCACGGGCGTCGCGGGCAAGAGCGGTTGCACGGGTTGCCGCTGCTCGCTTTGGGCGTTCATTCGTATAAAATCGCGATACGCCCGCGTCCGCAAAGCCCGGCGCGTAAAGGCGGCATCTCATGATGGCAAAAACCGGCCAATCCACTCGTCCACTCCTTGGCGCGCATATGTCGATCGCCGGAGAAGTCGGCGAGGCGCTGATCCGGGGCAAGCAGGCCGGCTGCGAATGCATTCAGATTTTTACCAAGTCGTCGCGACAGTGGGCGTCGAAGCCGTACACCAAAGAGGAAATCGAGAATTTCAAACGCAATCAAATCGAAACCGGCATCGAGATCGTTATCGCGCACGACTCCTACCTGGTGAATCTCGGCGCGCCCGATGAAGCTCTGCGGGTCAAGTCGGTCAAGGCATTTATCGACGAACTGAATCGGTGCGAGGCGCTTGGCGTGCCTACGCTGGTCGCGCATCCGGGCGCTCATGTCGGCTCGGGGGTTGAGAATGGAATCAAGACGATTGCAAAGTCGATCGACGAGGCGCACGCCGCCTGCAAAGGCTTCCACGTGAAGATCGCGCTGGAAATCACGGCCGGGCAGGGCAGCACGCTCGGCCACACTTTTCAGCAGATGGCGCAAATCTTCGACGCCGTAGTTGAAAACGAGCGCATCCGGCTATGCTTCGACACCGAGCATGCATTCGCCGCCGGTTACGACCTGCGCACTCCGGAAGGATATGAAAATACCTTCAGCGAACTCGACAAGTTAATCGGAATCAAAAAACTTGCCGCATTTCATCTCAACGACTCGATCAAGGACTTCCATTCGCGCGTCGATCGCCATCAGCATATCGGGAAGGGATTTATCGGCCTCGACGCGTTTCGCCGCATCCTCAACGATCGGCGGTTTTTCGGCCTGCCGATGTGCCTGGAGACGCCCAAGGGTCCCGACCTGAAGGAAGATATCGAGAACCTGGCGACCTTGCGCAGTCTCTTCAAGAACTGACTATTGGACTGACTATTGACTGATGATTAAACGAATACTTACTGGAGACCGTCCTACCGGGCCATTGCATCTCGGTCATTATGTAGGATCGCTGCAAAACCGCGTACGCCTGCAGGAAGAATACGATACCTACTTACTAATCGCCGACATCCAGGCGCTGACCGACAATTTCGAGCATCCCGAAAAGCTCGAAGCGAATATCTTCGAGGTCGCGCTCGACTACCTGGCGGTCGGCCTCGATCCGGACAAGGTGAAGATCGTCGTTCAATCGATGGTTCCGGAGCTGACCGAGCTGACGATTTACTTCATGAACCTGGTCACCACCGCGACGCTCGAGCGCAATCCGACGCTCAAGGACGAAATCAAGCAAAGGAATTTCACCAAGGGCCTGCCGGTGGGATTTTACACGTATCCAATTTCGCAGGCTTCGGATATCACGATCTTCAAGGCGCATCTGGTCCCGGTCGGCGAAGACCAGCTCCCGATGATTGAGCAGGCGCGCGAGATCGTGCGGCGCTTCAATCGCATGTACGACAAGGTCCTGATCGAACCCAAGGCGCTGGTCGGCGAAGTGGCGCGGCTGCCGGGGACGGACGGCGGCGCGAAGATGTCCAAGTCGCTCGGCAATTGCATCTACCTTGGCGATTCGCCGCAGGTACTTCGACAGCGGGTGATGTCAATGTTTACAGATACAAAACGACTTCATGCGGATGATCCTGGAACTGTTGAGGGAAATCCGGTCTTTACCTATTTAGATGTTTTCGATCCGAACCAAATCGAGGTCGAAGACCTTAAGGAGAGATACAGAAGAGGAAAGGTCCGAGACGTAGAGGTTAAGGCCGTGCTGTTCAGAGCCCTGAACAACTTTCTTGCGCCAATACGGGATCGACGCCGCTTCTTCGCCGATCGCCCCCATCAAGTGCACGAGATTCTTATGGAAGGAACGAAGAAGGGCCGAGAAGTTGCCCGCGAGACTATGATCGAGGTGCGAGAAGCCATGCACCTCCGATACGCCCTTGATTTCGCAAGCGTCCTTCAAGTGCCGGTGGTTCCGCCGTTAGCGCATGTGTGGAAGCTGGTTCATCAACGTCTGGGCGGCTATGAGGAAGGAGTGTGGACGCTGGTGAATCAAGGTGCGACCGGCGATGAAGAGAACATTAAGATCTGCTGGATCTGCGGTGCTGTTCGCTCCCTAAGAGGAGGAAGAATGAGGTCATTTGTAGAGCGAGACGAAGGCTTCATCGAATCCTATAACACTTACGTTAGTGAACCTTCGATTGCGGACAAAATTGGCGGGCCTTGTGAGGCACCCAATCGCAACGTAAACCTTGCTGCGCTTGAGCAAAAGATTCTAAAGAATCCAGACTACTTCTATTTGTCTTAATACGCCTTGGCGAAATACGCGCGCTCGGCGGACGCAATGGCAGTCAACTTTTTAAGAAGTGGTCGGAAATGGTGCTGTCCTGCTGGGCTCTTCACAAAAACGTTTCACGTGAAACGTTCCCGAGTTCAGGAGAACGAATCGCGAATATCGTTGAATCGTTCTGATTGTTGCCCAAGCGCGGCATGGTGGAACAATGGCTTAGGGTCATTTCCGGGGGTTGCGTGGCCGCCAGACGTGAAACCGGCTTTCCCCGCACTCCTGGGAACCATGCGGAACAAAATCGACTAAAACCTTGCCGAGGAAAGCCGTTCGATCTATGGAAAGAGTTGAAGTTCGAAAGTCAAAAAGGAAATTCCCGATAAAGCGGGGCACTGAAAATGAGTAAGGATTTTTCGTTGAGGCTGACCGAGCAAGATGGTCGTTTTGATGTTCAAATATGGAAGCTGGACGGTCAGTCCGGCAGCAACCCGGGTTGGTGGATACGTCCCGCTCCCGACCACCGAGCAGAAGTTGTCGCCGAAATTTTCGACATTGTCTCGGCGGCCGACGCAAAGCCCAATTTTGATATGGCGAAACGGGTCGTCGATGAGAGATTTCGGAAGCTGTGTGAAAAGCTCGGCTGTCCGTTAGATCCGTGATTGAGTACGCTGCGCAAGGAGGTCAATGTTGAATGCCGAAAGCAGTAGATTTCCGAGCTGAATTGCGTCGGCAGCTAGCACACGCTCAAAAACAGCTTCTGCCGCACACCGATATCAACGCGGGTGATCTACATCGGGATGTAGGAGGCTATCCGGGGCCCGGACACGGGATGCCGAATTGCTGCCAAGTCATGAGGGCCGAGATGAGGACCGGTGACACAATCGTCGGAGGTAAGCAGTTGAAGGGTGCCGGCGCCGCGCTCACGATTCGTTTCCTGCTTCCGCGATGACCAAGCCGCCGCATCCGCCGTGACCGTCGCGATGCGGCAGCTGCGGACGGGTGAACCAAGGAATGTTCAAAAGACAAAAACTTCCTGCTACTCTGAATTGCACGAGGTAAATATGTCGGACGATCGATTCCAGATGGTGGATGAAGTGAGGCAGGTGATACGGACGCTGGTGTGCTGGAGTAGCGCAAGCCCCGAACGACTCGAGCAATTTCGGGTGACAACGGCGAACGCCGATGCCGCGTTCGGTCCCGGCGCGACGGAGTACATGCACGAGATCTACTTACGCGGTAGGTTACTCTCCGGCACAGAAGCGTTGATGAGGAAGGCGCTACGACCGCGAGTCGCGCCTCAGCCGGTGAGGGCAGAGATCGCCGAGATTCAGAGGACCCAGATGAACTGGTTCACGAACCAGATCCTGGGGAAGAAAAAGCCTCTGTATATGCAACGATTGGGGCTGTAGTTCCACTCCGGAGCGAACAGGATGATTTGTCCGAAATGTAAAAACCCGGGCGCCGTCTCATTAGCCTCTGAATCGGTAGGCACGGAAATTCATTTTGCGTGTGAGTGCCGACGCTGCGGAAAAGTCATGTGGCATAAGACCGTGCTCAGCCCGCCCGGGCATTCCCCTGCGCAGTTCGGTCCGGCCAAGCCCTGCTCCGCGGACTGCCCGCGCCATAACTTGGTTTGAGGGGGTGTTCCAACCCGATCTCGATCCCCGCAGCGGGCAGTTTGTTAAACGATCGGCTTGCGGTTAAAATAGGGTCTATGAGTTGGTACGACGTTGACGCTTACGAAACGAACTACGGATGGGTTGGTCGCGCGACTCGGCTTGATCGCTTCGGGCAAGACGAACTTGTCGACTATATCAGCCCCTTGGGTTTCGAGACCGAGACTAAAGAAGAGGCCCGTCACCATGTCGCTCGTTGGGTGTCGTCGAAGGGCGGCAAGATCAGAAAAGCACCGGCGACGCGCTCAGCCGAATGAAGCTCCCTGCTTCCGTTCTCTGATACGCACCTTTCTCATCGTCGCGGGATCCAGCCCGAATCGAGCGCCCAGTCGCGTCGAGGACTCGCCGGCGGATCCGCTATGAGACCGCGCGTCCGGGTAGCGAAAGTCGCGCCGCGGGCCGTCGGCTGGCGTGGGGGAGTCGCGAGCCGCGCGGAAATCCGCTCTCATATGAGTCAGAGGTCTCACCCTGCGGACGACGATCGTGTCGATTCAAGTTAATATGCCTTGGCGAAATATGCGCGCTCGGCCGTCGGCTCGCCGCATACCATGCACATCCCCGCGACGCCGTCATTGGTGAGTGGAATTACGCGGCAAGTCGCCTTGGTCTCCTCGCGAATCCGCGTCTCGCACACTGGATTTCCGCACCAATAGACCTCGGCAAATCCACCGCCGCCTTCGCCTTCCATGTGCTGGCGAAACCCGTTGTAGTCATCGAACTTCCGCGTATTCGCGATCATCGCGGCCTTGGCCTGCGCGTAGAGATTTTTCTGAATCTCGCCCAGCAGCGCGCCGACCGCATCCGCGATCGTCGCGAGCGACGCCTTGCTCTTCGATTCCGGTCCCGACTTGTCGCGCCGCGCGAGCACTGCCTCGCCCGAGGCGACATCGCGCGGTCCGATCTCGATTCTCACCGGCACCCCGCGCATCTCCCAATCGTTGAACTTGAAACCCGGCGTCAGTCCTTCGCGATCGTCGATGCGCGCGCGGATTCCCGCCTGCGTCAGCGATTCCAGCGCGGCACGGGCCGCGGCGAGCACTTTTTCGCCCTCCTCGGGTTTGCGAAATATGGGCACGACGACCGCTTGCGTCGAGGCGACCGCCGGCGGCAGCCGCAGCCCCTGGTCGTCGCCGTGCGCCATCACGATCGCGCCGAGCAGCCGCGTCGATACCCCCCAACTCGTCTGCCACACGAACTGCATCTGATTTTGATCGTCGAGGTAGCGGATCTCGAACGGCTTCGCGAAGTTCTGGCCGAGAAAATGCGAGGTGCCGCATTGCAGCGCGCGCCCGTCGCCCATCAAGCCCTCGATCGAATAGGTCTCGACCGCGCCCGGGAATCGCTCGGCCGCGCTCTTGCGTCCCACTATCAGCGGGATCGCCAGGAACTCCTCGACGAACTGGCGGTACACTTCGAGCATCGTAAGCGTTTCGCGTTCGGCTTCCTCGCGCGTGGCGTGCGCCGTGTGCCCCTCCTGCCAGAGGAACTCGGTGGTGCGCAGGAACAAACGCGTGCGCATCTCCCAGCGCACGACGTTGCACCATTGATTGAGCATCATCGGCAAGTCGCGATGCGATCTGATCCACTGCGCGAACATATGATTGATGATCGTCTCGGAGGTGGGACGCACGATCAGCGGCTCTTCGAGCTCCTTGCCTCCGCCGTGCGTAACGACCGCAAGCTCGGGCGCGAACCCCTCGACGTGTTGCGCCTCTTTTTGCAGAAAGCTCTGCGGGATGAACAGGGGAAAGTACGCGTTGCGGGCGCCGGTCTGCTTGATGCGCTTGTCGAGCTCGTCGCGCAGCAGCTCCCAAATGGCAAAACCGTCGGGACGAAACACGATGCATCCGCGCACCGGCGAGTAGTCCGCCAACTCCGCGCGGAGACAGATGTCGTTGTACCACGCGGCAAAGTCCTCGCTGCGAGGGGTTACCCTCTTGTCATTTTGTTTTGCTTGTTTTTCCGCCATTCGTCTTGCGTGACGATTGTGATTATCGTCAATTGGTACAGTCTCCGGATAA
>Ga0074045_10003127_pt1 | contig 14989 bp, 14 predicted proteins | sample BogForMeECP23OM2_FD_94442 | JGI IMG/M metagenome (GOLD analysis project Ga0074045, IMG submission 94442) | Bog forest soil microbial communities from Calvert Island, British Columbia, Canada - Bog Forest MetaG ECP23OM2 | ecosystem: Environmental > Terrestrial > Soil > Wetlands ...
ACTACAAACGCCTCGGTCGAGCCCGCGATATATTCCGCGACCGCCACCGCCGCGTCGTTGGCCGAATGCACGACCACGGCTTTCATCATGTCGTCGAGGGAAAACGTTTCGCCCTCCTTGAGATAGACTTGCGAACCGCCCATCTCGGCCGCTTTTCGCGAGGTGGTTACATTGTCGGTGAGCTTGAGCGAGCCGTCGTGGATTTTATCGGCGACGATCAGCATCAGCATCATCTTGGCCAGCGATGCGGTCGGCCACGGGGTATGATCGTTGGCCTCGAAGATGACTGTGCCGGTGACGGGTTCGAGCACGCAGGCCTCGGTGTAAGGACCTTGCAGGCTGGCCTTCGACGCGCTGGCAGCGCTCTCATCTTCGGCGGGCGCGGCGATGGCATGATGACGGCGCGCAGCAAGGGCAGTGTGCGAAGACGTCAACGCGGCGAGCGCGACGGTGACGGCGATCAATCTAAATTGTCCGCCGAATTTCCGCCCAAATTTTCGGCTAGCGGAACTTCCGGCGACGGATCCGCCGGACGGAGAAAGAACTTTCATCACACACCACCTCCCAGCACATCGACCCAGTGAATCAATACTAGACAACAACTCGCGCCGCAGCGAGCGCCCATGAGCCACGGGATGCTTTTTTTCAGAAGCGGTCGGCAGTCCAGAACAAAGATCGCGAATCGGCGAAGAGTTCGAACGCGCGCGCTGACGCGGCTTGGGGAGCCATCGCGAACCGCATCGCGAGTTTGTCGGGCGCAAGAATTCGCCACATGTAAAAGTTGTCGGTGTGATGCGCGACGGGACAGCCCGCGTCTGTCAGCGCTTTTTCGAGTGTGGGATCGTGCGCGGTATGCGTAACAAGAACCGACGGCGCGGCGGGCGTCGAAGCGCTGCGGAGGATGGCGGCGCGCCGATGATCCCCGATGCGCCGGCTCGTGACCGGCACGCCGGATGCCTCCTCGCCGAGGCACTTGAACGTCGCCAGCATCGCGTCAATCCCTACCGCGTCGGCAACGTAGCCGTATTCCATCACCATCGAGAGGCCGTAAAAGCGCGTCGCCCGTGCGTACGCCGCGATTCGTCCGCCGTCGCGGCACACTACGAAATACTCCTCGGAGCCCTCGCCGGGATGAAGCGGCTGATTGCCGGCGAATTTGAGATTCGCGCGCCATGCGGCGTCGTCGCGGACCGCGGTGACATTGAATCGACCGCTGTAGTCGCTATGAATCGCGGCAACTTCGGCAAGGTCGCGCGCAATCTCGAAACTGTCGATGACGAAACGATTGGGTGCGTTCAGTGAAGCGGCGCCCGCCAGGATGCTAAAGTTGCGCTCGATCTCACGCCATCCGAATTGGTTGTAAAAGGTCAGGCGCTCCGCGAACAGCAAGGATACTTCGAAGCCCTCGCGCATCATGGTATCGACGGCGAGCCGCATCAGCGCCGAGGCGACGCCCTGGTGCCGGTATTCCTCGAGCGTGAAGACGGAGCCGATGCCGCCCATCGGAACCGATTGCCCGTCGAGGCTTATGGCGCGATCGAAAATCTGGACGGTCGAAACCAGTTGGCCGCGATCGCGCGCGACTATGCACAACGCATCGCGAAAGCCTGGATCGTTATGGTTGTAGCGGGCGAAAAATTCGCGGTCGTTGTACCATCGCGCGAGCAGGTCGAGCACCTCGTCGCGCTCGCCGCGCTGCGCAGCCCGGACTTCCATCGCTCAGCGCAGATCGAGATGAACCGTGGTTGGCGCTCCGCCGCGATTGATTGTGAGATCGAGCGTCGACTGGGTTTTCATCGATTGCATCAGGCCCATCGCCTGCATTGGATTGGTGACTGGCTTTCCGTCGATCGAGGTCACCAAGTCGCCGTCCTGCAGGCCGAGTTGGGCGAAGACGGAGCCCGGCGCGACCTGGGAGATCGAGAAGCCGTCGGTCTTGCCGTTGACGAAATGGGGCATCGCGCGCATCTGCGAGAAGAACTGGGCAGGATTTTGCATCGTCTGCGCAACTTCGGCGCGGCTGACCTCGAATTTTCCGGGGCCGAGCTTCTTGAGATCGAGTTTGCTGTTGTTGGCATCGCTATCGTCGTTGTCATCACTGGCCGCGGGCCGACCAATTCCGCGCACTCTGCGCCGCATGGCAGCGGGAAGGGCTCTGAACCGGGGCGACCGGATCGCGCCGCTCAAAGCGGAAGGCGGCGCTTCGGGAATGTCCGAGGCCGGAATCTCGATGGCGACGCGATGACCGTCGCGGTCGATGATCGCACGGCTGGTTTCGACGCTTACGAGCTTGCCTGCATCCGGGATGTCCTCTCCCACCTGGTAAAGCGATTCGGTGTTGTTTTGATCTTCGATGATCGCGTACGGCTTCGATTTGCTCTGCAGCGAAGTGCCGATCAGCTTCAGGTGCAGGTCCTCTTCCACCACCGGCGCGGCTCCGCTCTCCTGCGGGACCTCGTTGAAGATGTCGCGCTTGACGATTGCGTCGTAGTAGTCGCGCGTGTGCACGCCGCCTGCGGCCTTGGGCGCGGCTGACGCGGCCGGAGCTTCGGGTTCACTTGAAACGCTGCGCTCGATGATGTCCCGTACGCACATGGCCGACACGATCGCCAGTGCTCCGACCAGGACGAAGTTCAGAATCGTGACGTGGAGTTGTGTGAACCTGATTTGCATTTACAGGATCGATTCAGCCTCGTAAGCGCATCCTTTGACTAGACGGCCAACGTCATAGTTCCATTCACCCTTCCAGCGGCCGATCACAAGGCTGGCCTGGCTGTGGCCGCCGCGGACCAGGTCCATCAGGCGCAACAGGTAGATGCTCTCATCCTGGCCGCTTTTGTTCAACGCCCGCTGGCGCTCGAGTCCCTTGGCCGCGATCTGCAGCAACTCGTAGCCGAGCGCCTGCAGCTTGATTTTTCCGGCACGCGCGTCGAGGCCGTGCTTATGCGCGGCGTCCGTGATTTCGAGCCGCTCGCGATAGCTCCATCCCTTGACCAGGTCCCACGCCGCCGCGATGCAATCGTCGTTGTAAAGCGTGCCCTTGAGCAGTGCGGGCAACGCGAGCATGAATTGCGGCGGCTGGCTGTCGGCGGTGCGCACCTCGAGGTATTGCTTGAGGCGGACCTCGGTAAAAATCGTGGTCAGATGATTGGTCCAGTCGTCAACGGTGGCGCGCTCGCGGCTGTATCCGCGCGCGAGATATTGGCGGAACGTGAGGCCCGGCGGCTGCGTGAGATCGATGTACTCATGATTGCGAATCAGGAAGTACATCGGCACGTCGAGCGCGTACTCGGCGTAATCCTCGAACGAACAATCGCCGCGAAACACGAACTCCGGAACCCCGCTGCGTTGGTTGTCCGTGTCGGTCCAGATGTGTCCGCGGAAGCTGTGATAGCCGTTGAGGCCGCCGTCGCTCAGCGGCGAGTTGGCGAAGATCGCGTAGAGCAGCGGCACGATGCCCATGCTGACGCGCAACTTGCGAATCGCGTCCGCCTCGTCGCTATAGTCCAGGTTGGCCTGCACGCCCGCGGTCTGCTTCATCATCCGCTGGCCGAGCGTCCCCCTCCGCGCCATGTACGGGTACATGATGCGGTAGCGGGCCTTGGGCAGCAGTTCGATCTGGTCGATGCGGCTCAAGGGCTGCATCCCCAGTCCAAGCACGGTCGCACCGATCTGGCCGGTTATATCGATTACCTGTCGCACGTGGAGCGCGAACTCAGCGTAGGCGCAGTGGATGGTGTCGCACTGTTCGCCGGACAACTCGATCTGACCGCCCGGCTCCAGTGTGATCTCCGCGCGTTCGCCCTTGAGCGCGATGATGTGGCCGTGCTCGTTTTCAGGCTCGAAGCCGTAGTTGGCCGCCATCCGGCGCAGCAGGTCTTCGACGCCGCCGGGACCGGAGTAGGGTATCGCGGTGCAGTCGGCGGTGCGGACGGCGACTTTCTCGTACTCGGTGCCGATCCGCCATTGCGCGCGCGGCTTGCCGCCTTGCTGGAAGTAGCGGATTAGATCCTCTTTCTTTTCGAGCAACCCACTCATGAATCACACCCGATCGCGACTCCCTGAAAAGAGGTTCCGCCAATCGCGTATAATGGCCTCAGCCAAACATACGAGGCAAGCACGCAGCGGGCCGTGGGTGCCACTGGCACACGGGTATTTATGAGATTCGCGCGGGTGTGTAACAGTGACACGGGAGAAAACGGCGATGCCTCAAGTGATACTTGCGATCGACCAGGGAACCACGGGCACGACAGTTTTCGTCGTCGATGGCCGCGGCCGCATCCGCGGCCGAGCCTACGCCGAAATCAGGCAGTACTACCCGAAACCGGGATGGGTCGAGCATGACCCCGAGGAAATTTACCGCTCGGTCGTGACGCTTTCGAAAAAAGCGATCGCCGCCGCGAAGGTGCCGGCCGCCGCGATCGCCGGAATCGGTATTACCAATCAACGTGAGACGTTCGTAGTATGGGAGCGGAGCAGCGGCCGCCCGATCTATCGCGCGATCGTATGGCAATGCCGCCGCAGCGCCGCTATCTGCGACGCTTTACGCGAGCGTGAGCCCGAAGTCGCGCGGCGGACGGGCCTGGTCGTCGATCCCTACTTCTCGGGCACAAAGCTCAAATGGCTGCTCGACCAAAAACCCGAAATCCGCAAGCGGGGCGCGCGCGGCGAGCTGTGCTTCGGCACGATCGACACCTGGCTGGTGCATAAATTGTCCCGCGGCGCGGAGTTCGTGACCGATTACACCAACGCGTCGAGAACGATGATGTTCAATCTGGCGCGCCGGGATTGGGACGACGAGATGCTCGCGATGCTGGATGTTCCGCGCGAGATGTTGCCGCGCCCCGCAAGTTCGCGCGGCCCGCTGGCCGAGACGGCGCCGGGCACGATCGGACCGCATGCGATTCCAATCGTGGCGGTAATCGGCGATCAGCAATCCGCGCTCTACGGGCAGGGCGCGGTCGCGGCCGGCGACTCGAAAGCAACCTACGGGACGGGAGCGTTCCTGCTGATGAACACCGGCGACAAGCTCGTGCCGTCGAAGAACCGGTTGCTCACGACCGCCGCACTCGGTCCCGCCGGCGAGCCCGCCTACGCGCTCGAGGGTTCGGTGTTTATCGCGGGCGCGGCCGTGCAATGGCTTCGCGACGGCCTGAAGCTGGTGCGCACGGCCGCGGATACATACGGGCAGGCGCGCGCGAGTCTTGCGAAGAATAAAGATCGCACGCATCCCTACGTGGTGCCGGCGTTCGTTGGCCTCGGCGCGCCGCATTGGGACGCATCCGCCAGGGGCGCGATCGTGGGAATCACCCGCGGCACGACCGGCGCCGATATCGTGCGCGCGACGCTCGACAGTATCGCCTACCAGGTGCGCGACGTGATCGTTGCGATGGAATCCGACACCGGCCGTCCGATGAGCGAGCTGCGCGCCGACGGCGGCGCCACCGCGAATCGCTACCTGATGCAGTTCCAGGCGGATATCCTTGGCAAGCCGGTCCGGCCCGCGAAGATCGCCGAGACCACCGCGATGGGCGCGGCGATGCTCGCGGGCCTGGCCATGGGAGTCTGGAAATCACCGGATGAGTTGCACGCGATGGTCGCGGGAGCGGAAGTATTCAGGCCGAAAATGCAAACCGCCGAGCGTGAACAATTGCTCGCCGGATGGCGCGACGCGGTCGCGCGCACGCTCACGAAACCGTCGAATTGAATCGAGGGATCAAAAAGAAATGCCTGAAAATGGGAAACCGATCGTTACTATCCTGTACCCCGAGCAGCACGAGCAGGCCGCCGTCTCGCTCGGCCGCGCGTTCATCAACGATCCGGCCTTCAAGGCGGTCCTTCCGGATATTACCGAGCCGGTCGCGCGCGCCGCGCATCTGGCGGACTTGTTTCGCGCGCAGCTGGCTGTAGAGCGCCGGACAGGCCAGCCGGTCTTCGGCGTGGTTAATGATGGACGCGTCGTTGCAGCCGCGGTCACCGAAGGTGTGGGCCATTCAGGCGTGCTTGGGTTGATCGTTGCCGGGCTGCCACAGTTGCCGCGGCTGGTCCGGGGGGTCGGATGGGGCGGAATGATCCGCGCGATGAATATTGTCAGCGTGCTCGCAAAGCACCATCCCAAGGAGCCGCATCTATATCTGCAAACCCTCGGAGTCGACCCGGCTTTTCAGGGCAAGGGCTACGGAAAGGCGTTGCTCGACCGGCTCGCGCTGGAGGCACGGGCGCGGCCTGAAATAGTCGGCGTTTACCTCGAGACCGGGACCGAAGCCAACGTCGCGTTCTACAGTTCCAAGGGCTACGAAATCCTGGGCGAGCTGTACCCGATAGGCGTCAGGCAGTGGCGGATGTACCAGCGCAAGCGCCCGTAGCAGGGGGTGACCCCTGCACCCAGTATTAAGGCCGCGCTCCGTTGTCGCGCGCGACCCCTGCCGCGAGCGCGCGGTCTCTTAATACTGGCCTCCCGTGCCAACGGGCGGGCGCGGCCCCTGCCAACGGCTTAATACTGCGCTGCCGTCGCCACGGCCAGGGGTCACCCCTGCCGCGGCTGGATGGTCGTGATGCGCAGTCCCCTGGAGGTCCAGCCGACATCGAAGCCGACGATGTCGCCTTCGCAAATCAGGTCGATCCCCGGCATCGTGCCGCCAATTGGTGCGCCCACTACCGCCACGAATGGAAACTCAAAAGGGATCTCCTTGCCGCTATGCGAGCGCACCACGCCACGGCCGCGCGCGCGGTCGAGCTTGAGAATCATCCCCTGGTAGAAATTTCCGGGAAAGCGCTCGCTGTCATACTCGTTGGCCACGACCCTATCGAGTAGCATCCTACGGCGCCGCGGAAAAGCGGCAATCGCGAATCTGTCCGGCGCGCGCCCGGGAGCAGGCGTCCGCGGCGAGGGCGTGATGCTGCTGATTGGTTTGTTTTCGCCTGGCGAGTCGATGGCTACGGCATCGACTGGCAGATTTGCAATTCGCCGAGCGCGTTGTCGATGAACCCGACCGCGTTGGCCTTATGCCCTCGATAGTCATTTGCGGCCTCGGTCTGCAGTACGTAGCGTGCATGCTGGATCTCGTTCATCGCTTGTGAGATTGCAGGATGGCTACCGGGCGGCGGTCCAGGCGGAGGACCGTAATAGCCAGCGCCGCTGTACGCCGGCCGCTGCATACACGCGGCACAGGTCAACAAGACTCCGAAGATGACGCCGCTGGCGAAACACAATCCTTTGACCATTGGAATACTCCTTAATCGCGCCGCAATTTAGCACACCGCGCATTGGATCGCATCGACGATAGCGGCCTCGGCGTGGCGACCGGTGGTGCTGTGATTGACACGCGGCCAATCCCGGCGAAGCGTTCCATATCCCGGTCAAAGCCGATAAGTTCTAAAATGGCCACTTGGGCGGTATTTGAGAATGGCGAGCGTCGAAAGCATTAAATCGGGCGAGATCAGCGACGCGGCTGAAAAGGCCGAAGCGCTGGCGCTTCGCGGCGAAGGCTTAACCAAGGTTTACGCCGGCCGTGCGGTCGTCGACAACGTCAACGTAGTCGTCAAGCCGGGCGAGGTGGTGGGTTTCCTGGGACCCAACGGCGCGGGCAAGACGACCACCTTCTACATGCTGGTGGGACTGCTCAAACCGGACCATGGGCGAGTCACGTTCGGCGGCGAGAACATCACGACCCTGCCGCTCTACCAGCGCGCGCGCCGCGGGATTTCGTACCTGCCGCAAGAGCCCAGCGTCTTCCGCAAGCTGACCGTCGAGCAAAATCTGCTGGCGGTTCTCGAAACGCTGCCGCTTACCGAGGAGGAGCGTTACACGCGCCTTCAATCGCTGCTCGACGAACTCGGAATCGCGAAACTGGCGAAGGCCAAGGCGGGCGTGCTCTCTGGCGGCGAACGCCGCCGCGTAGAAATCACGCGGGCGCTGGTGCTCGATCCAGTGTACTTATGCCTCGACGAGCCGTTCGCGGGAATCGATCCAATCACCGTCGTCGAGATTCAGCGCGTGGTGTCTTATCTCAAAGATCGCGGCATCGGGGTGCTCATGTCGGATCACAACGTGCACGCGACGCTGTCGATCATCGATCGCGCCTATATCATTCACTCCGGCAAGATTTTGTTCGAAGGCAAACCGCGCGAGATCGTCGCCAGCGAGGCGGTACGCCAGGTGTTTTTGGGCGAGCGATTCAAGCTGGCGAGATAGCGGGACCGATCGAAAGCGCGCGGCCGAATCAGTAAGGATATCCAGACGACGTGCCAAACCCGGAGCCGGGCATCGGCGGCGGATAAGTTGGATAGCCGTAACTGCCGTAGCCCGGCGCGTAGCCGGAACTGAATCCACCCATACCCCCGCCGTAGCCGCCGCCGCCGGCCGTCATGCCTCCGCCGAGCAGCATCGGGAGAATCGTCGTGAACATGCCCGGCGGGGCGCTGTTGTACTGCTGGTACTGCTGATACTGGCCTTGGGCCTGGTAGGCCTGCGCACCGGGCGGTTCGTTGTCCTGATAATCCTGGACCGAACCGGACGCGGCGTATGGATCGGAACCGTCGGACGCCGTCGCATTCGCGGACGGAACTCCGTTGACCGTCGCTCCGGAACTGCCCCCGCTGCCAGCCAGTTCAGGGCTGACCTTGATCCGGTTGTCCACCACCAGCGACGGATCCTTCAGATAGTGGCGAGCCTTCTGCTCGGCGTCGGTCTTGCCGAAGTCGCTTGCGACGAAGCCAAACAGGATTACCTGCTTGCCGCCGCTCGGACTGGTGACGACTTGCGCGCCGACCAGCGGCAGCGAGTGATGCTTCAGATAATCAGAGAGACCCTGGCTTTGCGGCGAATCGATCGTGCCGCCGGCAACCGTGCCCGCGCTCGATGGCGGCGGCAGACTCGAACTGGAATCGAAGCCCCTTGAGGCCCCCAGCGGCGCCGCTTTCGTCGCACCGGTGCCATTTGGATTCTGCACGGGCACGCATGACGCCAACCCCGCCAGAGCCACCGACAACCCGAAGGCCGCCAAGGCATTTGCGACGCGCCTCATAACATCTGGATTATAGTCCTGCGTCACTCACCTAACAATTCGACGATTTTTGGACTATTTCGGTTCATTTCGCGACGACGACTTCGCGGCTATTTCGCGTAGCCGATCTCGATGATGAAATCACGCACCAGCTGATTGAAAACCGCGGGATTCTCGAAATAGATCGAATGGCCGCTGCCGGGGACCGTGCGCAGCCGCGAATTTGGCAGCGCCGACGCAAGCGCCTTGACGATCTCGGGTGTGATCAGCGTGTCCTCCTCGCCAACCATGCACAGTATGGGCATCGTCAGGCGTCGCTTCACCGCGGCCAGATCGTAGCGGAGGCCGAGTATTCGCAGGCCCGCGTCGGCGGGTGGCCGCGCACCATGAATCCGAATTTCGTCATACAGAAACGCCATCTCAGGGCGCCGTGAAAAATAGTCGGCGGCGTAGGTCGGCAACGATCCGATCGGTGGCGTCGCATCGACGGGCATCGGCTCACGCGGCCGCGTGAACTTCATCTCGGGCGTAAAGATTCCGCCCGGTGTATCCGCCAGCACCATCGCCGCGACGCGTTCGGGATGCTCGAGCGCATAACCGACGATCGTCCATCCGCCCATCGATTGCCCGATCAGCACGGCCCTGTCGATCTCCAGATGGTCGAGCATGGCGCCGAGATCGCTCGCATGCGCGCCAGTGAACACACCGTCGGGGTCGGGCGAGAGGCCGAAGCCGCGCTGGTCAACCGTGATGCACTCGAACGATCGCATGAAGTAGGGAACTTGCTGCCACCATGAGAGATGGTTGCCGCCGAGGCCGTGCAAAAAGACGATCGGCGCGCCGGCGCCGACGCGTTCGTAGTAGAGCGAGAACTTGCCGATTTCCAATCTGCCGGGCGTGATTCGATATTCCATCGCGACTCCCCGTGCGAGCGGTTTTGCAGTTCGTAGTCGTAGTCGGGCGCGAGCGCGCGGGCAATCCGGGCGACGCAAACTCCCCATCCCGCTTCTAACAGGGGCGAAGTCCCGCATCTTCTCTTGTCACCGGGTGCAGGGGTCACCCCTGCCGATTGTCGATACGAAGGCCGGAAAGCAGTTGCACCGGTTGTCGCCGACCTCACAGCAGGCGGCGGGCTGGTCGTCTGCGTGCGCGATAAAAGCGGCAGTTCGGTCAGCGCGCTAATCAGGAAATGCGCCAGCGGGTCGGCAGACTGGCTAGCGCCAGCTTGTGCCCGGTCTGACTTTGAAGCGGCGCTGACCTCTGCGGGATTTGAGGTACATCACAACTGCAATGCCTGCCACGAACAGAACTTCGCCCCAGAGCAGAAAGTTGGACCGGTCGAGATTGCTGTACCACGCAGCCGAAAGAGCAGCATGGTATTTGGACATTCGGATGCTGGTCATGAAGTTATTTCGCCAGCCCGACATCGCGACCAGAAAATACGACGCCAGCCCCACGACTATGACGATCATCCAGAAAAAAATACCGAACTGCTTGAGCACGCGGCGACGAACAGTGCTCTCGAGCGAACCCGGCTCGGACACGGCGCTGCCAGCGAGACGAACCAGCATTTTGCGGCAGTCCGGGACGGGGGCTTCCTCCCGCTCCTCGGGGACAGCCGGCTCGGGGTAGAGCGCCGTCGCGGGACCGCCCGCCGCGGGGCCGCCCGCCTCGCGAATCTGGCGCAAGATGGCAAGCATATGCTGCTTGCAGGTCAGGGTTCCGAACATCGCGCACTTCGACAGCGCCTCGAGCTCCTCAGGGGTTATACTGAGGCGCTCGATGAGTTCATGGTCGTCTCGAATTAAATTCAGAACCTCGCAGTCTTCTTGCGGCACGAAAATCGGCTCAAGTTGCGTCTCGGCTTTCATGGCCCGCAATTCTGGCGCTTATTATGGCTCGAAGCAAGACTAAAGGCGTCATGGGATATATAGGATACTAAAACATCCATAAGCGGCCCGAAAGAATCCGATAGATTAAGCAAACGGTAAGGATTATCTCCCTACTGTAAGTTTATAACTTTCACATCCGTCGGGAATGTTAGCAAGATGTGCGCTGCGTATGGCTCGCAGTCTTCGCGCCGGACCAACCGCCCGACCCTCAAGCCAGAAAAAACGTGAGTGCAATTTTCTAATAATGCCCCGGCCGGGAATCGAACCCGGACTTGAGGTTCCGGAGACCTCCGTGATGTCCTTTTCACTACCGGGGCGAACGGTGCGGCACAGCCAAGCACTATATCAAGGAATCGCCGCGAACAAGAAAGTGCGACGCGTTGACGGAAAAGGATTAGTGCGCCAACATCGCGGCGATGGCGACAAACACCGAAATCGACTCCGCGCGGCGCCTGCGCGAGCAATACAAGGACGGCTCCAACCTGTCGGCGCGGATTCGGCTGCATCAGCGCTTCAGCACCAATCGCTACGGGCTGATGCGCTGGATGTTCGATCATTTTCGGATTCCTGAAAACGCCAGCGTGCTCGAGCTCGGCTGCGGCACCGGCATCTTGTGGCGCAGCCCGGTGCAGGTGCCTGCGGGATGGCGCGTGATTCTAACCGACATGTCCGACGGAATGATCCGCGAAACGCGCGCCAATCTCGCGCGGCTGGGCCATCGGTTTACCTTCGCGCAGGCCGACGCGCAGGCGCTCCCGTTTCGCGACGCATCGTTCGGCGCGGTGATCGCCAATCACATGCTCTATCATGTGCCCGACATTCCACGCGCGCTCGGCGAGGTTCGGCGCGTGCTCAAGCCGTCGGGGTTCTGCTATGCGGCCACGATGGGAGTCGCGAACATGCGAGAGATCGACGAACTTGCGGCGCGTTTTTTTTCGGTTCCGCGAATGACGGAGTCGACGGTGCGATTTGGCCTCGAGAGTGGCGAGGCTTACATGCGCCGGGCTTTCGGCGAGGTGAAGCTCGAACGCTATCCCGACTCGCTGGTGGTAACCGAAGCCGCGCCCTTGATGGACTATATCTGTTCGATGCGCGTGCGCAGCAGAGTCAGCGACGAACAGGTTGCCGGCCTGCGCCGGCATCTCGAAAATGAAATCGCGGCCCGCGGCGAAATTCGAATCAGCAAGGATACCGGGATGTTCGTCGCGCAGCGCTAGTCGCGGCTTGCGCGGCGAATCTGCGCGCTCATCTGAGGCGTGCTGCGAAAATCAAGCAAGTATTTCTACGCCGAGGCCTTGGTCTCACGAAGCATCTCGGCGTGGCGGCGGTCGGCTTCCGGCCGCGCCTGAGCAATCGCTTCGATGAGCTGTTCGTGCAGCCGGTCGTTGGTCGCCACGATATTCGCGCCGGCCAGCTCAAGCTCGGAGCCGTCCATGTTGCTGACGCGGCCGCGTGCTTCCTCGACGAGGATTGCGCCGGCCGCCACGTCCCAGGGGCGCAGCCCGAACTCCCAGAATCCATCGGTGCGTCCCGCCGCGACGTAGGCGAGATCGAGCGCCGCTGACCCGGTCCGGCGCACGCCTTGCGCACGCATCATGATTTCTTCCCAGAAGCAGAGATAGAAGCGCCGGCGTTCGCGCCGGTCGTACGCGAATCCGGTGCACAGCAGCGCGGCGCCGAGGCTTGGCGTCGTGCTGACGCGAATCGGCTTGCCGTTCAAGCGCGCGCCCTGTCCGCGCTGGGCAATGAAGCATTCTTTTTTCAGCGCGTCGAAGACTATGCCGAACTGCACGCGGCCGCGCCGTTCGTACGCGATCGATACGCAGAATTGCGGATAGCCGTGCGCGAAGTTGGTGGTGCCGTCGAGCGGATCGACAATCCATCGATGGTCGCTTTGATGCGCGCTGGCGCCGCTTTCCTCCGCGAGGATCGCATGGGTTGGAAATGCGCGATGGATCACGTCGATGATGGCGGCTTCCGATTCGCGGTCGGCTTCGGTGACCAGATCTATCGAGTTCGACTTGCGATTGATGGTTATTCTGCTGAGCCGTTTGAGATGGATTCGGCCGGCGGCACGCGCGGCGCGGAGCGCAACCTGTTCGATTTCGTTGATCACAATTCAGGCACGATATTACTCGCGGGGAGAATCGTCCAGCGCCAAACGCAGATCAATCGACAACGCGCGCCGCGACTTCGCATCTACCAGCGCGGCGTCTCGGCCAGGCCTACGCCGAGCGCGGCCTTGCCGAGCAACTCGCGCGCGCGGGCGTTGGACAGCGGATGATTCGGGCCGGCGCGAACGTCGCGGTAATAGCGCTCCATGGGAAATTTTTTCAGCATCCCGTGCGCCCCGACGACCTCCATGCAGTAGTCAACCGCGCGTATCGCGTTGTTGGTCGCGACGTACTTCGGCATCACGACTCGCGCCAATCCCGTCTCGCCCTGGAATGAATCGCGGTCACGAATGTAGTCGAGGGCGACGCCGAGATAGAGCGCGCGCGACTGCGCGATCAGCGCTTCGGCCTCGGCGATGGCGAACTGAACGCCGGGTAAATATTTGATCGTCCGCGGCATTGTGAGCGGTTTGAGGCGGCCGGCGAATTCCTTGGCGAACTTCAGCGCGGCAATCGCCACGCCGGTATAGGTCGCGGCTACGGAAATGCCGAACCATGCGAACAGCGAAATCGCCTGGTCGTTGACGGGACCGATGGGCCGCGATTCCGCCATCGCGATCGCAGGCACGCGGACGTCCTTGATCACCAGGTCGTGGCTGGCCGTCGCCCGCATCCCCATCGCGTCCCAGGTTTCGATCAGCTCGAGGCCGGGAGTGCCGCGCGGCACGACGAAGGTGGCGGCGGTGGGCGGATTCGAGTCCTCGATCGTCGCCATCACCATGAACAGATCGATCACGGGCGAGAGGCTGGTGAAGGTTTTGCGGCCGTTGAGAACGTAAGTCTCGCCGTCGCGCCGCGCGCGGGTCGCGAAGTAGCCCCAATCGCCGCCGGTCTCAGGTTCGCTGATACCGCCGCCGAGGATTTGGCGGCCGCGCGCGATCGCGTCGAAGAACAATTCCTCTTCCGGGCGGCCGGTGGCGCGCGCGACCATGCTGCCGATGCCGAACAGATGCATATTGATTGCGATCGTGGTCGCTGCGCATCCCTGCGCGAGCTGCTCCTGGCAGAGCGCGAAATCCTCGAGGTCGGCGCCGAGTCCGCCGTATTTTTCGGGAATGACGAGCGCGGTGTATCCGGCCGCTTTCATTTTATCGACGTTTTCGACCGGGAATGAATTGGCGCGATCGTGTTCTCCGGCGCGAGTGGCAAAGTCGGCCGCGAGCGCCGCTGCGAGCGCCACCAGTTGATTGCGTCGATCAGACATTAGTTGGACTCCGCATCGTCAAAGTCGCCACGGCGGCAGCATTTGGGCCGCATCCGCAAAACAAGAAATCGCCTCGGCAAAACAGTGCCATGAAAGCGCAGCGCGGTGAAACCGGTTTACTTGCCGGCCGGAGTGTCCGTGGGACCGTCCCTAGCGGGGTCGAAAATGCCGCCGGCAGGCGCGGGCGCCGGCTGCGCCATCATGAGGCGTTGCGCATACGGCATGATCGTCGCGAACAGATCAACTTGCGAGTCGAGCGTTTTGCCCAGTCCGCTCAGCAGACCCATCATGCGCCCGACCAACAAGACGTCGGCTGGAACTTCAACCACCGGATTGGCGCGAATCGCACGCGGAAGCTCTTCCGAGAACTCTTCGATCAGGTCCTTGTCCGCGTAGGCCTTCCTCGCCTTGATGGTGTTGCCGAGAAACAAATCGGAAAACGCCAGCAGCGTGTCGGGCGAGCCGCTGCGCGTGCGAAAGCCCAGTTCTTTGAACGCGGCGACGATTCCATCGCGATTCGAAGTAAGGATCGAAAACGTCAGCCGCACGATGCCGTCGCGGAACGCGGGCGGGAAATCCTTGGCCAGGCCGAAGTCGAGCAGCACGATCCGGGGGCCGGGCTGAACCAGGATGTTGCCGGGATGCGGATCGGCGTGGAAAAAGCCGTCGCGCAGGACCTGGTCGCAGAAAATCTCGATCAGTTTCTGCGCGACC
>Ga0074045_10003129_pt1 | contig 14983 bp, 11 predicted proteins | sample BogForMeECP23OM2_FD_94442 | JGI IMG/M metagenome (GOLD analysis project Ga0074045, IMG submission 94442) | Bog forest soil microbial communities from Calvert Island, British Columbia, Canada - Bog Forest MetaG ECP23OM2 | ecosystem: Environmental > Terrestrial > Soil > Wetlands ...
ACGCTGCCCGCGGCGTTTGAATTCCGTCACGACTCCTGGTTTACCGACTCAACTTGGGAGCTGCTGAAGGAGCGTGGCGCCGCGTTGTGTGTGGCCGAGACCGAAGAACGCACCACGCCAGATGTAGTCACCGCGCCATTTGCCTATTACCGCTTTCGGAAACCAAATTACACCGATGAAGAGCGTAGCGTCATGATCACGCGCATCGGAGAACACCGCGGGGCCGGCCGCGACGTGTTTGCTTACTTTAAGCATGAAGAAACACCGGAAGGGGCGCTGTATGCGGTGGAACTCCTACGGGAAGTGAGCGCTTGAAACCGAAACTTTCAGCTGTGATGCTCTTGGCCTTCTGTGCCCTTGGGGCACTCTCACTGGCCGCGCAGGAGTCTCAACCCCGAACGGTCCATGTCTTCGTTGCACTTGCCGACAACGAACATCAGGGTATCGTCCCGGTTCCGGCACGGCTCGGAAACGGCGACGACGCCGAGCACAATCTTTACTGGGGGTCGGCCTATGGAGTGAAGACCTTCTTCGCGCGAAGCTCCGAATGGTCCTTGACGAAGTGCTTTGCCAAACCGAAGGCGGAGGTTCTGGAGCGATGCATATTCAAACACCGTCAGACGAACACTTACATGGTGGCAGACGCCTATCGAGGGAGTGAGATTCGCGAAGCCATCTTGGATTTCTTTGATGCGGCCTCTGGAGCCAGCCCGGAAACGATAGCTGTTCCGCCCGCGGATGTGAGGCTGACGATTCGCGGAGGAGCAGAGCTTGTCGCCTACGTCGGGCATGATGGACTCATGGATTTCAGTTTGCCACTGATTCCCAAGAAGAGGAATGACATTCGCCGCGATGTGATCATCCTGGCCTGCGCGAGTAAGCAATATTTCAGGGAGACGCTGCGTGCGGGTGGAGCCTATCCGTTGCTGTGGACAACCAACTTGATGGCTCCCGAGGCGTACACGTTGAAAAGTTCCCTGGATGGATGGATTGGCGGCGAGAGCGGCGACCAGATTCGCGGCCGTGCCGCTGCGGCATACGACAAATACCAGAAGTGCGGTGTGAAGGCTGCCCGACGCTTGTTTGTCACAGGCTGGTGACAGGGACGGGGATGATGTCGCACACATCGATGCCGGGACAGCATCCTCCTCGTCACTTTTCCGAGCGTCCGATAACGCGCATACTTCATTGATCCTTCACCATGTCCCCGGACGCAAATTCTCGCCTGCTCTCTAGCTTTCTCGATTATTTGCGGATCGAGAAGGGATTAGCGCCGCTCTCTATCGCTGCTTATACGACCGATCTCCACCAGTTCTCGGAGTTTCTGGAAAAACGCAAGCGGATGCTGATTACGGCGCGCCGCACCGACGTGCGTGAATTTCTCCAACAGCTTTTCTCCCATCAAGTCGATGGCCGCAGCGTGGGAAGAAAACTCTCGGCTCTCCGTCATCTCTATCGCTACTTGTTGTTGGATAAGAAAATTGAACACGATCCCACGCTCAACATCGAGTCGCCAAGGCAATGGAAAGTTTTGCCGAAGGCACTGGCGCGCGATGAAATGGAAGCGACGCTGGCCGCTCCGCTTAGGCTGCGCAGCAACTCGACGCGCAAGACGAACGATTCGGCCGCACTGGCCGTCCGCGATCACACCATGCTGGAGGTCTTCTACGCAGGCGCGCTGCGGGTCTCCGAAATCATCAACGCCAAACTCGAAGACTTAAAACTGGAGCCGGGGTACATGCTGGTCCGCGGCAAAGGCGACAAAGAACGCGTGGTACCGCTGGGAAAGTCGGCGCAGGAGGCGCTCACCAGGTATCTCGCGGAGTCGCGTCCGGCACTGCTGACGGGGAAGGGCGGCGGAGTTCCGGCGGCGGTGGCTTTTTCCGCCAGAAATTCACCTCTGCTGTTTATCGCGCGTGGCGGGCTCAAGCTATCGCGCCAGCGGGTTTGGCAGATGGTACGGGCTGCTTCGGCTGCCTCCGGCCGCGCGGCTTCTCCGCATATGCTGCGCCACTCCTGCGCCACACACATGGTGGAGAATGGAGCTGACCTTCGCACCGTGCAGACCATCCTCGGTCACGCCGACATTTCGACAACGCAGGTTTACACGCATCTGGCGCTCGACCGCCTGAGAACTGTTTACCAGAAACATCACCCCAGGGCAAAGGCGAGATGAAGCCAGGCACCATTGTCGCCAAAGCCGTCAGCGATTTCATCCGCCACTTGCGCGAGCGCAACGCCTCGCCGCACACGATCAAGGCGTACAGCCGAGATCTGGGTCTCTTCGCCGCTTACTCTGGTTCGCGCGGATGGAAACAGCTCGACCACATCGCGGTACGCGGATTTCTTTCGCAACTCTACGAAAAGGGGCTGAGCAAAACTTCGGTCGCCCGCGCTCTAGCAGCGGTGCGTTCGCTTTATCGCTGGTTGGGGCGGGAAGGAGTGGTGGAGCAGAATCCCGCAAAGCTGGTGGCGACGCCGAAACTACCCAAGAAGCTCCCGCGCGTGCCCACGATCGAGGAAATGAACTCCGTGATCGACGGCCAAATGCCGGAAGTGGCAGCCTTTCCCGAGCGCGACCGGCTTATGCTGGAACTGCTCTACGGATGCGGCATCCGCAACTCCGAACTTACGGGCATCAATCTCGACGACATTCGATTGAGCGCCGAGGCCATCCTCATCCGCGGCAAAGGGAAAAAGGAACGCTATGTTCCCTTTGGCGACTCCGTGAAAACGGCCCTCGCGGCGTATCTCCCCTTGCGCCAGAAAGTTCTCCAAGCGAACGGCAAACAGGCGCCGGCTTTGCTCATCAACCGGCGCGGTGGGCGGCTGACCACGCGCAGCGTCGGCCGCATCATCAAGAAAATTGCCATTGCCAAAGGCCTTTCCCCAGACGTTCACCCGCATACGCTGCGCCATGCCTTTGGCACGCATATGTTGGAGGAAGGCGCTGATCTGCGCGCCATTCAGGAGCTTCTCGGCCACGAGCGCCTCGCCACCACGCAGCGTTACACCCAGTTGTCGATGAAACATGTGCTGCAGGTTTATGATCAGACGCATCCAAGAGCGAAATAGTTAGATCAGTCCGGCGGCCCAGGATGTTCTTTCCTAAGACCTTCCCACATCTCGACTACGGTTGCCTTCAACTCCGCGGTCAGCTTTTCGTAGGCCGCTTCCGACGCCGCACTCTCCGGCGGCGGAAGAATCGGACCGCCAAACGCCATTTTCAGCGGTGTGAATCCCTGAAACGATTTGTTCCGGGGCCAGGCCTCGTAGAATCCATCAATGGCCACAGGCACGATCGGCACCTGCATGTGAATCGATAGAATGGCCGCGCCCTTCTTGAAAATTCTCGGCATGCCGTCAATGGAGCGCTCACCCTCGGGATAAAGAATCAGCGGCCGGCCCTGCCGCAGCCCGAAAGCTCCGGCTCGCATAGCAGGAACAAGATTCGCATCCGGATCGACCACCACAACCCGCAACGACCGGGCAAGCCGCAGCATCAATCCTTCTCCGAAGATTTCGCTGGTTCCTACGGCGAAAACTTTGTAGAACACCTCCGGCGGCAGAACGCCCGCCAGGATTAGCGGATCGAGATAGCTCTGGTGATTGGACGAGATGATATAAGGACCACTCTTGGGCAGCTTCTCAACGCCCCTCACGCGCAGATCGAAGCGGTCGAGCGCGATTACCTGCGCCAGCCGTGAAACCGTGTACCAAAACGCAGTGCTAAGCCGCTGCGGCCGAACCAGAGAAATTACGTCGGCGGGATCGGGATCTTGGGCGAGAATCGCTTTCCAGCCGGCGAAGGCCGTTCGCGTGCCTGGGACGGCGCCGCCGCTGGCCGCACTGTGAAGCACGGCGTCGACCAGATCGCGCACCGTGTAAATCTCGGCGAGTTGCGATTCTTCGACGTTGCCACCCAGTTGTTCCTCGATTTGACTAAGCAATTCGACGCGCTGCATGGAGTCAAGCCCCAGGTCGAGTTCCAGACTGTGAGTTGGCCGCAAGGCCGGCGGCGCCGTGCGGACAGCTTCGCGCACGATCTTCAACGCTTTCTGCACGTCAGGTTGAGCAAGCCATGCCAATTCCTCGGCGGTCAGCGGATGTTCGGCGGGTAATTCACCATCGTCATCGACACCCCGTGCCCGATTTGCTCTTACGCGCTTCTCCACTTCGAAACGTTTGATTTTGCGGGTCGTGGTGCGGGGCAAGTCTTCCTGCCAGATCTCGTAGCTGCCGATGCGTTTGGTGGACGCGGTCTGCTGCGAAAGACTTTCAATATCGAAGCGAATGACCTCTTTGGTGTTCACAATCTTTTTCTGGCGCAGGACATCGAAGTTGGGCACGATCACCGCGTGCAATCGGTCGCCGCCTACTCCTGGCTTGCCTTCGAGTCCCATCACTGCGAGTTCTTTTATGTAGGGTGATTTCAGATAGTGCGCCTCAACCTCCTCGGGATAAACATTCTTCCCATTGCTGAGCACGATCACTTCTTTCTTGCGCCCGGTGAGGAATAAATTGCCGTGCGAGTCGAAGTAGCCAAGATCCCCGGTGTAGAACCATCCCTCACGTAGCACGGCCGCAGTTGCGTCCGGACGGTGCCAATAACCCATCATTACTGGCGCACCGCGCAAGACAATTTCCCCACCAGCTGGGCCGGCATCTTCCGGCGCTTGCGTGTCATCGATGTGCGCGCGATCGATGTGCGCGTTAACGATCTTGGCTTCGACTCCCTTCATCGCCTTACCGACCGATCCGATCACGTTGTCGCCGGGAGACGTAGCAAACACTGCCGCTGTGGTTTCCGTCAGTCCGTAAGCTTGCAGCACGTCGATGCCGAGCGCATAAAAATCACGTCCGACATCGGGATTGAATCGCGATCCTCCGGTCACGAGGTAACGCATCTTCTTGCCCAAGGTCTCGTGGACCTTCCGGAACAAGAACGGACCGGCGTTCACTCCCACTCGTCGCAACCCGCGGTTGATGGTCATGAGCACCCGCAGCAGCTTTTGCGCGATGGACCCTCGTTTTGCGACCTCCTGAAGAATTCGCTCATGAATCAAATAGAAAAATTGCGGCACCACGGCGAATGCGGTGATGCCGCGCTCCTGCAGCGCCCGCAATAATTCCGTGGTGTTCAGAGTCTCGAGATAAACGACGCGCGCGCCCTTGACTAGCGGAATCATCAGGTTCGCCATCTGGGCGAGCACGTGAAACATGGGCAGCACACCGAGAAGGGCGTCGCCGGGCCCCAGGTCCACCCAGTTGAATACCGCCTCCACTTCGCCCAGCAGATTGGCGTGAGTCAGCATCACGCCCTTTGGATCGGCGGTCGTGCCCGAGGTGTAGAGCAGGGAAGCGAGCTCATCGGGTTTAGCGTCAGGTGGCCGGAAGTCATTCGGTCCGACCTGGAAAATCGCCGGCAGATTTGCCAGCCACTTCTCCTGGTGGGAAGGCTGGGTCATCCGGTCGGGGTCTATGAGCACGAGCCCGACATCTGAGTTACTAACCGCTTCACGCGACACTTGCGCGTGTTTCGCGTCGCAGAACAGAGCAGAGCTGCCGCTGTCCTGCAGCAGCTTGGTCAGTTGGTCGGCATGAAGCGCAGTATCGAGCGGGACCACCGTACATCCTGCGGCAATGATCCCGAGATATGCCGCGACCCATCGCGGGTGGTTATCCGCCACAATGGCCAGCCGCGATCCGCGCGCGAATCGGTTTTCGGTAATCCATTCTCCCACGGATTCGGCCATGCGGTGAAGTTCGGCGTAGGTACAACTTTCGACCTGATCGTGGCGTTGGAGTTCGAGGGCAACGTTATCTGGCCAGCGCTCCGCGCATTCGACAAACCGGTCGTAGAAAGTGGGCATGGGTCGTGGGGAATATACACGAAAAACTATTTACCGCCGAGTCCCCGAAGGATAACCTCCATCCATTCCTTGTGCCTGTCCGGCGCATCTAAATATGCTAGGCTAAAAGAGATACCCTTGGGCCGCTCCCGCCCTCCGAAGGATTTCACAGTTTGATTAACACTCTAATAGGCAAGGTCTTTGGGACCAAGAACGAGCGGGTCGTCAAGAGCTTGATGCCCAAGGTCGAGGCCATTAACGCCCTCGAACCGCAGATGCAGAAACTCAGCGACGCGGAACTGCGCGCCAAGACTGACGAGTTCCGGCAGCGCATCCAGGAGTGGTTGAGCCGCGTGGCCGCCGCACCAGCATCGGACTCCGAGGGTGAGACAGTAGCCGATCCCGACCGCGCCAAGCAGTTCGAGAAACAGCAATCCAAGGCTCTGCAGGAAGTTCTGAGCGAAGTCCTGGTGGAAGCTTTTGCCGTGGTCCGCGAGGCTGGACGCCGGGTGCTCAACATGCGCCACTTCGACGTGCAGTTGATCGGTGGCATGGTGCAGCACGACGGCATGATTTCGGAAATGAAGACCGGCGAAGGCAAAACGCTGGTGGCCACTCTCCCGGTTTATCTGAACGCCCTCAGCGGACGCGGCGTGCACGTGGTCACAGTGAACGACTATCTGGCCAAGCGCGACTCGGAATGGATGGGCAAGCTCTATCGCTTTCTCGGCCTGACCGTGGGTGTGATCGTTCACGATCTCGACGATGAGCAGCGCCGCGCCGCCTACGCCGCCGACGTGACCTACGGCACCAACAATGAGTTCGGCTTCGACTACCTGCGCGACAACATGAAGTTCGATCTCAAAGACTGCGTGCAACGCGGGCACAATTTCGCCATCGTCGACGAAGTTGATTCCATCCTGATCGACGAAGCCCGCACGCCGCTCATTATTTCCGGCGCCAGCGAGGAATCTACCGACAAGTATTACCGCGTGAACCGCATCATCCCCAAGCTTGAGAAGGGAGAAGAGTTAGACGTTGCTCCCGGCGAACCGGTGCAACTCACCGGCGACTACGTGGTCGACGAGAAGCATCGCAACATCACGGTCAGCGACGAAGGCTGGACGAAGGTTGAGGGACTGCTCGGCATCGGCAACATCGCCGACCCCGAGAACTGGCCGCTCAAGCATCACGTCGAGACTGCGATCAAAGCACACGCCCTGTACCGCCGCGATGTGGAGTACGTCATTAAAGACGGGGAAGTCATCATCGTCGACGAGTTTACCGGGCGCATGATGCCGGGCCGCCGCTGGTCTGATGGTCTGCACCAGGCTATTGAAGCCAAGGAAGGCGTTAAGATCGAGCGCGAGAACCAGACTCTCGCCACCATCACCTTCCAGAATTATTTCCGCATGTTCAAGAAGCTCTCCGGCATGACCGGCACGGCGGAAACCGAAGCCGCCGAGTTCGACAAGATTTACAAGCTGGAAGTGGCAGTCATTCCTACGAACAAGAAGATGCTGCGGCTGGAGAATCCTGACGTTGTCTTCCGCACCGAGAAAGAAAAATATTTCGCGGTGGCCGACGAGATTCAGCAGCTCCACGAAAAAGGACAGCCCGTGCTGGTGGGCACCACGTCGATTGAAAAGTCGGAACGCCTTTCCGAATTGCTGAAAAAGAAAGGCCTGAAACAGCATGTAGTACTAAACGCGAAGTTTCACGAGCGCGAGGCCGAAATCGTCGCCCAGGCGGGACGCAAGGGCATGGTTACCATCGCCACCAACATGGCCGGCCGCGGTACAGATATTCTGCTCGGCGGCAACCCCGAATTCATGGCCAAGCAGGAACTGGTCAAGAAGGGAATTGCCCAGCAACTACGGGTTGCTCAAGGCAAGATCGAAGGTCCGCAGGAAGATGGCACGACCTCCATCTTTTATTACAACGGCAATGAATACACTGTGCCAACCGATAAGTGGGCCGAGGCCTTAAACCGTTACAAGGCCCAGACCGACAAAGAGCACGACGAAGTTACCGCGGTTGGTGGACTGCACATTCTGGGCACGGAGCGCCACGAATCGCGGCGCATTGATAACCAGCTTCGTGGCCGCGCCGGCCGGCAGGGCGATCCCGGCTCTTCGCGCTTCTACCTCGCGCTTGAAGATGACCTGATGCGCATCTTCGCGAAAGAGTGGGTCTCGAAACTGCTGGAGCGGCTGGGCATGGAGGAGGGGGTTCCCATCGAATCCAAACTCATCAGCCGCCGTATCGAAACCGCGCAGAAAGCAGTGGAAGGCCAGCACTTCGAATCCCGCAAACATTTGCTCGAGTACGACGACGTGATGAACAAGCAGCGCGAGGCCGTGTACGGCCTGCGCCGCCGTCTGCTCGAGGGCATGGATCAGAAAGATCTGATTCTCGAGGATTACGTTTCCGCCATTCTCGGCGATCTGATGGAAGAGCATTGCCCGCCCAAGGGACACGCCGCCGACTGGAATATCAAAGGTTTGAAGGACGCGATCTTCACTCGCTTCGGAGTGGATTTTCTCGCCGAGGGAGTCAAGGCAGAAGAGTTGAACCGGCAGGAACTCGGCGACGCGATTTTTGAGAAGCTGAAAGAGCGCTACGATTCAAAGGAAAAGCTGATCGGCCCCGAGGCCATGCGCCATCACGAGCGCATGATCATGCTGAGCGTGCTCGACTCGCAGTGGAAAGACCACCTGCTCAGCATGGACCATCTGAAGGAGGGCATCGGCCTGCGCGGCTATGGCCAGCACGATCCGCTGGTGGAGTACAAGAAAGAATCGTTCGAGATGTTCGAGGCCATGCTGCAGCGCTTCCAGGAAGACACGGCGCGTTATCTCTATCTGATGCAGATTATCGAGCGCCCGCCGGATACCGGAGCTGCCGGTCCGCAAACCGGTGGACCCGAGGCGCCAGCGCTGGGCGTTCCAGCGAAACCGGGGACAGGCGGAAATGGACATCATCCGCCGCGGCTAGTGGCGACCTCGGCCGACGATCTGGAAGAAGCCTTCGTGCGACGCAAGCGTCGCGAGCTGGAACAGGCGCGCATGGCCGGAGCCGGTGATGTGCAACCCGTGCAACAGGTCGTTCGCTCGCAGGAAAAAGTTGGCCGCAACGATCCTTGCCCCTGCGGCTCGGGAAAGAAATTCAAAAAGTGCCACGGCGCGGGGTGATCCCCCCGGAACCTGCTCTCGGGACAGCCGCCCCTGGCTGTCCGCCCGGCGAAGCCCGGCTATTTCTTCCTGCTCACTGCCTGGAATGTCATCTCTTCGGCCCCGCTCTTTGCCCGAGCCTTCCAGTCCAAAAACAATCCTGCATAGTTCTTCATGATGTAATCCGATCGATGCACGCCCAGCTTCCTCGCCGTCGCGTCAATCCACCGCGGCGCCCCCTCGATCTCACAAAAATTTCCGATGGGAGTTTCATCCACCACCACCTGGCCTTTTCCATCTGTCCATTCGACGCGAAACTTCTCGTAGCGGAACGACGGCGCATATCCCAGCGCGCGCAGGATCAAATCCATCTTCTTGCCGTCGACGACGCCCGTCTCCAGCTCTTCCCGGCTGCTATGACGCCCGGTTGTTTTCCCGGCCTTATGGGTCAGCGTCCACTGCGAGCCATACTTCCGCAGCCGCAACAGCTCTTTGCGCTTCTGCAGCGCTTCCCCCGGCAGGTCATACAGCGTGTTCATTTCGTGGGTCCGCGGTGTGATTACACGAAATCCTGCTGCGCGCAGCTGGCGCGCAAGCGCCCGCAAATCCGTAACACGAAACTTGATCTCGATTTCTCGATGGGAAGCCATTCCGGAAAGTATATGAGCGCTGGCCGGGCCGCAATACCTCTTGCGACGCCCATTAATTAAACGTCGGCAACTTCACCAAATCGTCCTCAGGGACTACTTCCACTGGTTCCCCGGCTTTGCGCCACGCGGTCAATCCGCCGACGATCACGAACGTGTTGAATCCTTTTTCCCGCAGCAGATGCGCCACCCGGGCGCTGGTCGCTTCGCGCGCTCAAGTACAGTACAGATAAATGTCCTTGTCCTTGGGCAGGTTCTTGACCTCTTCCTCAAGATTGTTGGGCTCGATGCGGATCGAGTTCTTGATCCGCGCTCCCCCCGAATCATAGTAACCGTGGCTCCGGACGTCGACGATCAGTACCCGGCCGGCATCTTCCGATGACAAACGGCGAGCCAGTTCTTCGACCTGCACCCGCGGTATAACACGGTACATCTTGTTCTTGCGGAATTGCACTACACGGTAAATCCCGTACACTGCCAGCGCGGTCAGAACTACCGCTTCCATCGCGAGCCCGGCCGTGTGAAAACCGCGCAGGAGTGCCGCCAGGAAATCCCGCGAGAGATATCCGACCAGCAAATAGGTCAAGGCATAGAACGACGCCCCCGCCAGATCCAATTGCAAGAACTGCGAAAAGCGCATCTTCATGCTGCCGGCCAGGGGCGCAGCCATGGTGTTGACCCCGGGGATGAATTTAGCAATCACCAGCGTGATTTTGCCGCGCTTGTAGAACGATTCCGCGGAACGAAGAATGCAAGTTTCCGGATTAATCGACACCCGGCACAGAAACCCCAGCAGTAACCATCCCATGTAACGTCCCAGCCAAAACTGCACCGTGTCGCCGATCAGCAAGCCCGCGAGAGCCGCAAACAAGACGTAAGGGCCCCACAGCGCGTGCGCCGCCACCGCCGCCCCGGCCGCCACCAGCGCAATTGCCGCCGGAAAAGGAAGGCCAATCGCCTCCGCCAGCAACAGGCCGAAGGTCAGGGCATATCCGTGGTGCGCCATCAGAGATAACAAGTTCATCGGAAGTGTTGGATCGACGGAATCAGGAAAGGGTTCAGTATAAACAAAACCGGCCGAGTATCCGAAGACGCCCGACCGGCAAGAATCCGGGGGCGAACTTCCGCCTCCGGTTCACTTACTTTGCAAACTAGTGATTCATCGAACCGCCCATCGCGCCGCCTTTGAGCATCTTCACGCTCATTACGTGGATGCTGTTCTTGTCGGCATACACATGAGCGCTGAGCTGCACGTGATGACCTTCATGCCCCTTTAGCTCTTCAGGGTTTATTACATCCCAGCTCTTGCCGTCCTTGTCGTTAACGAAAGTGTATTTGTCGCCATCGGCCTTGACCGTGCCCTTCAACGTCATTAACGGAGCCTTGGGCGCCATCTTGTCGTTCCCCATCTTGTCATCCTGAGTTTGCGACATGTTGTTGTTGTCTTGTTGAGCAAAAGCCGTCAAGCCCAACGTGAAAGTAAAAGCCAGCAGGCAAACCATTAGCTTTTTCATTGAGTGTCTCCTATTCATTTTTGGAACCGGCGCTCTTGAAACCCGGGGTTCGGTACTCCTGTAGCTGTACGCACCGAGGCCAGGAACAGATTGCAAGCCTTGCGAGATTCTGCTTACTGTTTTGTCGTTCAAACGGACGAAGAGGTTACCGCGAATAGTTAATCAGACTCAGTGGCTAGAAAGATGATCTGAAGTTACGCCCCGCTGCTTTTTATTTTTCTCTGGCGACCACGAATTCTGGAGCCCATAGCAGCGCCCGCTTGATCTCTGAATCCGGGAAGGTGCAGATCGCCTTCTGGGCCGACTCCGCGTAACGTGCCGCGCGAGCGCTGGCCGCTTCGAGCGATTCGTAGCGTTGCAGGATTCCCATAATATCGCTGTGCGTCACGCCGTTGAAAGCACGCTCGCGCAGAACGGACTCAATCTTCGCCCGCTCCTCCGCGGTGCAGCGTTCCAATGCGTGAATCACGGCCATAGTTACTTTGCCCTCCCGCAGATCGCTCGCCACCGGCTTGCCCAGAACGTCTTCACAGGCCGTCAGATCGAGCACGTCGTCCACAATCTGAAAAGCCATGCCGAGGTCGTGTCCGTAGCGCCCCAAAGCCTCTTCCTGCTCGGCGGTCGCTACACCCAGAATCGCTCCCAGCCGCATGCATACAGAAAACAGGCAAGCCGTCTTTCGGTAGATGAGATCGAAGTGCTCATCCAGGGTGATCAGCTTTCCTAGCTTTTCCATCTGCAGCAGTTCACCCTCGACCATCTGCTGCGTCAGCTCAATCAGGGCGTCGAGGATACGGAAGTTGCGCTCCTGCACCGCCACCTTGAAGGCCTGCATGTAGAGCCAGTCGCCCGCCAGCACGCACTTCGAGTTTCCCCACTGCGTGTTGGCGGCAGGGCGGCCGCGGCGCGTTTTAGCCTCATCGATGATGTCGTCATGCACCAGCGTGGCGGTATGAATGATTTCCACCACCGCGCCCAGTTTTACGGCTCCGCGGCCTTCGTAGTTGAAGAGTTTTGAAGAAAGGAAAAGCAGCATGGGACGGATGCGCTTGCCGCCTCCGGCTCGCAGATATTCCCCAATTTCCGTGATCGCCTGGACGCCCGAAACGGTGTCCTGCCCGAACTCGCCTTCCAGCGCCGCGAGATCATCGTGCAGCAGGTCGAACACTTCCTTCCCGTTAATAGTGGGCGGTGCGCTCAAATGGGCCCCCATCTGCTTTGCATGGTCCTTCACCGCACAGGTCTGCGTCCTCGGCGGTGGAAGTTTCAATTCGTCCGGTAATTCGTAAACTGCAGGTCGATTCCAAAATCGTGCTGCCGCAGCATGGCGATTACCTCTTGCAGCGTGTCACGATCCTTGCTGCTGATTCGGACCAGATCTCCCTGAATCGAAGCCTGCGCTTTCTTCTTCGAATCCTTCACCAGCTTTACAATCTCTCGCGCCTTTTCGATCGCAATGCCTTGCTGCATCGTCACTTTACGCTTCGCCGTGCCGCCTGCCGCTGGCTCCACGGAGCCATAAGTGAGTCCCCTCAACGAGACGCCGCGCTTGACCAACTTCTGCTGCAGGATATCGTTCACCGCCTTCAGCTTGTACTCGTCCGCCGAATGCAGAACGATCGCGTCCTTTTCCAGTTCGATGTTCGACTTCGAGTCCTTCAGGTCGAAGCGGGTATGAATTTCCTTCAGCGCCTGTTGGATCGCGTTTGACACTTCCTGCAGGTCGATCTTGCTCACGATGTCGAAGGTGTTATCGGGCATCGGATTTCATTTCTTTCTGAAATGATGGAATCTTAAGTGTTGAGGTTACCAGAAGAAGAGCCCCCATGGAGAGTTAACCTGCCGAAACTTTGCTTTCAGCGGTTTCAGTCAATTTGAAAAAATTGTAGAAATTGCGAGCTGTCCGCTCGCCGACTTCTTCCTCACCTAACCCGCGCAACTCGGCGAGCTCCCGCGCAGTTTCCTTGACGAAGGCCGGCTCATTTCGTTTGCCGCGATGCGGCACCGGCGCCAGAAACGGCGAGTCGGTCTCGATCAGCATGCGATCGAGGGGAACCTCCAGCGCGGCGTCACGAATCTGCTGCGCCTTGGGAAAAGTGACATTGCCTGCGAACGAAATCATGAATCCAATGTCCATCGCGCTTCTGGCCTGCGGCCAGGTTCCGGTGAAGCAATGCAGAATCCCTCCCAGCCCCCTCGCCGCCCAACGCTCCCGCAGCAGGGTGAGGCAATCGTCCCAGGCATTGTCGCTACCTTCAGAAGGACGGCAGTGAATCACGATCGGCAGCTTCGCCGCCGCCGCCAACTCCATCTGGCGAGTGAAGACTTCCTTTTGCACATCGCGCGGCGAGTGATCGTAATAATAATCCAACCCGATCTCGCCCCAGGCGATTACCTTGGGATGCTGCGCCAGCCGCTCCATGTTCTGGTAGGCAGCTTCGTCAGCCAGCCGGGCCTCGTGGGGATGGATGCCAAGTGTCGCATAAATGAAATCGTATTTTTCCGCCAATCGAATCCCGCAATCCACCTGCTCCGGTCCTTCGCCGTTGCCAATGGCAACCAGAGTTCGCACTCCCGCCTCGCGCGCCCGAGCGATCACCTGCTCGCGGTCGGAATCAAACTGTTTGCCGTCAAGATGCGCGTGAGAATCAACGAACATTAGTCAACCAGATGAATCACAGGTGGGGACAGCGGCCCTCGGCCGCCCGCCGAGCGCGGTTCGGCTCGGTTTCGACTTTAACTTTCTGTCCTGAATACCGGACTCACTCCTACTTCAACCTTGCCCCCACGGGTACGTCTTCCAAAAACCCAGCCAGCACTGGTTTTCCGTCATCGAGAGACGCGGCCACGATCATCCCGTTCGACTCCATCCCACGCAGTTTGCGCGGAGCAAGATTGGCGACGATTACCACTTTCCGTCCAATCAACGTCTCGGGTGCGTAAGCCTCCGCAATCCCGGCCAGCACCTGCCGCACTTCGCTTCCTATATCAATTTCCAGACGCAAGAGTTTGTCTGCCTTAGGCACTCTCTCCGCGACCTTCACCAGCCCAACCCGCAGTTCGATCTTGGCGAAGTCGTCGATGGAAATCTTTCCGCTCGCGGCCTGATCCGCCTTCACGACGGCCACCGGGGCAGATGTTGGCGCGCTCGGTTCTGCCGCAACGGCTTCGGCCCCCGCCCCGGCTAACGGCTTGCTTCTCTGCTCCTCTTCCATCTTCTGCATCCTTTCAATTGCGCTCTTATCGGCTCGGGGAAAGACCGGCTGCACTTCGCCTAGCTTGGTGGCCAAAGGCAACTGTCCCCACGCCAGTTCACTCAGCGCAAGTTTCTTGATATCGCCCAGTCCCATCTGCGACCAGATCTTCGCTGTCGCATCCGGTATCACGGGATGGGCCAGCGCCGTAGCGATGCGCAGCGCTTCCGCCGACGTATAAAGGACCGTGGCCAGGCGCGCCCGGCTGTCCTCATCCTGCTTTTCTCCCAGCGACCAGGGCTCATTCTCGACGATGTACTTGTCCACCGCCGCCACCAGGGACCACGCGGCTTCGAGTGCGCGTGAAAATTGAAATTGGTCGAAGAGCGTCCCGAACTCGTGGATCGTTTTCCGCGCGATTTCGGCAATGGCATCATCCGCAGCGGTTTTCGCCCCAGCCGACGGGTAGGGAACCTCGCCCTTGAAATAGCGGTTGATCATGGTCAGCGTGCGGCTCGCCAGGTTTCCCAGCCCATTCGCCAGGTCGGAGTTGTAGCGCTGCACCAGCGCATCGAAGGAAAACGATCCGTCCTGCCCGAACAC
>Ga0074045_10003130_pt1 | contig 14982 bp, 13 predicted proteins | sample BogForMeECP23OM2_FD_94442 | JGI IMG/M metagenome (GOLD analysis project Ga0074045, IMG submission 94442) | Bog forest soil microbial communities from Calvert Island, British Columbia, Canada - Bog Forest MetaG ECP23OM2 | ecosystem: Environmental > Terrestrial > Soil > Wetlands ...
TGCAAAGAACTCAGCCAATGAGGGAGGACACCTTTGAATACTCCCCAAAAGGGATAATGCATACTAGGATCTAACCAACTGAAAACATAAGAAAAAGTAGGTTATGTTACGTATAGCAGGGTGTAACAAACAAATAAATGGTTTATGGTATTTTTAGATTCCGATGAGCTGGTGCCCAAGGATATCTCCTTAGCGCAGTGCTCGGTCAAAAAAAAGGACCTTCTACCTTGGTTTATAAAACGCCCTTGCAACGCCACAAGGACAATGGCATTAGGCATGATTATAAACTCATCTCTTTGTCTCATATGTAGTGAACGCATACATGAAATTGACAAGTCTCTCCTTGTGATATATCATTTTGACTAGCAAAACAGACTTAGAAAAAAACATCCTTAGCGTAAAGTAATTGTTAGGAGAAATAAGGATGATTAAAGACATGAAGAAAGCTGTAGAGCTTTATATTGACGCTTGGAACAAAATGGACTTTACTCAATTGTTCCAAGTCCTTGATGATAACTGTCGATATAATTCTCAGTATGTATTTGACGAAATGGAATCAAAAGCAAGGATTGTTGATTATTTTAAGGGAAAGATTAAAACGATAAAAAAGAGCAAATCAAAGGTCATGGCAAAATTAGCACGACTTAAACGAGGGGCATCTCTAGATCCAATACCCGGATCATATTGTGCCGCAGTGTATCAAGATGATCCAGAAACTATTGCAGCTGTTGTTTTCCTTGAAGTCGAGAAAGGAAAGATAATCAACATCAATTTATGTATGCCTGCGCTGTATAAGGTAGAATTGGTAACCGATTAAGTGCTAACATCGCACTCAGCTTCTGAGTCGGCTAGAGAAGGTTTAGAAAGAAAATTTATTAGCTGTCCTCGCCAGATTATTACAGCGTTAGACGCATAAGACTAAGAGAAAAATGAAAGATTATTACAGCATATTAGGAATCTCAAAAAACGCTTCTCCAGAGGAAATCCGGACAGCTTATATCAATCGGTCAAGAATACTGCATCCAGACAGATTTGATCCTAATAAACAGCCTAAAGAATGGAAACTTGCCAATGAAATGATGAAAGATCTCAATGAAGCATATAACATTTTAAAAGCCTCAGAATCAAGAGCAAATTATGATGCATCACGCAATGTTAGGGAAAAACCTAAAGAAGGAAAAGCACAAGCCGCTCCTCAAGAGTCAGAAGCTCGAGCTGAAACAAAAACATACCAGAAATCTCAACCCAAAAAAAGCGCAAGTGTTATTTACTTTCAAAACTTACCTCAAAGCATAAGGACTCTTATCCTCTCAAAACAGAAGGAAAGTGGCGCGGATTTCTATAAGGTCAAGATTGAAAGTGTTTTGCCTAAATACTTTTTTGTGTCCACCCTTCTTTTTGGTTTTTTTGTTCTGATTAGCATGTCGCATGGTCCTCTATGGGGTCCACCCGGTAATTTTCTCATTCTCATTGCTTCGTGTACCGGTGCCGTTTTTCTTTCCCAAAAATTGCTTTGGATTTACAATTGGCACAAGTCGGCCGTGAAATGTTTTTTTTATATTACTCCTCTTTTCTTTATCAAGACTTACCTCGATGAAATCCGTTATTGGTGGGGATGGGATATTGTAAATTTAAATACCATAGACCATTATAAGAATGGACGCTATCAGAAAACATCAGTAAAAATAACTTTTAAAGATTCGAGTGAAACCATCATCTTCAGTTCTCAGGCAGAATTGATAAAGTTCTATCATGCCATGAAAGAGACTGAAGATGCCCGTTTGCAAGCAGCAGCAAAGCATGACTGGGCTTGGTTCAATGAACATGATATTTTTCATGGTATTACTGGGCGGAGCAGTCAGGACATCCAGATCAGGGAAAAAAGACAGAAAATAATATCATTTTCCCTTGCTGGCGCAGCTATCATCATTGGGGGCATTTTTTATATTAACATCTATTCGATTAATCAAGTACACAACAGTGAGGCGATACAACGTTATGCCAATCGTCAACCCTTGCCAGAGTCCGCACCAGCACCAATTCCAGAGTCTGCACCAGCACCACAAGTTTTTGACAAACCGCCCAAATCTTTGCCGCAAAATCGCTATCTTAACCGCTATAGCTCAAAAAAGCCTATAGCTCCTCTAGCAATAATGGTTCCTACTGGTGGATCTCACTACTTTGTAAAAATTGTTGACGCAACTACTTCTCGCGCTATAGCAACTGTCTTCATACGCTCGGGGCATTCGGTAGAACTTGAAGTTCCTTTGGGGGCTTATGTGCTTAAATATGCGATGGGAACGACATGGTATGGTACAAAGTACCTGTTTGGACCTGCGACAACAGCTGCTAAAGCTGATACGACCCTTGTCTTTCGTATAGAAGGCGACAAAGTAATAGGCCATAAAGTTGAACTTATAGAACAGAACGGGGGCAATCTGAGCTATTCTAATATATCATTGGAAGATTTTTGAGAGTGGTCAAAATATGACAAGGCCTAACTAATTGTTCAGGGGGGACGAGCGTCTTTTCTAAAAAGTTTCATAATAATGTAAGTTATCATCATTATTGAACTATGGGAATTTTCGACCGAGGGCTGACTAATATGAAATAACTCGATACTATCAGGGCGATTTCCTTTTATCGAATAACGGGCTAGGAGTTAATAAATAATGGCAAAAGGAGAAAATTAAGAATGCCAGCTACAAAACAATCACCTTGCGCATTATGCGATGCCATGGCCCAATTTGAGTATCATGACAGCGGCCGCATCCGGTATTATTCTTGTCCTGCTTGCCATTACTATGCCGTCTCGGAGACGGCCGTCCGCTATCTTAAAAATCATCCTGAAAGCAAAGCTGAACTCGCCAATAAATTGGCCGGAATGTTACATGATACTCAAATCATTGAAATCGTTTGTCAGCCAGCTGGGCACCTACATCTGGTAAAGGTGGCTCGAACCAAGTATTCTCAATGAGCATAAGCCAGTTCCCATTTTACGCAGTTACTTATGATTACGTCCAACACTAAAAAGCTTTTCGGAGGAAAAGTCGCGACTATCGAGACGCCATCCTTCTCTTGCTTTGTGAGCACTGCCAAAGATGGCTTATTTCAGAAGCAAAGCGTGATCATATTCGACATTACAGGAGGCTTCTCCAATCGACAGGTCGTGGCAAAGCTGATTTACAATGAGTTACTGGATTCAGACGCGCGCTTAGGGTTACACGATGCCATAATCCATACAATCGATGAATCGGGCATGAATGGTATCCCTCTTCTGGAAGCTTTAAATACATTGTTTGAAGGTTTGCAGAGAGAAGGCATTGGAACAGCAGTCATAGATGAGACATGGTGGAATTCAAAGGCATAGAATTATCAGTTATCACATAAAAAGTGGAAGTTGGCTCTGGCAGAGGCTGGACAGGAGGCAAAATAATGAGTCACTTAAGAAGTCTGTATTACCAACGAATGGGCGTTGCAAAAAACGTTGCAAACGCGGCATGGTGCAAACTTCCCAATGTGTCGGCTAAGACTGACGTGGACTGTATCAAAAAATGATACCCGACAAATAACTGTTGTTCAAACCCTTAGCGTTTCTTTTTAAAATACACTGGAGGAGAAATCGAAGTAAATGAACTTTTGGAAAAGAATATTTAAAAAAACAGAGGGTATAGATGAGCGTGAGATTCCATCGTTGCGATTACCTGGATACTGCGCCAATTGTGGCCTATGCCTACCTTCTGAAGAAGCAAATGTGTGCCCGCAATGCGGTCATGATCAACGAGAGCCTATCGCGATGAAAACAACCACCCCTCATAAAATGTCTCGTGCTGTCATCTCATACGGCTGTTTGATGAGCATAGGCGATGAACCTAAAGAGTACATTGACGATCTTGTTAGAGAATATGGCAAGGATCTGGATCAGTTCAAGAAGAATCAAATCCTAAATGTTTTTCTTTTATCTGACTTAGCCTTAAGTTCCATTGTCTATTTCTCTCATTACGAGGACAACCCAAAGAAAGACGAGATTGTTAAATCTTTCAAAGAAGCATTGGACAATTATTTGCTTCAGGCATATGGAAAAGAGCGCTTTCAAGAAGTGAGAAATTACATAGACACCATATTAACAGAGTACTATGAGGCATTCGGGGAAAAAGATCCTCTTAAAAGTCTATCTAAAATCCTTCAATATCGTGCTGAATCTTTGATCCTTGATCTGCCGCTGCCCGCTCAGAGATTTGCCCTTCCATCAATTCATACCTTTCTACAATACTTTATTCATGTTTCCAGCTTTCTACCTCCGCTTCTGGCAACTCTTAATAAATGGCAGATCAAATGAGGACGCATTGGAACGAAAAGAGATAATGTGGGTCTGGGATGAATTAGTTGACTTATAATGCAGGTTTGGAGGCTGAAGGTGAAACCAAAAGTAAAAAAAAGTAGGCATATTGATGTTATAGTGAGCAAATGGGGGAAGCAATGAAACGAATTGCATCAGTTCTTCTTGTTGTTCTTGCAGTTGCGGTTGGCGCTTATTATGCCTATAGTCATTTTGAAGGTGAGGCAAAAAAAAGGGAAAGACAAAAAGTCGAAGATGCAACAGACGTAGAACGCCAGAAGTCGGTTCAAGCCGAGCTCACTAAGATGACTTCTAAGTTTGGCGCAATTGAGGACTGGGGAAAACAACTGAACGAAAAAGAAGGGTCAAGCAAGGATGATTTCAAGAGATTCAGGATATTCACAATAGAGTTAGAGGAATTATGGCTGACTGATAAACCTATTTTGTTTAAGGGTCGCATTAAGGATATTTACAGCCTTGACCGCAATACTTATGCGGTTTGGCTTAGTTTGTACCGCCAGTCTGATTCAGAGACGCAGTTAGCCCTTTCTCTAGAGTGTCCAAAGACAATGATCGATTCTTTCCTGAGTGCACATCCAGTAAAATCGTTGACTCATTCTTTTCAGTCAGAAGTGGCGGTCATTGCGAAGATTAATAAGATTGGGAGATCTTGGCATAGAAACGAATGTGTCGATTCATATGATAACCTGAATGTTGAAGAAAAGCAGACAAAGGTCGGCTTTGGACAATGTTTAGATATAATGTTTATTGGGGGACCGTTTGAAGTCATAGCACCCTGATATTGACCAACTAAAGAAACAAAAACAAAGAGAGATAGAATATGGACCAGGCGTCAGAACAAATGCCGAAAAGAGAGGAGACATAGTGAAAATGTTTCAAGGATTAGTCATGGCGTTATGCGTGCCGTTCGCATATCTCAACTTGCTTGGAGGCATAGTAGCCGGCATCTGGCTGGCCATCCTTGGCCAGTGGGGAACAATCGTAGGCGGCCTTTTTTTGTTTTTTACTGCTACTTTTGTAATTAATTTCGTTCTGATTCCTATGAGACTATTTATTCCACCTGCTGTTTACTGTGCAGAAAAAGGGAAGACATTCGGCTTGCTTTTTTTTAGTGCGCTCAGCAACCTTTACGTCATAACAGTCATGACAGTGTGGTGTTGTGGCGTGCTTTTTACCTTCGTCAAGGATGCTACCAGCAGCAGTTTGATTCCACTTCTCATCTGGTCTTATGGGATTGCGACAGGCCCATGGGCCTACATGGCATCCAGAGATCAGGAAGTCGGCGGGAGTCCTGCTACAGCGATTACAACTTTCTTGGCACAGATCGGATATGTCGTTATCATGCTTATGGTCATCTTCTCCACTATAACTACCATTCAAGCCCTTCAGGTGTTTGCTGGATTTATGGTTGTCGGCTGGGTCATCCAAATGATCATGGTTTATCAAATGCGGAAAGAGTGGGTGCGGATATGACCCCTTTGCACATCTATTCAGATACGAACTGCATAGTTACTGCATAGTCTGAATTTTCCCGAGCAATCCTGTCACCCCTGACAGGAAAAACAGCGACTTCGCCCCGAAACAAGGACGGAGATGTCCTTCCTGCAGTCCGCAGCGGCTTTATCATCTAAAAACTGTCTCTTTCCGTTCGTACTGCGCAAAATTTTGAGGACTCCGTGGGCGTGAACTACTTCCTAAAATGAACACGGATCGCCTGTCGCCTGAGATAACAACTTTCAACTCGTAAGAACTAATCTGGCTGCAATATCTTTATCCAGAAGGTCGCGCTGAAGAGAAGTCGAAATTCCGTTGAGCGGACTTCCTCGAAGATACAACGAATGTCTGTCTGAAGTCAGCGCCATAAAATGGTACGGTGAAACATAGGAGCGGCGCGTCAAGATCTACCATTCCTTCACCTTGTTTTTCGCTATCCTGGCCCTGTTTTTGACGCGATCGCGATTTAGCAATTGAGCAACGCGACGGCACTGAACGGCGTTACTCGCCAACCCCGCTAGGTACATCGGAGCGGTTCCACCAGCCGCCGCCCAGCGCCTGGAACAGCGCGGCAGTATCGGTGTAACGGTTGTCAAGGGTCTGCACGAGACTGATTATTGCCTGCTGATACGTTTGTTCGGCATTAAGCAGCGCCAAATAACTGACATCGCCCAATTCCAACTGCTGCCGCACGATGGAGAGGCTTTTGTCGGCAGCACGCTCGGCGGCGGCGGCCGCTTTCAGGGCATCGGAGTCGGATTGTATTGCGTGCAGGGTATCGGCCACGTTCTGAAAAGCGGTGAGCACGACACTGCTATACTGTGCTGCTGCCTGGTCGTAGGCTGCTTCAGCGGCACGTTGCCGGTGCAGCAGTGTTCCCCCTTGAAAGATTGGCTGGGTTATATTGGCGGCTAGTGCCCAGAACCCTGTGCCTGGCATGAACAACTGGCTGATTGCGGTGGCGCTGGAGCCTGCACTGGCGCTCAACGTAATGTTCGGTAGGCGGTTGGCGATACTGACACCAATCTCTGCACTGGCGGCGTGCAGTTGCTCTTCAGCAGATCGGACATCCGGTCGCTGCTCCACGAGCTTGGAGGGAAGACTCACGGGGAGTTCATGCGGCAATTGCAAGGCTGAGAGTTCGAACTCCTCGACGAGCGACTCGCTGGGGAAGCGGCCGGCAAGGCGAGCCAGCAAGTCGCGTTGTTGCGCCAATTGCTTTTCCAATGGCGGAAGCATGGCCTGTACTTGCGCCAGTGCTGCTTCCTGCGCTACTACGTCCCCAGTGGCAATCTGTCCCAATTCGTATTGTCGTTTCAGCAACTCTAACGATTTGCTCTGGATATCTATAATCCGCCTAGTTGCTGCGATTTGACCTCGCAAAGCAGCCTCTTGAAGAGCTGCTGTAACAACATTGGAGGTCAGCGTAAGGTACGTAGCCTCGAGTTGGAATCGTTGCGAATCGGCTTGCGCTTTGAGCGACTCGACCTGTCGTCTATTGCCGCCGAACACATCCGGCACATAGGCCACGGCAACCTGAGCGGTATGAAGGCTATAGGTGTAGTTGCTGTTCGCGAGCGGACTGGTCAGCACCCCGGCAGTCTTTTGACGCGTTGGATTGAAGTTGGCTTCAACACTGGGCGAGAACGCACCCTGCTGTGCATAGACGTTTTCCCGGGCGACGCGCAGTGCGGCTTGTGCGGACTCCAAGTCGGGGTTGGCCTTGAGCGATTGTTCAATCAAGTCGTTGAGCGGTTTCGAATGGAACAGCGTCCACCATTGACCGGGTATGTCCATGTCTTTCACGAAGCGCTGCGCCTCTCCGCCCTTGACCTCGACCGATGCCGTCTGCGCGGGAAGTGGCTGCTGCGTGTAGCCATCGACAGTGGGCGCAGTCGGGCGTTGGAAATCAGGCCCGACCGCACATCCGGTTAAACTGAGGATAAATAAGATAATTATGATTCTATACACGGCCATGCCTCCTCTCCCGCGGTGGCCGCTTTGTGTTTTGACGATGTTCTACCCATCTTTCCAGGGCGAAGTAGTAGGTCGGCAGAATAAACAGCGTGAGCAGGGTAGCAAGCCCCAGACCGCCAACCACAACGGTGGCGAGGTTGCGCTGCACATCAGTGCCGATGCCGGTAGCCAACGCAGCAGGCAGCATACCTACAGTCGCCACAGTCGCGGTCATGAGCACCGGACGAAAACGCTCAACCGCACCTGACACTACAGCCTCGCGCAACGCCACGCCCTGCTCCCGCACCCGGTTGATGTTGGCAACCATGATGATGCCGTTTTGCACGGCCACCCCGAATAGCGCGATGAAGCCAACAGCGCTGGCGACATTCAGCGTCTCGCCGGTGAGGTGGAGCGAGATCAGACCTCCTAGGGTAGCCAGCGGCACTACGCCGAGGATCAACACCGCCTGACGCATCTTGCCGAATTCAGCAAACAGGAATACGGTCATGAGTGCCAGCACTATGCCCATGATCAACGTCAATCGGGCTTGGGCACGCTGCTGGTTCTCGAATTCACCGCCCCATTCAAGTCGATACTTGGTGTGATCGAAGCTCACCGACTGGCCGATCTTGCGCTGTGCCTCCGCCAGGTAATCGGACAGGGCGCGGTCCCGATTGTCGATTCGTACTAGCAGCACGCGGTGGCCCATCTCGTGTGTGACGTTGCTTTCGCCGGTCTGCTGTTTAATATGAGCAACCTCTGAAAGAGGGATTTGCGCGCCGCTGGAGGTAGTCAGTTCCAGCTTCCCAAGTGCCTCAGGATTGTTGCGGGTATTTTGCGGAAACCGCACGGTAACGTCGTACGTGCGGTCGGCCACATAGATTTTGCTGACCGGTGCACCGCCAATCCCAGTCTGAATCAGATTGGTGATATCCGATACGTTAATGCCGTAGCGTGCAGATGCTTCGCGGTCGATGTTGATGGCAATCTGGGGAATCGGAGGCTCTTGAAAGACAGAGGCGTCCGCTGTGCCCCGGATGCCGTGCAGTACGTTGACAATCTCCCCGCCGATGCGGCGCAACTCATTGAGGTCGTTGCCGATAATGCGGACGACTAGCGGGCTGTGCGAGCCGCCGATCGCATCGTAGACCATATCGATGATTGGCTGGCTAATACCGATCTCGAAGCCAGGCATCTGTTGCAAGCGGGCGTTGAGTCGCCGCAGAAACTCCGCCCTGGTCTCGCCCTTGGGCCAGGTATTGTATGGTTTCAGGCCTACGGGCGCTTCGATGTGGGAGGGCGTCCATGGGTCGGTTCCGTCATCGCTGCGTCCAAGCTGGGTGATGGCGTAAGATACTTCGGGAAATTCGAGCAGCGTGCGCCGCAGTTCTCCAGCCATCTCGCTGGCCTTATCGAACGACAGCCCGGTCGGCAATTGCACCTGCAGCCACAAGGCACCCTCATCCAGTTCGGGCAGGAATTCCCTTCCGGTGGTCACGCCCAGAGCAATCACGGCTATCAGCGCCGCTCCACCTATCATATATGCAATTCTCGGTACGGCCAGCATGCGCTCCAGTGCCCGGCGGAAGCAGTCTTGCAGCCATTGAAGCGGCCGGTTGCGGAAGACCGGCCGAGGTTTGCGAAAGGCTATATAGGCCAGGCCGGGAATCAAGGTAAAGGTGCACAGGAGTGCACCGAGCAGGGCATAGCCCACAGTATAAGCCATTGGTGAGAACAGCTTGGCTTCGGCCCGCTCGAACGAAAACAGCGGCAGGTAAGCGGTGATGATGATGAGGGTTGCAAAGAAAATCGGCCGCGCAACCTGTGTCGTTGTATTAAACACATCATGCTCGCTCAAGGCAGCGGAGGGGTCGGCCTCCCGCCTTCGCAGGATGGCCTCAGTCACTACGATAGCGCCATCCACTATAATGCCGAAATCGATAGCGCCAAGCGAGAACAGGTTGGCAGGCATCTTTGTGAAGTGCATTACTATAAAGACGACCACTAGGGCGAATGGAATGGTAACCGCTGCGATCAAAGCGCTGCGCGGGCTGCCAAGAAACAGTATCAGCACGATACACACCAGCCCGATCCCCTCAAGCACGGTATGGGAAACCTTGTGAATTGTATTTTGCACCAGATCGTCCCTGACGATGTAGGGAACAATGCGCACCCCAATGGGTCCGAGTTGTTTGCTCAGTTCCGCAACTTTGGTATGAATGCCTTTCAGTACCTCCGATGGATTTTGATACTTGAGCAGGTCCACTATGCCCTGTATGGTGTCGGGGTTGGTGTCTTTGCCGAGGATGCCCTCGCGCTCCTGATGGCTGTATGTCGTCCTGCCGAGATCGCGCACTAGGATTGGCACGCCGTTTCGCTGGGTGACAACGATATTGCCAAGGTCATCCAGCGTGTGTACCATGCCGATGCCGCGTATAACATACCCTTGCTCGCCTCGCGAGATGCGGCTGCCGCCAGCATTCGAGCTGTTGTTGTTGATTGCGGTGACCACGTCATTGAGGCCGACGCCATAACGCTGTAGTTGGGCCGGATCGAGCTCCAGCTGATACTGCATGGTGAAACCGCCGAAGTTGTCTACGTTAACCACTCCAGCGACCTGCTCAAGTGCCGGGATTACTATCCAACGCTGGATTTCCGAAAGTTCCATCAGGTTCCTGGTATCAGATTCCAGCGTATACCGGTAGATTTCACCAACTGGGCCTGTTACCGGATCGAGGCCCGGCTGGATGCCGGCCGGCAGGCTGACCTGGTTGATGCGATCCATGATGCGCTGACGCGACCAGTAGTCTTCGGCACCGTCGCGGAAAACCAATGTAATGAGAGAAAGACCGAACGTGCTGCTCGAGCGCATGGACTCAAGGTTGGGGGTGCCGGCCAGCGCACGCTCTAACGGGATCGTGATCTGTTGCTCCACCTCTTCGGAGGCGAGCCCGGGCACCTGGGTGACAACCTGTGCTGTGACATCGCCGATTTCCGGGTATGCCTCGACTGCCATTTTCGTCCAGGAGTAATAGCCGAAAATGGAGAGAAGGATCGCTACCATAATTGCAACGAACCGCTTGCGAAGACAGATGCTGATGACGCGGTTAATCATTGAGCAGCACTCCTCCCTTGACAATGATGCGGTCGCCGGGATTCAACCCCTGGTCGATACGTGCGCCATCGCCCTCTCCATAACCAGGGAGCACCGGGCGCCTGATGAAAGTCCATGGCGCAACCTCGATGAATACTATAGTGCTGTCGTTATTCATGAGGAGGGCGGAATTCGGCACAAACACCGAGGATTTCTGCGGTATATTGAAGCTTGCGTTGGCAAACATATTGGGTTTGAACTTGCCGGCCGGATTGGAGAAAGCTATCCGCACTTTGTTGCGACGCGTGTCCGGTTCTACCACAGCGCTTACGAATGCGACAGTACCGCGAAAAACCTGTTCCGGGTAGGCTGCGAAGGACACGTCGACGAACTGGCCCTTGGCAATGTGGGCGATGTCGATCTCAGGCACGTTCGCCGTGACCCAAATCGAATCCAAATTTGCAATCATCATGAGCGATGCGGTTAGATCGTTGACGAAAGCTCCTGGCGCGGTCGTGAGTGCGGTGACGCTTCCGGTCATTGGCGCGGTGAGTATCAAGAGGCGTGACCCGTCTTTAGGCTGGGATGAAACGCCGATTTGTTTGAGCCGCGCTTCGGCACGCTTGAACTCGGCCTTGGCTTGGGCATAATCGCTCTCGGCCTGCTCTAGATCCTTAAGTGCTCCAGCGCCGGCTTTGTGCAAGCCGCGCACTCGCTCCAGAGTGAGCTCGGTGCGTTGCAGCGCGTCGCGCGCTTTGTCGTCATCAGCATATGCCTGCGCGAGGTCGCCCGATTCGATCACAGCGAGCGGCTGACCTTTTACTACGTGGTCGCCCAGATGGACTCCAAGCTTGACCACTTTGCCTGCCATCGGCGGTAGGATATTGACCGTGCGCGCGGGGTCTGCCTCTACTGCGGCTGGCAACACCAGCATGTGGGGACTGTTTTTCACGGTGACCTGTTGCACGAGCAACCGCGAACGCAGCGCGGAACCTTGGGGTATAAGGAATTTGTCGCCTTGACGAATAAGAGCTGGCGGTGTATTCTCCTGCACGGCAGCGTGGCCGATCGAGTGGAGCCAGTGTGTGCTCAACTCAATGCCCACCACGAATATCACTATTGCGACGCCTATAAGAGCAAAGCTTTTTTGCCGTGCATAGTCTTTTAAAATCGACATACGATACAGAACCCATAGAAACCTTTTATTCATTACTCCTCCTCCATGTACTGTCTTTCGAACCTGTCAATTCCTCCAACCACTGCGATGCTCATGAATCTCAATTATTGTTAATGATAATCATTATCATATAAAGGGTAAAAAAATTACCTACATTTTCCGCACGTTCCGTAGATCTCAAGCTTGTGCCGCTGGGGGATAAAGTCGTTCGCCACGGCAAGCTTATTCTGGAGCATCTCTATTTTCTTGTCGTGTACCTCAATGAATGTTCCGCACTTCAGGCAGATCAGATGATCGTGATGTTCCTGTCCGTAGTGCTGCTCGAACCTCGCCCTGTTGTTGCCGATCTTGATCTCATCCGCGATGCCGCATTCCGCCAGAAACTTCAGGTTGCGGTGAACCGTCGCATATCCAATATTAGGATTCTCCTTTCTGAGGACATTATACAAATCCTCAACGGTGATATGTTTTTTGGATGAAAGAAACGTTTCTAGGATGGCCTTCCGCTGGCTCGTGTACCGCAGCCCGCGCTCTTTCAAGCAATCAATGAAAATGTCTCGCGCTTCTTTCATCTCGATTCCAGTCATAATTAATAGTAATGATAATCATTGTCAATAATGTCACAAAGCGTTCCGATTTGTCAAGAAATATTTCCAGGGTTGCTTTTGTTAAAGAACATTTCTCTCTCAGAAATCATCAAAGACTATTTTCTCCCGACTAGTTGAGTAGTGAATGATGTCCTCAGCAACCGGGTCTTTTCAAAGGAGCGTCCTTCGGGTGAAGTTGTTTCTCCCAGAAGACTATCTTCACCTGAAAAAAGAGAGGGGCGTAGCAGATTGGGACCTGTGATGTAGTGGCTGCTACTTCTCACCTTCAGGTCTTTCAAAAGACGTTTATTTCCGCTCGTAGTGTTGAGGGTATTTCGGATTCCTGAAAGTCTCAAGTAGTCGGTGTAACAAACAAATAAATGAAATTGACAAGTCCCTCCTTATGGAGTACCCTTTTAACTAAAAAGCCAGATAGCGAAGGGAAAATATTGAATGACATATCGGCATCCGTTCTCAGTTTTCTTTTTAAATTGGATAACAGGTTTGATGTATGCGTTTGTATGGTATGCCCAAACAGGGGATGACATGGTTAAAAATGGGATAAAAATACCGCCTGGAATTTTGACCACTTTTAAAGTATTAAGGGTTATGGTTTTTGTTGTTATTCTTCCCGCTGTAATCGTATATGCCTTTGAAAATTCGTTTACTGGTATCTTTTGGCATTTGCTGACACAAGTGTTCCTTCCGATTTCAGGCTTAGTGATTATTGCTATGTTTTTGACTAAGCCCTTTTTGTTGTGGAAATTTGCCGACTACGTGCCAGCGATGACGGGGACAAAAAGTGCTGGACTCTATTTTTTATTACTTTTATTCTTGCCAGGGATTGGCGAGGCAATAATACAGAATGATTTTAATAAATATAAGGGCTGAGAAAATATGATGATTGTATAAACCCTCTCTCTTGATGTCAGGAAAAGGTATAAGTTAACCGAGAGGAAGAAGCCTACCGTAACGACGCCTCATTATTTACTAACTCTAGTAAAAAGAATTGGAGATTGAATCATGAAAGAAAAATGGATGATAACGGTTATGATAGGACTGCTTTTGTTGTCGTTCTTGTCAACTGTTGCCTCGGCTGCGAAAGAAAGCTGTACGACTGAGCTGAATACTTGCACGACTAACCTAAATACTTGCTCAACTAACCTAACTAATGCACAGACGAACCTAACTAATGCACAGGCGAACCTGAATACTTGCACAACCAGCTTAGGAACGTGCAATACGAACCTGACTAATGCACAGACGAATTCTGCGACTTGCCAAACGAACTTGGGGGCTTGTAACACGAACTTAGGGACATGTCAAACCAATGCACAGACGAGTTTGTCGACTTGCCAAGCGAACTTAGCGACTTGCCAAGGGGCTGGAACGGAGACAACACCCCCGCCATCATGGTACCAGAAGCTCACGTGTGACAGCAAAGGCGACTGTCCTCGGTTTGAAATGCTGGCGGACTGGAACAATGATGCTGTCTTGGATAACGAGACCGGCCTTGTCTGGGAACAGTCGCCCAGCACTGCCCTTTTTGCTTGGTACGAGACTGGCCCCCATTGCAACGAGTTGACATTGAGTAATCGAATGGGATGGAGAGTTCCAACGCTGCAGGAGTTGTTGAGCCTAGTGGACCAATCAATTGGTCCTCTCACACCTTATATACCCATGCTCCCTATCGGTAATCCTTTTTCTAATGTGCAGTCGTCCTACTACTGGTCGGCTACTAGCATCGCAAACGATGACAGCAACGCCTGGGTTCTGAATTTCAACAGTGCGTACGTAGGCCCCAACGCTAAGACCGCCACCAGCTTCGCATGGTGTGTGCGAGGGGGGCAAGGTGTTAGTGCTCAGTAACTGGGTGATTTGAGTGATTCTGGGGTGCAGGGAGTAAAACTCTAAACCCCTCTCTTTTTCTCATATGTAGTGAATCTCTAAAATTGACAAGTCGTTCCTTGTGATGTACCATTTTCCTAAAAAGGCAGGCAGAAACAGGGAGGGTTAAATGGTTTATAAAAAATGTGTAGCAGTCATTCTAGCTCTATGCTTCCTGGTCGGGACTTCGGCTTTATGTGCGGACACGAAGTCGAAGGAATATTATTGCAAAGAGGCACGCAGGCTAGAAAGAGCAATAGAGAGTGCCCGTCAAAGACTTGACGAGTACCAGACAAGCAAATATAGAACCCAGAACATGCAAATGTATTATCAGAATCAGGTTCAGGACGCTCAGAAAGACTACGACGATTTCGTGGCAGATTCTTACCGAGAAGGAGCTCAACCTGGCTGGCTCCGCTGTCAA
>Ga0074045_10003132_pt1 | contig 14977 bp, 16 predicted proteins | sample BogForMeECP23OM2_FD_94442 | JGI IMG/M metagenome (GOLD analysis project Ga0074045, IMG submission 94442) | Bog forest soil microbial communities from Calvert Island, British Columbia, Canada - Bog Forest MetaG ECP23OM2 | ecosystem: Environmental > Terrestrial > Soil > Wetlands ...
CTCCTCAAAAAGTTGCGAAAGAGGAATTGAACGGAGCTGTCCCATCTGCCGGAGACGGGAATAGTGCCGAGTCGGAGGACTCGGGGGATGCGCAGATTTTTATCGTGTTAGTGGCATTGTGCACCGCACTCGCCGGGACAGCTGTAATTCTCTACCTAATATCAAAGCGCGCTTCTCAGAAAGAAGAAGCAAAAGTCATTTCTCAAGAAATCAAACCGGAAGTACACCCCGCGATATCGGTGCCATTGGTTCCCGTTCAAAAGCACATAGAACATGTCGAAGTCTATGGTAATGAAGAGCCGATAGAAGAGGATGCTGTCGTCGAATTGGCTCAACGCTATCAACGCGGACAGGGAGAGATGCAATTGCTTTTCAGTATTCAAGCTCACGAAAATGGAGAAGCTCTGTCCGCAAATCTGATCCAAACATCTTCATCGCCGAAAGCGAAGGGAAACACCAAAAAGCGTGTAAAGAAATTTGGTCTCGGGAAGAGCGAAGTTGAGCTTCTCATGCGGCTTCAGAAGTGCGGCACGTCAGCCAATCACCCACAGAGGATGTTATGATAAAAGGAATTTACGCGGCAGGTTCGGGTTTGATGCCCCGGATGCTCAAGCTTGAAGTGATCGCAAATAATCTCGCGAATATCAGTACGACCGGCTTCAAGCGGGACAATATTTTTGTCCAGATTATGAAAGACACAGGCGTCGAACAGGCAAAGGGAAACGGAGATCTTTCCGGTCTGAAGGTGAGGGAATATACGGACTTTTCGGAAGGTTCAATGAACCAGACAGGCAATAAGCTCGACCTCGCCATTCAGGGTTCCGGTTTTTTCGCCGCCGAAACGCCGAACGGTGTGCGCTACACGAGAAACGGCAGCTTCAGCCTTTCAACCGATGGAACGATTGTTACTTCTCAAGGATATCCGGTGCTGGGAACGGGAGGGCCTATTCAATTGCCCAATATACAGAATTTAACTCAAGGTGAGATCTCCATTAACGAAAGTGGTGAAGTTGTGGCTGACGGGAAAAAAATCGGGACGCTCCAGATCGCACAGTTTCCTGATACTTCTGTTTTGAAAAAAGACGGCGGAACATATTTCGTCGCAGACGGAGATTCGAAAAGCAGCGTCGCTGACGGAAAAAGTACGGTCATCCGGCAGGGATATCTTGAGGATTCGAACGTCAACGGAATCGAGGAAATGGTTCAGATGATTGAATTGAGCCGGGGTTTCGAATCGGCCCAAAAAACGATGATCTCGCAAGACGGAACACTTGACAAAGCGAACGACGTAGGCAAGTTGTAGAAAGAAATGGGCTCGTTCCCGGCTGAGAGGCCGGAAGTTCGAGCTAGGACGAATTCATCAATCAAGGAGTATTTATGAACAGAGCATTGCGAACGGCGGCGACAGGAATGTTCGGACAACAACTTAACGTTGACATTATCGCCAACAATCTTGCCAACGTCAACACGACCGGTTTCAAATCGAGCAGGGCCGATTTTCAAGACCTGATGTATCAAACATTGAAAACAAGCGAAATATCCGACAACCCTAACGTGCAGCAGGCAACCGAAATCCAGGTGGGGAACGGAACGATCCCGGTGGCGACACCAAAAAGTTTTGCACAGGGAGACATCACGCCAACCGCCAATCCGCTCGACGTCGCGATTCAGGGGGATGGTTTTTTCCAGATACGCCAACCGGACGGTACGACAGCGTATTCGCGGGATGGATCTTTCCAGATATCAGGCGAAGGGGAATTGGTAACGGCGCAAGGCAATATCGTTGAGCCGGGGTTAACACTCCCTTCAGATACTACCAGCGTTTCGGTCGCACAGGATGGAACAGTCAACGCGACTGTCGCAGGACAAACTACGCCGTCCAAAGTGGGACAGCTTGAGTTGGCAAAGTTTGTAAACCCCGTGGGCTTAAACCCGATCGGCGGCAACCTTTACACGGAGACACCTGCTTCCGGTAAGCCGATTCTTGGAGCTGCAGGAAGTGAAGGTTTCGGTACATTGATGCCGCAGTCGCTCGAAGCGTCTAATGTCGATGTTGTCTCAGAGATGGTCAACATGATCGTTGCTCAACGGGCATACGAAATCAATTCAAAGACGATTCAGACGGTCGAAGATATGCTGACGATGGCAAACAACCTTCAACGCTGATAGGGTAAAGTTTCGATGAGCGGAATTTTAACCATAATGACTTTTATTCTTCTTGGCCAGACGAACGTCGTCGAGGTAGACGAGATCAAGAGCGCCGTGAGCCAGTATGTTTTTTCGCGTTTGGACTCAACGATGCGGAAAGATGCGATTATAGAATTTCACGGCGGCCTTGAACGGGTAAGCATATCGGGGAGTGAACATACACTTCGTGTTGGATTGGGGGAAGAGCGAGTTTTGCGCGGGATAGTCTGTCTTCCTGTGGAGATCACCAGCGGTGGAAAAGTGGCGCGAGAAATGCTGGTATCGCTAAAAATTCGGCTCTTCGGCCAAGTCCTCGTCGCTGGTCGGCAATTCGGGCGCCACTCAAATGTTTTTGATCAAGATGTGGGCACCCGATACGCCGAATTAACATCAATGCCCGATGATGTCGTCATGCGCAAAGAGCAATTGAGCGGCAAACGAACATCCAGGATTATCGGTGCGGGCTCCATTCTACGGGAAAGCTCGCTGGAATTGATCCCGCTTGTCTTCCGCGACGAACAGGTCACTCTTATCGTTAGGGCAGGACACGTGAAGCTCTCGATGAAAGGTGTGGCAAAAGATGACGGGGTTTTCGGGAGCATGATCGAAGTTCAGAAGCTTGATTCACACGAACGAATCGAAGCTGTAGTCATTGATGAACATACGGTTCAAGTTACGACGGAGTAAAGTTATGACAAAGAAATTCATTCTCATATTATGTATCATGAGCATCCTTGCATCGAAGAATGCGATCTCTCAGGACATGCGCGAAAATCTGTCGAGATCATTGTTCTCCGACCAGAAGGCAAATCATGTCGGAGACGCAGTGACCATCCTCGTGGTTGAAACGTCGAGCGCGTCCAACACCGCACAAACGACCGCATCGCGAACGAGCAACCTCTCTCTGACAGCCACCGGAAATCTTTCGTCGACTCCCACCGGTACCACTCCGGGTGTGAGTGCGACAGTCGGAACGACGAATTCGTTCACAGGCCAAGGGGGGACTTCGAGTGCGGGATCGATACAGGCAGAAATCAGCGCTACGGTAGATTCGGTCCTTCCCAACGGGAATCTCTTCGTCGTCGGGAACCGGAGGATTGTCATTAACGGCGAGGAACAAATTATAAAAATTTCCGGCGTCGTCCGTCCGTCCGATATCCAAATGGACAACAGTGTTTATTCATACAACATTTCGGATGCGACGATAATTTTTACGGGGAATGGAATCGTGTCCCGGGCGCAGGAGCCGGGTTGGCTGACAAAATTCCTCCACTGGATATTTTGAGGGAAAGGCATATGAAAACATTGAAGATCGTCATCATCGCTCTATTGTGTTTCATGTTTGCGGTTTCGGTGTATGCGGGGTCGCGGATAAAAGATATTGCCTATTTGCAGGGTATACGTAACCAGCAACTGATCGGCTACGGACTGGTGGTTGGACTCAACGGCACGGGTGATTCTCAACGCTCCACCTTCACCCTGCAGTCAGTCTCCAGCATGTTGAAAAGGTTCGGCATTACGGTTCCTCAAAGTGATTTGCGATTGCGAAATGTTGCGGCGGTGATCGTCACGGCGTCTATTCCCGGTTTCTCGAAGGAGGGGGGTATTATTGATGTTATTGTCTCATCGCTCGGTGATGCAACAGGGCTCCAGGGGGGAACGCTGCTGATGACACCTCTTTCGGGACTTGACGGCTCCGTGTATGCCACAGCTCAAGGCCCGGTTTCTGTTGGAGGATTCAGCGCGAGTGCAGGCGGCAACGAGGTGCGCCGTAACCACACCGCGGCTGGAAGAGTTCCGGGAGGGGCGACCATCGAAAAAGCGATGGTTTCGGAATTCAGCAAAGACTGGTCTATGTATGTCGTGCTCATGCAGTCGGATTTTACGACCGCCGAGAGAATCGCAAGTGCGGTAAACACGAAATTCAAAAGTCAAATCGCTATTCCGAAAGATGGCTCGACGATTGCGGTGAACGTTCCAGAAGAATACCGCCAGGAAGGAAAACTTGTCGAGTTTGTCTCGCTCGTTGAATTGCTTGAAGTTTCTCCCGACGTTGCTGCAAAAGTCGTGATCAACGAGCGGACCGGTACGATCGTCATCGGCGGAAATGTCTCCATCCTGCCGGTTGCAATCTCTTGCGGCGGTCTCAACATCGAAATTCAATCGACCCCCGTTATTTCGCAGCCGGGGCCATTATCGAACGGAACTACGGTTTCGACTCAAATGACGACGCTTACAGCAGGGCTGGATTCTTCAGCTGTCTATGCTCTCGAAGGCGTCGCCACGGTTCAAGATGTTGCAAAAGCGCTTAACTCGATGAAAGTTTCGCCGCGCGACATCATTGGAATTTTCCAGGCTCTCAAAGAAGCCGGCGCACTGAAAGCGGAATTGGTAATTATTTAAATGGCGACTTCGAATGACATATCGCCCATCAACAATGCTCCGACCAACGGAATTACCGACGACGCCTCCAAAGCAAAACTTCAGAAGGCGACAAAGGATTTTGAATCCCTTTTTGTCGGATATATGCTTAAGGGAATGCGCAGCACTATCCCGAAGTCGGGCATGGAAAAGGACGAGTACGGAGGAGATATGATGGAAGGGATGTTTGACATGGAGTTTGCCAAATATATTTCCAACAACAGCAATCTCGGGCTGGGGGCGATGTTATACAAGAAATTAACGGGCGAGGATATGCCGAAAGCCGCGCATCAGTCGTACGTTGTGCCTTCAACTCCGGCGCAGCCGGCGAATACTCCGAGCGCCAAGGCGGCTTCTCAACCCATCGCACCGACCGCTTCCGTCCAAAAGCGAATCGAAAGCTACAGCGACACGATTCAGGCCGCATCGCAAAAATACGGCGTGAATCCGAATCTTATTAAGGCGGTGATGGCGAGCGAGTCGGGGGGAAAGCCGTATGCCCAATCATCAAAAAACGCGAAAGGACTCATGCAATTAATCGACTCAACCGCGGTCGATATGGGAGTGCACAATGTGTGGAACCCTCAACAAAATATTTTTGGCGGGGCGAAATATTTGAAGCAAATGCTCGATAAATTTCAAGGAGACTTGCCGAGTGCAGTAGCGTCATACAATGCCGGACCGGCCGCAGTGGAAAAGCAAGGCGGCGTTCCGGCGATCAAGGAAACGAAGGATTACGTATCGAAAGTACTCAACTATCTTCAACAGTTTGAACAGCAGGAGATGTACAACAATGACGACAATTGACCAATTTGCAGAAGTTCTCAAAACCGAGGCCGATGTTGCCGATGCAATACTTGGAACGCTTTACGAACAACAACAGGCGATCATTCATTTCCGGGATGGCGCGATTATGGCGGCGGTAGAACGTGAGCGGCAATTGATTGAGCCGATGGAATCACTCGAACGAGAGCGGGAGAATCTTTGCCGTGCGTTCGACAGTACGACACGCCCAGAGATGAGCGGGAAGTTCAGCCTTTCAGGACTCGCCCGGCAGCTGCCGCGGCACGAGGCTGCGAAAATTTTGGGTGCGGGAAAAATACTGAAGGGAAAAGTGGAAAAGATCATGACGGTAAACAATCAGAACAAAATGCTTTTGGAACATTCGCTTCGTTTTGTGCGCCATAGTCTGCGGATTATGACGAATAATTACACAAAGAAGTTGATCGACACTACAATGTAGCGAGGAGACAATGGCAGGACTGAACGATGTAATGAATTCCGCCCGGAGCGCACTCATTGCGCAGCAGCTCGCGCTCGAGGTGACATCGAACAACGTTGCGAATGCAAATACTCAAGGCTATTCGCGTCAGAGAGTCGATTTCGAGGAAAGCCCTTCGGTGCCGACAAATTACGGCCTACTAGGAACGGGCGTTACCGCAGATAATATCGGCGGCTTGCGCGACAGCATGATAGATCAGCAGTTCTGGGGGGCGAGCGACTCTAACGGCATGGCGACTACTCAGGAGACAATTCTCTCACAGGTCGAGGCGGCTGTCAACGAACCATCCGATAACGGCCTGAGCGAGACGATGAATAGTTTTTTCAGCGCTTTTCAAAGCCTTTCGGCTCAGCCTGATCAAAGCGCCGCACGCAACAACGTTGTGCAGCAAGGACAACTTCTTGCGCAGTCGTTCCACAGCATTCAATCGAGCATTGCGCAATCACAAAGCAATATTGTGAGCGATGTCCAGAGTCAGCTTGCGAACATCAATCAATTAACGAGCGACATCAGCAATCTTGACGTGAAGATTGCGAACGCAACGTCGCAAGGGATGCAGGCAAGTGATTTGGTGGACCAGCGGGACCTCAAGATTGACACTCTTTCGGGTCTGGTCAAGGTCAACGTATCCGATGAGGGGGACGGATCGGTGATGGTCTCGGTCGGCGGCGCGTTGGTCGCTTCCAAGTCCGGAGCAGTGGCTCTTACTTCCAACATAACAGGAAGCCAAATACAAATCTTTGCCGGCAGTTCGACGCAGCCCACTCAGATTACTTCAGGAGAACTTGGAGGGGATTTGCAATGCTACAATACGACAATCCCGGGCTATTTGTCCAGCCTGAACGCTACTGCCAATGCACTCATCACTCAGGTAAATACCCTCCACGCCGCCGGATATGGAATCGACACCCCGCCGACAACAGGCGTTGACTTTTTCACCGGCACGTCGGCAAGCGATATCAATGTGAACTCTGCCGTCGTCAATGACCCGAACGAAATTGCCGCTTCCTCAGACGGGACGGCAGGGGACAACCAAGTGGCGCTGGCGCTGGCGAACCTCCAGAATCAGCCGGTAATGAACGGCGGAACCCAGACAATCCCCCAATACTATGCCTCATTCGTCAGCAGCGTTGGTTCAGCGATCGATGCCGCACAAAATACTTCGTCCAATCAACAATTAGTCATCAATCAGCTCCAGACCCAGCGTTCGTCCGTCTCGGGCGTATCGATTGATGAAGAAATGACGAATCTTACGATGTTTCAAAATGCCTACCAGGCGGCGTCGGAGGTTGTAAACGTGGTAGACGAACTAATGCAAACACTCATCACAATGGTGCAATAATGAGAGTAACAGAAAGCAGCATCGCATCGAGTTTTCTCTATAATATTAACGAAACGAACGAACGTATCACGCAGGAACAAACCGAGTTGGCAACCGGTAAGGCCGTGAACAAAGTTTCGGACAATCCGCAGGCGACGGGTACGATTTTGCAATTGAAGTCGCTCATCAGCAACAATACTCAATACCAGCAGAACACCACGGAAGCACAATCGCAAGCCCAGGCGACGGAATCGGCATTGAGCAGTTTCACCAATATCATGATAAGCTTGAAAGGGATTCTCGCGCAGGCGACGAATGGGACACTTTCTAGTGAAGACCAGCAAACCTATGCCGATCAAGTGGACCAGCTCCTCGGGCAGGGAGTCGATTTGGCCAATACGCAGTCAAACGGAGTGTACATCTTCGGCGGTACAAACACGCTTCAGCAGCCCTTTACTCTCGCAGCGGATGATTCTTCCGTTACCGCAAACCCAAACGGCATCACCGGCTCGATCCAGGTTCCCGTCAACGAGGGCATCAATCAGACCGTGAACATCGACGGACAGCAAGCATTTCAGGGAACGGCGATTTTCAACCTGATGATACAGGTTCGGGATGCGCTCCAATCAGGACAAAGTCCGACAACGGCACAGGCCACATCCGTCGACACATATATCGATGACGTCGCGAATGCAACTGGGAAAGCAGGCGCCATTATGCAGAACCTCACCGCCAACAGTACGATGCTTTCCAACCAACAGACGCAGCTGCAGCAATTGCTTTCGGTTCAGCAAGACTCGGATGTGGCGGCGGTGACACTCAAAATGAATCAAGACCAACTGGACCTTCAGGCGGCACTCAGTTCCGGGGCGAGCGTTCTCCCGGCTACACTTTTGAATTTTTTGGGTAAAACGTGAAAAAGTCTCTCGACATAGGAACCGTGGGCGGTCTCCTTCTCGGAATCATATCGATCTTCGGATCGTTTGTCCTGGAAGGGGGTGCTGTGGGAGCTCTTCTGCTGATTCCCGCTATGGTCATCGTGTTTGGCGGAACGTTCGGCGCTGCAATGATCGGCACGTCCATGAAAAATTTCATGGGGATTGGAGGACTCATCAAGATGGCTCTTTTCCCTCCGCAGTTCGAAGTGAAAGGGGCGATAGAGCAGATTGTGAAATTCTCAACGGTCGCCCGCAAAGACGGACTCCTTGCCCTGGAGAAGGAACTCGACAGCGTCGAGAATCCGTTCATGAAGAAGATCCTCCGGTTTGCGATCGACGGAACCGACCCGGAAGTGCTTCGTTCTCTTGCAGAGACGGAACTGGTCAACGCTGCGCAGCGGCACGCAAAGAGCAGTTCGATCTTTCAAAAAATGGGGGGATACTCTCCAACGATGGGTATCATCGGAACAGTGATGGGGCTGATTGCAACGCTTGCCGCTGCGGGTGAAGATCCGAATTTACTTATCCATCACATTGCGAGTGCATTCATCGCCACGCTGTGGGGTGTTTTTATGGCAAATGTTGTGTGGCTGCCGATCGCGGACAAACTGAAGTATATACAGGGGGAAGAGAATCTCTTTATGGAAATTATCGTCGAGGGAATTCTGTCGATTCAGGTGGGAGAAATTCCTTCGGTTATCAAAGCCAAGTTGAACAGTATGCTCCCTTCAAGCCAACAGGAGACATAGTAAAGTGAAGAAGAAGGAAAAACAGGCAGAGCACGATAACGAAGAACGCTGGCTTCTGACGTATGCCGACCTCATTACTTTGCTGCTGGGATTGTTCGTCATCCTGTACGCGATGTCCAAAATTGATGCCGGGAAATACGCAGAGATGGTTTCAGCGATGGGGGGCGTTTTCGGGAAAGAAAAGCCGGGCGTTCTTCAGGGTCAGCCGGGAATGATGCAGTCGGTGATGCCTCAACTTCAGAGCGAACGTCAAAAGATAGAAAAGGAAATCCAGGATGCTCTGGGTTCCGGGATGAAGAAAAATCTGGTCAGCGTTTCGCAAAATGAACGAGGAATTACCATCCACATCATGGAAGAATTGTTGTTCAATTCAGGAAGCGCAGAGTTCAAGGCCTCGTCGCTGATTGTGCTCGATTCTCTTGCGAGTGTCTTGAAGAAGCTTCCGAACGATATCCGCATCGAAGGGCATACGGATAATGTTCCAATCAGCACATCGCAGTTTCCGTCGAATTGGCATCTCTCGGTAGCGCGCGCGGTGAACGCCGGGTACTATCTTATCCAAAAACATGGGCTTGACCCGGAAAAAGTTTCTGTCGTAGGCTATGCTGAATACCGTCCCCTGGTTCCCAACACGACCGATGAGAACAGGTCGCATAATCGCCGCGTCGACATCGTGATTCTTACGAATGTTCCCCGCGAACCGGCGACCGTCAACCAAAACCAAAAGTCCAACAACAACCAACCGAGGCCGCAACCATGAAATGGAAAAATCGCCAATTCGGCGAACTTGAATTCGATGACGACCACGTCCTGACGTTTCCCCAGGGAATCATCGGGTTCGAGGACTGCCGGCGCTTTATTCTCATAAACGACGAAGACTCTCAACCGTTCCGATGGCTTGTTTCCATCGAAGATGAAGACCTTTCTTTTCCGTTGCTCAACCCGCAACTCTTCGTCCCGAATTATCAAGCCGGCGATCGGCAGAAGGAGAATTCGACCGTCCTGGTCGTAGCAACACTGAACAAGGAAATCGAAAATTCCACGGTGAATTTGCGAAGTCCGGTCATCATCATGAACGAGAGCAGAACGGGAAAACAAATCATCCTCGAACAGGAGGTATACGCTCTGCAGCATCCGCTCTTCGTCGCACCTCAATCACCCGTGAAAGGATAGGCATATGCTCGTTCTCAGCCGAAAATTCGACGAGAGTATCATGATCGGTGATTCCGTGGTCATCAAGGTTCTTTCGATCCAGGATGGCCAGGTGAAAATCGGAATTGAGGCCCCGAAGGAAGTAAGAATCCTGAGGAGGGAGATTTACGATGAGATCCACAGGTCGAATGCACAGGCGGCGAAAGCATCCAAGGGTGCCGCAATGAGGGCAGCTAAAATGCTGCAAAAGAAAGTTCCGCCGGGCAATCCCGGTACATGATAACTCTCAACGGTCAACAGCATGCGAAGCGTGTGTGTTGGCATAAACAATTATTGAGCAAAGAAAGCCATGTTCATCTTTATTGGAATAGCCGTTGTCATTGCAGGAGTCATGGGAGGTTTCATGCTTCACGGCGGCCCCCCGGCCGTCCTTCTGCAATGGAGTGAATTCTTAATCATCGGCGGTGCCTCCGTAGGTTCACTGCTCGTGGGTACGCCGCTTCCGGTTCTCATCCGCGTTATTGGAAATCTCGCATCGCTTTTCAAGGGGGACCAATACACAAAAGCCGAATATCTGAACCTGCTCAAATCGCAATTCGAACTTTTCAGTATTGCGCAGCGGGATGGACTGATTAATATTGAAGCTCATATCGAAAAGCCTGAAGAAAGTGCGATCTTTAAGAAGAATAATTTTTTCCTCCACCATCATCATGCGTTATCATTCCTTTGCGATTCCATGAAGCTGATGTTGGGTGGCGGCATAGCCCCTCACGATCTCGAAGCGCTTCTCGATGCAGATCTAGAAACTCACCATGAAGAGTCCGCCTCGGGACCAAACTTGATGTCGAAACTCGGCGATGCTCTCCCGGGTCTTGGCATTGTGGCGGCTGTTCTCGGAATCGTGATTACAATGCAGGCGATCGACGGCCCTCCCGCGGAAGTGGGTGAGAAAGTTGCCGCAGCATTGGTCGGGACATTCCTCGGCATTTTGATGTCGTACGGATTTGTCCAGCCGCTGGCGAACCACATGGAAATTCTCAACCAATCTGAAGCGCGTTATTTTGAGTGCATCAAAACCGGCGTGGTCGCATTCGCGAAAGGGAATGCACCGACGGTCGTTGTTGAGTTTTCGCGGCGCGTGATCTTCAACGAAGTACGCCCATCGTTCACCGAGCTTGAATCTGCGATCAAAGAGCTTCGCTCGTCCAACACGCAGGCAACCCAACAGGCAGCCGCATGAATCATTCCGGCACCGACGTTCCCATTCGGATCGTAAAAAAGAAAGTAGGCCATGGCGGCCACCATGGCGGAGCATGGAAAGTTGCGTACGCTGATTTTGTCACTGCGATGATGGCGCTGTTCATCGTTCTATGGATCGTTGGCCAAAGCAAGCAGGTGAAACAGTACGTCGCAAATTACTTCAAAGACCCCGGGGCTTTTTTTGAGAGCACAAAAGGGGGAGGGATGTTTCAAGGGTCCAACCTTGTCGGTAAAGAGCAGGTCCTCGACGAATACCTGAAGAGAGACGAGGAAAAGCTGAAAGAGGCGACGGAGAGCATTCTCAAAAATTTGGGCAAGGATGCTTCAATCTCCAAATTGATCGACCAGATCAAGATTGACACTGTGGAAGAAGGAATGCGTATTGAATTGCTGGAAGCGACGAAGGCCTATTTCTTCGACGTGGGAACGGCAACTCTCAATCCCGAAGCACTCAGAGTTCTTGCAATTATTGCAAAGGAAGTCGGGAAACTTCCCAATAAAGTGATCGTTGAAGGTCATACCGACAGCCGCCCTTATTCTCGCGCGGACGGGTACACGAATTTTGAATTGAGTGCAGATCGGGCGAACAGCGCCCGCCGCGTTCTTGCCGTCAACGGGATCAGGGAACATCAGATCGATGAAGTCCGCGGTTATGCCGACACACGGTTGCGAAATGTGAAGGATCCGTATGATGTCACAAATAGAAGAATAAGCATTATCATCGAATGGCAGGATGGAAAGCATCATGGGATTAAGTGAAAAGGTGAGGATCCTGCTCGTCGATGACGACCCGGCTCAGATCAGAATTGCTTCGTACATTCTAAGGAAAAAAGAATTGTATGACGTGATCACTGCCCTGGATGTATCGACTGCCTTCGACATGGCCGAGGAGAAGAGCCCGGCGCTTGTGATCAGCGATTTCCACCTTCCGGGAGACGATGGTCTTGTCCTTTGCCAAAAGATCAAGACACACCAGAAGTTGCGGAACACGATGTTCATGTTTCTGACCGCGGAGTCGGACATCGGGCAAAAGGTCAAAGCGCTCGAACTCGGCGCTGACGACTTTATTTCCAAGCCGTATAATGAGAATGAATTTCTATCAAGAGTCCAGGTTCTCTTGCGGATTAAACGCTTGCAGGATGAACTGCAGCGGGATGGGGATGAGTTGCGGGAGGCGAACAAAACGCTCCACCATCATTTTGCGGGGATCGTCGGCCTTCTTACCAAATTCATTACTCTTCGTGTGCCCAACGCATCCTCGAACGCCGAAAAAGCTGCCCGGATGTGCCTTTGGATGGGTGAGCGATTGCATTTGGAAGACCATGAAATGCATGCACTAGAACTGACCGCTAGGCTTCACGAAATTGGCAAGATCACATTTCCCGATACTCTCTTCAAGCGTCACCCTCACCAATTGACCGAGGAAGAATGGAGTAGGTTTCTTGAGTTCCCGTTGCTCGGAGAAACGCTTCTTCAAGGAATTCCGGAATTACAGCAAATTGCAAAACTGCTCCGTCATCAACTTGAGAATTTTGACGGATCGGGTTTCCCCGATAAACTGATGGGGGATGAGATTCATTTATGCTGCAGGATTTTACGGGGAGTGAATTACCTGGAACAAGCGACGCGTACCGATGTGGCCGGCCCCGAAAACCAATTTGAAAGTCTCTCCAAAGCGCGAGGTACAACCCTCGACCCTCACATAGCCCAACTTCTCCGTGAGTATCTGCAGGTTACGCACGAGCCGTCGTGGCTGGAGGGGAAAGAAGAAATCTCTATCTTCGATCTGCGCGAAGGGATGGTGATCGCTTCGGACATTTGCACGGGAAGCGGTACAAAATTGCTGCCGAAAGAGACAAAAATTACACAGCCGTTCATTGCACGCATCTTGGCGCAGCATCATTTTGACCCTATCATCAACAACATCTATATTTACAAGACCAAATAAGCTGCTTTTTTCAGACCCTGCAATACTTTCTTTTACCTCCAGATTAAGATTCCGTCAGAAATGTTTTTTACTTTTCTTTGCTTTCTCATGGTGCCTGCCTTTCACGAAGTTTTCTTTTCGGAGCGCCGGGATGATACATATTTTTGAGTTTGGTGTAATCAAACTGAGAAACCAGTTGCAAGCGACATTTTTTTAGGCTACGACGCCCAGTGTCCTTGTTTGAGAAAACATTGCAAAAATGTTGGAAATCTTCGATTGAATCAAGAATAAGGCTGTTCAGTTTAGTGACATCGAGTCTCCGACCAACTTTTCCACTTGATAATTGCCCTGGAGAATAGAATTAATTTTTCCAGAAAGGTCATGTGCGTTGAACGGTTTCCGAATTAGCCCTAGTGCCCCTTCTTCAATGACATTGTTAAATTTGTCATTATCGGTGAATCCGCTTGCGAAAAGAACTTTCACCGCAGGCTCGATAACTTTCAGCTCTCGAAAGGTCTGTCTTCCATCCATGCCGGGCATGGCCATATCGAGTAGCACTAAGTCAATTTCTGCATGTTTAGCTCGATAAAGGTCGACGGCAGAGTACCCGCTATCAGCAATGAGAACGCGATATCCCATCACATCCAAAAGTTCTGCGTTAGGTTCCAATAACATTTCTTCATCATCCACAAGAAGAATGGTCCCACTCCCTTTTATCATTTGGCCCCGTGCAAAAGTTTTCTCAAATGTAGCCTCACTTTTGTCAGACGGTTTTAAGTAGATGTGAAACACCGTACCTTTTCCGACCTCACTGTAGACCTGGATCGTTCCGCCGTGCCGTTGAACAATTCCGTGGACGACGGAAAGGCCAAGGCCGGTTCCTTTGCCCACTTTTTTCGTTGTGAAAAAGGGGTCAAAAATGCGCTGCAGATCTTCGCGTTTGATCCCGCATCCGGTATCTCGTACCGCAAGCCGGAGATAAGACCCTGGAGCAAAAAGAGGATGCTGTTTGCAATAGGGCCAATCCAGAACTACACTCTCGGTTGAAATAGTGAGGGTGCCGCCTTCGGGCATCGCATCTCGTGCGTTGATCGCAAGATTCATGATCACTTGCTGCAACTGTGTCTCGTCGGCTTCGATGGGGGAAAGGTTTTCATCAAGCTCTAGAGCGACAGTGATATTCTTTCCGATCGAGCGTTCCAGAATACGGAGCATATCTCGGACAATTTTGTTGAGGGACGTACATCGCACATCAATGACATTTTTTTGTGAAAATTGGAGCAGTTGCTTTATCAGTTCAGCCGATCTCTCAATAGCGCTACCGGTCATTTCGCAATACTTTAAAAGCGGCGAACCCACCGGGAGTTTCGTTTTCAGCAGATACGTACTTGATTCAATGACTGCCAGCATGTTGTTGAAGTCATGGGCTACACCGGCTGCGAGAGTTCCAATGCTCGCCATCTTTTCCGAATGGATGACCTGCTGCTCGGATCCGCGAAGATTTTCCAGCGCTTCTTTAAGTTGAGAGTTCAGCTCTTCGAGTTGAGCCCCTTTTTCTTCCAGCCGACGCAATTGTTGTGTGTTGTTTCGACGTTGGTCAGAAAGCACCTGGGCAATTGAAAGCAAGCCCAGATATTTTCCATCCTTTGTAACAACGATGTCTTCATACAGCATGTCTTGTTCCCGTTCGAGTGCGCGTTCAACGACTTCACTCATTGTGCAACGAGAGTCCACGAGCAG